>Ga0209258_100740_pt1 | contig 21151 bp, 18 predicted proteins | sample Araplaol_mTSA_r2_FD_184281 | JGI IMG/M metagenome (GOLD analysis project Ga0209258, IMG submission 184281) | Arabidopsis root microbial communities from North Carolina, USA - plate scrape CL_Col_mTSA_r2 (SPAdes) (version 2) | ecosystem: Host-associated > Plants > Roots > Endosphere | place: USA...
CCGAATTCCCGCAGGACTGCCTGCGCGCGGATCGCGCATCGGCGATCCGGCAGTGGGACCTGCCGCTGGAGGACGCCCTGCGGCTCGAAGGCGCGGGCGGCTTCGCGGTGATCGCCGCAGCAGGCCTCGCCGGCGCACGGCGCTTCGCGGCGGGCGCCGGCCGGCATGGCGAAGCACCGGGCTGAACCGCGGCACATCGGCGCGAGGCAGGAGAACCCGCCCGCAAGGCCGCTTGGCCCGCGCCCGTCCCTGGCCGTCGTCGCCTGGAGCGGGCTCAGGTCTTGAAAGTTGACCCCGCCCTCGACGTGCAGCGCTAGAGGCAATAGGCAATAGGCAATAGGCAATAGGCAATAGGCAATAGGCAAAAGGCAAAAGGCAAGACCTGACACCCGCGGAGGCGACCGATCACGCCACGATTCAGGCCCTGATCCCGGTGGCGGCGCTCGCCATCTCGATGAAGCGCAGCTGCGGATCGAGCGCCAGCGCGCGGGTCGCGGCGCGCGCCTCGGCGGGTTCCAGCGGCAGCAGCAGCTCGATCTGGCCGCCGACGCTGGTGGCGATGGCCAGGCCGTCCCGGTACAGCACGCGCGAGCCGGCCACGCGCGGCACCTTCGGCCCGGCGAGCACCGTGCCCAGCAGGTTGGCCGGGTCGGACGCCGACAGGCATACGAGCGTCTCGTCGGGCGGCTGGCGGCGCACGGCGCGCATCGTGGCGATGGCGTCGGGCAACGCGAACTGCTCGCCCGTCACGCCGGCGATGAAGCGGCCGCCGCGGATCTCGCCGCGCGCTTCCAGCCGGCGATACACGCGCACGAGCTCGCGCCACGGCGGCAGCCACGCGGCCTCCCGATCGAGCATCTCGAAGCAGACGACGCCGTAGCGGCGCAGGAGCGTGCGCGCCACGTGCTCGACGGCCTGCGCATGGGCCGTCGCATCCGGGACGACCTGCTGCGACCGGACGACGTTCCACCGACCCGCATCCTCGATGCCATGCAAGGCGACGCGTCGCCGCGAGCGCGAGGCCGCCGTCGCCCGCTTGGCCGCGGGCACCAGCAGGGCGCGCAGGCCCGCGTAGCTGTCGCAGCTGGCGCGCCCGCGCACCACGAGTTCGGCGAGCGCATCCTCCAGCTCGGCGCGCAGCAGGCGCGCGCCGTCGGCCATCTCGTCGAAGAAGGAAGCGCCGTGGGCCTCCAGGAAATCGAACACCCGCTGCGCGCGGCCGCCCAGCGCTTCGGCGTCCTCGCTCGCGGCCGCGGCGGCGATGCGCGACCACGTCGGCGCCGCGCGCCGCGGCAGCAGCAGGATGGGCGTGCCGCGCAGCGAGGAGCGGCCGCCGCCCTGCGTGCCGGTGGCCAGTGGCCGCAGCCGCGTCCACAGCGTGCGGCCGGCGGTGCACAGGTCGTCGAGCCAGGACGAGGCGTAGTCCTTCACGCGCGCCGGCAACACCTCGGCCTCCCACAGCGACGCGGGCGCCTCGAAGCCTTCGAGCTGCGCCAGCACGGCCGGCAGCGCTTCGGGGCCGCTGACGCGCGACGCGCCGGCGACGTGCTGCCACTCGAACAGGAAGCGCACGAAGTCGCGCGGCTCGACGGGCTCGATCTCGCGGCGCAGGCGCTTGAGCGTGTAGCGGTGGATGCGCGCGAGCAGGTGGCGTTCGCACCATTCGACCGTGTCGAGTCCGGGCGTGACGTGGCCCTGGAACACCGTGCCCTCCGACTGCAGCGCCGCGAGCGCAGCCTCGATGTCGCCGCGCGGCAGCCGCAACTGCCCGACGAGCTCGTCGACCGTGACCGGCCCGAGGCCGGCGAGGCGCGAGCGCAGCAGCTCGCGCAGTGCTTGCTCCGGCGTCTCGAACGGCGCGTCGTAGCCGGGTGGCGGCGTGATGGCGGGCGTGGCCTCGAACGCCGGATAGAGCGGGCTCAGCATCGCGAGGCGTTCGGCCGCGACCCACAGGCCGCCCTCGCCCGCGCCCTCGCCCGCATGCAGGCGCGTCGCGCGCCCCGCGCGCGCGAGCGCCGCGAGCGCGACGTCCCAGTGCTCGTTGGCGCGCATCTCGGCGACGGTGATCGCCCCGAGCGTCATCAACGCCTCGTGCACCTCGTCGGTGCTGCGCGCGCGCGGCCAGGCCTCCTCGCGCACGCCGGCGATGGCGTCGGCGTCGAGCGCGCCCATCTCGCCGACGTTGTCCGCGTCGCCGAAGCGGCGCGCCTGCACGGCCTGCGTCCGCCGCTCCTCGATGGGCGCGTCGTCGAGGTAGGCATAGGGCCGCGCGGTGAGCGCCTCCGCGGCCAGCGGCGACGGCGCGGGCAGGTCGCGCGCGATCACCTCGATGGCGCCGGACTCGATGCCGCGCAGCACCGCGAGCCAGCCCGCGGCGTCCATCGCCTCGTACAGGCAGTCGTGCATCGTCTGCGCCACCAGCGGATGGTCGGGCACCTCGCGCGGGCCGGCGAGATTCTCGGCGCAGGCCAGCTGGTCGGGGAACACCGAGGCCAGCAGGTCCTCGGACTTCATGCGCTGCAGCTGCGGCGCCACCTTGCGGCCGCCCACGAAGCGCGGCAGCGCGAGCGCCGTCGTCGCGTTCCAGCGCCAGCGCACGGCGAACAGCGGCGCGTCCAGCAGCGCCTGGACCAGCACGTCCATGGCGGTGGCCGAGCGCAGGTAGCGCGCCACCTCGTCGAGCGGGAAGCTGTGGCTGGTGGACAGCGACAGCACGATCGCGTCCTCCGTGGCCGCGGCCTGCAGCTCGAAGTTGAACTGGCGGCAGAAGCGCTTGCGCAGGGCCAGGCCCCAGGCGCGGTTGAGACGGCTGCCGAACGGCGAGTGCACGACCAGCTGCATGCCGCCCGACTGGTCGAAGAAGCGCTCCATCACGATGCGCTTGTGCGTGGGCAGCGCGCCGAGCACGGCCTGCGCGCTCGCGAGGTGCTCGACGATCTGGCGCGCGCCGTCGGCCCCGACGCCGCCGCCCGTGGCCTCGACCAGGCCTTCGATCGCCGCGGGCGGGCCCTCGCACCGGACCTGCTCGCCGACCGTCTCGCGCAAGCGCGCGACGGCCATCGACAGCTCGTCGCTGCGCCCCGGCGCCTCGCCGAGCCAGAACGGGATGTTGGGCGGCTGGCCCTTGGCGTCCTCGACGCGCACGCGGCCCGGCTCGACGCGCAGGATGCGGTAGCTCGTGTTGCCCAGCTGGAACACGTCGCCAGCCAGGCTCTCGACGGCGAAGTCCTCATTGACGGTGCCGATGCGGTCGGACTGCGGCTCGAGCAGCACGGTGTAGTCGCCCGTCTCGGGAATCGTGCCGCCGGACGTGAGCGCCGTCATGCGCGCGCCGCGGCGCTCGCGCAGCTGGTGATGCACCGCGTCGCGGTGCAGGTAGGCGCCGCGCGGGCCCTGGCGCGTGGTGTAGCCGTCGGCCAGCATGCGCAGCACGGCGTCGAAGCGTTCGCGCGGCAGTGCGGCGTAGGGCCAGGCGCGGTGCATCAACGCGTACAGCGCGTCCTCGTCCCAGTCGCGGCACGCGGTCTCGGCGACGACCTGCTGCGCGAGCACGTCCAGCGGCATCGCCGGCACATGCAGCGTGTCGAGCTCGCCGCGCTGTACGGCCTCGAGCAGCGCCGCGCATTCCACCAGTTCGTCGCGCGACTGCGGGAACAGCCGCGCCTTGGGCGTGCCGCCCACCGCGTGCCCCGCGCGGCCCGCCCGCTGCAGGAACGCGGCGATCGAGCGCGGCGAGCCGAGCTGGCAGACGAGGTCGACGTCGCCGATGTCCAGCCCCAGCTCCAGCGAGGCGGTGGCCACCAGCACCTTCAGCTCGCCGCGCTTGAGCCGCTGCTCGGCGTCCAGCCGCAGCTCGCGCGCGAGGCTGCCGTGGTGCGCGGCGACCGCCTCGTTGCCCAGCAGCTCGGCCAGGTGGCGCGCGGCGCGCTCGGCCATGCGGCGCGTGTTGACGAAGACCAGCGTCGTGCGGTGCTTGGCCACCAGCTCGACGATGCGCTGGTAGACCTGGTCCCACTGTTCGTGCGACATGACCGCCGACAGCGGCGTCGGCGGCAGCTCGAGCGCCAGGTCGCGCTGCTTCCTGTAGCCGATGTCGACGATGGCGCAGTCGGCCTGGCCGTCGACGACGCCGCCCGCGCCCACCAGGAAGCGCGCGACCTCGGCGATCGGCTTCTGCGTGGCCGACAGCCCGATCCGCGTGACGTGTCGCGGCTGGGCCCGCGCCGCCGCGGCCTTCGGGTCGGCGACGACGCCGTCCTCGCCCGGCTCGGCGTCGCACGGCGGGAAGTCGACGATGTTCTGCAGCCGCTCCAGCGACAGCGCCAGGTGGCTGCCGCGCTTGTTGGCGGCCAGCGCGTGGATCTCGTCGACGATCACCGTGCGCACGTTGGCCAGCATGCGGCGGCCGGCGAGCGAGCCCAGCAGCACGTACAGCGACTCGGGCGTCGTCACCAGGATGTGCGGCGGCCGGCGCATCGCCTGCTGGCGCTCGCGCGGCGGCGTGTCGCCGGTGCGCACGGCGGTGCGGATCTCGACATCGGGCAGGCCCTGCGCCACCAGCTCCGCGCGGATGCCGGCCAGCGGCTCCTCGAGGTTGGCGCGGATGTCGTTGGACAGTGCCTTCAGCGGCGACACGTAGACGACGGCCGTCTCGTCGGGCAGGTTGCCGGCCACGCCGCGGCGCACCAGGTCGTCGAGCGCGGCCAGGAACGCCGTCAGCGTCTTGCCCGAGCCGGTCGGCGCCGCCACCAGCGTGTCGCGTCCGGCGCGGATATGCGGCCACGCCGCGACCTGCGCCGCCGTCGGCGTGCCGAAGCGATGCTCGAACCAGCGCGCGACGGCGGGGTGGAAGTCTTGCAGGGGCATGGACTGGAGCAGGTGGTGTCCCGGAGCCGATTCTCAAGCGTCACTGGCTCAGGCGGCGAGCCTGGCCGTTTCATGACGGGCGACACGCCAGTGGGGCCAAGTCTGGCACGCCGGCGGCCGGCCCTCTGGCAACATCGCGCGCTCATCGGAAACGACGGAGACACGCCATGCTCGCCCTTTCCCTCGTCCGCCTCGGCCTGCCGACGCTGGCGGCCGCCGCGCTGCTCGGCTGTGCGTCGAGCCCGCTGCCGCCGGAGCCGCCGCACCTGGTGACGACGTCGACGGTGACGACGCACTCGGTCAGCTCGTCGACGTCGACCTCGGCGCCGCTGTCACGCGAGCAGGTCGCGGCCATCGTCGCCGCTCCCGACCGCACCGACGCCGACCGCACGAACGACCAGCGCCGCCATCCGGTCGAGCTGATGAGCTTCGTCGGCGCGCGCCCGGGCTGGACGGTGCTGGACGTGAGCACCGGCGGCGGCTACACCACCGAGCTGTTGTCGCGCATGGTCGGGCCCACCGGCATGGTGTGGGCGCAGAGCCGCCCGCGCAACCCGAGGGCGGCGCCCCCGTGCCCGCGGCCCCGTCGCGCGGCCCCGCCGAGATCCTGGCCGCGCGCAGCGACCGCATGAAGGCCGCCGGCGTGGCGGCCGCGCCGATCGCCTACGTCGCGCTGCCGTTCGACGACCCGGTGCCGCCCGAGGTCGCCGACGGCAAGCTGGACCTGGTCACGCTGATGTTCAACTACCACGACCTCGGCTGGATCCCCGTCGACCGTGCGCGCATGAACCGCGCCATCTTCGCGGCGCTCAAGCCGGGCGGGCTGTACGTGATCGCCGACCACGCAGGTCGGCCCGGCACCGGCATCGGCGAATCGGGCACGCTGCACCGCATCGAGGAGCCCTTCCTGCGCCGGGAGGTCGAGGCCGCCGGCTTCCGGCTGCTGGCCGAAGGCGACTTCCTGCGCAACCCGAACGATCCGCGCGACCGCAACACGCCGGAGCCGCCGCAGCCCAAGGACGAATTCGTCCTGAAGTTCGTCAAGCCGTAGCGCCGTCGAACCAGCGCCAGGTCCCTTCGGAGACCACCTCGACCCGGCCATCGACGACCTGGATGGCGGTCTGGTCGTCGATCGCGCAGGACGGGTTGCCGAGCGTGGCCGCCCAGCGCTGCGCGCACGCCATGGCGTTGTCCGGCATGTCCGGATGGTCGACGTGCGGGAAGATCGAGAACGGCACGATGCCGAGGGCGCGGTCTTCGCCGGTGATGGGCGGCCGCTGCTCGACGAAGTCCTCGCCGACGCGCGGCGTCATCACCATGCTGCCGGCGCTCAGGCCGACCCACACCTTGTCCGCCAGCGACGGCATCAGGTCGACCAAGCCCGACTGCCGCATCCAGTGGCACAGGTAGAGCGCGTCGCCGCCATTGACGAGGAAGACGTCCGCCCCGCGCACCCACGCCTGCCAGCGCTCGCGTGGGATGCTGGGCAGCGCGGTGAGCTCCAGCACGCCCAGCGACCGCCATCCCAGCTCGGTCATGGGCGTGCTGGCATTGCCCGTGATGAAGCGCCACGCTCCGGCCGGCGTGCCGCGCGGATGGCCGTAGCCCGCCGTGGGAATGCACAGGGCGTGGCAGTCGGCGATGGGCTTGTCGAGCATGGCGCAAAGCGCCCGGCGGATGCTCGGGTTCTTCACGCCGGCGGAGGTGAGGAGCAGTTTCATGATGCCTTTGCGGAAGGGCCTGGCGAACGGGCCAGTGCCGACACGACGATCGGCAAGGCCGGAAATCGACATCGCCCGGCCACGACCGGGCGCGGCCTCGCGAGCCCGTGTTCGACGGCGGCGCCGCGTGCGGGTCTGCCCCGACGCCGCGGCTTGCGCCCAGTGCGATCATCGCCCGACCAACGACAAACCCCAGGGCCTGCCATGAATCGACTTTCCGCTGTCGCGTGCGGCTGCATCGCCGTGCTCGCCGCCTCCACTGCCTGCGCGCACGGGCCGTCCTCCGGCTTCGCCGAACCGCCCGTGCCCGCGATCGGGACGCGCACGGTGGCCGACGCGGAGCTGCTGGTCCCGCGGCCGCGCAGCACACCCTGCACCGTATCGCTGTTCTCGAACCAGGAGTTCGCGGGCTTCACGCCGGTCGCACTCGCCTACGCTCCGCCGGCAAGCTGCCCGGGCCCGTGGGCCAAGGTGGTGCTGCAGGCCGACTACCGGGTCGACGCGGGACGGCAGTTCGACCGCACGGCGGTGATCGACGTCGGCGGCGTCAACGTCTATTTCGGCACGACGATGGAGCCGGGCCGGACCACCGCGCGGGCCTGGCACGTCGAACGCGACGTCACGGACCTCGGCGCCCTGCTCGCCTCGCCGCAGTCCGGCGAGGCGATCCTGGGCAACGTGGTCGACTCGACCTACACCGGCCGCATCTTCGGCAGCGCGAGCCTCGTCTTCTATCCGAGCGATCGCGCCGACCCGGCGCCCGACACGCCGCAACTCGTCGCGCCGATGGCGCCATCGCTCACCGCCCTGTCGCCGGCCAACCCGACGCTCGCCAGGACGCTGACCCTGCCGCGCAACGTCGAGCGCCTCGCCCTGGACGTGATCGCGCAGAGCCAGGCCTCCGACGAGTTCTGGTACACCTGCGTGCCCGACGCCGACGCGGCCGTGCTGCAGAGCTGCGGCGGCACCGCGTTCCGCGAGGTCGAGGTGGCGATCGACGGCACGCCTGCCGGCGTGGCGCCGGTGTTCCCGTGGATCTACACCGGCGGCATCAACCCCGCGCTGTGGGCGCCCGCGCCCGGCGTGCAGACGCTGAACTTCGAGCCTTCACGCATCGACCTGACGCCGTTCGCCGGCCAGCTCGACGACGGCCAGCCGCACACGATCTCGTTGCAGGTGTCGGGCGCGCAGGACAACTTCTCGGTCACTGCCACCCTGCTCGCGTGGCGCGACCCGGGCGCGGCCGTGCTCAGCGGCGCCGTGACGCAGAACACGCTCGCGGCGCCCACGGTCTCGGTCGACGACCACGGCCTGGTCGTCGACGGCACGAACGCGACGGGCCGCGTGACGGTCGCCTCGAAGCGCGACTACCGCATCGCCGGCACCCTGCTGACCTCGCGCGGCCCGGTCACGACGGTCGTCGACCAGAAGATGAAGTTCGAGAACACGCAGGACTTCGCCATCACGGACACGAGCTACGCCCAGAGGATCGGCCAGCGCACCGACGTGCACACCGCGGTCGCCACCTACGCGCCGCAGGGCGTCACGCTGCGAACCACGCACGCCAGCTACCCGCTGTCGGTCGACTTCGTCGAGACGGTGTCCGGCAACGCCGTCGTCCTGGACACCTCGATCTCGCAGCGGCGACACGTCCAGACGCGCAACGACGGCCCGCGCGGACAGTCGTGGTGGACGAACAGCGACGAGAGCGTCACGCCGCACGCAACCACGTCCTACGACCAGACGACCGGCGCCGCCACCACCACCAATTCCGCGAGCCGCCAGCGTGTGCACGTCGAGGACAGCCGGCTCGGCTGCTACGACCGCACGATCGTCGTGACGGCCAACGCGGTGTCCGCGGTCAAGCAAGGATGCGGCGAGCGCCAGCCCTGACGGGCACGCGCCCGCGCGCCCGGCTGCGGGCCCCCGCGCGCGCGAGCGAGCGCTACCTGCTCGCCGCCGAGGCGGGCAGCGGCGGCATGGACAGGAAGCGCTCGACGCGCTTCCTGGCCTTGTTGTCCACCAGCATCTTCCACATGCCCGACTCGTCGTAGACCTTCTGCGCCTCGGCGCGGCACTCGGCCACCAGCGCCTTGTGGCGCGCGGCGGGCCAGTCCTTCTGTGCGGCCATGGCGGCCTTGAGCATGTCGCTGCCGCGCGGGTCGCGCAGGCCCTTCAGGTAGGCCTCGCCGACGTAGGCGAAGCCGAGACGGGTGATCTCGAACAACGCCGGCCGCACGGCCTCCTTCTCGCCGGAGCGGGCGCGCGCGACGAGGGCGAACTGGTCGACCTGCAAGGCGGCAGCGCATTGGGAAGCGCGCTGGTAGAACGCCTCGTCCGCGGCGTCGTCGGCGCGCGCCGGCGCGGCGGCCAGCCCGCCCAGCAGGGCGGCGGCGATCGTCAAACGGTGTGCAGGGTGCATCGTCCCATCGTACCAACTCGGGGACGAGCAGACGGGCAAGCGAGATTCCCGCGCCTCAGCGCAGCGGTGTCCATTTCACGTCGCCACGCGCCGACGCCACCGTCTTCTCGATGAAGCGCACGCCACGCACGCCGTCGCCGATGCGCGGGTACTCGGCCTCCTCCGCGGTAGCGGGCCGGCCGTGCGCGGCGCGCACGCGCAGGTCGGCGGCGACGCCCTGGTATAGATTCGCGAAGGCCTCGATGAAGCCCTCGGGATGGCCTGGCGGCAGCCGGCAGGCGCGGCGCGCGGCGGCGCTCAGGCCGGGCGAGTTGCGGGTCAGGATGCGGCGCGGGCCGTCGCCGGGCGCGTGCACGAGCAGGTTGGGCTCCTCCTGGCGCCAGTCCAGCAGGCCGCGTTCGCCGTAGACGCGCAGGCGCAGGTCGTTCTCGCTGCCGGCCGCCACCTGCGACGCCGACATGAGGCCGCGCGCCCCGCCCGCGAAGCGCAGCAGCAGGCCCGCGTCGTCGTCGAGCTGGCGGCCCGGGCCGAACGCGGCCAGGTCGGCGCACAGGCTCTCCAGTTCGAGCCCGGTGACGGTGGCGACGAGGTTCTCGGCGTGCGAGCCGATGTCGGCCATCGCGCCCGCGGGGCCGCCGCGCGCCGGATCCTTGCGCCATTCGGACTGCTTGTTGTCCGACGATTCGAGCGCGCCGGCCAACCAGCCCTGGTGGTACTCGACGACCACCTTGCGCACCGCGCCGATCGCGCCCGAGCGCACGAGCTCGCGCGCCTCGCGCACCATCGGGTAGCCCGTGTAGTTGTACGTGACCGCGAACAGGGTCCCGCGCGCGGCGACCAGCGCGGCCAGCTCCTCGGCCTGCGCGAGCGTGTGCACCAGCGGCTTGTCGCACACGACGTGGAAGCCGGCGTCGACGAACGCGCGCGCCGGCTCGAAATGGAGATGGTTGGGCGTGACCAGCACGACGACGTCGGCGCGCTCGTCCGCGCCGCGGCGGCGCTCGTCGGCCAGCAGTTCCTGCCACGTGCCGTGGTTGCGCTCCTCGGGCAGGCCCAGGTCGCGGCCGGAGGCGCGCGACTTCTCGGGCGTGGACGACAGCGCCGCCGCCACCAGCGCGTACTGGCCGTCGAGCGCCATCGCCGCGCGGTGCACCGCGCCGATGAACGCGTCGCGCCCGCCACCGACCATCGCGTAGCGGATGCGGCGCGTCATGGCGCGCTCCCGGCCATGCCGCCCTGCCTGGCCTTGTCGAACGCGGCGTCGAAGGCGCCCTTGGCCGGTTCGAAGTCGAGGCGGCGGCAGAATGCGGCGCTCTCGGTGGCGCCGTGCACGCGATCCATGCGGCTGTCCTCCCACTCGACCGACAGCGGCCCGGCGTAGCCGACGTCGTTGAGCGCGACGATCAGCGACTCGAAGTCGATCATGCCGCGGCCCACGCTGCGGAAGTCCCACGTGCGGCGCGGGTCGCCGAAGCTGGTGTGGCCGCCGAAGGTGCCCACGCTGCCGTCGCCCTTGCCCCACCACACGTCCTTCATGTGGGCGTTGAAGATGCGCGCGCCGAACTGGCGGATGAAGCGGATGTAGTCGACCCCCTGGTAGCCGAGGTGGCTGGGGTCGAAGTTGAAGCCGAAGCGGCGGTGCTGGTCCACCGCGGCCAGCGCGCGCTCGGCGCTGGCGATGTCGAACGCGATTTCGGTGGGATGGACCTCGAGCGCGAAGTTCACGTCGACCTCGTCGAACACCTGCAGGATGGGCGCGAAGCGGCGCGCGAAATCCGCGAAGCCGGCGTCCCAGAACGCCTGCGTGGTCGGGGGAAACGCATAGGTCGCGTGCCAGATCGACGAACCGGTGAACCCGGTCACCGTCTTCACGCCGAACGCGGCGGCGGCGCGCGCGGTGTCGGCCAGCTCGCGCGCGGCGCGCCGTCGCACGCCCTCGGGCTCGCCGTCGCCCCACACGCGCGCGGGCAGGATCCCCTCGTGGCGCGCATCGATCAGGTCGCACACCGCCTGGCCGACCAGGTGGTTGCCGATTGCGAAGCATTGCAGCCCGTGCCCGGCCAGCAGCGCCCGCTTGTCGCGCACGTAGTCCGGCGAGGCGAGCGCCTGCTGCACGTCGAAATGGTCGCCCCAGCACGCCAGCTCCAGGCCGTCGTAGCCCATCTTGCGCGCGAGCGGCGCCAGTTCGGCCAGGGGGAGATCGGCCCACTGGCCGGTGAAGAGCGTGATGGGGCGTGCCATGGCGTGCCTCCGGTCAGAACGGGCTGTCGGGGAAGTAGAAGTCCTTGGCGTTCTCCTTGGTGATCAGCACCGACGGGATGATCGTCTTGGGCGGCAGCTTCTCGCCCTTGAGCCGCGCCTCGGCGGTGAGCTTGATCGCGTCGTAGATGAACTTGGGCGAGTACGACACGTTGGCCTGGATGCGCAGGTCGGTGCCGTCCTTGAGCATCTTGATCATGCCCTTGGCGCCGGCGCCCCCGAAGACGAGCTTGATGTCGGTGCGGTGCGCCTGGTCGATCGCCTTGAGCACGCCCACGGCCATGTCGTCGTCGGCCGCCCACACGGCGTCGATGTGCTTGAAGCGCGTGAGGAAGTCCTGCATCGTCTTGAACGCGTCGTCGCGGTTCCAGTTGGCGTACTTGGCGTCCAGCAGGTGGATGTCGGGGTAGTTCTTCATCACGCTGTTGAACGCGTCCATGCGTTCGTTGTCCAGCGTGGTGGCGATGCCGCGCAGCGCCACGATGTCGCCCTTGCCGTTCAGCGCCTTGGCGATGTACTGCGCGGGCACCTTGCCGAAGGCGGTGTTGTCGCCTGCGACGTAGGCGTCCTGGCCGCTCTCGTCGGTCAGTCCGCGGTCGACCACCGTCACGTACACGCCCTTGGCGTGCACCTGCTGCACCGGCTTGGTCAGCGCCGCCGACTCGTGCGGGAAGATCACGAGCGCGTTGATCTTGTTGGCCGTCACGAGGTCCTGCAGCTGGTTGGCCTGCTCGCCCGGATCCTTGGACGTCTTGACGATGACCTTGAGGTCGGGATACTTCTTCTCCAGCTCCTTCCTGGCCTCGTTGGCCCACCAGACGATGCCCGCCGTGAAGCCGTGGTCGGCGGTGGGGATCGCCACGCCGAGCGTGACCTTGTTCTGGGCGAAGGCGAGCGGCGCGGCGAGTGCCAGCGCTGCGGCGCCGAGCGCGAGGACGAGTCTGCGTTGGATGGTCTTCATTGCTGTCTCCTGCTAGTTGTCGAACGAAGGAAGCGCGGCCTGCGGCAGCCGCGAAGGATCACCGCCCTAGCGCCTGCGTCGCTGCATGAAGGCCACGACGATGATCACGCCGCCCTGCACCGCCGCGTTCAGGTAGACGCTGATGATGCTGGTCAGGTTCAGGATGTTGCTGATGACGGACAGCAGGATCGCGCCCACCACCGTGCCGGTGATCGAGCCCGCGCCGCCCTTGAGCGCCGTGCCGCCGACGATCACCGCGGCGATCGCCTCGAGCTCCCACAGCAGGCCGGTGGCCGGCGACGCCGATCCCAGCCGCGGCACGTACAGCAGCGTGGCCACGCCCACGCAGGCGCCCAGCAGCACGTAGGTGACGAGCTTGGTGAGGTCGACGTCGACCGCGGCGTAGCGCGCCACCTGCTCGTTCGAGCCGATCGCCTGCACGTAGCGGCCGTACGCGGTGCGGTTGAGGATCGCGGCGCCGACCACCGCGACGACGAGGAACACCCACACCGGTACCGGGATGCCCAGCACCGCCGCATAGTAGACCGGCGCGTAGGCGTCGGCGAGATCGTTGTCGAGCGTGATGGCGCCGCCGTCGGACAGCCAGGTCAGCGTCGCACGGAAGATGCCCAGCGTCCCCAGCGTCACGATGAAGGGCTCGATGCGGCCGCGCGTGATCAGCAGGCCGTGCGCGAGGCCGAACACCGCACCCAGAAGCACCGCGAAGCCGGCGCCCAGCACCACCGTCAGCCACGGCGCGAGGTGGCGCGCGCCGAGCGCGTTCATCAGCAGGATGACGCCGCCGGCGATCAGCGCGGCCATCGAGCCCACCGACAGGTCGATGCCGCCGCTGATGATCACGAAGCACATGCCCACCGAGATGATGCCGATGAACGCGGTGCGCGTGAGCACGTTCATCGCGTTGTCGATGGTCGCGAAGTCGTGGTTCAGCAGGAAGCCGGCGATGCACAGCACGACAAGCCCCAGCACGGGCCCGAGTCCGTGCAGGCGCGCCCAGGCACGGCGCGCGCGCGTGGTGCCCGCGAGGGCGTCCGCGTCGCCGCGCACGGGGGCGAGCGCGTCAGTGGAGTCCGGTGGCGTGGGCAATCAGGGCCTCCTCGGTGAGTTCGTCCGCGGCCAGCGTGGCCTGCAGCGTCCCGGCGCGCATCACGACGATGCGGTGGCAGATGCCGATCAGCTCGACCAGCTCGGACGAGATGACCACGATCGCCCTGCCCTCGCGCGCGAGCCGCTGGATCAGGAAATAGATGTCGCGCTTGGCGCCGACGTCCACGCCGCGCGTGGGTTCGTCCAGCACCAGCACGCGCGGGCCCGGATGCAGCACCTTGGCCAGCGCGAGCTTCTGCTGGTTGCCGCCCGACAGCGACGATGCCGGGATGTCGAGCGCGCCGGTGCGGATGCCGAATTCGCCGACCACCGATTTCAGCGCGGCGCGTTCGGCGCCCGGATGCAGCCAGGGCGTGGCGTAGCGCCCGAGCGCCATCAGCGTCAGGTTCTCCGCCAGCCCGAGGCGCACGTGCAGCCCCTTGCCCTTGCGATCCTCGCTGAGATAGGTGAGGCCGTGCGCCGCCGCCTCGCGCGGGTTGCGGATGCGCACGGCGCGGCCGTCGACCTCCAGCGACCTCACCGAATGCGGACGCAGCCCCAGCAGGCCCTCGAACGCCTCGGTGCGGCCCGCGCCGACGAGGCCCGCGAAGCCCAGGATCTCGCCCGGCGCGACGTCGAAATCGAGGTCGCGCGCCCAGCCTGGCACGCTCAGTCCGCGCACCGCCAGCAGCGGCGCGGCGGCGGGCCGCGCGTCCTTGGGGGGGTAGAGATCGGCGACCTCCCGGCCCACCATCAGGTTGGCCATCTGGTGACGCGTGAGCTCGCGCGTGGCCGAGCGCGCGACGAAGCGGCCGTCGCGCATCACCACCACCTCGTCGGTGACGCGCTCGATCTCGTCGAGCTTGTGCGAGATGTAGACGACCGTCACGCCGTCGGCCTTCAGTTGCGCGATCAGCGCGAACAGGCGCTCCGTCTCGCCAGGCGTGAGCGTGGCGGTGGGTTCGTCCATCACCAGCACGCGGGCATCGCGCTGCAGCGCCTTGGCGATCTCGACCAGCTGCTTCTCGGCGACGATCAGCTGCCGCACCGGCGTGTCGGGGCTCGCCCGCAGGCCGACGAGCTTGAGCACGCGCGCCGTCTCGGCCGCCATCGCCTTGTCGTCCAGCCACCAGCCGCGGCGGCGCTCGTGGCCGAGGAAGACGTTCTGCGCGATCGTCAGGTCCTCGGCCAGCGCGAACTCCTGGTGGATCATCACGATGCCGCGCGCCTCGGCCGCGCGCGGGCCGTCGAAGCGCGCGGCGGCGCCGTCGATGCGCAGCTCGCCGCCGGTCGGCGCCTCGTAGCCGGCGAGGATCTTCATCAGCGTGCTCTTGCCCGCGCCGTTCTCGCCCAGCAGCCCGACGACGCGCCCCGGCGCCAGCTCGAAGCTGACGCCGTGCAGCACCTGCACCGCGCCGAACGCCTTGACGATGCCGTCGAACGCCACCGTGACGGAGCGCGCGGCGTTGCTCATGCCGCCACCTTGGCGCGGCCGCGCAGCGTTTCCTGCAGCGCCAGCACGCCCGCGCCGATCAGGCCGGCCTGGTCGCCCAGCGGCGTGTAGCCGACCTCCAGATGGCGCGTCGACAATGCCAGCGAGCGCTGGTAGACGCACTGGCGCAGCGAGGCCAGGAACAGCGGCCCGATGCGCACGAGCCCGCCGCCGACGTACACGTGCGACGGGTTGAAGAAGTTGACCACCGAGGCCAGCATCTGGCCGATGCGCGTGCCGGCGCGCTGCACGATCTCGTTGGCGGCGGCGTCGCCGGCGCGGCTGGCGTTGCCCACGTCCTCGGGCGTGAGCACGCCATTGGCGGCCAGGCGCTCGGCCAGCATCGCGCTGCGGCCCGCCTGCGCCGCGGCCGTCGCCTCGCGGGCGATCGCCGGGCCGCCAGCCATGGTCTCGACGCAGCCGACGTTGCCGCAATGGCAGCGCGGCCCCACCGGGTCGACGCAGATGTGGCCCACGTCGCCGGCCGAGCCGTTGGCGCCGCGATAGACCTCGCCATGGCAGACGACACCGCAGCCGATGCCCGTGCCGACCTTGAGCACGAGGAAATTTGGCAGCTCGCGCTTGAGGCGCCACAGCTCGGCCAGCGCCATCAGGTTGACGTCGTTGTCGACCCACACAGGGGCCTCGTACTCGGCGCGCAGGTCGTCGCGGATCGAGAAGCTGTCCCACTGCGGCATCAGCGGCGGCTCGACCAGCTGGCCGGTGGCGAAGTCCACGGGTCCCGGCACGCCCATGCCGATCGCCAGGACGTCGCGCGCCTTGAGCTTGCGCGCGGCCAGCACCTCGCGCATCAGCGCCCGGATCCGCGACAGCACCAGGCCCGGGCCGATGCGCACGTCGATCGCCTCGCCGCGGCGCTCCAGCACCTCCAGATCGAGCGACAGCACCGCCACCTCGATGCTGGTGGCGCCGAGGTCGGCGCACAGCAGCACTCCCAGCGAGCGGTGCAGGCACAGCGTTTCCGCGCGCCGGCCGCCGGAGGATTCGCGCTGCCCCGCGCGATCGAGCCAGCCGGCCTCGAGCATGCCCGCGATCACCGCGTTGACGTGCGTGCGCGAGAACGCCAGCCGGTGCGACAAGGCCTCGCGCGACGGGCCATGAAGCCAGAACACGCCTTCCAGGACGCTCAGCTCGTTCGCGGTCAATTCGGCCCAGCGGCTCATCGCCTCGTGTCTCCTTCCGGTGGGCCTCTTCGGGCCGATGGCGGACTGTAGGACGGTGACTTCGGCCATGCAATGGCTGACTTCAGCCTGTTTCAGGCCGAACAATCGACACGTGGGCGCGTGGCCCCGTGAAGCAACCGAGGCGGCCCCGCGGCCGCCGCCGCATCGGAACGGCGGCAACGACGACGGCAGAACGACGCGCTCGCGCGATGTCGTCCGGCCGACGGTCCGGCCAGCCGCGCCGACACCAGCGTCCCCCTCGCCCGGGCTGGCGTCGGCGGGGCCGGTGACGTCGGAGATGAAGCTCGGGGCGTGGCGTTGGCCGGCAGCGATCGCGACGTGGGGCCTCGGGGACAGCGGCGTCCGGCCCTGGGCCGTCCGGGCGCCGTTGGTCGGCGCCAGCGGGTCGGCGCGCGCAGCATCGGCGTGGTGTCGGCGCTGCCGGCATCGACGCGTGCTGCGACATCGCGACGGCGCTCGCCGGGCCATCTTTCGCAGCGAAAGGAGGCCGGCGCAACGCGGGCAGCCACTAACCCCATGCGGTATCCCGCATTGCCGTTGCTGCAAGAAGGGCGTGCGTCGCACGTCATGCATGAGTGCGAATTTCCGCCGCGCGCGATACCGCGAACGATCTGCTCGCATCGCTCGCTGCGACGGCGTGATCGCCGGGCCCTGAAGCTCCCCAAAATCGGTTGGGTGTTAACCCTTGGAGTCGGCGTCATCGCAGGCCGGCAAACGCAAGCCGCGGAGGCGTCGCAACCGCGTTTTCACGAGGCAGGCAGGACTTCCCGAGGCCCGGGAACCGACCGGCCGAAGCGGCTTTCGTCGCCCCGAATTCCGGTGTAACCGGGTGTACGAATTGCCCATCCGGTACAGCCGTCCATCGGGCGGCAAGAGATCCACAACATCGCAATCGGAGACTGACATGAAGCTGAAGCTCACAGGCCTGGCCCTCGGCCTCGCCCTTTCGACATATGGCGCGGGGGCGCTCGCGTCCACCACCGACTGGGGCACGCTGGGCCCCACCGGCGCGGCCGCCGTCGTCCTGGATCCCCCGGGCACGATCGACGACATCTACACGTTCGTGCTGGCCGCCGAATCCGACGTGCCCGCCTACGCGATCAAGTTCCTCGGCGAGGACACCAACATCGACAACGCCATGCTGTCGCTGTATTCCGGCGCGCCGGGATCGTCGTCGCTGGTGGGCTCCTTCATGTTCGATGAAGTGCAGCCCGGCACCACGATGACCTTCAAGGACCTGACCAGCGGCTCGTACTACCTCGAGGTGACCGGCACCGCCCAACTGCTGGGCGGCGCGTACGACATCAACGCCTCGGCGCAGTCGCCGTCGCCGCCGCTGACGGTGCCGGAGCCCGCGAACATGATGCTGCTGCTGTCCGGCGTCGGCATGCTGGGGGTGGTGGCCGCCCGTCGCAAGCGCGCCTGAGCCAGGAATCCGCGGGCGCATGCAGGCCGGCCAGGTCCCGACAGAGGGCCTGGCCGGCCGCCTGTCGTCTCAGGGCGCCGGCGCGCGCTTGGGCTCCCACAGCTCCACCTTGTTGCCTTCCGGATCGACGATCCATGCGAAGCGCCCGAACGCGTCGTCGTCGGCGCGCTTGAGCACCGCGACGCCCTTGTCCTGCAGGCGCCTGAGCATCGCGTCCATGTCGTCGACGGCGTAGTTGATCATGAACGCGCTGGTGGACGGCGCGAAATGATCCGACGACGTGTCGAACACGCTCCAGGCCGTCTTGGGCGGGTGGCCCGGCGCGTCGTTGCGCAGCGCGGCGCCGCCCCAGGCCTGGACCGGCATGCCCAGGACGTCGCGATACCACGCTGCGAGCGCCTTGGGATCCTTGCCCTTGATGAAGACGCCGCCGATGCCGGTGACGTGGCCGGGCGGTTGATCGGGTGCGGCTTGGGCCGTGCTTGCCATGGTGAGAGCTCCCAGGAGGAAGGCCAGGACGGGGTGAGCGAGCATTCGTGCTCCTCGGCGAAGGATGCGAGGCCGCCACTGTACGCCGGCGGCGGCGCCCTGGCGCATCGGCGACGCCTCAGCGCGGCGACAGTCGCGCGATCGTCGCCTCGTCCAGGCCGATCTCGCGCAGGATCGCCTCGCCCTGCTCGCCGCGTGCCGGCACGGCGCCGGGTTCGGCCGACGGCGTGGCGGAAAAGCGCGGCGCCGGCGCCGCCTGCAGCACGCCGTCGCGCCGCGCGTACACGCCGCGCGCGGCCAGGTGCGGGTGCGCGAGCGCCTCGCGCGGCGTGAGCACGGGCGCGAAGCAGGCGTCGCTGCCTTCGAGCAGTTCGACCCAGTGCGCGCGCGGCTGCGTCGCGAACAGCGCGGCCAGGCGTTCGCGCAGGCGCGGCCAGCGGCGCGGGTCGTAGGCGTTGCGGAACTCGGGGTCGTCGGCCAGGCCCAGCCGGTCGAACAACAAGGCGTTGAACTGCGGCTCGAGCGCGCCCACCGTCACGAACTGGCCGTCGGCGCAGGCGTAGGCGCCGTACCAGTGCGGGCCGTCGAGCAGGCCGTGGCCGCGCTCGAACGGCATCTGGCCGGCGGCGTGCGCCGACAGCAGCAGGTTCATCAGGTTGGCGCTGCCGTCGACGATGGCGGCGTCGACCACCTGGCCCTGGCCCGTGGCGCGCGCGGACAGCACCGCCGCCAGCACGCCCATCGCGAGATACAGCGCGCCGCCGCCCAGGTCCCCCACCAGCGTGGGCGGCGCCGTCGGCGGCGTGCCGGGCGTGCCGGCGTACCAGAGCGCGCCGGACAGCGCGATGTAGTTGATGTCATGCCCCGCCGCCTGCGCCAGCGGGCCGTCCTGGCCCCAGCCGGTCATGCGGCCATAGACCAGGCGGGGATTGCGCGCGAGGCAGGCGTCGGGGCCGAGGCCCAGGCGCTCCATCACGCCGGGGCGCATGCCCTCGATCAGCACGTCGGCGCCGTCGACGAGCCGAAGCACGGCGTCGACGGCGGCCGGGTCCTTGAGATCGAGCGCGATCGAGCGCTTGCCCCGATGGACGATCGCGTTCTTCCCCAGCGACAACGGATCGCCGCCTCCCGCGCCCCCGCGTTCGACGAGCACGACGTCGGCGCCCATGTCGGCCAGCAGCATGCCGCAGAACGGTGCCGGGCCGAGGGCGGCGATCTCCACGACGCGCAGGCCGGAGAGGACGCCCATCCTCAGGCCTTCGGCTGGCGCGCGAGCGGCGCCCAGTGCAGCACGCCGAACAGCAGCGCCAGCACGACGCTCATGCCCATCGAGCCCCGGTACCGATGCAGGAAGCGGAACGCGTACAGCAGCTCCAGCGCGTGCACGCCGACCAGCGCGATGGTGACGATGGCCGCCGCGGCCGCGAGCGGGCCGTGGACGAGGCCGGTGAAGGCGGCGATGCCCAGCACGTATGCGGCGAGGCAGGCGATTCTCATGGCGAGGTTCATGGCTCGAGTCTTTCCGTGGGATCGAGGGCGAGCAGCCGGCGCGCGGCACCGGCCAGCGCGCCGGGCTGCAGCGAGTCGAGCTCGAGGCGGTTCGCGCCGTCGCCGGGACCGAACTCGCGCGTGGTCGAACGCGTGTAGCAGGGATCGTAGTGCGCGGTCATCAGGCGCTCGAACAGCTCGTCGACGGCGCCCGCGTCCGCGAGGGCGTGCCAGCGCGCCATCTCCTCGCCGCCCACCACCTGCTTGAGCGCGCCGAGCTTGCCGACCATCGACTTGGGGTCGACGGCAAAGTGCCCGTACTCCTCGCGGCAGTGACGCACGCGCTCGGGCATGGGCACGGCCAGGTGGATGGCGCGGGCGCGGCGCATCGCGGCGGTCAGTTCGTCGGGCACCAGCAGGCGGCCGACCTTGCGGCTCTCGGCCTCGACCCACACGGGGCGCGCGGGGTCGAAGCGGCGCAGCGTGTCCAGCAGCAGCGAGTCGAAGGACTTCTGCGTGGGCTGCGGCTCGCCGGGCAGGTCGCCCAGCAGCGAGCCGCGATGCTTCGCGAGTCCCTCGAGGTCAAGCACCTGCGCCCCCTGGCGCGCGAGCTCGTGCAGCAGGTGCGTCTTGCCGCAGTTGGTGGGGCCGCACAGCACGCGGTAGTCGAAGCGCTGCGGCAGCACCGCCAGCGATTCGCGCACCCACTGCCGGTAGCGCTTCCAGCCGCCCGGCACGACGTCGACGGTGAAGCCGATCAGCCGCAGGTTGCTGGCCCACAGCGCGCTGCGCTTGCCGCCGCGAAAGCAGTAGACGAGGAAGCGGTCCGACGTCCGGTAGCGCGAGATCAGCTCGGCCGTGTGCCTGGCGAGGTTGCGGAACGAATGCTGCGCGCCGATCAGGTAGGCGGCGTGCGGGTCGGTCTTGTACTGGATGCCGACTTCCGCGAACTCGGCGTCGTCGACCACCGGCAGGTTCACGGCGCCGGGCACGTGGTCCTCCGCGTACTCGTGCGGCGAGCGCGCGTCGATGATCAGCGCGTACTGCTCGAACGGCAGCGGGGCCAGCGACGAGGTGTCGACGGGCGGGAGGTCGTCCGGGGTGCTCATGGCGCCATTCTCGGTCAATGCGCCTGCGCGCTCAGCGAACGCCGTGCCCAGCCGCTGAGCGCGTCGTCGCCCAGCACCAGCAGCGTCATCGCGAGCAGCACCGTCGCCGCCTGCCCCTGCTGGAACAGCGACAGATGGAAGTACAGCATCTGCCCGAGGCCGCCGCCGCCCACGAAGCCCAGGATGGTGGCCATGCGGATGTTCATCTCCCAGCGGTAGAGCGTGTAGCCGATGCACTGCGCGGCGATCAGCGGCAGCGTGCCGTAGGCGAAGCGCGCGACGCGGCCGGCGCCCAGGTCGCGCAGCGCCGCCTCGGGGGCGGGCGACGCGTTCTCCAGGCTCTCGGCGAACAGCCGCCCGAGCACGCCGGTCGTGTGCAGCGCGAGTGCGAGCGTGCCGGCGAACGGGCCCAGGCCGGCGGCCAGCACCATCAACGCGGCCCAGACGAGCTCGGGCACGCTGCGCAGCGCGTTCAACGCCAGGCGCGCCAGCCACTGCGGCGCCCAGCCGAGCCGGCCCGCCGCCGGCAGCGCGAGCAGGCCGCCGAACACCACGGGGATCGCGGTGCCCAGCAGCGAGACGGCCAGGGTCTGCAGCGCCGCGATG
>Ga0209258_100741_pt1 | contig 21110 bp, 20 predicted proteins | sample Araplaol_mTSA_r2_FD_184281 | JGI IMG/M metagenome (GOLD analysis project Ga0209258, IMG submission 184281) | Arabidopsis root microbial communities from North Carolina, USA - plate scrape CL_Col_mTSA_r2 (SPAdes) (version 2) | ecosystem: Host-associated > Plants > Roots > Endosphere | place: USA...
GGTCGAAGACGCGAAATGGGCCTCGGTGTCGCGCGCCGGGGCAGCACCGCGCAGGCGGGCGACACCCTCACCCTCGCACGGGGCCTGGCTCACGTAGCGCGCGAGCAGCTCGCTCAGGAAATCGACCCGATCGACGCACGCGACGGCAAGCGCGCTGACGCCCAGGCAGCAGAGACCGCGAAGAAGGCGAAGGCCAAGCGCGAACGGCTCACGCTCGCCAGGGTGGCCCGCGAGTACCACGAGCGAGTCATCGAGCCCACGCGCACCGACAAGCACGCCGCGCAATGGATCTCCTCGCTCGAGCACCATGTGCCCGATGCGCTCTGGCACGCGCCCATCGACAGCGTGACCCCGCCGGCCCTGCTCGAGGCGCTATCGGGCGTTCGCGCGCTGGCCGACTCCGACAAGAAGGTGCCCGAGACTCTGCAGCGCGTGCGCCAGCGCCTGGACGCAGTCTTCGAGGACGCGATGTTCCACGGCCACTGCAGCACCAATCCGGCCGCGGCGATCAAACGCAAGATGGCTGAGGGCCAGGGCAAGCGCAAGCGCGGCCAATTCGCCGCGCTGCCCTACCGTGACGCGCCGGCATTCATGGCGCGACTGCGCAATCAGCAGGGTCTCGGCGCGCGCTGCCTCGAGCTCGCGCTGCTGACGGCGGCGCGCACCAGCGAAGCTATCGAGGCGACCTGGCCGGAATTCGACGTCGACGGCGCCACGTGGACCATCCCCGGCGAGCGCATGAAGGGCGGCGAGCTGCACACCGTGCACCTGGTGCCACGCGCGGTCGAGATCATCAAGGGTCTTCAGGGCCTGCACTCCACCTACCTGTTCCCGTCGCCGATGGTCAAGGATCAGCCGCTGTCGAACATGGCGATGCTCACGGTTCTCGATCGCATGGGTGAGCGCCCAAACACCACCGTACACGGCCTGTGCCGCGCGACCTTCAGCACGTGGGCCAACGAAACGGCCGCGGCCCGGCCTGACGTCATCGAGGCATGTCTGTCGCACCTCGAGGGCAACAAGATCCGCGCCCCCTACAACCGCGCGCAGTTCATGTCGGAGCGCCGCGCGCTTCTCGAGGCTTGGGCCGACTTCCTCTCGAAGCCGTACGTGTCGAACGTCGTACCGATCTCGCGCGCCGCGTGATCAACCGGCACTGCAGCGGCCCTGCAGAAAAGCGGCCGGACCGAGCACGCCAACGCGCGGCCCGGCCTAAACATCACGCGCACACCTTAGGGAGGAACGTGCAATGTCCGGACAGATTACCCCGGGTTCGCTCGACTCGGCCACTGTGGCCGACGTCGAACTGACTGACCTCTATGTCGGCCCCGTCACGTGGATCGGCGAGCGCGGTGACGGCGATGCGCTCAAGGTCGTCTACGAACGCTTCGACGGCGGCTTCGAGACCTTCACGCTCGGAGAGCTGCGCGCACGCGCCTGGTGGCGCCTGGGCCGGCCTGAGGACGTCGTCTCGATCGAGACGCTGATGCGCAGCGCGCACGGCCGACGCATGCCCTCGACGATCGACGATCGCGGCCCTCACGCAGCGCACATCGAGCACCGCAAGGAAGCCATCCGCACCGAGCAGGCGCGCGTGCGCGCGCACCTGGCCGCCGCCTAGCCCTTGATTCCGGCGTCTCAGCGGCCCTGAGACAAAGCGGCCGAGCGACGCGCTGTAACGCGTGGCCCGGCCTGACTGCACGCGATATAGGACATCGACATGACAGCTTCCCGCATTCTCGCCTCGAACGCCCAAAACCACACCCCCGCCGTACCCCTTGGACAGCTCGCCTCGCTATTCGAAGCCATCGCAGCGAAGGCCAGCGAGATCGACCGCCTGTGCTATTTCGGGGTCGACGGCGAGGACCAGCTTCAATTGACGCTCGACTTCGTGCGAGCCGCCGTGAGGCAGATCGGTTGGTTGGCAGATCTGGGCTCGACCAAGCTTGGCGGCCACGGAAACGGTCCGCTGCGTAACAGCCCTGAAGACTGGCTGTTGCCACCCACTTACAGAGCGCTTAGCGCCCATCTTGGAACTACACAATGACACTCTCTCGCTTCGATGCGATGGTCGCGGTCTCCCGCCTGAAGGACATGCCACTGCCGGTGGTCATTCAAGGGCCGAGGCGGGACTCGAGCCCGGGCTTCCCAGCGGTCATCGTCAATCCGATGACCGACTCCGAGGCGCTGATGGCGTGGAGCGTCGAGCAGCTCACGGCCGTGAATCGACTGCTCGCAGCACTGGCCGTCCCAGGCGCGTCGGACGAGGGTGCGGCCTTAGCTGCAGCAATCGCGCACTTCACTGCTCAAGCCGAGGCCGCATTGCGAGAGGCCCTCCAGATTCATCGAGACAGCTTCTTGGATTGACGAGGGTTGGTTGCCGCACAGGACGCAAAGTTCGGTCGTCAGCGCATCTTCTCGCGCCAGCTTCGCTGCGCTCACGGGCGATCGACCATGTCCAGCTCGCATATGGACGAATTGGAATGCCATGCGACGCGGTGTGAACACAAAACAAGCTACTAGGCAAGGCGTTCCAAGGTTACAGGTTTTGCACCAGGGTGTGCCTCGTCAATACAGTAGCTCTCATCTCATCCAATGAAGAGAGCCACTCGCTGCGAGACACAAATGACCCAGATCAATGACATCCCCGCTACCGGCTTCCTGCGACAGGCCGATCTGCTCGGAGTAGCCGCGGTATCGACCGAACAGGCGGACGCAAATCGCGCGAAAGGCACTGGCGTGAGGTGCCCGCGTACTGCCCGGCGCGGCCTTCTGCCGTTCAGCAACGCGACTTCGTGGCGCAAGGTCGCCGCAGGCGAGTTCCCGGCTCCCGTCAAACTCTCCAACCGCGTGACCGCCTGGCGATGCGAGGACGTCCGCGCATGGATGGAGCAGTTGGACGGTTCGCCGCGGAAGGTGGCGTGATGAAGGCCCGCCCCAGTGCCCTGGAAGCAAGCGCGCCGCCGCCGGATTCAGTCGGCCGGTCCGCCCGCGTCGTGCCCGTCCTGCTCACCGAAGAAGAAGCCGCGGCCGTCTTCCGCGTCTCCCCGCGAACGTTCCAGACCCTGCGCACGCAGCCGTGGTTCACGGTACAGCCCATCGTCCTGGGCCCGCGCATGCTTCGCTGGTCGCTCGACGAGCTGCGTGCCGCGGTCAGCGATATGCCGCGCCAGACCCAGCGCGTGCAGCCGGAATCGCTCTTGCGCAGCCGCATCGAGCGCGCGAAGGCGACCGGGCACCAGCAGTGACGAAAGCGGCATGCATGAACAACGTGTCGCGTCCACTCACTGAAGGCATCTATCGCCGCGTGACCGTGCGCATGTACGGAGACGAGCGCTTCATGCGCCTGACGCCATTGCAGCCGTCCGGCCAGGCGCTCTGGCTCTACTTGCTCACCGGCCCGCACACAGGGCCCATTCCCGGCGTGTTCGTTGCCGGCCGCGCAGCTCTCGCCGAAGCACTGGGCTGGGGATCTGAAGACTTTCAGAAAGCCTTTGCCGAAGTGCTCGACGAAGGTCTCGCCGAGTTCGATGAAAAGACTCGCATGTGCTTCATCACGAACGCCATCCGCCACAACGTCCCCCCGAATCCCAACGTCGTCAAGTCGTGGCGCGCGACGTGGCTCCAACTGCCCGAATGCGCCCTGCGCGATCGCGTCTTCGAGAGCCTCCACGGCACGCTGTCTGAGGTAAGCCCAGCGTTCGCGAAGGCTTTCGAAGAGACTTGCGGAAAGCCTTTCGAAAACGCTTTGGCAAAGGCGACGCCGAAGGATACGGCGAAACAGGAACAGGAACAGGAACAGGAACAGGAACAGGAACAGCAACAGCAACAGCAACAGCAACAGCAACAGCAACAGAGAACGATGCCTTCATCCAGGACGCGGCCGACCGCGCGGCCTGACGGTGGGCTGTTCGATATCTTCTGGAGCGCGTACCCGAAGAAGGTCGCCAAGAAGGACGCGCTGAAGACGTTCAACAAGCTCAACCCGACGCCCGAGACCTTTGCCAAGATCCTCGCCGCGCTCAAGACGCAGGTCGCGACCGAGGAATGGAAGAAGGAAGGCGGCCAGTACATCCCGTATCCGGCCTCCTGGCTCAACGCCGAGCGCTGGACGGACGAGGGCGTGCAGCTCTCGACAGCTGCGAACACCGACTACGAGCAGACCAAGGCCCGACTCGCCCGCGAGGCGGAGCGCGGCCAGACCATCCAGGTCGACCCGGACCTGATCGCGGCGGCGAAGGCCACCGCGCGGGCTGCGCGCGCGCGCTCTCTCGGGGCGCCGACGGGCCCGCGGCGGTTCAGCTCCCTGTTTCCCAAGCTGGACGAAGCCGCATGAACCTGCCGGCGGTCGAGGACCGTCGTATCGCCGCCGCGCACCGGCTACGAGGCCCGAAATTGAATGCGGCGTGCATGTCGCACGCGATGCCACCTCACCAATTCTGAAAGAGAACGCATGACCAACGACGGAAAACCCGATCTGCTGTCCGGCCCGGCACCGGTGACCGACCTGCGCCTCGCGACCGCAGACACCGATGTCCGACTCCGCCCTGCCCCGGTGGCCTGGGGCATCTATCTCAACGGCGAGAAAATCATCGAACCGGACTCGTTCCTCGCGCTGGAGTACCACCGCGAATGGGCGGTCGCTGACTACCCAATGGAGCGAGGCGCATTCAGCACCTATGACAAGGTCGCCAAGCCCTTCGACGTACGCCTGCGCCTGGCCAAAGGTGGCAACGACAACGTCCGAACCACTTTTCTGGCAGCAATCGAGAACCTGGGCACCTCCCTGACCTTGTATGACGTCGTCACGCCCACGCGCACCTACCTCGGCGTCACCATCTCCAGCATCGGCTACCAGCAGACGGCAAAGACTGGCGTCGGCTTGATCACGGTCGAGATCGGGCTGCGCGAGATCCGTGAGACGGCATCGTCAGCGATGTCGGCCGAGGTCGTCCACGACCCGGGCTCGGCCAGCCCGAAGCATGGCGGCACGGTCCAACCGCAGCCCGTCACCCCTGCTGCTGAGGCAGCGGTCAGGGCTGCACTTGCCCGCCAGGCATCTCCCGAGCAAATCGCGCGGAAGGCGTTGGCGCCCGCCGGCGCTGCTGGCGCCCCGTCACGCTGATCCGCTCAAGTCAATCAACGCAAGGTGACCTGGCATGGGCCGCAAGTCGAAACTGAACGATGAGCAGTGGAAGGAAGTCGGGGCACGCCTGCTCGCAGGCGAGTCCGGCGCTTCCCTAGCGAGGGAGTTCGGTGTCCCCAAATCCACGATTAGCGAACGCTTTTCCGAACGAAACCGAACGGTTCGGGAAGCTGCCGAACGCCTCGTCGCGGCCGAGACGGCAGTTCGCGCGCTCCCGATCCAGGAGCAGCAGGCCGCCCGCGGCTTGGCCGACTCGCTGATGTCGATCAGCTTCCACGCCGCCGGCGCGGCCGAGAACGGCATGGCCATCGCGCACCGCCTCTCGGGCATCGGCAGAATGCTAGTCGAGCAAGTCGACGACGCGAACCCGCTGAAGTCGATGGAGCAATTGAAGGCCGTCGCCGTCATGTCGAAGATCGGCAATGACGCTGCGCACATCGGCATGAACCTGATCTCTACCAACAAGGGCAACATCCCGACCGAGCCGCCGAAGGCGCCTGGTGCACTGCCGGCGGATGTCCTGGACGCTGCCGCGGTGTACCAACAGTTGATGGGCTGACCCTAGCCCGGTCTCGTGGTCGGCAGGTACGGATCCAGATCACCTGTAGTCTGATTCATCCCGACCGCTCTCGGCCGCGCGCTACTTCGGCAAGTCCGCCCGCCACTCGCTCAGGTCAAAGCGGTTGTAACCAGTGGCCAGCCAATCGGCGAACTCGCCGCGCGACAGATTGTCGCCTTCCAGGCCCGCTTTGGATGCATTTGGGAAGGGGTATGCCTCGGCGTCGCGTAACGGCTCAAATGCGACGCACGAACCGTCAGGCAATCGGACTACCGGAATGCCGTCGACGTCGAGGAAGTCGGACTCAGCAGGTACGTCGGCGAGTTTCATGCAAGCTTTCAAGTCCGAGCCGCGCGCGGCGGACATTCAGATGTCCCATTATCGGTCGAACGTCGGCGCACCGCGGGTCGCGCCGGTCCTCGGCGCACCGCAGGTCGTACCGATTGCGGAACAGTTCCGCAATTCGAACGCCCACGCGCCGCCTCGATAATCGCTAACTGGTTGATTTTTCAGGAGACTCTGCCGGCCTTTAACCCGCTTCGCTTCTCAGCAACGGTCGAAATAGACCGTTGCCTCACGCTGCTAGCCATGGCGGTCGGGACTGGTCCGATGCCGACGTGCTACTACCTCGCCTCAGCCGCCCATCCATCCACCGCTGCTTCCGCCAGCGAGTCGACGCGCCAGGGGCACGCCACCCGAATTCGTGGACTTCAGTTGAATGCGATGCGCCTTGTCAACCTTGCACTCCAGAAACGCTCCACCGATGGATTGGTGCAGCACCGATCCCTTGCCAGCATCGAAGCAGATCTGGCACTGGAAGTGCGCTGGCGCCGGGTCGCCTGGCACTGCGTCATACGCGTAAACGAAAGCGCCTGGCCGCACCTCACGCAGCATGTAGCCCTTGCGCTGGTTCAGCTTCTCCTGAGCATCGCGAAGTTGTGCTTCTGCTTCGCGAAGCCGCCCCTCGAGCTTGCGGAGGTGCTCTGACATGTCCAGCGCCCCCATGTTCGCGTCGGCGAGCCGATGTGACAACTCCGCCATCGCCGCCTTTACCTTCGCGTCGTCACGAGCCGCGAGCGCGTCTGTGGCCAGTTGGATGCCTATGCGCATGCCCGTGAGGGCTGGAACGATGTCCATGGGAAATCCTTTCGAGCGCCGAGTGATGACGCAATCCTGCCACGAACCCGACAGGCGGCCCTGAAGCCGACGGCGGAAGCACTGTCCTTCAATGAGCCAGCAACCATGCGACGAGAGCGCTCAATTAGCCTGCATTCCGCCACATCTTCCACCTTGTAGCGACGAAGCGCCATTCGCCCCCACCGTGACGAAGTCAGCCTCGCAGGCAGGCGATTTCCTCGCCCAGTCGCCCGGTGCAATGCAACGCCAGCAGCGATGTACATTTCGGTGACTAATTTCGAGGGGCGGGGCGTGGCCATTCCAAACGTAGATCGCAGCGCAATTGAACGTGCGCTCGCTCAGTTCGACCGCGAACTCCGAGGCACACCCGATTGGGCGTCTTGGGACACGAATCGAGCGCAGGTCTGGGCGATCGACTTCGACGGCAAGAAGTACCCACCGAAGAAGATCATTTCGATGGCGACCGGCATCGCACTCGACGACTTCTCGGGTGGTCCTGAATCCAACGAGTACTTGGCTAAGCGCGACATTGCGGTCACGAGGCTGCGCAGCACGGGTCTTGCAGAAACCTTCTCGCTCATCCTTGAGCGATACAGCACCGCACGAGCCACAACGCGCTTCGCGGGCAATCACGAAATCAAAGAGCTTTTCACCGGCGCGAAGAGGCATCTCGAAGCCCTTGGGGCAGTCCAGAATCGGACCCATCTCAACGTGGTCGCCTCTTACGGCAAAGGAAATTGGGCGGCCATCCCTTGGATTTCCATCTTGGACGATCGCGTGACGGACACCACGCAGGACGGGACGTACATCGTCTATTCGTTCCAAGGCGATGGCAGGGGCATGTACGTCTCTCTGATGCAGGGCGTGACGAAGCCCCAAGAGGAGTTCAAATCTAGAGCGGCCGAAGAATTGGCTCGCCGCGCTGAGGGGCTGCGTGGCGCGTGCGCGAGCCTCGTCACCGACGGCTTTGACGTGACCGGGCAGACAAGCCTCATTTCTGATCTCAGGCTCGCCAAGCTCTACGAGGCGGCGACTATCGCGGCGAAGCACTACAGCGCGGCCGCAATGCCAGACGACGCACAGATCGAGGCCGACCTCGCGGCACTCGTCAAGTGCTATACGCGCATGGTCGAAATGACGGACTTACTTGTACGCACGCCGGGGCAGCGAAGCAAAATCGCGCTGATCGGCACGGCCAGAGAAATCGCCAATCAAGCAGCGCAGATACGCCAGCAGATCGACCGAAATGGCGCATGGGCATGGTGGTGGAGCTTTGCAATTCGCGAGGACGCCCTTCCCCGATTGACGACGCCATTTCACGTGTACGCATACATCGGCGATCGCCGCCTCGGCGCACGACTTCGAGTCGACGACTTCAAAACCAGCCGCGGACTCGGCGGGATTGAGTCCCCTTGGCCCGATGCGACCGACTCAGACCTGGTTGGCAAGCGAAGCGCAGGTGAGAAGCAATCCGATGTTTTCAAGACCTGGTTCAAGGTCGGAGCCATCGAGATGTTCAACCCACCCGTGCAAGTCGACCGCTTCGACCTCGTGCCCGGTCTCTCAACGCCAGAGAACGTGTTGAATCAAAACTCGTTCGGATACGTCATCGACGACGAGACCCTCACCGCATCTCCCGCGCAGCCCGCGCTCGTCGCTGCAGAGGAAAGTTCCGCCTTAGTGACGCCGTTGCCCGCCCCACTCGATCTCGATTGGCTCATCAAGCGCACTGGCCTGAGCCAAGGCGTTCTGGCCGAGATGGTCGACTCCATCATGTCCACCTCGCCGCAGATCATGCTCGCGGGTCCGCCAGGCACGAGCAAGTCCTGGGTAGCTCGACAGCTTTCGCTTTACCTCGCACGCGAGCGCCCCGGCCACGTCAAGTTTGTTCAATTCCATCCGGGCTATAGCTACGAGGCATTCGTCGAGGGCCTACGTCCAGTGACTCGCTCTGGCGCCGTAAGCTTTGAACTGACGCCCGGGACCGTCAAAGCGACAGTCAACGCGATGAGTGATGCGGGACTCGTCGGCGTTGATGGCCAGGAGTTTGTGATCGTCATGGACGAAGCGAATCGCGCGAACTTACCACGCGTGCTCGGCGAGTTGATGTTCCTCTTCGAATATCGAGGCGAGCCCATCGACCTCCAGTATTCGAGTGCATTCAGCCTTCCCAGGAACCTGCGCTTCATTGCGACGATGAACACTGCCGACCGCAGTATCCGTTCGATCGATGTCGCACTGCGCAGAAGGTTTGACGTCTTCGAACTGCGACCGGACGCCGAACTACTCGCACGGTTCGTCGAAGGCAGTGAAGTGCGCAGCGATTGGGGCTTGTCGACGGATTCACGTCACTCAATCAAGAACTTGAATCGACGCTTGATCGGCATCACACCATCGGGCACGCCTTCTTCATGAGAGTTGGTCTCGATGCGAGGGGCATCTCTCAAATCTGGCATCGCAAAATCTTCCCCTTGATCGAGGAGTTTTTCTTCGATCAACCAGACCTTGCAAAGCAGTTTTCCATAGAGCGATTCTGGCCGATGGTCGGAAATGAACTCTGACGTCCAACTCATCGAATCGACTCCGCAGGTCGTCGTCCTGGACAACGACGAGGCGGCTGCATTGCGCGAACTTGGGCAGCAACTCGCGTCGAGTCGGAAGTGGTGGGGATCGGAGAAAGAGCTCGAGGTTCGATCGGTTATCGAGCTTGTAGGCGCCGGGGGATCGGCCTATCGAATCGCATTCAGAGACGTCATCGGGGTCGTGCGGATCGGCATGCGTCAATTCCACGTCATGCCGAAAATCCCGGCGGCGCACTTCTTCTACCTCGCCTCACGATCCGCCTTGGCGCCGAGACGTACAACCTCGCAAGTGCTGCTCGATCGCGGGATGGACTTCATCGAGCTCCTCTGCGATTGGTGCGTCTGCGCGTCAGAAGAACTTCTGCAGCTAGGTATCCGCAAGGATTACTCTGAGACGTCGGATGTGCTGGACCACGTGCAAGGTCGCATCGACGTTCTGGCGACAAGCGCCGAAGTGCTGATGGGCCGCCCGAAGGCCGTCTGCCACTTCGAAGTGCTCTCTGAAGATTCTCCCCTCAATCGAGTTGTTCGCGCGGCCTGCGAGAGAATTTCTCGCACGGCCTCGATAGGTCCAGCGCTTCGCAGGCGAGCGCGCGAAGTGGCCTACCGATTGGACGATGTTGGCCCCCTGCAGCATGTTGATCTGCGCGCAAGGATTGATCGGCTCACTGCAAAATATTCGCGCGTCGTTCCGCTCGCCCACCTCGTACTCGCAGGTTGCGGGCTGTCTCAGACCAGCGGGCCTCATCTCTGCACCGCATTTCTCCTCCGGACGCCAGAGATCGTCGAAGATGCCTTGCGTTCAATCCTGCGCGACGCACTGCCTGAGATCACTGTGGCCAAGCGTCGCCTTGCTCTCGGCGAAACAGGGCTGTCGATGAATCCTGATTTAGTCTTTGGAGACGGTGCGGCTGTCGGGGACGTCAAGTATCGCCTTCTCGCCGCGGATTGGTCGCGGTCAGACCTCAACCAAGTTGTGGCGTTTGCGACGGCGTTTGGCGCCCCTAAGTGCGGAGTGTTTGCATTTAGAAGGCAGGAGGCAGCGCAAATGCCTCGCGCTGTTCCCGTTGGTTCGGTGCACGCCAGCTCTTTCGGTTGGATTGCGTCCGCTTCGATCGAACCTGCAGAGAGTGCCGCAAGACTGATTCGCGAGACGCGCTCGTGGTTGGGCACGGCGTCCTGACTAGTTGGTGACGTCGTCAGACATGGCATCCGCCAAAGTGACGCTGCTGTGAGCTCGAATTGACAGCCATGAGCAATTTCCGCCTGCCAGTCCCCCGCATTACACCAGCGCGCAGTGCATCGGGGACCGGGGGATTGGTGATGTGGCGAAAGCGCCGCTTCGGCCAGCGAACCCATCCAGAGCCTCCATCAAAAGACGCGACATGCCGTGCCTTTGATGGCTGGTATCAGCAACAACCCAGCCAAGCTCGTAGGAGAAGAGAGTTCGATCGAGAGGTGAATTCGATGCGCAGAACACCTCCGCGTGGCAATTAATGCAGCCGCTGCGACCACGCGCGCATTCTCGGTCGCGAACGCCAGAGCGCGTCCTAGAAGTGATATTTCTCGCTGCGACGCTTGAAAGCAGTCTCGGATCCTTCCATCACGTCGAGAACAGCGCGGGACACCTGGGCGCGATCAAGCCCGCCCTGCGCGAGCAGACGTCCCCGACCGTCTTTGGCCTCAATCGCATAGATCAGCTCGGCATCTGCGTTAACGGGAAGATTGGCATTGTGCGTCGCCACGATCAGCTGGCGCTGCGACTTGACCGTCCGAATGATCGGAACGAGATCGCTGAAGATGTAGTTCGCATCTAGTTCGTCCTCAGGCTGGTCAATGACGATAGGACCACGGCCCTGAGCGAGCAGAAGGCTAAGCAGCGCCGTGTTCCGTTGCCCTTCCGAGAGACGCCTTCCGCCAGCACCGCTCATGGTGCCGGCGCTCTGGCCGTCGGGGCGGAACAGTTCAAGATCAACGAGATCGGCAATTCGCGTCAGGCGAACCTGCTCCCACGTCATCCGCACCGACTCGGAATCAAGATGCGCAAGTAGCTCTGTGAAATGCGTGAGAAGGACGAGAGACTCATCCACGAGATCGGCCTGCGACGTCCGCCAGAGTTCAATGAGTTCCCAGGGTGAAGGCACGTCTGAATGCCTTGCATGCGCATCAAATAGAGCCTGGCCGATCTCGTCCCAGTTCTTGCCGAGCCGCTTCCGGTTGTTGTTCGGATTGAGTCGCCGCCAGGCCGCATCGAACGACTCGGCATCGCGCATGTAGGCAACAGAAATGGTTGTTGCCTTCGCGGACTTCTGAATCTGGTCAGCAGCCAGCTTTCGGGCGTTGAACTGATCGCGCCAGACCTGATGAAGAGCAGCGAGCTTGTCGCTCCAGCCAGCGACCTGGGCGCGCAGTTCGTCTCGCTGCTTGCTTTTAATGTCAACCTCGGACTGCTTTAGATCCTTCGCCCGCCCCACCTCCTGAAGACGGCTGACATCCTCAGGTGCAAGCCCCTTGGAACGGCAGGCATCAGCGAAGCCTGTCTCGGCCTCGTCAAACTGCGCGCTGACGTCGGGCCAGGACGATGTTTCGCCGAATGTCGCATTGATGACGCGCTCGAACGCAGTTGCCGCGTCGCTCACGGCCTGCATGTAGGCGACGCGCGCGGCCTGGATGGTCTGACTCGCGTCCTGAAGGAACACAAGTTGTGGCCAGCCGGCTGCCGTCTCAGGCAATGCGGCAATGCGGCCGCTCAGGCCGGCCGATAGATCACCGCCCGCCTTCACATCGGCTTCAGCCTGCTCCTTCAGTTCCGTTCCGAAGGCGGACGCCCGCTTTGCCAATTGCTGCGCCCGTGCATCCGCCTGAATGTCGCTTCTCGCCTGCCACTGGCGGGTGAGTTCCTCGACTTCCTGGGCGAGCTTCTGCAGCTCGGCTTCAACATTCTTCGCACGATTGGAGGCAGCGCCGAGCTGCTCCAGCTCGCCCTTGATGTCTCGCTCCGATCGGGCAAGCGCATTGACCTTGTCGTGAGCCGCCGCGTCAACCAGGCGAAGAACATGGTTTTGTCCAGGTTTGGCCAGCCGGGTGAGCTCTCCCTGACTGAAAAACTGAGCGTGCAGCTGCTCAAGAACCGTCGCTAGGTCGCGCACCTCTCGGCCCTCGATGTACTGCTTGTGCTCGCTAGGCTTGATGATGACAGTGTCGCGTACGCCTGGCGAAGCCTCAAAGGTGACGTGCACCTCCGCGTTGGCGCCCTGGAGCGTTGAGCGGATCACGTTGTGCTTCTCTTTGATGTCCTCCGGCAGCGAGTCATCACGTTCACTCTGCAGGCAGAAGCGAAGGTATTCAAGCAACGATGATTTTCCGCTACCTCGCCCGCCGATCACGCAGTTGAAATTGGGCGAGAAGTGAAGCTCCTGATCGTCGAGGAACGCCGCGCCCTTGACCTTGATGCTAACGATATGTGGATGGCTCTCCGCATCGGAGGGACAGCCACTCGAGAAGCTGATTCGCGACTCCTTGTCGAGGAATGCCTGGCGCAGCGCTTCGATGGAAGGCTCTGACATCTTGAGCCAGCAATACCGGTAGCCGATCGAGTTCGCAACCGGCTGCCTTTCATCATCGACGGCCAGCGACTTGGCGTCGGAGGAGCGCACATAGGCAGGATGCCGCCCCTCGCGGACCCACGCCGCATCTGTGCCCTCTAGCACGGCCTTGGCCTTACCCTCTAGCGGATAGTCTGAAACCTCGACGCACATGAGTCCGGGCAAAGCGTAGTCTGCCTTGTGCATGGCGTCATTGCAGATGCCCCTGTTGCTGAATGCATGCGCCGCGATGACGACTCCATTCTCCTTGTCCTGCACCTTTGCTAGGACTGTCCGGAGCGGAACCGGAGCGTTTTCGGAACGCAGTTGCGCGGGAAGACCGCCTTCAAAACGCTCGCCCGGAGCGAGTCCTAGGGTGCTCAGCACATCGCTGAGGCTCGTCAGCTCTGCGCCTTTCCTTACCGGATCGAACAGACAGAGAACGTGGTAGCCGATATCCGCTTCAAAGCCCGGAAGAATCACAATCGGCGCACGGCTGCATTCCTCGGCCACGGTCTTGTTCTGCTCGATCAGGTGCGTCAGGAACCAGTCCCGCGGGTCGGTCCGCGACGAGAAATTGTGGTCGGTGACGCCAATGACGTGCAGGCCCACCTCATGGCACCGGCGCAGGTAGGTGCGCGCCTTGGCTTGTATGTCCTGTTCGATGCGAGGCTCGCTAAGCTTGGTATCTGCGTCCTGCCAATGCCTCGAATCCTCCGGCGTCTGGACTTGGAAATCGCAGCGGTGCCATTTCATTCCCTCGTAGTGGCCCATAGCCTTCTCCTGCGTGTTCGCGAGGAGATCTGAAGGTTCGACCCTGTGCCGCGGGCCGCCAATGTGGTCGGAGCGTGCTGGGACGACCGCAACCTCATATGGGCTCACCCAAGCCGCCAGGCAAAACCCGGACGGCTCACGCGTCACTTGCTCCTCTACTAGAGGCAGGTTAGATGCGCTTCCGTGGCACGTCAATCGCAGGCGTCAATGTCTTGGGCCTTCCAGCGACACCACCTCCAGCAACCTGAATCACTGATCGCCCTGCTGGATGCGGTGCGCAAAGGCGCGGGCATCGCCTTCCAGCCGTGCTGGATGGTCAACGACCTGCTCAAGTGCAAGGAACTCGTGCGCATCCTTCCACAGTGGACGGGGCCGGCGCCGACCGCCCATCTCGTCTACGCGCGGCGGCGCCGACAGCCAAAGCGTATCGAGGTAGTGATCGAGCTGGTGACGCGCGAAATCCAGGCGTTGTAGAAGTCCTGGCTTCTGTCATGCGCTCAGCAGATGGCAGGCGTCGAGCAAAACGAGGCTGCTGCCGCTGCTGCGGACCAATCGTCAGGTTCTGACGGAAACACTGTCCTCCAAAGCCAAGCCGCCCAGCGGCCAAACGGCATTGATCGCGAGCGTCCGCCGCCCAATCCCCCTGTGCGAGGTGCACTGCCCCGCCATGCGGCGGGCGCAACAGCATTACCGTCCGTGCGAGACGGGAACTTCGCATGGCGATCGTTCGCGAGGTTGAAGATTTCATCTCCGCCTAATGCTTGCGGCATCGACGCCGGCTACACTCCCGCAATGCTCCGCGCGCGCTCCTACCGTATCGCCATCGCGTTCTTCGCGATGCTGTCGCTGCTGTGGGCGCAGCTGGCGGTTGCAAGCTACGTCTGCCCCCAGCAGGCGGCGCCGACCGCGATGGCCAGCATGGTGATGGCGCCGGGCATGCCCTGCGACGCCATGGACAAGGCCCAGCCCGCGCTGTGCTACCAGGCCGGCGACCCGACGCCGCCGGCGGCGGATGCCGTCAAGCTGCCGACGCCGTCGCTGCCGATGATCGTGCAGGTGCTCGAGGTGCCCCTCGTCCTAGATGTCGACGAAGCCTCGGCCCGTTCGCTGCCCGAGGCGCCCGACCTACGGCCGCCGCCCGACCCGCTGTTCCTGTCGACGCTGCGTCTGCGCGTCTGAAATCCCCGAAGACTGACTGAGCGCCACCGCGGCTTGCCCGCGCGCCGGCGAACCCTCGCTCGTCCTCGGAGATTCCATGTCCCATTCGTTCCTGCGCGCGGCCGCGCTGGCCGCCGCGTGCACGCCCGCCTTGGCGGCTGCGGCGCCGCTGACTCTCGACCAGGCACTGGCCCTCGCCGTCGCCCGATCCCAAGCCACCCGTTCCGCCCAGGCCGGCGTCGCCAGCGCCAGCGAAGCCGCTCACGCCGCTGTCCAATTGCCCGACCCGATGCTGCAGGCCGGCCTCGACAATCTGCCCGTCGCCGGCGGCCGCGCCTTCGACCCCGCGAGCGACTCGATGACGCAAAAGCGCATCGGCATCTCGCAGGAATGGCTGTCCGCCGACAAGCGTGCGACGAGGCGCGCCGCGGCCGACGCGATGGTCGGCCGCGAATCCGTCGCAGCCCAGGCCGCCGTCGCCGAGGTGCGCCTGCAGACGGCGCTTGCATACGTCGACGTGCACTACGCCGACGCGACGCTCGCGTTGACCGAACTCATGGCGCACCACGCGCACGAAGAGCTCGAGGCCGCGAAGGGCCGCGTGGCGTCGGCGGCCGGCAGCGAGCAGGAAGCGCTGGCGCTGACCGCCGCGAGAGGCGCCGCCGAGGACGACGCCGCGGAAATCCGCCAGGCGCGCAGCGTCGCCGAAGCCTCGTTGCGTCGATGGATTGGCGCCCCCATCGACACCACGAGCGAACCCCAGCTCCCGCCGACACCCACGGAGCAGGACTACGTCGCCAAGGCACCGGATGTACGTGCCGCGCAAGCCGCACTGGAAGTCGCGCGACGAGACGCCGCCGTCACCGCCGCGAACCGCTCGCCGAACTGGACGTGGCAAGTCTCGTACGGCCAGCGCAGCGGCTATGCCGACATGGTGTCCGTGGGCGTCAGCATCCCGCTCGCGATCCATCCCGCCGAGCGGCAGGATCGCGAGACCGCCGCCAAGCAGGCGCTCGTCGACCAGGCCGATGCAACGCTCGAGGAGGCGCGGCGCGCCGCCGACGGCGACTACCTCGCGCTCGCCGCCCAGGCGCGGGCGCTGGAGGCACGCATCGAGCGGGTGCACGATACCGTGGTCGTGCCGGCGCGGCAACGAACCGTCGCGGCCTTGGCGGGCTACCGCGGCGGCGGCGTGGCGCTGTCGACTCTCTTCGAGGCACGACACGCCGAGGTAGAAGCACAGCGCAAGTTGTTAGACCTCCAACGCCAGCTCGCGACCGTGCGGGCGCGCCTCGCGTTCAAGCCGCTGCAGACCGGGAGCGCGCAATGAAGACTTCATCGACCGTCGCCGCCGTCATCGTCGCAACCGCTGCCGCCGGATCGGCCGGCTTTCTACTCGGACAGCGGCACGACTCGCGGTCCGTCGCTTCTGCTGCATCCGCCGCCTCGTCGCCCGAATCCCGCAAGGTGCTGTACTGGCACGACCCGATGGTGCCGGCACAGCGCTTCGACAAGCCCGGCAAGTCGCCGTTCATGGACATGCAGCTTGTGCCCGTCTATGCCGACGAAGCGGCGGACTCGGGTGTCCAGGTCAGCGCGGCCGCGCAGCAGAACCTCGGCCTGCGAACCGCCGTCGTGCGCCGCGCGCAGGCCACCCGCAGCATCGACGCCACAGGCACGGTGCAGTTCGACGAGCGGCTCTCCGTCGCCGTGCAGACGCGCGTCGCGGGCTACGTCGAGCACCTGGCCGTACGCGCGCCGATGGAACACGTGCGCCAGGGCCAAGCGCTGGCCACGGTCTACGCGCCCGACTGGCTCGGGCCACTGAACGAACTGCTGGCGCTGGAGCGCGCGAACGTCACTCCGGATCTCATCGCCGCGGCGCGCGACCGGCTGCGCGCGATGTCCGTGCCGGAGCCCTTGGTCACGCGCAGCGAGCGGGCCGGCATCGCCCAGGCGCGCTACACGCTGAGCGCGCCCGTCGACGGCGTCGTCGCCGAACTCGGCGTGCGCGAGGGCGTGGCCGTGTCGCCCGGAACGACGCTGTTCCGCCTCGCCGGCCTGAACAAGGTCTGGGCCGTCGTGGACGTGCCGGAAGCGCAGGCAGGCCAACTGAAGGTCGGCCAGAAGGTGCAAGCCCGTCTGGAGGCCGGCGACGGCGAGTCTCTCGATGGCACGCTGGCCGAACTGCTGCCGCAGATCGACGCGAAGACGCGAACGCTGCAGGCCCGCTTCGAGGTCGGCAACGCGAAGGGGCGGCTCGTGCCCGGCATGCTGCTGCGGCTGCGCATCGCGGGCCCGGCCTCCGACAGCCTGGTCGTGCCGTCCGAGGCCGTGATCCGCACCGGCCGGCGCGCCGTCGTGATCGTACGCAAGGACGGCGGCACCTTCGAGGCGCGCGACGTGACGCTCGGCGCTGACCTCGGCGACGACACCGAGGTCATGGCCGGTGTGCGCGAAGGCGAGCAGGTCGTCGCCAGCGGCCAGTTCCTGATCGACTCGGAGGCGAACCTGCGCTCGGCGACCGACCGCCTTGCGACGCCGCACGGAGACGCTCGATGATCGCCGCCGTCATCCGCTGGTCTATCGGCAATCGCTTCCTCGTGCTGGTCGCGACGGCCTTGCTCGTCGCCGTCGGTCTCTGGGCCGTGGCGCGCGCGCCGGTCGACGCGTTGCCCGACCTGTCCGACACCCAGGTCATCGTCCGCACGACCTGGCCCGGCAAGCCGCCGCAGGTGGTCGAGGACCTCGTCACCTATCCGATGACGACCACGCTGCTGAGCGTGCCAGGCGCCAAGACCGTGCGCGGCTACTCGTTCTTCGGCGACTCGTTCGTCTATGTGCTGTTCGACGACAAGACCGATCCCTATTGGGCGCGCTCGCGCGTCGTCGAGTCCCTCAACCAGGTGCAGGGCCACCTGCCCGCGGGCGCGACGGCGACGCTCGGGCCCGATGCGACCGGCGTCGGCTGGATCTACGAGTACGCGCTGGTCGACCGCAGCGGCCAGCATGACCTCGGACAACTGCGTGCGCTCAACGACTGGTTCCTGAAGTTCGAGCTCAAGACGGTGCCGGACGTCGCCGAGGTCGCCTCCATCGGCGGCATGGTGCGGCAGTACCAGGTCGTGCTCGACCCGGACCGGATGCGGAGGCTGGGCGTGACGCAGCCCGAGGTGGTCGAGGCGCTGCGGAGGGCCAATCAGGCTTCGGGCGGCTCAGTCGTGGAGCAGGCCGAGGCCGAGGTCATCGTGCGATCGCAGGCGTACCTGAAGTCGCTCGACGACTTCCGTGCCGTCCCGATCCGCAGCGAGGTCGGGACGCCGGTGCTGCTGCGCGACGTCGCCACGGTGCAGGTCGGCCCCGAGAGTCGGCGCGGCGTCGCGGAACTCGATGGCCAGGGCGAGGTCACGGGCGCCGTGGTCGTCATGCGTTCCGGCAAGAACGCGCGCAGCACGATCGCTGCGGTGAAGGCCAAGCTGCAGACGCTGAAGGCCAGCCTGCCGCCCGGCGTCGACGTGGTCGAGACCTACGACCGCTCCAAGCTGATCGACCGCGCGATCGAGAACCTGCGCGGCAAGCTGGTCGAGGAGTTCGTAGTCGTGGCCGTCGTCTGCGCGTTGTTCCTCTTTCACCTGCGCTCGGCGCTGGTCGCGGTCGTGACCTTGCCCGTCGGCGTGCTGGTGGCCTTCGTCGTGATGTCGTGGCAGGGCGTCAGCGCGAACATCCTTAGCCTGGGCGGCGTCGCCATCGCGCTCGGGGCCATGGTAGACGCGAGCGTCGTGCTGGTCGAGGCGGCGCACAAGCAGCTCGAGAATTTCGAACTCGCGCATGCGCGTGCGCCCGCGGAGGCCGAGCGATGGGGCGTGATCGCCGAAGCGGCGATGGAGGTCGGGCCGGCGCTGTTCTTCTCCCTGCTGGTCATCACGCTGTCGTTCCTGCCCGTCTTCACGCTCGAGGCGCAGGAGGGCCGGTTGTTCTCGCCGCTCGCGTTCACGAAGACCTACGCGATGGCCGCGGCCGCCGGGCTGTCGGTGACGCTGGTGCCGGTGCTGATGGGTCTCTTGATCCGCGGGCGCATCCCGCGCGAATCGGCCAACCCGATCAATCGCGCGCTGATCGCGCTCTACCGGCACGCGCTCGACGTCGTGCTGCGGCATCCGAAGGCGACCTTGCTCGCGGCGGCGCTGGTGCTCGCGACGACCGCCTTTCCGCTCGCGCGCCTGGGCGCCGAGTTCATGCCGCCGCTCGATGAAGGCGACCTACTCTACATGCCGTCGGCGCTGCCGGGGCTGTCGGTGTCCAAGGCCGCGGAGCTGCTGCAACGAACCGACCGCCTCATCAAGACCGTGCCCGAGGTCGCGAGCGTGTTCGGCAAGGCCGGCCGTGCGGACACCGCAACCGATCCCGCCCCGATCGAGATGTTCGAGACCACGATCCAGTTCAAGCCGCGCGACCAGTGGCGGCCCGGCATGACGCCGGACAGGCTCGTCGCCGAACTCGATCGCGTGGTGAAGGTGCCCGGCCTGGCCAACGTGTGGGTGCCGCCGATCCGCAACCGCATCGACATGCTGGCCACCGGCATCAAGAGCCCGGTGGGCGTGAAGGTCTCCGGGCCTGACCTCGCGACGATCGACCGGATCACCGGTCAGGTCGAAACCGCGGCCAAGGCCGTGCCGGGCGTGTCGTCCGCGCTCGCCGAGCGCCTGACCGGTGGCCGCTACATCGACGTCGACGTCGACCGGTTGGCTGCCGCGCGCTACGGGCTGTCGGTGGCCGACGTGCAGGCCGTGGTCTCGACGGCGATCGGCGGCGAAGACGTCGGCGAACTCATCGCCGGCCGCGAGCGCTTCCCGATCAACGTGCGCTATCCGCGCGAGCTTCGCGACTCACTCGACCGTCTGCGCCAGTTGCCCTTCGTCACGCCGCAGGGCGCGACCGTGCTGCTGCAGGACGTGGCGCGCCTGAGCGAACAGGACGGCCCGCCGATGCTGCGCAGCGAGAACGCGCGGCTCTCGGGTTGGGTCTACGTCGACGTGCGCGGTCGCGACTTGCGCTCGGTGGTCGTCGACCTGCAAGCCGTTGTCGCCAAGCAGGTGGCGCTGCCCGCGGGCTACTCGGTGAGCTGGTCAGGCCAGTTCGAGTACCTGGAGCGTGCGACCGAGCGGCTGAAGGTCGTGGTGCCGGCAACGCTGGCGTTAATCTTCGTGCTGCTGTACGTGTTGTTCCGCTCGCCGGCCGATGCGGGCCTCGTGATGGCCGCGGTGCCGTTCTCGCTGGCCGGTGGGTTCTGGCTCGTGTGGGCGCTTGGCCAAGCGATCTCCGTGGCGACGGCCGTCGGCTTCATCGCGCTCGCGGGCCTGGCCGCGGAATTCGGCGTCGTGATGCTCGTCTATCTGAAGAACGCCCACGCCGCGCGCCTGGCCGCCGGCGCGCCGGACGAAGAAGCGACCTTGCTTGACGCCATCCGCGACGGCGCGGTGCAGCGCGTGCGCCCCAAAGCCATGACGCTGGCCGTCGTGATGGTCGGCCTGCTGCCCATCCTGTTCGGCACTGGCACCGGCTCCGAGGTCATGATCCGCATCGCCACACCCATGATCGGCGGGATGGTGACGGCACCGCTGCTCAGCCTGCTCGTGATTCCCACTGCTTGGCTGCTCGTTCAGCGGACGCGCTTGCACCGGAAATGCTTGCATGTCGAGCCGGCGCGACCTCATCACTCCCTCGCAGAGTGAGTTGAAGGTGTTCAACACGAAGCAGGTTCGATTGTTCCTTGGCGGAGACATCGTCTTCCAAGCGCCCTGATTTCAAGCGGGCCTCAGGCGATGCCGAGACCTACCCGCCGCGCTATCCTCCGCTCCGCAACAAGTCAAGATTTCGGCGTCATAGCACCGGACACCTGGTGAGCAGGATGGCACCGAGTCCTGCCTGAAGGCATTGCCCTCAATAGCAATCTCCGCGAGCCCTCTTGACGCGGTCTGCCTACGTCGCTCGTTAAACTTGCTCCATGACAAGGCTGAAGGGAGTACCTGATGAACGAAGGGGTTGACCTGCCCGGTTTCTTCGTACCAATAGTTCCTAGAAAATCGGCTCCTCGACTGCGAGGAGATCATGCGAAAAGGTCGATTCACCGAAGAGCAGATGGTCGCGATCCTGCGAGAGGCTGACCGCAC
>Ga0209258_100742_pt1 | contig 21102 bp, 20 predicted proteins | sample Araplaol_mTSA_r2_FD_184281 | JGI IMG/M metagenome (GOLD analysis project Ga0209258, IMG submission 184281) | Arabidopsis root microbial communities from North Carolina, USA - plate scrape CL_Col_mTSA_r2 (SPAdes) (version 2) | ecosystem: Host-associated > Plants > Roots > Endosphere | place: USA...
CACCACCACGATGGTGACCATGCGATTGCCCTGACGGTACTGCCACTGCTCGCCCGAAGGCTCCGTGCTGCGGCTCGCACGCGACTTGCGAGCGTTGCCGGCGCGACGGGTCGAGGTTCCCTTGCCGTGTGATGTATACGAAGGCTTGCCCAGCAGCTCGACTGCGCGGGTGGCGCTGTCACCCACCACCAGCACCTGACTGCCCACCCGCAACGTGCCGCTGCCGGCCTGCGCGGTGAAGGCCACCGCCAGACATATCCATCCGATGTAGCCGCGCATGACGCTTCCCTGTCCGTGATCCGCGCCCTCGCGCGGCGGAATCACACTAGCGACAGGTCAGGCCACCGCGCGAGCCGCCACGCGCCGCGCGCGGATGTAGGTGGTGCGCCCGCTCAGCGCGTGCGGTCCTCGATATCCGAGACCTTGCCGTTGATGATGGTGACGGTGACGATGTGTCCGCCGTCGCGCTGGTATTGCCAGCGCTCGCCCTGGTGACCGCCGTACTCGCTTTCCACCGGCTCCTTGAAATCAGGCTGACCCAGCAACTGCATGGCGCGCACGGCGCTGTCGCCGACGGTAAGCACTTCACTGCCAATGCGATACGTGCTGGTGGCGTGCACCGCCAGGCTCAACGACAACAGCAGGACGACCAAGAGACTGCGACGCATGAGGAACTCCTTGTCGGAAGACGGGCGGTCAGAAACCGGATCCGGGCTGCGCCAGATAGGCCTGCTCGGCATCGGTGTCGGGCCTGCCAAGCACGGCATTGCGGTGGGGAAACCGGCCGAAGCGCTCAATGACGTCGTGGTGGCGCCGCGCATAATCAAGGAAATTCTCGAACTGCGCACGCTGCCCTGCGGGAAGCGGGTCCACCAGGCGTTCGAACAGCTGCACGCAATGGCGTTGCAGCGCCAGGTTCTCGGCATGTTCGAGCGGCAGATAGGCGAACAGGCGCCGCAAGGGCGCGAGCCGCTGATCGTCGCCGCGGGCGATGCCGGCGAGCGCCAGCGCCTGCGCCTTCGCATCGTAGGCCCAGGCCCGGGCGTCGTCGCGGTAGATGTTGCGGCTGAACTGGTCGAGCACGATCAACAACGCCAGCCAGCCCTCCGGCGTGGCGGACCAGCCATCCAGTTCGCCATCGGCAGCCGCCTTCAGGGTGGCACCGAAGCGTTCGCGCACATGCGCGTCGAACGCGTTGTCACGATCGAACCAATGCACCTCGGCGGCAGGATCGAACCAGAACCCCAGCACCTCGTCCGGCGTTGGCATACCTGCAGGCCCCCTGTTGGCTTGAGTGATGTGTCGTCAGGCGTGATGCGTGCCGGCGAGGCAATGCATGTCGCGATGGATGCTGTGCAGTCGCGACAGCTGCACGCCCAGTGCATGTGCCGAATCCCGCGGGGCGTGCGCCATCTGTTCCTCGAATCGATGCAGCAGCCCGCATTCGTTGCGCGCCAGCGAGCGCACCCACGCCGAGTCACGATTGGACGACATGCCGGCCGTCCATTCCGCGAGCGTGCTGCGGATGGCGCCCGCCAGCGTGCCATGCCGGGCCGGCGTCAAACCGTAGGCGTGGGCCTGCAGCTGCAGATCGTCGATCAGCAGGTCCAGCGTGTGCAGGTTCTCCGCCAGCAGGGCCTGCAGGCCGGGTTCGCGCACTTGCGCCAGCGCGCGGCGATACAGATCCCGGTCGTCGATGCCGCGGCGGATCAGGGCGTTGTAACGCGGTACTCGAGCGTGCGACACGAGGTCGCCTCCTATGAAAACTGCGGATTACGAGCTGATCCTCTTCCTTCGGCGCTTAGCAGAAGGTTAATCCCGGGTATGCGCGGCATAGCGCTCAGGCGGCGTTTTATTGGCCTAGCTGCAACAGATTGAGCGGCTGTCCGCCACTTCCGCGAATGTCCTGCTGCAGCTCCGCGAGCCGCTGTATGGAAGGACAAAGCGCCTGGATCTGCGGCGTCAGGGCCTGCATGCGCTGTTCCAGGCGCGGTCGCAGCTGGGTGGTCAGGTCCGCCGCGGTGTCACGCAGGTTGGCCGCCGCCTGCAGATCGCCCGTCATCGCCGCATTCATCGCCTGTTGCCCCAGATCGTTCGCCAGCAACGGCATCAGGTCGGAGGCGACCTGGTTCGCGTATTCATCGGCCAGATTGCCTTGCCAGTCGTGCGTGCTGTTGCTGGCGGCAAGGCGTTGCTTGAGCTCCGCAGCGCGGGCGGCCACGCGGCGATCCAGTTCTGCGCGTGTATCGGGGCTCAAGGAAAGGCGTGCGCCTTCGTCATGCATGGCCGATACCAGCAGATCCACGCCCTTGGTGGCGACACCCTTTACGCGAGGCACCAGGGCGCGCAGCTCACGTTCGAACAGCGCGAGCCGATCCTGCTCGTCGGGCCGCAAGGATGCCGCGGCGCCATCGGTGCGCAGATGCCCGTCCCTGAGCTCCACCTGGCGCGGCATCGATTGCGGTCGATCGAACAACAGGTGATCGGGCGTCACCGTCAGGTCATAGCTGCTGGTGGCGTGGCAGGTGGTGGCCAGATCCTGCGCATGGGCGGCAAAGCCCGCGAGGGCCACGGTCAAGGCGAGGAACAGACGGCGGTACATGGGATGCCACTGCAGCAGACGGTGGCGCACCGATAACCCGCCAGGCGGCAACCGGGGCTGAATCAGCGCGATGACCGCTTCCGGGGAAGCTCATGGAAACCCGCCTTCACCGAGGGCCGCGCCAGCCACCAGGCCAGCCACAACAGCACCGGCACAGCCGCCGCCTTGGCCGTCATGGCAATCACGAACGAGCGGCGCACGTGGTCCAGCGCCTGCAGGGAGGCCGGATCCAACGGGGCCTGGGCGTTGGTCATCGCGACGCCCTGACTGAATTCCCGCCATTGCGAGAGCAGCATCAGACCGCCAACCACGCCCCAGCCCAGCGCCAGCAGGATCGACGCCACCTGCAAGGCGGGGCGCGCCCACGCCTGGCGCAGTATGGCGCCGGCGCAGATCACCACGATGCCAAACGCGATCACGAAGTAGCCAACGTCCCATGCGAGGATTTTCCGAAGCTGGAACGCATCGCTGTCGTTCCCGGGCGGCAGCTGTTTCAGCACGCCCCACACCTGCTCGCCGTGCACCGCGTACTGCAGACAACCATAGGCCGCGAGCAGCAGCATCAACCAGGCCACGATGCGCCAGAGCGCGAAGCCATCTGCATGTCCGGCGCCCCGCATTTTGAGCAACATCAGGACGACGCCTTGAGCGAGGCGAGATCGGCCAGCACCTGGCCGGAATTCTTCTCCGGATCCACGTCCTGGTAGACCTTCGCCACCTTGCCGTTGGGGTCGATCAGGAAGGTCGTGCGGCGGGCGTACTTGAAGCCGATCTTGGAGGCCAGCACGCCATAGGCCTGTGCCGTGGTGCTGTCGGCGTCGGACAGCAGCGGAAACGGTACGTGGTATTTGGCGGCGAAATCCGCATGCGACTTCACGTCGTCCAGACTGACGCCGAGCACGTCGGCGCCGGCCTGGCGCAGTTTGGCGACGTCATCGCGAAAGGTGCACACCTCGGTGGTGCAGCCGGGCGTGAAATCCTTGGGGTAGAAGTACAGCACCACCCAGCGCCCCCGATGGTCCGCCGGCGTGTGCCATTTGCCGTTCTGGTCCTGCAGGCGGAACGCCGGCGCCGACTGACCGACCTGCGGCAGAACGGACGCCTCATCGGCCTGCACCGGGACGACAAAGCCCAGCGTCAGCACCAACAACAGCAGCAGCGAAAGACGTCGCATGACCACACTCCGGATCAATAAAAACCGGTGCAGTGTACGTCACGCCGGCAAAACAAAGGGCGCCTTGCGGCGCCCTTTGTCCTGGTACTCAGGACACTCAGCGACGGGTGATGCTGAAGGCACCCACCGAGACGCCGAGGTTTACGCCTTCGCCACTGCCGTGCAATGCCAGCGACGTCGTGCCCTTGGTCAGCACCTGGGCCTCGCCGCTCTTGACCACGCCAGCCTCGGCGCCGGCCTGCGCATAGTCACCGAACACATCGTCGATGCTGCGCACATGGGTGATGTCACCCTTGCCATTGTCGATGCGGTACTTGCCGGCGGTCAGGCCGCCGCCGTTCACCGTGATCTTCACGTTGGCGCGCTGGCCGTTGCTGCACACCACCGTACCGCTGCCTTCCGCGTGCTTGTAGATGATCGACCAACCCGAAAGGCTGAAGCTCAGGTCACATTTCACTTCGGCTTCGGCAGCCCGCGCAGTGCTCACCGGCAGCGCCGTGGTCACGCCAGCACAAGCCAGCACCAAAGCTGCCATTACGAACGTACGCTTCATCATCGTGTTCTCCTTGGCTATGAACTTGAAAGTCCGGTTGCCATTGTGGACAGGCTTGCTGAACGAAATGGCATGCGCACCGAAGGCCGTTCATCCTCCGCTGCCTTCGTGAATATGACGTGCAAACTCTGGTTGATGCTCCACTAACAAAGCCCCGAGCACACTGAAGGCCAAGGAAACAGCGAGGACGCAGCCATGAAAAACGGGATCTCCCTGATATTCATTGCGGCATGGGCATTGGTCGGCAGCGGACCAGTCCTGGCGCAGTCGTCTACCTCCACCACACCCAAGAAAACCCGTACGGTATGCGAGGACGTCGCGGTGCAGGACCAGCCTGGCGACAAGCACCAGATCGCAGGCATGGCGATCGGGGGCGTGGCGGGCGGACTGCTGGGCCACCAGGTCGGCGGCGGCAAGGGCAAGACGATCGCTACCGTGGCGGGCGCGGCGGGCGGCGCGTACGCTGGCAAGAAGATCCAGGAAAACCAGCAGTCGAAGAACACTCACGTCGAGCGCCGCTGCCATGAGGTTTCCGACTGAGGGCTTTGCCAGCTCAAGCCAAGGGGGTACGCATGCTGAAGTATTCGCTGGTCGGCTACGACGGCTCCGCTTCTTCACAGCGGGCCGTCCGGTTTGCCGCCGAACTGGCCCGCGCCAGCGGCGGACGCATCCGCGTCGTCTCCGTGCTGCAGATGACCGAGGGTAGCGCCGATACCTGCGCACTGATGATGACCGACCCCGGGGCAAGCAAATGCTCGCGGTTGCTCGCCGAAGTGAAGGAGCTGGTACCCGACTCGGCTTCCCTGATCGATGCCGAGGTCGTGCGCGGCAGTCCCGGTGACGTGCTGCTGGAGCAGGTGCGTCGGCACGGCATCGATCACATCGTGATCGGCCACACCGAGCGCGGCGCGCTTGCCCGCTGGCTCCTGGGATCGGTGTCCGGTGACGTGCTGCAACGTTCCCACGTGCCGGTCACCGTGGTGCGCTGAAACCTCGTCTTTTCTCCACTCGTTGCCTCCGGGTCGGCGCGCGTTAATCCCGCGCAGCCTTCCGGTCGTATGCTGTTGTCACATAATCGTCATGCCGGCCGGTGCTGCGCCCCGCGGCGACCGTCCAAATCGCACAGGAATGCCCGCGTGAGCTACACCACTTCGTTGCCCTGGACCCTGGAAAGCCTGGATTTCAGCCGTATCGAATTCCAGCGGATACGCCAGAACGAGGACCTGTTCTTCCTGCTGTGCAGTGCCTCTTTCGTGGAAAGCGGCTCGGACCTGTACACGCACAACCTCGTCGACCATTTCGCCGGTGATGAGGAATTGCAGACCTGGCTGAGCCAGCACTGGGAGCACGAAGAGCTGCAGCACGGCCGTGCACTGGCCACCTACGTAAGAACCGTCTGGCCGGAGTTCGACTGGGACCGCGGCTTTGCGTCGTTCTGGAACGAGTATGGCGCGATGTGCACCAACGAGCAGCTCGAAAGCAGCCGCGGCCTGGAACTGGCCGCCCGCTGCGTGGTGGAAACCGGTACGGCCAGCCTGTATCGCGCGCTCAACGACATCACCGACGAGCCGGTGCTCAAGCAGCTCACCAACCACATCAAGAGCGACGAGGTGCGGCACTTCAAGCACTTCTACCAGCACTTTCGCCTTTACCGCGAGCGCGAAGGCTTCGGGCGCTACAAGGTGTTCCGCGCGATTCTTCGTCGCGTCAACGAGATCAAGAGCGAGGACAGCGACGTTGCGCTGCGCCATGTGTTCAACCAGTGCTATCCGCAGCACAAGGACAACGAGGCGGAGTTCCGCCGCGTGACCGGGCGCGCGCAGGCGCTGTTGCGCCGGAACATTCCGGCCGAGATGACGGTGAAGATGCTGCTGAAGCCGCTGGATCTACCGGCGCGGTTGCAGAGTGCGATGGAGAGGCCGCTGGCGAGGATTGCGGAGAAGTTGTTCTTGCATTGATCGCGATCGACGCTCAACGCTCATCTTTTTGTAGGAGCGTACCCTGTGCGCGATTGCCTTTCGCCGCAATCTCCACACTATCGCCGCTCTTTAATTGTGGGAGCGCACCCTGTGCGCGACAGTCTTTCGCGGTGAGCTGCATGCTTTCGATTTTGCTTGAACGCGAGGTATGGCCTTCGGTTGCCATGCTGCCGCGAGCATGCCGCTTACGACCGAAGGGAGTCCCTGTGGGACGCAGCGGGCGTTTCGATCGTCTGCCGACGACGCGAAGCTAGTCCCTGTGGGACGACGCAAAGCTAGTCCCGTGGGACGCTCGAGTCACTTTTCTTTTGCTGGCCCACGCACGCGTTTTTTGCGTGCGAACGGCGAAGCCGGCCCGCACGCGGGGAGGCGCCATGGATGGCGCCGGCTTTGAGGAGCGAGGAAGGGCGGAGGGCGGAACGCCCGGAGTCAAAGTCCCACGGGATTAGCTTCGCGTCAAAAAGTAACCCAAAGAAAACGGCCTTGAGAGCCAAGGCTCATAGCAGTCCGAGGAATAGAAGCGTCGGATGACTGAGGCCAGTCGGGACACGCTCGTTACTACCTCGCACGGAGCGGCTACACCGCAACGCGCCGATGCGAAGAGGACTTAAAGCAGCTTCGCTGGACGGCGAGGAAATCTTGGGGGTGCCGCCGCGCTATCTCCCTCTCCCCTCCGGGGAGAGGGCTGGGGTGAGGGGTCAATCTTGCGATCACCTTCACCCGGTCCCACGTGCCGACTTCACTTCGCCGGCCGCTGCATCTCCTCAACCTCGCGCGGCTTGCCCTGCTGCGGCTCGTTGAGCTTGGCTACGTCCACGGGGCGGATCTGCTTGATGAAACATGGGGCGTCAGCGGCCCCGGTGATCACGCGGTCGAAGCGTACGGATACTTCGCTGACGCTCGAGGTCAGGCCGATGTGGTTGGTGAATTGCAGGTTGTGGCATTTACCGTCCAGGTCCAGCAGCCATGCTTCGTTGGCACGCGTATAGACGGCCAGCTGGTCGTCGCTCAGCGGCTCCCACGACCACAGGCTGAAGTCATGGAAGCTCTGCACTGGCGCACCCGCCGCGGCGGCATAGGCCTGCTGGCGTGCGTTGAGGCGCGCGGTGTACTCCTGGCCTACGCGGGCGCAGGCGCCGAGCAGCAGTGCTGCGCCGATGATCAGAAAGGGTTTGACGGCCATGACGGCGTACTCGTGTGGGGATGCATGGCACAACGCGCGAACGCGGTGCGCGTGGACGGTCTACTTCTTCTTCGCCTGCTTGGAAACGGGCTGCCATTTGGCCGGATCGAAACCGCCCACTTCGTACACCAGGGTGATCTTCTTCTCGCCGTCCTGCATGGTCACGTCCATGGTGATCTTCTTTGCCTTTTCCATCTGCGCGATGAAACCCTTGTCGTCCTTGAACAGCAGGGCCGGCTCGCCGGTGGAGGGTGCGAACGCACTGATGCTGCCCGGCTTGCCGTCAAAGGTGGCCTTGATCGAACACACGCCCTTGCACACGAAACCGTGGCTGCCACCGGTGTTGTAGAGGAAGACGTTCTGCCCCCAGTCGGTATGGCGGCGCAGGATCAGGTTCACGCGGTTTTCGGCAGACGCCTGACTGTTGGTGATGGTCGCGGTGGACTGCGTGCCGCCCTGCATCGGCGACACCTGGTATAGCCACAGGCCGGCGAGGCGGTTCTTCTCGCTGTTTTCCTTGTAGCGCTGCTCGATGCCCGGCAGGGTCTGCTGCACTTCCTTGGCCGCATCGCTGTTCGGATAACGGCTGACGATCTCCTTGCCCATGGTCACCGCCATTTCATCGTTGCCGATGCGAAGCAGCTGGCGATAGGTGTCCAGCTTCTGCGCGGAGTCGTCCGCGGGCGCCTGCGCCTGCGGTGATGCCGGCGCCTGGTCGCCCGATTGTGAGCATGCAGCCAGGGCGAGAGCCATGCAGAAAGAGGTGCCGACGAGGCCAGGACGAGGCAGGTTCATGGGCGAGGCGTCCGGTAAAGGGAAGGTGTTTAGAGTGGAACGGTGGGGCGGGCGAGCGCAACTGTTGGCTTCGTGACGATAGAAACGCCCCAAGGCACGAAGCCCGCTGTACTGCTCAAGGATGAGCCTGATGCGCCGCGGTCGCGCTCTGGGTGCGCTCCTACAGAAGGCCTTGGTGTCACGCACCGACCGGAGTTTCACCGAAGCGCTCGCGCAGTTGCGTCCGGTAGCGGCGGCTGCACGGAATGCTGGTGCCGTCGCGCATGGTGAGGCGGGCATCGCCGGTTTCCAACGGCTCGATCTCGGACAGATGATCGAGATTGATCAGATGGCTGCGATGCACCCGCAGGAAACGCGCGGGGTCGAGCCGATCCTCGATGCCTGCCATGGTGGCCCGCAAGGGGTAATCGCGGCCGCGCACATGCAGGTTCACGTAGTTGCCCGAGGCCTGCAGCCATTCGATGTCACGCGCGGCCACCAGGAATTCCTTGCCGAGCTTGCGCACCAGAAAGCGTTCCGGGCGATCCACGGGCTCCACCGGCGGGCCTTCGTCCGGCTCGGCCAGCAGGCTTGCCTCGCCTTGCAGGCGGCGCACAAAGAAGCCGTAGAAGGAGATCAGCGCCACGAACGACAGATAGGTGCGGAAGTCCTTCAGGTATTCGTAGAAGAGTTCCACCGGCACGTCACCGAACCGGTAGTGGCTGCCCATGGCCTGATAAGCCAGCATGCGCAGGCCGACCATGCTGCCGACATGGACGAGGCAGAACGGCACGGTCAGCAGCGCATGCATCTTGAGGTTTTGCCGCCAGGTATCGAAGCGCATCGGCCAGCGCCGGGTGGCCCACACCACGAAGGGGACCAGCGCCAGGATCACCAGGCTGCTGCTGGCCTCCCATATCCAGGGTTCCAGGCTCGAGGCGCCACTGCGGTGATAGACATGGTCGAACCAGGACACCAGTCCGTTGAAGACCGTGTTCGCGGTGAGCATCACCACCCAGAAGCCGACCTCGAAAGGCCGGCGCCAGCGCTGGAAATCCCGATAGTCCAAACCCGTCCGTGTCGTCATGGCCTGGATTCTACGTGGACATGGCGTCGGCGCCGCATGTTCGTCCCTGCGTGACCGCCGTTCGTCCCCGCTCCCCGGCAATCAATCACTTGGCGGCGGACGGAGGCGGGGTCACGGGCCAGCATGTGACCGTCCCGCCATCGGAGCCCGTCCATGAACCGCCGCCACGATATCGACGCCCTGCGCGTCCTGGCCTTCGGCCTGCTGATCCTCTACCACCTGGGCATGCTCTACGTGGGCGACTGGGGCTTCCATCTCAAGAGCCACTACCTCGCCGGCTGGCTGCAGTACCCGATGCTTTTCCTGAACCGCTGGCGGATGGACCTGCTGTTCCTGATTTCGGGCTTGGCCGTCCACTTCCTGCGCGGTCGCCACGCACTGCCGGTGGTGGCCTGGAGGCGCACCGTGCGATTGCTGGTGCCGCTGTTGTTCGGCATGGCGGTGGTGATCCCCATCCAGCCCTACGTGCAGGGCGTGGACAACGGCCTGGTGGCACCGGGCTTCGGCGCGTTCCTGCTGCGCTATTGGACCGGCGGTCCATGGCCTGCGGGTGCCTTCGACGGCTGGCAGTTCGGCGTCACCTGGAACCACCTCTGGTACCTGCCCTACGTATGGGTCTACACCCTGGTACTGCTGGCGCTGATTCCCCTGCTGGAATCGCCGCTGGGGCAACGCGCTGTCGCTGCCTGCCGACGTTTGCGTGGTGCGACGCTGTTGTGGCTGCCCGCCGTTCCGCTCATGGTCTACTCGGCGCTGCTCGCCGGTCGCTTCCCGCAGAACCATGCGCTGCTCAACGACTGGCACGCGCATGCGCAGTACGGCACCGTGTTCTTCTACGGCTATCTGCTCGGCACGCGTGGCATGCTGTGGGACGAACTAGCGCGGCTGCGTCGTGCTTCACTCACCGCGGCGTTGCTGTATTTCGCCGCGTTCCTCTGTCTCGATCGATTCATGGATGCTTCGTCGCTGGCGCCCACCGCCATGGCGATCGTGCACGGCGTGCTGCGCGTGCTGAACTACCTCTATGCCTGGACCGCCATCGCCGCCGTGCTGGGCTGGGGACACCAGTACCTCAACCGCCCGTTCTCGTGGCTACCCTATGCACGCGAGGCCGTGTTCCCGTGGTACGTACTGCATCAGAGCATCATGCTGGCCGCCGCCTATTGGTTGATACCGCTGCGCCTGGGTGCGCTGCTGGAGCCGCTGCTGGTGCTTGCCTGCACGGTGGGCGGTTGCGCCTTGCTGCACGAATACGTCATCCGGCGCTCGCGCTGGCTGCGGCCTCTGTTCGGGCTCGACGCAGCGCTCCGCGTACCGCCCGCCGCGCACACCCTCGGCTTGGACGGGCAGGCGCAACGCGCTTGAAGGCGTGGGCAGCGAGTGGTCAGTGCTCGCTGCCCATCGTGGAATCCAGGTGTTCGACCCGGCGGATGTCGCCGAGCCAGACATAGCAACTCCAGTCGGGAACGTCGGGCCGCTCCAGCCGGACCACGCCGTTGATGCCTTCATTCTCCTGGCCGTCACGAAACAATTGCACGTTGGGCCGTTCGGACACGACGCCATCGTAGGCGCTGCCGTCCTTGAGCAACAAAACGACGTGCCCATTCGTCGGCAGCTCCTGTACCAGCGATTCCAGACGACGGATATGGACAGGATCGGTATAGACACGTTCGGCAAACCGGCCCATGCAGCACCTCGCGACTTGTATCACCGGCTTCCACGCTAGAGACCACCTCGGCAAGGCCAGGTCAAAGACCGGGGAGACCGGTGTGAAAGCGCTGAACCTTGCCCAACCGCTTCCGCCACCGATAATGCCGGGGTCCTGCCAGGAATCCCCATGTCCTCTCCCCCTTCGCCTGCGGCGGATGCCCTGCGTTCGCATCCCGCCTTCGTACAGTTCTGGTTCGCGCGCATCTGTTCGGGCTTCGGCTTCCAGATGTTGTCCGTTGCCGTCGGGTGGCAGGTCTATGCCATCACCGGGCGCGCGCTCGACCTGGGCCTGATCGGTCTTGTGCAGTTCATCCCGTCGGTCCTGCTGGCGTTGCCGGCGGGACACGTCGCCGACCAGTTCGAGCGTCGTCGCATCGTGCTGCTCGGACAGATCGTCGACATGCTGGCGATCGCCGTGCTTGCCGTCATCAGCTTCATGCATGTCGCCAACGAGCTGGCCATTCTCGCCCTGGTGTTCGTCATCGGTATCGCCAAGGCGTTCGAGTTTCCGGCGATGCAGTCGATGCTGCCCGCGCTGGTGCCGACCTTCGTGCTGCCGCGCGCCATGGCTGCCAGCGCATCGGCAGGACAGGCCGCCATGATCATGGGGCCCGCCATTGGCGGCCTGCTCTACGTGGCCGGCCCTGGCGTGGTCTACGCGTTGTGCGCCCTGCTCTATCTCATCGCCGTACTGTTGATGGCGCACCTGCGCTACGAGCAGGCGCAGCCAAGGCGCGAGCCGGCAACGCTCAAGACACTGTTCGCCGGTGTGCATTTCATCCGCGCACGACCTGATGTGCTGGGCGTGATCTCGCTGGACCTGTTCGCCGTGCTGCTCGGCGGCGCCACCGCCCTGCTGCCGATCTTCGCCAAGGATGTGCTGCATACCGGCCCGTGGGGCCTGGGCCTGTTGCGTGCGGCGCCCGCCGCAGGTGCGTTGCTGATGTCGTTGTGGCTGGCACGGCACAACATGGAGCGGCGCGTGGGCCCGATCATGTTCGCGTCAGTGGCCGGCTTCGGCCTGGCGACGCTGGTGTTCGCCGTCTCTACCGTGTTGTGGCTGTCGCTGGTGGCCCTGTTCGCGCTGGGCGCCTTCGACATGGTGAGCATGGTGATTCGCGGCGCGCTCGTGCAGTTGGACACGCCTGATGACATGCGTGGCCGCGTCAGTGCCGTGAATGCCATCTTCATCAACACGTCCAACCAGCTTGGCGAATTCGAATCCGGCTTGCTGGCCGCCTGGGTCGGCGCGGTGAATTCCACCGTCATTGGCGGTATCGGCACCTTGGTGGTGGTGGCGCTGTGGATGGCCATGTTCCCCACGTTGCGCAGGCGCCAGCGGCTGCATTCGGAGCCGGCGGCCTCGTGAATGGGAAGCTGCAAGCTGCGGCCTCGATCAGCTGAAAGTCCCGCCAGGTCTTGAGCGGGGTCCGTGCTTACGGCGGGGAACTCTGGCGTGAGTCGAAATGGCCTGCATTGCGGCGGCCGCCAATTTCGGCGCAATGGCGGTGCGTACGCCTGAAGCGTTGCGTCGCGATGGCCCTGCTGCTTGACGGACGTCATGGCCGCCTCGTGGGGACTTCCTAGCATGCGAAGGCTCACCGCCCTTGCACGGATGGTCTTCTCCGCATGAATGTCGATATCGTGGTGGTTGGCGCCGGCCCTGCCGGCCTCTGCTTTGCGCGCGCGCTGGCCGACAGCGGGCTCAGCATCATGGTGATCGAACGGCAGCCGCTCAGCGCTTTGCGCGAACCGGCTTTCGATGGACGCGAGATCGCCCTTACCCAGCGCTCCGTGCGCATCCTGCGCCAGCTTGGCCTGTGGGACCGCCTGGGGGCATCGGACATCTCGCCGCTACGCACCGCACGCGTGCTCAATGGCCGGTCGCTGCACGGACTCAGCGTGCTCCCCACCGGCATCGGGGATGGCGAACTGGGCTTCCTGATACCCAATGACCGTATTCGTCGCGCTGCCTATGCCTGCATAGAACAGGAACCGCGCATCACGCTGGTCAATGACACGGCGGTGAGCACCGTTTCGTTGTCCGACGGCATGCCGCATCTGCAGCTCGCCGATGGCAGCAGCGTCACCGCCCGCCTGGTGGTCGCAGCCGACAGCCGTTTCTCGTCGTTGCGTCGCGATGCCGGCATCGCGGTGGACATGCATGACTTCGGCAAGACCATGCTGGTGTGCCGCATGGCCCTGGAGAAGCCCCACGACGGCGAGGCGCTGGAATGGTTCGACCACGGCCAGACCATGGCGTTGCTGCCGCTGCACAATGGCGAGGCATCCGTCGTGCTCACCTTGCCGGGGCACACCATGAAGTCGGTGATGGCCCTCGACGACGCGCAGTTCAATCTGGACATGCGCCGCCGCTTCGATGGCCGCTTCGGCGCGATGAGCCTCACCAGCACGCGCCACACCTATCCACTCGTGGCCACTTACGCGCATCGGTTCATCGGACCGCGGCTGGCGCTGATCGGTGACGCGGCGGTAGGCATGCATCCGGTCACCGCACATGGTTTCAATCTCGGCCTGCTCAGCGTCGACACCTTGGCTGGACAGATTCGCCGCGCGCGCACCGCCGGCCAGGATTTCGCCGCGCCTCGCGTGCTCCAGCGTTACGAAAGGGACCATCGCGTAGCGACCTTGCCGCTGTATTTCGCCACGCAGGCCATCGTCAAGCTTTACACCGACGACCGGCTGCCGGCACGCGTGGCACGCACGGCCTTGCTGCGCGCGGCACAGGCCACCCCGCCGTTCCGTCGCACGCTGGCGCGCATGCTCGCGGCCCAAGGCCGCGACGAACAGCTGCCGCCCATGTCCGAATGAACGGCGACGGTCGTTGTTTACGCGTCACTCACGTCGCCGCTGGCAACGTTGGCTTTCATTCTGCGAGGAGCACGCCATGGGCCGACCCTACGACATCGAAAACACCGTCAATGGCGTTCGCGAACGGGTAGGCGATCGCATCCGGCACTATGCGGACGAAGCCGCCGACCGGGCGGACGACCTGATGGAACGCGGGCGCGACGCGCGCCGCCGCTTCGGACGCAACCGCAACACGTATGCTCGCCGCATCGGGCACGCTGCGGAAGACTTCGCTGACGAAGCCAACTACCAGTACCGCCGCCTGCGCCGCCACGTCTCGCGGCATCCGGTCGCGACCACGGCGATCGTGGCCGGCACGGTCGGCGCGTTCTTCCTGCTGCGGCATTTGTTCCGCAACCAGGATGACGATTGAGTACCTCTTTCCGGCCATAAAAAAACCCGCCGCCTGGCGGGTTTTTTTATGGCGTACGGAACGGGCAGACGGGGAGCTGTTCGTTGGAGCAAGCCGTGAGCAGAGTCTGCCGCAAGAGTTGCCCTCACCCTGGCCCTCTCCACGGAGGGGAGAGGGCGAAGGTGCGCCGTACCCATGCATTCCTCGCCATCCAACGAAGCTGCTTTAAGTCCTCTCGATCGCGCACTGGGTGTGCTCCTACAAAAGATGGAGCGCACTGGCCAAAAAAAGGCCCGCTGGATCGCAGCGGGCCTTCTCATCCTGCTTCCTCACCCAGAGGGGAGGAGAGCAACGAACATCAAACCGTCAGCGGGTTCGGCTTGTCCGGATCGAGCTTGTAGGCCTTGATGGCGCGAGCGACATCCTTCGCGTTGACCTTGCCATCCTTCGCCAATGCAGCCAGCGCGGCGTGCGCGATCCAGTAGCGATCGACTTCGAAGAAGCCGCGCAGATGTTCGCGGGTGTCCGAACGACCGAAGCCGTCGGTGCCCAGCACCGTGTAACGCATGCCGTCCGGCATGAAGGCGCGGATCTGGTCGGCGAACTCACGCACGTAGTCGGTGGCGGCGATCGCCGGACCCTGGCGGCCCTGCAGCAGGCCGGTGACGAACGGCACGCGCTGTTCGGCTTCCGGGTGCAGGCGGTTCCAGCGCTCGGCGTCGAAACCGTCGCGACGAAGTTCGCTGAAGCTGGGGCAGGACCAGATGTCGGCGGTGACGCCGAAGTCCTTCTCCAGCAGTTCGGCAGCGGCGATCACTTCGCGCAGGATCGTGCCCGAACCCATGAGCTGCACGCGCGGTTCGCCCTTCTTCGGCTTGCCGGCGTCCTTGAACAGGTACATACCCTTGATGATGCCTTCCTCGACGCCCTGCGGCAGGTCGGGATGGCTGTAGTTCTCGTTCATCACGGTGATGTAGTAGTAGACGTCTTCCTGCTCCTGCACCATGCGACGGGTGCCGTCCTGCAGGATCACCGCGATTTCATAGGAGAACGTCGGGTCGTACGACTTCACGTTCGGAATCGCACCGGACAGCAGGTGCGAATGGCCGTCCTCGTGCTGCAGGCCTTCGCCGTTCAGCGTGGTGCGGCCCGCGGTGCCGCCGATGAGGAAGCCGCGCGCGCGCATGTCGCCGGCCGCCCAGGCCAGGTCGCCGATGCGCTGGAAGCCAAACATCGAGTAGTAGATGAAGAACGGCAGCATCGGCTGGTTGCTGATGCTGTAGCTGGTGGCCGCGGCCATCCAGGCGGCCATGCCGCCGGCCTCGGAGATGCCTTCCTGCAGCACCTGGCCCTTCTGGTCTTCGCGGTAGTACAGCAGCTGGTCGGCGTCCTGCGGACGGTACTTCTGGCCGAACGGCGCGTAGATGCCGATCTGGCGGAACATGCCTTCCATGCCGAACGTGCGGGCTTCGTCGGCCACGATCGGCACGATTCGCTCGCCGATCTGCTTGTCGCGCAGCAAGAGGTTCATGCCGCGCACCAGCGCCATGGTGGTGGAGATCTCGCGCTCGCCGGTGCCGTTGGTGATCTGCGTGAACGCCGAGAGATCCGGCGCCTTGAGCTTCACGTCGGTCTGGCGGCGACGCTGCGGCAGGAAACCGCCCAGCGCGCGACGACGCTCCATCATGTACTGCACTTCCGGCGAATCCTTGCCCGGGTGGTAGTACGGCACCTCGGCCAGCTTGTCGTCCGATACCGGGATGTTGAAGCGGTCGCGGAAGTGGCGCACGGCGTCGGCGTCCAGCTTCTTCTGCTGGTGCGTCGGGTTCTGCGATTCGCCGGCCGAGCCCATGCCGTAGCCCTTCACCGTCTTGGCCAGGATCACCGTGGGCATGCCCTTGGTGTTCACCGCCTGGTGATAGGCCGCATAGACCTTGTGCGGGTCATGGCCGCCGCGGTTCAAGCGCCAGATGTCGTCGTCGGACAGGTTGGCGACCATCTCGCGCGTTTCGGGGTACTTGTTGAAGAAATGCTCGCGTGTGTACGCGCCACCGAAGGCCTTGCACGCCTGGTACTCGCCGTCGACGGTTTCCATCATCAGCTTGCGCAGCACGCCCTTGGTATCGCGGGCGAGGAGCGGATCCCAGTAGCTGCCCCAGACCACCTTGATGGCGTTCCAGCCGGCGCCGCGGAACACGCCTTCCAGCTCCTGGATGATCTTGCCGTTGCCGCGCACCGGACCGTCCAGGCGCTGCAGGTTGGCATTGATCACGAACACCAGGTTGTCCAGGCCTTCGCGGCCGGCCAGCGAAATGGCGCCGAGCGACTCGGGCTCGTCGGTTTCGCCGTCGCCCATGAAGCACCAGATCTTGCGATCGGTCTTCGGCATCAGGCCGCGGTTTTCCAGGTACTTCCAGAACTGCGCCTGGTAGATGGCCTGGATGGGACCCAGGCCCATCGACACCGTCGGCACCTGCCAGTAGTCCGGCATCAGCCAGGGATGCGGGTATGAGGACAGGCCGCGGCCGTGGCCGGCCACTTCCATGCGGAACAGGTCGAGCTGCTCCTCGGAGATGCGGCCTTCCAGGAAGGAGCGCGCGTAGATGCCCGGGCTGGAATGGCCCTGGTGGAACACCAGGTCGCCCGGATGGTCGGCGCTCGGCGCGCGCCAGAAATGGTTGAAGCCCACGTCATACAGCGTGGCCGAGGACGCAAAGCTGGCGATATGGCCGCCCAGTTCGCCCGGCTTGCGGTTGGCGCGCACCACCATGGCCATCGCGTTCCAGCGGACCAGCGTGCGGATGCGCCATTCCATCGCCGCGTCGCCGGACATCTTGGCTTCGTTCGCGGGCGAGATGGTGTTGACGTATTCGGTGGTCGGGTTGAACGGCAGGTAGCCGCCGGCCCGGCGCGTCGAATCGACCATCTTCTCCAGCAGGTAATGCGCGCGCTCAGTGCCGTCGTGATTGATGACCGCATTGAGCGATTCGACCCATTCCTGGGTTTCGGTGGGGTCGAGGTCCTGTTGAAGGATGTCGTCGAGCTGATCCATGGGGAGCTTCTCTCCGCGGCGCCCGGGGGTTGGCGCGGCTATAGGTGGACACCTCCGGCGCGGGAGGCGGGAAACCCTCTGAGTGTAGCTCCGGCGGGGTTTTTCGCCAATTGGATCGAGACAATACGGGGGCGCATGGGGTGGAAGAGTTTGATTCTGGCGACAATCGCCGAAGTGGTATGCAGCCCACCTTTCGGAGCGCGGGGATCCAGCCCGCCTCGGGGACGAAAAATCAGGGGCAGCCGCAACGAAAACGGGGCCGCCATGGCCCCGTTTTCGGTCCACCGCGGACCCGCGTCAGCTCAGCTTCGACGCTCGCTCTGCGCGTGGCGGATCTGCGCGTCCACGGCGGCAATCGCGGTCATGTTCACCACGCGACGCACGGTGGAGGCCGGCGTGAGGATGTGCGCCGGCTTGTTGATGCCCATCAGGATCGGGCCAATGGCCACGCCGTCCGTCATCACGCGCACCAGGTTGTAGGCGATGTTGGCGGCGTCGAGGTTCGGCATCACGAACAGGTTCGCGCGGCCGCTCAGCGTGGTGTTGGGGAACATGCGCAGGCGCAACGCCTCGTCCCACGCGGTGTCCGCCTGCATCTCGCCATCCATGTCGAGCTTGGGACCGCGCTGCACGAGGATCTCGCGCACCTTGCGCATCTTGGCGGCGCTGGCGTTCTCGTGGCTGCCGAAGTTCGAGTGCGAGAGGAGTGCGATTTTCGGCTCCACGCCGAACAGCTTGAGGCGATAGCTCGCCTGCAGCGTCGCTTCGGCGATCTGCTCGGCCGTGGGGTCGCATTGCACGTGCGTGTCGAGGAAGAACCACGCGCCCTGGTCGTTGATCACGCCGGTCATCGCCGAGGTGCAGGACACGCCCGGATCCAGCCCGAACACGCTTCGCATGTAGCCGAGCTTCTTGTGGAAGCGGCCGACCAGGCCGCAGATCATCGCGTCGGCTTCGCCGCGCTCGACCATGATCGACGCGATCAACGTGGGACGCGAGCGCATCAGGTTCTTGGCGGCAGCCGGGCTCACGCCACGGCGTTCCGTAAGCGCGTGGTACTGCTGCCAGTACTCATTGAAGCGCGGATCGTCGTTGATGTTGGTGAGCTCGAAATCCACGCCCTCGCGCATGCGCAGGCCCAGGCGCTGGATGCGCGTCTCGATCACGTCGGGGCGGCCGATCAGGATCGGGAACGCCAGGCGCTCGTCGATCACCGTCTGCACCGCGCGCAATACGGTCTCTTCCTCGCCTTCAGCGTAGACCACGCGTTTGCGGTCGGCACGCGCGCGCTCGTACACCGGCTTCATCAGCAAGCCGGTGCGGTAGATGAACTGGCCGAGCTTTTCCTTGTACGCATCCATGTCGACGATGGGACGCGTGGCGACGCCCGAATCCATCGCCGCCTGCGCCACCGCCGGCGCCAGCATCACGAGCAGGCGCGGGTCGAAGGGACGCGGGATGAGGTACTCAGGGCCGAACGTCGGTACGTCGCCGCCATAGGCACTGGCGAGGTCGCCGGCTTCCATGCGCGCCAACGCGGCGATCGCGCGCACACAGGCCAGCTTCATTGCCTCGTTGATACCGGTCGCGCCCACGTCGAGCGCGCCACGGAAGATGTACGGGAAGCACAGCGCGTTGTTGACCTGGTTCGGGTAGTCCGAACGACCCGTGGCGATGATGCAGTCCGGGCGCACCCGCTTGGCGTCTTCCGGGCTGATCTCGGGATTGGGGTTGGCCAGCGCGAGGATGATCGGCTTTTCAGCCATGCTCGCGACCATCTCGGGCTTGAGGATGCCGCCGGCCGAAAGGCCCAGGAACACATCGGCGCCCTCCACGATCTGGGCCAGCGTGCGCTTGTCGGTATCACGCGCATAACGCTGCTTGTCCGGATCCATCTGGTCGCGACCGGTGTACAGCACGCCTTCGCGATCAAACGCGAGGATGTGCTCGGGCTTGAGGCCCAGCGCCACCAGCATGTCGAGGCAGGCGATGCCTGCGGCGCCCACGCCGGTGGTGGCGAGCTTCACGTCCTGGATCTTCTTGCCGACCACTTCCAGCGCGTTGAGCACGGCCGCGCCGACGATGATCGCGGTGCCGTGCTGGTCGTCGTGGAACACGGGAATCTTCATGCGCTCGCGCAGCTTGCGCTCGACGATGAAGCATTCCGGCGCCTTGATGTCCTCGAGATTGATGCCGCCGAAGGTCGGCTCCAGCGAGGCGATGATGTCGACCAGCTTGTCCGGGTCGTGCTCGTTGATTTCGATATCGAACACATCGATGCCGGCGAACTTCTGGAACAGCACGCCCTTGCCTTCCATCACCGGCTTGCCGGCGAGCGGGCCGATGTTGCCCAGCCCGAGCACGGCGGTGCCGTTGGTGATGACCGCCACCAGATTGCCGCGCGCCGTCATTTCGCTGGCGGCGTTGGCGTCCTCGACGATCGCTTCACACGCATAGGCCACGCCGGGCGAATAAGCCAGCGCGAGGTCGCGCTGCGTCACCATCGCCTTGGTGGCGGTGACCTTGATCTTGCCGGGACGCGGATAGCGGTGGTACTCGAGAGCAGCGTTGCGCAGTTCTTCGGGAAGGGCCATGGGATGCGTTGATCGATAAGGGGAGTCGGGGCCGCCACGGCGGCAGGCCGTCATGGTATCACCCGCGAGGCCCGACCCCATGGAGCAATGCAGCGATCCGGCCACGTATGGGGCCGTCACACCGCTGAAAACATGCGCTTTCGCACATGACGGGCGAACGGCTAGAGACTGAGCGAGAGCGTTTCCGCCTGCACCTTGCCCATGTGGATACGGTTGACGAACAGCGAAAACGCCAGTTTCCCGGCCAGTCCGTGCACGTGCTGCATCCACGGTGGCAGCCATCGCGGCGCCGCGATGGCGCCGGATTCAAAATACGGCTGCAGGCTGATCACGTCGTGAAGGGCCAGCTTGCCCGCGAACAAATGACGCAGCATGTCCATGCGACGTTGCTTGAGCGCCCAGCGGAAAAACGTGTGCACGGTGAGCAGGCCGGCGAGATAGACATTGTCCTTGGCGAAGGCCGCGCCGCCAGTCAGCGGCACACCGCGGAAGACGCGCTGCGCGGAATGGAAGCTGTCCGCCGGGCTCTGGCCGCAGGCGCTGAAGAACCGGTAGACCTCGACGAAGTCCGCACCGTGGAGCGCCATGTCGATCGCGAGAATGCGCAGGCTGATGCGCTTGAGTCGCGAAATGTCGATGGCGCCCGAGATCAATTCGGCGAACACGGCCAGGCCTTCCTGCGTGGCCGTGACGCGCGGCGAGGTGCGCGCCAGTGAAGCCAGCAACGGCTGCGCGCGCCCATTGAGCGCGGTAAGCGAATGCACCAGCGCCTCGTGCGCGAGCAATTGATGACGGTCGTACTCGCTGAAACGCGCGCCGCCACGCAGGCGGATGCGCGTGGCGCCGGCAGCAGCCTTCGCGGTGAGCTCGGGATCCACTTCCACCGAGATGATGGGCTCGCCAAAGAAATCGTCGAGCGATTTCGAGAGATCCGCGCGCAGCTGTTCGGCAGTGAGGTTCACGCTCACATCGTCGGCAATCATTTCCGAACCGAGCTCGTCCGACAGCTCGACGAAATAGCGCGCCGCATCGAGGTTGCTGCGGTCACTGCCGGGAATGACGTCACCGGGTCGGCCATACAGCACGATCGATGGCGCGGTCACCCCTTTGGTGCCCACGGCCTCGAGCATTTCCGCCGCGATGCGCCACGACTCGGCGGTGCGGCAAAGGT
>Ga0209258_100743_pt1 | contig 21073 bp, 22 predicted proteins | sample Araplaol_mTSA_r2_FD_184281 | JGI IMG/M metagenome (GOLD analysis project Ga0209258, IMG submission 184281) | Arabidopsis root microbial communities from North Carolina, USA - plate scrape CL_Col_mTSA_r2 (SPAdes) (version 2) | ecosystem: Host-associated > Plants > Roots > Endosphere | place: USA...
GGGCTTGAGCGTCACCACGGCCTGGCCGATGGCTTGGCCGCCCTGCGATACCTGGTAGGTCGCCGTGAACGGCGCGGGCGTCGTTGCGGCGAACGCGGCCGAAGCGGAGAACGCCAGCGCCAAGCCGGCGGCGAATGTGCGGAGGGTGTTGGACTGGGTCATGAGGACGGCAGTCTACGTGTCCAGCCTGAACGACTTGTAGAGAAACGCCCGAGTGCTCAGTCAACCAAACGGCCGTTGCGCAGTTGCAGCGGGGCGTCCTGGGGCTCGCCGTCCAGCGCGACGCGATCGGGCGGCAGCAACGACAGGCGGCCTTCGGCGATCAGGCGCAGCACGGCAGGCAGCAACTGGTGCTCGAAGGTGAGCAGGCGCTGGGCGAGCTGCGGCTCGTCATCGCCGGGACGGACGTCGATGGTGGCCTGCGCGATTACCGGGCCGCCATCCAGCTCGGCGGTCACGTAGTGCACGCTGGCGCCGTGTTCCACGTCTCCGGCTTCGAGCGCGCGGCGATGCGTATGCAGGCCGCGGTATTTCGGCAGCAGGGAAGGGTGGATGTTGATCATGCGACCGACCCAGGGCTTCAACGCCTCGCCGTCGATGATGCGCATGAAGCCGGCCAGCACCAGCACGTCCGCGCCGCTCGCATCGAGCTGGCGGAACAGCTCGATGTCGAAGTCTCGTCGGCTGGCGAACTCTTTCGGGTTCAGCGTAAGCGTGGGAATGCACGCGTCCTTCGCCAGCTGCAGCGCGCCGGCGTCAGCCTTGTCGCTGCCGACCAGCACGAAGTCGACGGGCAGCTGTCCCGCGTCGCGGGCGACGATCAGGGCCTGCAGGTTGCTGCCGCGCCCGGAAGCAAGCACGGCGACGCGAAGACGCTGGGTTGCCACGGGCTCAGCCGATGTGGACGCGCTCGTCACCCTGGGCGGGCACGATCTCGCCGATCACCGAACTGGCCAGGCCATGCTTGGCGAGCAGGGCGGAAGCGGCTTCCACGGCTTCACGCGGCAGGATAACGGTGAAGCCCACGCCGCAGTTGAAGGTGCGCCACATTTCCTCGCGCGCCACGTTGCCTTCGCGCATCAGCCACTCGAACACGGGCGGCAGCACGATGGCCGCGGCGTCGAGCTGGATGCCCAGCGCGTCCGGAACCACGCGGATGATGTTTTCCTTGAGGCCGCCGCCGGTGATGTGGGCCATGCCGTGCACCGGCAGGCTCTTCATCAGTTCGAGCATTGGCTTGACGTAGATGGTGGTGGGCGCCATCAGCGCGTCGGCCAGTTTCACGCCACCAACTTCGAGGTCCAGCGGGTTGCCGGCGCGCTCGAGGATCTTGCGGATCAGCGAGTAGCCGTTCGAGTGCGGGCCGGAGGAGGCCACGCCGAGGATCACATCGCCCGCCACGATGGCGTCGCCGGAAAGCAGTTGCGACTTCTCCACGGCGCCGACGGTGAAGCCGCCCAGGTCGTATTCGCCCGGCGGGTACATGTCCGGCATTTCGGCGGTTTCGCCGCCGATCAGCGCACAACCGGCCAGCTCGCAGCCCTTGGCGATGCCGCCGACCACGGCTACGGTGGTGTCCACGTCCAGCTTGCCGGTGGCAAAGTAATCGAGGAAGAACAGCGGCTCGGCGCCCTGCACCAGCACGTCGTTCACGCACATGCCGACCAGGTCGATGCCGATGGTGTCGTGGCGGCCCAGCTGCTGGGCAAGCTTGAGCTTGGTGCCCACGCCGTCGGTGCCCGAAACCAGCACCGGCTCCTTGTACTTGCCCGACAGGTCGAACAGGCCGCCGAAGCCGCCCAGTCCGCCCATCACTTCCGGACGGGAGGTGCGCTTGACCAGCGGCTTGATGCGTTCGACCACGGCATTGCCCGCGTCGATGTCGACGCCAGCGGCGCGATAGGTGAGGGCGTCGGACATAGGGGAAACCCGGCGTGGAGAAACGCCAAAGTGTAGCAGTGAAGGCATCGCGCTGCCTGAGCATGAGCCGAAAAGCATGAGCGGAACCGGGACCGCTTCGATGGACGCTGCGGGCAGGATTGGGCAGACTTCCGACGTTTCCCCTCCGGATATCGCTTCCCCATGCGCCTGTCCCGCCTGCTGCTCGTCTGTCTCATGCTGGGCCTGGCCCCGCTGCTGTCCGTGCACGCCCAGGGCCAGGTGTCGCCCTACACGGTAGTGGTGTCGGTGGCCGATACCAGCGACGTGGCCCGCAACAATGCCTTTGGCGACGCCCTGGCTCAGGTGCTCGCGCGCACTGCGGGCGGGCAGGACCTGAGCACCAAGCCGGGTTATCCGGATGCGCTCAAGGGCGCCAGCGGCATCGTCAAGCAATACCAATATCAGCGCGCCGCGACCGGCATGAGCCTGCAGGTGACCTTCGACGAGGCAGCGGTCCAGCGCACGATTGCCCAGCTGGGTATCGCTGCCGGCGGCCCGAAGCCCCCGGTGCTGCTGGTGGTGCGCGACGAGGATGGCAGCGTGCTGGCTCGCGACGCGCTGGCACCGCTGGCCCAGGCCGTGGCGGCCCGTGGCTACGCTACGGTGCTGGCCGACCCTGGCAAGACCGGTGATACGCCTAACCTGACCACGGCCGACCCCGACCAGGTGGCCGCACTGGCCCGCCAGTACAAGACCGGCCTGATTCTGCTGGGCCAACTGCATGGCAATAGCGCCGACTGGATGCTCATGTCCGGCGGTCCGCAGCAGCGTTGGACCAACAACGGCGCCAATGCGGGCGCCGTCCTGTCCGATGCCGGCAATGGCCTGGCCGACCGCCTGGGCAAGCAGCTGAACGTGATCGGCTCGGCCACGGTGGACGGCAAGCTATGGGTGTCCCAGGTCAATTCCGCGATGGATTACGCCAATCTGCTGTCCACGCTGCGTGCAGATCCGTCCATCCGTCAGGTCACGACGCTTAGCGCTCAGGGCGACGGCATGCTGTTTTCGGTAAAGGCCAGCCTGCCGATGGACGTGCTGGCGGCCAACCTCGCCGCCGGTGGGCGCCTCCTGCGCGGCGAATCGCACAGCGATGCGGACATCAGCCTGCGCTGGGTGCATTGAATCGCAGCGGCGATCTTGCTCCGTGAATCGCCGGCGCTGCGGTTGCGCTGGCGGTGCCCGGATGCATCCGTCAGACTGCCCCGTTCCGCCCGATGAGCCATGCCATGACTCATGACACCTCACGCCGCTGGCAGATGCTCGCCATCGCCGCGGTCATCCTCTACGTGCTCTGGCTGCTGGCACCGGTGCTGATGCCGTTCGCCTTTGCCGCGATGCTCGCCTACCTCGGCGACCCCCTGGCCGACCGGCTGGAGCGGCTGGGCCTCGGGCGTACGCTGGCCGTCAGCATCGTGTTCATCGTGCTGCTGCTGCTGGCCATCGGCGCGCTGCTGCTGCTGATCCCGCTGGTCTCCCGGCAGGTCGACAACCTTGTGCAGAACCTGCCGCGCTACGTGGACTGGGCGCGCAACGTGGCGCTGCCCTGGGTGCAGGCCAAGCTGCACCTGGACCCCAGCGCCTTCGATACGGATCGCCTGGTGGAGCAGCTGAAGACCCACCTCGGCTCCATCGGCGACGCGGCCTCCACCGTGCTGGGCCAGATTTCGCGCTCCAGCCTCGGCGTGATCGCCTGGCTGACCAACCTGGTGCTGATTCCCGTGGTGGCGTTCTACCTGCTGCGCGACTGGGACAGGCTGGTGGCATGGATCGACCGGATGCTGCCGCGCTCGATCGAACCGACCGTGGCTTATCTCGCCCGCGAGGCCGACAGCGTGCTGGGCGCGTTCGTGCGCGGCCAGTTGGCGGTGATGCTGGCTTTGGGCATTTTCTATGGCGCGGCGCTCACCATCATGGGCTTGTCGGTCGGTCCGCTGATCGGCATGGTGGCCGGCCTGCTCAGCTTCGTGCCGTACCTGGGCTTCATCGTGGGCTTCGGGTCGGCGCTGATCGCCGCGCTCGTGCAGTACGGCGACTGGGGCCACGTGCTGATCGTGGTGGCGATCTTCACCGTCGGCCAGTTGCTGGAAGGCTACGTGCTGGTACCGCGGCTGGTCGGCGAGAAAATCGGGCTGCACCCGGTGGCGGTGATTTTCGCCGTGCTCGCCGGCGGCTACCTGTTCGGCTTCCTCGGCGTGCTGCTCGCGTTGCCCGCCGCCTCGGTGATCCTGGTCGTGTTGCGGTACCTTAGCGAGCGCTACCGGCAGAGCGATCTCTACACGGAAGAGGGGCGCGGCGATCCCGTGCTCTCGGAGGTGGACGTCGTGGTCGAGACGCCGGAATGCACGGTGGAAACCGATACGGTCGTGACCCGTCGCGACGAACCGAAGGACGCAACACCTCCCGCATGATCCCGCAGTTGCCGCTCGCCCTGCGCTGGCCTCGTCGCCAGCGCTTCGAACATTTCCACCCCGGTTCCAACGCGGCCACGCTTGCCGCGGTGGAACACCTGGCGCAGGCGCCGGGCGCGCCGTGGCTGTATCTCGCGGGTTCTGCCGGCAGCGGCAAGAGCCATCTGTTGATGGCAGCCTGCCAGGCCGCGTTCGCTGGCGGACGCACCGTGCAGTACCTCCCCCTGGCCAGCCTGGCCGACAAGGCCGCAGCCATCCGCGGCGTGGCAGGCAGCGAATTCCTCGCGCTGGACGACCTCGGTGCGATCGCCGGCGACCGCGAAGCCGAGCATGCGATGTTCGATGTCTACAACCGGGCCAAGGCCGAAGGCGCGACTCTACTGTTCGCGGCCGAGGCGTTGCCGTCGCAGCTCGGACTGGGCTTGCCGGACCTGCGCTCGCGCCTGGGTGCCTGCCAGCAGGCGCTGATCAAGCCGCTGGACGACGCGGAGCGCCGTGCCGTGCTGCGCCAGCAGGCCGCTTTGCGTGGCATCGAGCTGGACGATACGGTGCTCGACTGGTTGTTCAACCGCTATGCACGCGACCTGGGCGCCTTGCTGGACCTGCTCGACCGCCTCGACCAGGCGTCGCTGGCGGCACGGCGGAAGATCACGGTGCCGTTTCTGCGCGGGTTTCTGAAAGAAGAGCCGGGCGCATAGAGACAGGGCCCTGTGGGAGCGCACCCTGTGCACGACTGTGGCGCCATGTCGGTTCTGCTCCGTTGGCTTGTCGCGCACAGGGTGCGCTCCCGCAAAAAAACGTGGATGCCAAAAAGAAAAAGGCGCCTTGCGGCGCCTTTTCTGTAAACCCATCAGGCCATCAGCAACCTGGGCGTGGCATTGGCGCCAATGGCATCGGTCATCGCCTGCGTGACATTCAAATTGCCCGCAATGATGTTGCCGCTCTCGGGAATGCCGTCACGGCCCGCGAAATCGCAGTAGCGGCCGCCGGCTTCACGCACCAGCAGCACGCCGGCGGCCATGTCCCACGGCTTGAGGCCGATCTCGAAATAACCGTCGTACCGGCCGGCGGCGGTGTAAGCCAGGTCCAGCGCGGCGGAGCCCGAACGACGAATGTCCTCGGCCTGGCCAAGGATGGCGCGGGTCATGTCCAGCTGAGCGTCCAGGTGCGAGCGCTGGCGATACGGGAAGCCGGTGGCGATCATTGCGCCGCCGAGGTTCTCACGCTTGCCCACGCGGATGCGGCGGTCGTTGAGGTAGGCGCCATCGCCCTTGCTGGCGGTGAACAGCTCGTCGCGGAGCGGATCGAACACCACGGCGTACACCGGCTCGCCCTTGTCGAGCAGCGCGATGGAGACGCAGAAGTGCGGGATGCCGCGCAGGTAGTTGTGGGTGCCGTCGAGCGGATCGATCACCCACACCAGCGGACCCTTGCCCGTGGCGCCGCTTTCCTCGGCGAGGAAGGCATGGGTGGGGTAGGCGCGCTTGAGTTCCTTGACGATCTCGGCTTCGGCCAGGCGGTCGACTTCCGAGGCGAAGTCCATGCGTTGCTTCTCGACGACGTTGAGTCCGTCGATGCGATTCATGTAGCGCAGGATGATGTTTCCTGCGGAGCGCGCGGCGCGCACCGCGACATTGACGGCGGGTCTTGGCATGGCTTCGGCTTTCAAAAGAACGGGGTTTCGGCCGCGAAGTCTAGCAGAGGAGCCGCCCCGGTTCAGGTGGGCAAGATGAACGGTTTGACATGGACGCCCACAATTTCCAAGCTTTGCGCCCGTTTGCACGAGTCTCTCCCGGCATGACCGCCTCTCCTGACATCGCCGCCCGCATCCGTTACGTGCTGGTGCGCACCTCGCACCCCGGCAACATTGGCAGTGCTGCCCGCGCCATCCGGACCATGGGTTTTGACCGCATGGCGCTGGTGGCACCGCACCGTTTTCCGGACCGCGAGGCCTCGGCCCTGGCCGCTGGCGCCGACGACGTGCTGGAGCAAGCCACGGTCAGCGAGGGTCTGGTGGATGCCCTGGCCGGCACCAGCCTGGCGCTGGGCCTGTCCGCCCGTCGCCGCGGTGTGGACCTGGAGGAGATCACCCCACGTGAGGCCGCCGCTCGCGCACTGGCCGCTGCCGCCCGTGGCGAGCAGGTCGCGCTGGTATTCGGCAACGAGCGCACCGGCCTGGAGAACGAGGAACTGGCGCGCTGCCACGCGATGGTGCGCATCCCCAGCGTGGACGATTTCAGCTCGCTCAACCTTTCGCAGGCCGTGCAGGTAATGGCTTACGAGCTGCGCGTGGCTTCATTGGGTGAAGTCGCCGCGCCCGTGCGTGCCGATGCCGAGCCTCCGGCCGACGCGGCTCGAATGGAACGCTTCTTCGAACACCTCTCGCAGATGCTCGACGACATCGACTTCCACAAGGGCCGCGCCCCGACCACGATCATGTTGCGGCTGCGCAAGCTGTTCCAGCGCGCCCAGCCGGACGAACGCGAGCTGCGCGTGATGCACGGCATTTTCGCGGATGCGCAGCGCATGGCGGCGATTGCGAACGAGAAGCTCAAGAAGGGGTAGCGCGTCGCATGGCTGCCTACTGTGGGAGCGCACCCTGTGCGCGACGAGCTGGCGCGCAGCATTGACCGCGGAAGCGAAGCGACAACCTATAACCGAAGACGGAACGTGGCACCGCAGTCGCGCACAGGGTGCGCTCCCACAGTTAGAAATTCCTCGCGCTAGAACCCGTCTTCTTCCACATCGATATGCGGCTTGCGCGTCACCAGCAGCTTGTCGATGCGGGCGCCGTCGAGGTCGATGACCTCCACGCGGAAACCGTGCCACTCGAACACTTCGCCGGTCTGTGGGATGTGGCCGAGGGCGGCCATCACCATGCCGGCGGCAGTTCGGTATTCGTGCTCTTCCTCGCCGGGCAGCGCATCGACCTGCAGCAGTTCACGCAGGTCGTCGATGGATAGCGAGCCGTCGATCAGCCAGCTGCCATCGCTGCGCTGGGTGATGAGCGGGCTTTCCTCAGGGCCGCTGCCACCGAGCTGAGTGGCGCCGACGATGGCGGCAAGCAGGTCGTTGAGCGTCACCAGGCCTACGATGTCGCCGTACTCGTCCACCACCAGGGCGAGCTGGGTTTCGGCGTCCCGGAATTCTTCAAGCAGATCCAGCGCGCGCGCCTTCGCCGGCACGAAGAGCGGTTTGACCAGTTGGCCGAACAGGTCGGGCTTGCCCAGCTCATAGCCGCGGAGAAGCCGTTTCACCTCTACCACGCCGGCGATGTCGCTCTCGTCGCCGCGGTACACCGGATAGCGCGAGTACGGCGTATCGCGCAGAGTCGCCGCGTTCTCTGCGTAGCTGGCGTTCTGGTCCAGCCAGACGATGCGCGTGCGCGGGGTCATCACGCTTTCCACCGTGCGGTCGCCCAGGCGCAGCACGCGATTGACCATGTTGTGCTCGTCGCGATCGAGGATGCCGTGCTCGGCGCTTTCGGCCACCAGCAGGCGGATTTCCTCTTCCGTCGCCGCGTCGCTGCCGCGCTGGCGCACGTTGAGCATGCGCAGGATGAGGCCGCTGCAGAGGTTGAGCATCCACACGAAGGGCGCGGCGAGGCGCGAAAGCACCATCATCGGCATCGACACATAGCCGGAAATCTTTTCCGGCGCGGACAGCGCGAGGCGTTTGGGCACCAGTTCGCCGATCACGATCTGGATGAAGGAGATCAGCACGAAGCCGAGCACCAGGCCAACGACCTTGGCGTAAGGCTCAAGCCAGGCTTCCCGGCCGCCGTGGATGGCCTGGGCGATGTGATCGCCCAGGGCGTCGCCGGCGAGCGCGCCGGTGATCAGGATCACCAGGGTCATGCCCACCTGCACGGTGGACAGGAAGCGCTCCGGCGCCTCGGCATTGCGCAGGGCCACCCGGGCACGCCGGCTGGTGCGTGACATCTGCTTCAGGCGCGTCTTGCGCGAGGCCACCAGGGCCATCTCCGACAGGGCGAAGAAGCCGTTGAACAGCGAGAGGACGATGACGGTCGCGATTTCGGTCAGCATGGCGGCCGGACAGAGCGGGAGAGGTCGCGTGGAGACATGAGACGGAGTGTAAGGCCAGAGGGCCGCCGGGCGCGCGGCAGCCTGTCGCGAAGCCCGTGATGCGGTGCGACAGGGGCGTCCTGTAACATACCCGTCATTTCAGCCCTCGCACCCTAGGCAATAACTGCATGTTTTCATTGCAAACGATTTTCGGCAAAGGCGACAAGTTCTACGGTCTGCTCGAGCAAAGCGCCGAGGCGGCGCGCGAGAGCGCCAAGGCCCTCCATGAACTGGTCACGCGGACGGATCACGCGCCGGTCATGGCCGCCTTTGCCGCCGCGCGCGCAAGAGAAAAGGCATTGGCCGGCCAGATCAGCGAGGAGCTGGTGAACACCTTCGTCACCGCGCTCGACCGCGAGGACATCGAGGCGCTGAACTCCGCGTTGTACAAGATCCCCAAGACCATCGAGAAGTTCGCCGAGCGCTACGAGATCATCAGCGAGCGCGTGGCCGGCGTAGACTTCGCCGCCCGTGCACTGGTGCTGGAGCGCGCCACCGGCGTGGTTTCCGAAATGATCGGCGAACTGCGCCGCGGCCTGCGCATCGACCCGGTGAAGAAGCTGCAGGATCGCCTGCAGACGCTGGAGTCGGAGGGCGATCGCATGCTGCTATCGCCGTACCGCAACCTTTACGTGGAAGGCAGCGACGCCATGCGCGCGATGCTGGCGAAGGATCTGTTCGAGCTGATCGAGAAGGCGATCGACAAGTGCCGCGATGTCGGCAACATCGTCTACTCGATCGTGCTGAAAAACTCCTGAGGCCGGCGCGATGACATTCTCTTCTCGTTGCCGCCCGGCCTTGGTCCGGGCTGTCGTCGCGATGCACGGAGTGCATGCATGAGCATCGGTCTCGCCATCGCGGTGGTGCTCATCGCGCTTGCCTTTACTTACATCAACGGCTTCCACGACACGGCCAACTCCATCGCCACCGTCGTGGCGACCAAAGTGCTCACGCCGGGCCAGGCCGTCATGCTGGCGGCCATCACCAACCTGATCGGCGCCCTGTGGGGCACCGCCGTCGCCAAGACGATCGCCGCGGGCATCATCGATACGCACGTGATCGAAGCGGGCCCGCAGTTGCTGATATGCGCGTTGCTGGCCGCCACCGCTTGGAATCTCATCACCTGGTGGTGGGGCCTGCCGTCCAGCTCCAGCCATGCGCTGGTGGGCGCCCTGGTGGGCGCAGCCATTGCCACCTCCAGCAACAACTTTGCCGCGGTGATCTGGTCGCAGGGCGGTGCGCACTGGTGGGAAGGCAAGGGCGTGGTGCCGAAGGTGATCGTGCCGATGGTGGTGTCGCCACTGATGGGCTTCGTCATCGGTTTCCTGTTGATGGGCTCGCTGTACGCGTTGCTCAGCTGGTTTTCCAGCCGTACCGGCGTCCTGCGACGCCTGGGGCGCACGCCCTTCGTCAACGCTTTCTTCGGCAAGGCGCAGATCGTGTCCGCCAGTGCCATGGGCCTCGCGCACGGCATGAACGACGCGCAGAAGAGCATGGGCATCATTGCCCTGGCGCTGGCCGGCGCCACCACGGCGGGGCAGTTCGATCACCTGCCGTCCTGGCTGGGCTTCCTCCGCATCCATGGCTCCTCCACCGGCGGCTTCGACGTGCCTTCATGGGTGGCGGTGGTGTGCGCGCTGACCATGGCGGGCGGCACGGCCGGCGGCGGCTGGCGCATCATCAAGACGCTGGGCCACAAGATGGTAAAGCTGCATCCCATCAATGGTTTCGCGGCAGAAGGCAGCTCGGCGGCGGTGATTCTTACCGCGTCCGCATTCGGTATTCCGGTGTCGACCACGCACAACGTCTCCGCGTCGATCATGGGCGTCGGTGCGGCCAAGCGCTGGAACGCCATCCGCTGGTCGGTGGTGGAGCGCATGGTGTGGGCGTGGATTCTTACGCTGCCGATTACTGCGCTGCTCGCTTACGGATTCGTGCGGCTGGCCGAGTTGTTCTGATCTGGAACCGGCCTGTGGGAGCGCACCCTGTGCGCGACCGCAGAGATCGCCGGCACGTCAGGGGACGGTCGGCGCGTCAGCGCTCCGTAGGTTTGTCGCGCACAGGGTGCGCTCCCACAAAGAACCTGGGATTACAGATCGTCGCCGCCGACGGCGACGATCCTCTCCAGCTGATCGCCCAGTTCACCCAGCTCGTCGATCAGCCGCTTCAGCTCGGCCGCGTCCAGCAGTTCGTACGGCCGGTTCTCGCACAGGTGCAGGTAGGGTGAGCCGTCCAGGTCCGCCACCGCCAGGAAGCCCTTGCGCTGTTCCCAGTTGAAGCGGAGGCAGCGGCGCGGGTCAGCGCCCGCCAGAGGGCCCACCGGCGTGGAGATGCGCAGGTAGCGCCGGCCCGCTTCGTCTTCCAGCTCCGCCAGGTAGATGCCTTGGTGGCGATCGTGCGGCAACGACAGATCAAAACTGATCAGGTATGGGTCGTTGTGGCGCAGCTCGTGCAGGCCGCCGATATGGGAGCGCACAGCTTCGAAATGGCGCATGGGTGCGGTCTCCTTGGCAGGGAATGAGAGCCCCGCTACTGTGCCACGACTTGCCGTAAAGGGCCTGTTGAAGATCATGGAACGCGCTATCGACGATGCCTACGAGCGGATATGGAACGCCATCGCGGCGATACCGCGCGGGCGTGTCGCGAGTTACGGTGCGATAGCAGCCAGGGCAGGGCTTCCCGGGCGCGCCCGGCTCGTAGGCAGGGCGCTGGGCCTGGTGCCTGACGGCATGGAACTGCCATGGCATCGCGTGTTGCGATCCAGCGGGCAGATCGCCTTCCCGCCAGGCAGCCGGGGTTTCCGCGAGCAGAGCAAGCGCCTGAAGGCGGAAGGCGTCGACGTGCGCAATGGAAAAGTGCCGCTGGCCAGCTTCGGCCTTGATGCCAACCTGGATCGTGCGCTGTGGGGCATGCCCGGCTGAAGCGCGGCCGTGCCCCTGCAGGAGCGCACCCAGTGCGCGACCGCAGGGCAGCATGGGCGCCGTGATCAGCGCCTGACGCGTCTTCGCCCCTTAGGCCTTTCGCGCACTGGGTGCGCTCCTACACAGGAGCGTGGCGTTGTGAGGTCCGGGGAGAGGTCTCCATTTGCTAGCATTTCCCGATGCCTTCCTCGCCCCTCGATATTCTCCATAGCGTTTTTGGTTACACCCAGTTTCGCGGCCAGCAGCAGTCCATCGTCGAGCACCTGATCGAAGGTGGCGATGCGCTGGTGCTCATGCCTACCGGCGGCGGCAAGTCGCTGTGCTATCAGATTCCCGCACTCGTGCGGCAAGGCATCGGCATTGTGGTGTCCCCGCTGATCGCGTTGATGCAGGACCAGGTGGATGCGCTGCGCGAAGCCGGCGTGGCAGCGGCCTATCTCAACTCCAGCCTCGGCGCGGAAGACCAGCGCGAAGTCGAGCGACGCCTGCTGGCGGGTGAATTGAACCTGCTTTATGTGGCGCCGGAACGGTTGCTGACGCCCCGCTTCCTCAGCCTGCTCGAGCGCACTGAAGTGGCGCTGTTCGCCATCGACGAAGCGCATTGCGTATCGCAGTGGGGTCACGATTTCCGGCCCGAATACCGCGAGCTGGTGGTGCTGCACCAGCGGTTTCCCGACGTGCCGCGCATTGCGCTCACGGCCACGGCGGACGAGCGTACCCGCGACGAAATCGTCGAGCGACTGGCCTTGCAGCAGGCGCGCCAGTTCGTCTCCAGTTTCGATCGCCCGAACATCCGCTACCACGTTGGCCAGCGCCACAACGCGCGCCGTCAGTTGATGGAATTTCTCGAGCGGCGCCGCGGGGAAACCGGCATCGTGTACGCGCTCAGTCGCCGCAAGGTGGACGAGACGGCGGCGTGGCTGGCCGAAGCAGGCATCGATGCATTGCCCTATCACGCCGGTCTCGATGCAGCGACCCGTCACGCGCATCAGCGCCGCTTCCTCCGCGAGGACGGCCTGGTGATGGTGGCTACCGTGGCCTTCGGCATGGGCATCGACAAGCCCGATGTCCGCTTTGTCGCGCATCTGGACCTGCCGCGCAGCATGGAAGGCTATTACCAGGAAACCGGCCGCGCCGGTCGCGACAGCCTGCCGGCCGACGCCTGGATGATCTATGGCCTGTCGGACGTGGTGACGATGAGCCAGATGATTGCGCAGTCCGAGTCGGCCGACGATCGCAAGCGCGTCGAACGGCAGAAGCTGGAATTGCTGCTCGCTTACGCCGAGGCAACGGAGTGCCGTCGAGAGTTGTTGCTGGCGGCGTTTGGCGAAACCTTCCACGGCCCCTGCGGGCGCTGTGACAACTGCATCGAGCCGCCGAAGACCTGGGATGCCACCGTGCCCGCACAGAAGGCGCTATCAGCGGTGTATCGCAGCGGGCAGCGGTTCGGGTCCGGCCACGTGATCAGCATCCTGCGCGGTGAAGACAGTTCGCGCATGAGTGAGCTGGGTCACGATCGCCTTTCCACGTTCGGCATCGGCGCGGACATGGACGACAAGCAGTGGCGCTCCGTGTTCCGCCAGCTGCTGGCGATGGGGCTGCTCGAAGCCGACGCGGAAGGCTTCGGCACGCTGCGACTCACCAAGGCCAGCCGTGAGGTGCTGGTGGGCAACCGCACCGTGCGGTTGCGTGAAGATGCACGACCCGTGCGTGCCTCGCGCAAACGTCGCGACAGCCAGCTGGTGACGGGCGGAAGCCTGGGTGTCGAGGCCTACGAGCAGCCGCTATGGGACGAATTGCGCAAGCTGCGCACCCAGCTGGCTAAGCAGCATGGCGTGCCGCCCTACGTGATCTTCCACGATGCCACGCTCTTGGCGATGCTGCGCGCCCTGCCTTCAAACGAAGAAGAACTGGGCGCGATCAGCGGCGTGGGCGAGGCGAAGCTCAAGCGTTACGGCAAGGATTTTCTCTCGGTCATCAACGCGCACGAGTAGAAGCGTCTGCGCGAGGTCTTTGAGGGCACGCTTCCGCGATACCTGCGCCTCATCGACGTGGTTGAATCCTAAATTCCTGCGAAGAAGCGCGAGTGCCGCTGCAGGCGCATTGCGGGCGCTGTCCACTCCATGGCGGCAGGGGTCTGTTTTGCAGGCGGCCTGTCAGCCTGCCAATGGCCATTGCGTGCCCTCGGCCGACACGCGGGAGTGTGCCAGGGCAAGTTCTGGAATGAATCGCCATTGCTCCAGCTTGCCTGGCAGGCGTGCCTGGGGGCAGGCAATGCGGGCGGCGATCAAGGCGGCTTCGGCGGTTTCGTGACGGCCTATTTCGCGCTCATCCTGCAGCACGCGCCATTGGCGGCCGTGGCGGACGATGCGGAATCGACCCAATTTCGAGGGATAGACGTATTGCGCCAGCATGATTCGACAACTTGTTATGAGGTGATGGAGGCATAGCCTGCCGTCGCTGCATGACTTTCCTGTTATCCCGACACGACGATTGCGTGGCGTTTGTCGCAACTGGAAGTGACGGCGCGGCAGCCCTGCCATTGGGCCGTCATACGAATCATGGATGGGTGAAAATGACGTTCCGGACATGAAAAAACGGCCCGCATCGCTGCGGGCCGTTCATCGAGATGAAGCGTGGATTAAGGGTTATTTGCGCTGCGCGGCGGTTGCGTCGCGGGCTGCGCGGAACTCCGAATCCTTGCTCCAGTTCGGCCAGGTATCGGAATTGGCCAGGTCGCTGCCGAGCGTGTAGAGGATCTGCAGGTCGCGCGCCATGCCGGTGAACGGCCAGCTTGCCTGCCACTCGTCGGACGGCTGGTGATAGTGCTTGGCCACGTACTCGTCCTCGGCGGCCTTGCCAGCGGCGAGACCGCCGTCCACCCAGTCATTGCCCGAGCCGAACGAAATCGCCGGCACGCCGCGCTTGGCGAACGGGAAGTGATCGGAGCGGAAGAAGTGGCCCGCTTCCGGCTTCGGATCCGCCGAATACACCAGGCCAGACTTCTTGGCGGTGTCGGTGAGCTCGTCGAGCAGATCGAGCTTGGCGCTGCCGGAGATCGTGAAGTTGCGCGCCGGGCCGTGCGGATCGAGCGCATCCATGTTGATGTCGGCCACGGTGGTCGACAGCGGGTAGAGCGGCTTGGAGGCGTAGTACTCCGAGCCCAGCAGGCCCTTCTCCTCGGCAGTGACGTTGAGGAACACCACCGAGCGCTCCGGCTTGGGCTGGCTGGCGAAGGCGCGGGCCAGTTCGATCAGCGCCGCGGTGCCAGTCGCGTTGTCGACGGCGCCGTTGTAGATCTTGTCGCCCTTGGCATCCGGAGCGCCTACGCCCAGGTGATCCCAGTGCGCGCTGTAGATCACGGTCTCGTTCGGTCGCTTGGTGCCGTCGATGCGACCGACGATGTTGTACGAGGTGATGACCTTGGAGTTGACCTTGAAGTCGGCTGTAAAGCCCTCGCCCTTCAGTTCCACGGGCTTGAAGTCGCGCGTCTGCGCCTGCTTCTTAAGCGCTTCGAAATCCAGGCCCGCCGCCTTGAACAGGTCGACCGCGACGTCGCGCTGGATCCAGGCTTCCACCGGCGTATGTGCGCTGGCGGGGTGATCGCGCACCACATCGAACTGGGTGTTGGTGTTGGAATTGGCGACGGTCGCCCAGCCGTAGGAGGCCGGCGCGGTCTCGTGGACGATCAGCATGCCGGCGGCACCCTGGCGGGCGGCTTCCTCATACTTGTAGGTCCAGCGGCCGTAGTAGGTCATGGCCTTGCCGCCGAAGTCGCCCACGCCCGTTTCGAAGTCCGGGTCGTTGATCAGCACGACGGCGATCTTGCCCTTCAGGTCCACGCCCTTGAAGTCGTCCCATTTGCGCTCCGGCGCCTTCACGCCGTAGCCCACGAACACCAGCGGTGCGTTCTTCAGCGAGACGGCCTTGGACCCGTCCAGCGGCGCGCGTACGGCGATCTGCTGGCCCTGGGTGAGGGCTTCCGTCTTGCCGTTGACGGTGAAGGACAGCGACGGCGTGCCCGCGATGTCCGACTGCAGCAGCGGTACCGCCTGCGTCCATTCGCGCTTGCCGTTCTTGAGGTCGCCGCCCGGCTGCACGCCGGCCGCCTTGAACTGCGAGATCACGTAGTCGATGGTCTTCTTTTCGCCGGCGGTGGCGGGACCACGGCCTTCGAAAGCATCGGAGGAAAGCGTCTTGACGTCGTCCGACAGGCGATGCGGATCGATGGTCGGGGCGGTCGCGGCGAACAGCGCCGACGACACGGACAGGGCGAGCAGGGATAAGGCCAATCGCTTCATGGGGCGGCACCTAGCGGTTAAACGAAGGCCGATAGTAGATAGCGGCGCTGGCGCCGGTCCATAGCCTCGTACGGGGCGAAACGGAAACACGGTGACCGGTGACACGAAAAAGGCCTGAAAAACAGGCTTTCGAGGGCCCGATGCGTGACTTTCTTCACCCCTGTCAGGCCAAAGCGGCAAAAAAACCGCATTTTTTCCGTTCTGCAGCTTGGCGTGGCGCTCGCCATGCCATACATTCCGCATGCCGAAAGGCATTCAACACATCATCTCGATGACCACGGGGAAATGTATGGCGAAGGCGCAGAAAGCAGCAGCAAAGAAGAAGGCCGCTCCGAAGGCAGCAAAGACGGCCGCCAAGGCAGTCGTGCAGAAGCCGATCAAGGAAGCACTGAGCAAGTCGGGCCTCGTTGCCCATATCGCTGAAACCAGCGGTGTGGCAGCCAAGGACGTTCGTGCCGTGCTCGCCACGCTCGAAGGCGCTGTCACCTCCTCGGTGCACAAGAAGGGCGCTGGCCACTTCACGCTGCCGGGCCTGCTGAAGATCACCGCCGTCAACGTGCCGGCCAAGCCGAAGCGCAAGGGCATCAATCCGTTCACCAAGGAAGAGCAGTGGTTCGCTGCGAAGCCGGCCACGGTGAAGCTGAAGGTCCGCGCGCTCAAGAAGCTCAAGGACGCCGCGCAGTAAGCGTTGCTATCCGCTGACCTTACGATCCACGCGCCTGCCCGGCGCGCGTATCGGGGTCCTGAAGGCCGCCTTCGGGCGGCCTTTTTTTATGGGCTGCGAGCAGTCGCCCCATTCTCAATGGCGATCGGAGCCGATCACGCGGCCCGTTTCCGGGTCCAGCTGCAGCTTTACCTTCTTGCCGGCTTCGTTATCGGCTTTGGCCGTCCACACGCCGCCATCGAAATCCACGTCATGCACGTGGGTGTAGCCCTGGGTAGAAAGCGATGCGCGAACGTCCGCTTCGCTCAATCGCGATACCGGCTTGTCCGGAAACGCCTGGCCTGTCTTGGGATCGACGCGGACGGACACGCTCTTGCCGTTCGCGCTCCGCGCTTTGGCCGTCCATACGCCGTTGCGGAAATCGAGGTCGTGCACCTTGCTGTAGCCCTGCCGCTCCAGCGAAGACTGCACCTCGTGTTCGGTCAGCGCATCCTGCGCCATGGCCATGCCGGCAAAGACCAGGGCCGCTGCGATGGTCAACGAAGCGATCTTCTTCATTGGACATGCCTCTTGTTGGCGGGAACACGAGTTTTGGCATGTGCGCAAAGAACACGCGATGAATGCAAACGGACTATCAGCTGAACGAAGCGCTCGCCATGCATGATGCTGCGCACTGCCGCTGCGCGTCCAATGAGCAAGGGCGAAATGCAGGATTCGCCGCGCACGGTTTGACCAGCGCGCGCCGAATGCAAAAGCGGCAAGCGAACTGGAGGGCGCTTGTCGCCAAGGCGTCATCGGCCAGTCGCCAAAGGACGTACAAAGGGTGGAACCATCAGGCGGCCACACATTTTGTTGAACCTGGGCGGTCCATGCTCCGCAACGAGCGGGACGTGATCGCGTGGCGCGGCCAGTACTGGCGGTGCGCGTTTCCGCCAAAACGTTTCTGCAAGGCTATCGGCCAGGAGATAGGGGCGGCCATGGCAGACATCTTTCCAACGAGGGCGTCACGATGAACCACACGAGCGATCTACCGCTGTCCTTGTACAAGGCCAACAGCGAACTCCAGTTGCGCATCAGCAAACTGGTGATGGAGAACTGGAAAAAATGGCTGGAGCTCTCCAGTCGCGCCATGGACGGCGGTATCGCCGAATCGCAGGCCCGCGTGGAGCAGTTGCTGAAGGCGCAGGATTGGTCGGCGCTGGCGGCCATGCCCGCCGAAACGTTCGGCCGGATGCTTCAGCAGCGCCTCGGTGATGCCAGCGTCACCAACCATATCGCCGCGAGCGTCCAGGCTCATTTCGCCCAGGGCCTGCAGGAGGCGATACAGACCTGGCAAAAGGACACGGCCCAGGCATTGGGCAGCATGTCCGACCTGGGAAGTGTCGCGAATGCACCCTGGAACGACGCCATGGCACAGTGGGGTCGCATGTGGCCTTGGGCCGCGGAAAACGGTGTTCCAGGCGGTAGCAAGTAACTGCAGCGGGCGAGGGTCCGTGCGGTAGCACTCCACATGTGATCGGGCAGGGCGGGCAGGCCTTCAATCTGCCCACTGCATCGCTTCTCAGGCGGCGCATCCATGGTGAACTTTGGAACGCCGCCGGCTTTTCAGGCGAGCAGCCAGGGTGCGGCCCTTGCGGTGGCGACTGCCTGGTCGGTGCTGTTGATCGACGAGGGATGCGCATCAACGGCAACTGGCTGTTGGCGATGGCGCGTTTCGACGTGTTGTCACATTCGTCTAGTTATCTAGACGACTTCGGCGTCGGTAATCAGACAAAAAATGGCCTGGTGCGAACACCAGGCCAGCAGGTAAGGGGGGCGTGATGGGCTTTTGCTGCAACGGATCGGCGCCGGCCTGGCCATGTGGCCGGCCGGGCTGTACGTGCTGATGGCGGCTGGCTGATGCGCTATGCGATCTACTTCTGCCCGGCACCGGCCAGCGCCCTTGGCGCGCTTGGGCGTGACTGGCTGGGCGGCGAAGCGGCGCCCAGCGGTATTCCGGGCATACCGCTGCCGCGATGGAATCACCTGCTCGCCGACGTGAGACGCTACGGCTGGCACGCCACGGTGCGTCCGCCGTTCACGCTTTCCCCCGACGCCGAATACGACGACTTGCGTCGTGTCGTCGGCGTCGTCGCGCAATCGTATGCGCCGACCACCATCACGTTGCGACTGAGTCGCCTGGGCGGTTTTCTCGCCCTGCGGCCGGTCGGTGATTGCGCCACCATCAGTGCCATGGCGGCCGCCTGCACGGAAGCAGTCGAAGCATTGCGGGCTCCCTTGATCGAACCGGAGTTCCAGCGTCGCGTTCGCGGCCTTGACGCTATCGAAACCCACTATCTTCAGCGCTACGGATATCCCTACGTGTTTGAACGCTATCGTTTCCACATGACCCTGTCCGCGCCGGCCACCGTGGAGGAGGAGCACGCCTTGCAGCGCTGGCTGGCCTTGCGAGCGGCCGCGATACCTGCGGCGCGTGTCGACGCGCTGTCCATTTGCGTGGAACACGCACCTGGCGCGCCGTTTGAAGTGCTCGAGCGGATTTCCTTGCGCAAGGCCTCTGCGGCCTGATGCGAGAAGGCCTGCTGATGCAGGAAATCCTCATCAGCGTTCTTGTTATGGGCATGCGAGCTTCGCTCACGCTGGCTTGACGGACACGCGCGGAACCTGCGCGTGCTGGATGCACACCTGCCTGTGAAGGTCGGAAACGCATTGCACGGCATTCCTGGTGACATCATCCTGGGAGCGCGTGATGAAGAAGATCGTGTGGATCGTGGTTGCCAATCGCGCTGCGGCGCGCCTGTTTCAGGTCAGCCAGCCGATGGGGCCGCTGGAAGAACTCGACGCCTTCATCCATCCCGAAGGTCGTCTGCAGGAGCATGACCTGGTCTCCGACCGCCCCGGCCGATCCTTCGATAGCTATGGTGCGGGCCGTCACGCCGAAGATCCCGACACAGCGGCCACCGAGCAGGAAGCAACCAACTTTGCCGTACAGCTGAGCCGCTTCCTGCACAAGGCGCGTTGTGAGCGCAAGTTCGATGCGTTGGTGCTGGTCGCTGCACCGGCGTTCCTCGGCGCGTTGCGCGAACACCTCGATGCGCCGACGAGGGAGCGCATCACGCTGGAGGTGGACAAGAATCTCGTGCAACGGAACGTCGTGGAAATCCGCGGGCACCTGCCTGCGAAGCTGTATTCGGCGGTTGGCGGGTAGCCTACGTTCTGGCGCGGATGTCTTGCTGGATCCGCTTTATCACCCTGTACGGACCGCTGACGTTGCTTTCGCCAAGTTCGACGATGTCATTGCTCCCGTGCATCCACCCAGGGCCCGGCGGCGTCCATGTGTTGCCACGTCTACTGAATCGATGCCGGTCCAGAAACAGCTCGGCAAGATAAAGGTCGTATGGATCACGTAACGACATGCAGCAACGCCTTCCGCCATAGATGTGCACAAGCATGACGATCGATGCGACGAGCATGCCGAACGCAGATGGGCGCTGAAAGAAGAGCAGCGCCACATTCAGCGGCAAAAGGCCGAAGATCATCACGCCGCTCCATCGCGACATGAACGCGATGGGCAAGGGCTTTGCGTTTCGTGGCGACAGATGGGCGGGTGGCTTCACGGCGCGAGCCCTGCGACGGAGACGTACAAGCGTAGGCGTGTGCACCCCGATGCGAGATCGGACAACTCCGAAAATCGCCGTCGGGATCACCATCCATTCGAAGGCGCGCTGATTGCCCTCGTCTGCGCACGGGGCGAACCCTTTCCGGCGGGGCAGGGAACCTTGGCTGGTTTTTCGCAGGCAAACAAAAGCCGCAACTAGTGCGGCTCTCGTAAATCACGGAAGTGATGGTGGCCGGGGACGGAATCGAACCGCCGACACGGGGATTTTCAATCCCCTGCTCTACCAACTGAGCTACCCGGCCAGAATGGCGACGCGCATCGAAGATGCTGCGTGGAGCCGTGCATTAAATCCGAAGCGGGGCGTGTCGTCAAGACTCCGTGTCCGGCGCGACGTAGCCCTGGGGTTTGTCCGCGCCGCCGCCGAACAGGAATTTCTCCATTTCGGCGGTGAGGAACTGGCGCGACTTGGGGTCGAGCGGATTGAGGCGGTATTCGTTGAGCAGCATGGTCTGGTGAGCCAGCCATTGCTGCCAGGCTTCCTTGGAAACCTCGGCGTAGATGCGCTGGCCCAAGGGTCCTGGCCAGGGGGCGAAATCCAGGCCTTCGGCATCGCGGCCCAGCTTGGCGCAGTGAACGATACGACTCATGCGGTACGGCTCATGTGGGTTCAAAGATCCTGCAGCAGGCTGCGGACGGGAGCGGGCAGGCCGAGGGCGGCACGTTCGTCGATGCCGCACCAGCGAAGGGAAGGATTATCCGCGATGCGCGGGTGTGCTGTCGCCTCGTCGAACAGAAGGGGCTCGACCTGCAGGCGATAGTGGCTGAACACGTGCACGAACGAAGGCAGTGCCTGCGCGTCGTCAATACTGGCCAGCGATTGCGCGGTGCGCCAGGCGCCGTCGTGATCGCTCGCCTCCGGCAGGCTCCACAGGCCGGACCACACGCCCTGCGGACCGCGTCGTTCCAGCAGGACACGGCCCTGCGAATCGCGCAGGATGAGCATCACCGTATCGCGCGTGGGAATGGTCTTGCTCGGCTTGGCGCTGGGCAGTTGTGCGGTGAGGTTGTCGCGCTTGGCCACGCAATCGGCCGCGAGCGGACAAGCTTCGCATTGGGGGCGCGAACGCACGCAGA
>Ga0209258_100744_pt1 | contig 21051 bp, 20 predicted proteins | sample Araplaol_mTSA_r2_FD_184281 | JGI IMG/M metagenome (GOLD analysis project Ga0209258, IMG submission 184281) | Arabidopsis root microbial communities from North Carolina, USA - plate scrape CL_Col_mTSA_r2 (SPAdes) (version 2) | ecosystem: Host-associated > Plants > Roots > Endosphere | place: USA...
CCCGGCCACGATCATGACGGACCCGGCCACGGCCGACGTCACCTACATCGAGCCCATCACCTGGCAGGTGGTCGAGAAGATCATCGAGAAGGAGCGCCCCGACGCGATCCTGCCGACGATGGGCGGCCAGACCGCGCTGAACTGCGCGCTCGACCTGCACAAGCACGGCGTGCTGGCGAAGTACGGCGTGGAGATGATCGGCGCCAACGAGCATGCGATCGAGAAGGCCGAGGACCGCCTGAAGTTCAAGGACGCGATGACCAAGATCGGTCTTGGCTCCGCGAAGTCCGGGATCGCGCACACGATGGAAGAGGCGTGGGCGGTGCAGAAGAGCATCGCCGAGCAGATCGGCGGCACCGGCTTCCCGATGGTGATCCGCCCGTCGTTCACGCTCGGCGGGTCGGGCGGCGGCATCGCCTACAACCCGGAGGAGTTCGAGGAGATCTGCAAGCGCGGCATCGACCTGTCTCCCACCAACGAGCTGCTGATCGAGGAGTCGCTCAAGGGCTGGAAGGAGTACGAGATGGAAGTCGTCCGCGACCGCGCGGACAACTGCATCATCATCTGCTCGATCGAGAACCTCGATCCGATGGGCATCCACACGGGCGACTCGATCACCGTCGCGCCGGCGCAGACGCTGACCGACAAGGAATACCAGCTGATGCGCAACGCCTCGGTCGCGATCCTGCGCGAGATCGGCGTGGACACCGGCGGCTCGAACGTGCAGTTCTCGATCAACCCGGTCGACGGCCGCATGGTGGTCATCGAGATGAACCCGCGCGTGTCGCGCTCGTCGGCGCTCGCGTCCAAGGCCACCGGCTTCCCGATCGCCAAGATCGCGGCCAAGTTGGCCATCGGCTACACGCTGGACGAGTTGCGCAACGACATCACCGGCGGTGCCACGCCCGCGTCGTTCGAGCCGTCGATCGACTACGTCGTCACCAAGATCCCGCGCTTCGCGTTCGAGAAGTTCCCCGCCGCCGATTCGCACCTGACCACGCAGATGAAGTCGGTCGGCGAGGTGATGGCGATGGGCCGCACATTCCAGGAAAGCTTCCAGAAGGCGCTGCGCGGCCTGGAGACCGGCATCGACGGCCTGACCGAGCGCACGCAGTGCCGCGAGAGCGACCGCGAGGAGATCCTCGAGCAGATCACCAACGCCGGCCCCGAGCGCATCCTGTTCGTCGGCGACGCGTTCCGCATCGGCATGTCGCTGGACGAGGTCTTCGACGCCACCAAGATCGACCCGTGGTTCCTCGCGCAGATCGAGGATCTCGTGAAGATCGAGCAGTCGCTGCGCGACCGCAAGCTGCAATCGCTGTCGGCCGCCGAACTGCGCTTCGTCAAGCAGAAGGGCTTCTCCGACAAGCGTCTGGCCAAGCTCATGGGCAGCAACCAGCACGAGGTGCGCAAGGCGCGCCACGCGCTGGGCGTGCGCCCGGTCTACAAGCGCGTCGACACCTGCGCCGCCGAGTTCGCCACGCAGACCGCCTACATGTACTCGTGCTACGAGACCGAGGACGGCGAGAACGAGGCCAACCCGACGGACAGGAAAAAGATCATGGTGCTGGGCGGCGGCCCCAACCGCATCGGCCAGGGCATCGAGTTCGACTACTGCTGCGTCCACGCGGCGCTGGCGATGCGCGAGGACGGCTACGAGACCATCATGGTCAACTGCAACCCGGAGACGGTCTCGACCGACTACGACACCTCCGACCGCCTGTACTTCGAGCCGGTGACGCTGGAAGACGTGCTGGAGATCGTGGCCATCGAGAAGCCGGCCGGCGTGATCGTGCAGTACGGCGGCCAGACGCCGCTGAAGCTGGCGCTCGACCTGGAAGCCAACGGCGTGCCCATCATCGGCACCACGCCGGACTCCATCGACATCGCGGAAGACCGCGAGCGCTTCCAACAACTGCTGCACACGCTCGGCCTGAAGCAGCCGCCCAACCGCACCGCGCGCACCGAGGAGGCCGCGCTGATGCTGGCCCAGGAGATCGGCTACCCGCTGGTGGTGCGTCCCAGCTACGTGCTGGGCGGCCGCGCGATGGAGATCGTGCACGGCGACAAGGATCTCGAGCGCTACATGCGCGAGGCCGTCAAGGTCAGCGAGAAGTCGCCGGTGCTGCTGGATCGCTTCCTCGACGACGCGATCGAGGTCGACGTCGACTGCATCAGCGACGGCAGCCAGGTGATGATCGGCGGCATCATGGAGCACATCGAGCAGGCTGGCGTGCACTCCGGCGACTCGGCGTGCTCGCTGCCGCCGTACTCGCTGACGCCCGCGATGCAGGACGAGCTGCGCCGCCAGACGGCGCTGATGGCCAGGGCGCTCAAGGTCGTCGGCCTGATGAACGTGCAGTTCGCGATCCAGGGCGAGGGCGACGAGGCCGTCGTCTACGTGCTCGAGGTCAACCCGCGCGCCTCGCGCACGGTGCCGTTCGTCTCCAAGGCCACGGGCCAGGCGCTGGCCAAGGTCGCCGCGCGCTGCATGGCCGGCACGAAGCTGGCCGACCAGGTCGGGCTGCACGGCAAGCCGCCGGTCGAGGTCGTGCCGCCGTACTTCTCGGTCAAGGAAGCCGTCTTCCCGTTCAACAAGTTCCCGGGCGTCGATCCGGTGCTGGGCCCCGAGATGCGCTCCACCGGCGAGGTGATGGGCGTGGGGCGCACGTTCGCCGAGGCGATGCTCAAGAGCCAGCTGGGCGCGGGCTCGCGCCTGCCGACCAAGGGCAATGTCGTGCTGACCGTGAAGAACGCCGACAAGGCACGCACGGTCAAGGTCGCCTCGGACCTGGTCAACCTCGGTTTCACGCTGTCGGCCACCAAGGGCACGGCCGCGGCGATCGCCGAGGCCGGCATCCCGGTCAAGCCGTGCAACAAGGTCAAGGACGGCCGCCCGCACATCGCCGACATGATCAAGGCCGGCGAGGTCCAGCTGGTGTTCACGACGGTGGACGAGACGCGCACGGCGATTGCCGACTCGCGCTACATCCGCACCGCCGCGATCGCCAACCGCGTGACCTACTACACCACGATGGCCGGCTGCGAGGCCGCCACCGAGGCGCTGAAGCACGAGGACGACATCACGGTGGTTTCCCTGCAGGAACTGCACGCGGAACTGCCCTGATCTGATCTAAACTTCCATTCCACAAGGGCCGCCGCCCGTCTGCGCCATGCAAGCGCAGCCGGGGCGGCGGTTTGCTTTTTCCCCCGCTGAGACCCTGATATGGCCACGATTCCCCTGACCCGCCGCGGTGCCGAGAAACTGAAGGAAGAGCTGCATCGCCTGAAAACGGTCGAGCGCCACGCCGTCATCCAGGCCATCGCGGAAGCGCGCGCCCAGGGCGACCTGTCCGAGAACGCCGAGTACGAGGCCGCCAAGGACAAGCAGGGCTTCATCGAAGGCCGCATCCTCGAGATCGAGGGCAAGCTCGCCGCCGCCCAGATCATCGATCCGTCGGCAGTCGACGCCGGCGGCCGCGTGGTGTTCGGCTCGACGGTGGTGCTCGAGGACGAGGAGTCCGGCCACGAGGTCACGTACCAGATCGTCGGCGAGGACGAGGCCGACCTGAAGGCGGGCATGATCTCGATCGGCTCGCCGATCGCCCGCGCGATGATTGGCAAGGAAGCCGGCGACACGGCCTCGGTCCAGGCCCCTGGCGGCGTCAAGAATTACGAGATCGTCGCCGTCAAATACATTTGAGCCCCCACGCTCCCGCTGGTCGCTGCGCTCCGAGGGGGCGCTCCGCGAGCGGGCCGGCAACGCCGGTTCCGCCGCTCCCCCGGTTCTTCCCGATCGAGGTGCCAGCGACCGCGTCGGAGCCGCGTCAGGCCAATGCACCCTCGAATGGCTAGCCCCGATCCCATCCGCGAGCGCCTGCGCCGCCTGCTGCCCGGCCTGTGGTGCGGGCTGCTGCTGGCGATCGCGCTGATCGCCACGCCGGCCGCGTCGGGCACGCTCGAGCGCGCCAGCTTCGGCGCCGTGGCGCGTGCCATCTTCGCGCGCGAGGCGCCCGCCAGCCTCGTGTTCGGCGTGCTGATCCTGATGCTGGAGCGCCGCGCCGCGTTCGACCGCCACCAGGCGACGGGCGTGTCGCAGTTCTCGGCCGAGATGATGCTGGCGCTCGGGGCGCTGTTCTGCACCGTGGCCGGCTACTACGGCCTGGAGCCGATGATGGAGCAGGCGCGGGCGGGGGCCTCGTCAGGGCTGAGCTTCATGCAATGGCATGCCGTCAGCCTCGCCTTCTTCGGCGCCAAGGGCCTGCTGGCCCTGGCGCTGGCCTGGCGTGCGACGCGTCCCGCGCCGACACGCCAGGACGTCAGACCTTCTTCTTGATGCTGGTCACGCGCTTCTTGGCGCGCTTGACCTGGCCGCCTGCGGTCACGCGCTGGTTGCCCATCACGGTCACTTTCTTGATCTGCGGCCGATGATTGCCGCGCTTGGAGAACTTCAGGATCTTGACGACGCGCGGCGCGGCGCCGGCGGAGTCGGAGGGTGCCGCCGCGGCTTCGGCCATCGGGCGCCACAGCACCAGCAGCTTGCCGATATGCTGGATGGGGGCGGCATCGAGCTTGTCGGCCATCTCCAGCAGCATCGCCTCGCGGGCGGCGCGGTCGTCCGAGAACACGCGCACCTTGATCAGGCCGTGCGAGCGGATCGCGACCTCGGCCTCCTTGAGGACGGCGGTCGTCAGTCCGTCGGCACCGACCATGACCACGGGGTCGAGGTGGTGGGCGTCGCCGCGCTTTTCTTTGCGTTCGGCAGGGGTCAGTTGAATCATGGCCATGCCCGTATTATCCCTGTGTCATGAAAATCAACACGAAAAGCAAGAAGGTCAACAAGCAGTGGTTGCAGGATCACGCCAATGACACCTATGTGAAGCTCGCGCAGAAGGAAGGCTATCGCGCCCGCGCCGCCTACAAGCTGTCCGAGATCGACGAGCAGTTCAAGCTGATCCGCCCGGGCCAGCTGGTGGTCGACCTGGGCTCGACGCCCGGCGCGTGGAGCCAGTACATCCGACGCAAGTTCGCGGCCGGCGGGGCGGCGGTGGGCGCCCTGAACGGCCGCATCGTCGCGCTCGACATCCTGGAGATGGAGCCCATCGAGGGCGTCACCTTTATCCACGGCGATTTCCGCGAGGACGCGGTGCTGGCGCGGCTGAACGAGGTGGTCGGCGGCGACCCGGTCGACGTCGTCGTCTCCGACATGGCGCCCAACCTCAGCGGCGTGGCCGTGACCGACACTGCCCGCATCGCCCACCTGGTCGAGCTGGCCGTCGACTTTGCCGTGACGCACCTCAAGCCGGAAGGCGCCCTGGTGACCAAGGTCTTTCACGGAAGCGGCTACAGTGAGCTGGTGGAGCTTTTCCGTGCGAATTTCCGGGTGGTCAAGGCGGTCAAGCCCAAGGCCTCGCGCGACAAGTCGGCAGAAACTTTCCTGGTCGGCTTCGGTCTGAAGAGTCCGTCGCGCTGACCTGGGCCATCCGTTTGCCCGTGGACGGGGCGCGGAGGCTGCCTTTCGCGTCCGAAACGTGCGATTGGCGTCCTTCTCGACCGCGGCTATCGGGTTTGCGGGGTATTGACTGGCCTAGAATCATCCCCACCTGTCGCGGGAAGTGGCATTTTGAAGAAGGAGCCGCGGTGAACAATCAGTGGTTTTCGAAGATCGCGGTCTGGCTCGTGATCGCCCTCGTGCTTTTCACGGTCTTCAAGTCGTTCAACACGGCGCAGACCCAGGGCAACCGGGTCGCCTACTCGGATTTCCTCGAGGAAGTACGCAACAAGCACATCCAGAGCGTGGAGATCACCGAGGGTAGTGGCGGCATCGATATCACGGCGCGCACCACCGACGGCAAGACCGAGCACACCACCGGCAGCCTGCTCGACCGTGGCCTGACCGGCGACCTGCTGTCCAACAACGTCAAGTTCGACATCAAGCCCCGCGAAGAGCAGGGCATGCTCACGACGCTGCTGCTGTCGTGGGCGCCGATGCTGCTGCTCATCGGCGTCTGGGTGTATTTCATGCGCCAGATGCAGGGTGGCGGCAAGGGCGGCGCGTTCAGCTTCGGCAAGAGCAAGGCCAAGATGCTCGACGAGGCCAACAACTCGATCACCTTCTCCGACGTCGCGGGCTGCGACGAGGCCAAGGAAGAGGTCAAGGAACTCGTCGACTTCCTGCGCGACCCGCAGAAGTTCCAGAAGCTGGGCGGTCGCATCCCGCGCGGCGTGCTGATGGTCGGCCCTCCGGGCACCGGCAAGACGCTGCTGGCCAAGGCCATCGCCGGCGAGGCCAAGGTGCCGTTCTTCTCGATCTCGGGCTCCGACTTCGTCGAGATGTTCGTCGGCGTGGGCGCGGCCCGCGTGCGCGACATGTTCGAGCAGGCCAAGAAGAGCGCGCCCTGCATCATCTTCGTCGACGAAATCGACGCGGTAGGCCGCCATCGCGGCGCCGGCCTGGGCGGCGGCAACGACGAGCGCGAGCAGACCCTCAACCAGATGCTGGTCGAGATGGACGGCTTCGAGACGAACCTGGGCGTCATCGTGATGGCGGCCACCAACCGTCCCGACATCCTGGATCCGGCGCTGCTGCGTCCGGGCCGCTTCGACCGCCAGGTCTATGTCACGCTGCCTGACATCCGCGGCCGCGAGCAGATCCTGGGCGTGCACATGCGCAAGGTGCCCATCGGTGCCGACGTCAATCCCAACGTGATCGCGCGCGGCACGCCGGGCATGTCCGGCGCCGACCTGGCCAACCTGGTCAACGAGGCCGCGCTGATGGCCGCCCGCCGCAACGGCCGCGTCGTCGAGATGATCGACTTCGAAAAGGCCAAGGACAAGATCTTCATGGGGGCGGAGCGCCGCTCGGCCCTGATGGATCCCGAGGAACTCAAGAACACCGCCTACCACGAGGCCGGCCACGCGCTGGTCGGCTGGCTGATGCCCAAGGCCGACCCGGTGCACAAGGTCACCATCGTGCCGCGCGGCCGTGCACTGGGGGTCACGTTCTTCCTGCCGGAGAAGGACAACCACTGCCACGACAAGGTCTGGTACCTGAGCCAGATCTCCGTCGCGTTCGGCGGCCGCATCGCCGAGGAAGTGTTCATGAACCAGGCGACGACCGGCGCGTTGAGCGACTTCAACTCGGCCACGCAGATGGCGCGCGACATGGTGATGAAGTACGGCATGTCCGACGCGATGGGCCCGATGGTCTACGCGGAGAACGAGGGCGAGGTCTTCCTCGGCCGCTCGGTCACGCGCACCACCAACATCAGCGAGGACACGATGCGCAAGGTGGACGCCGAGGTCCGCCGCATCATCGACGAGCAGTACGCGGCGGCGCGCAACCTGATCGAGACGCACCAGGACAAGATGCACGCGATGGCCAACGCGCTGCTCGAGTACGAGACGCTGGACAACGAGCAGTTGCGCGACATCATGGAAGGCCGCCCGCCGCGTCCTCCCAAGGACTGGACGCCCGCCCCGCCGAAGTCCGGCGGCTCCGGTGGTGCCCCGGTCGTCGATCGCGCGCCCGCGACGGCCTGACCTCGGCAACAGGCCACCGACAAGAACGGCAGCGGGGCTTCGGCCCCGTTCGCCGTTTTTTCATTTGCGAACCACGATGATGCACGCTTCGCCCGTTTCGGGGCCGGCCCCGCCGGCCCAAGCCCGGCCGATGGCCTGGCAGACGCGCCGCTTCCGGCTGGACCTGGCGCGGCCGCTGGTGATGGGCATCGTCAACGTCACGCCCGATTCGTTCTCGGACGGCGGCCGCTTCGCACGGGCCGACGCGGCCCGCGCGCATTGCGACCTGCTCGTGGCCCAGGGCGCGGACATCCTGGACATCGGCGGCGAATCGACACGCCCCGGCGCGCGGCTGCCCGACACCGCCGAGCAACTGGCGCGGGTCCGCCCGGTGCTCGAGCACGCGGTCACGCTCGGGGTGCCGGTCTCGGTCGACACCGCCGATCCCGTGGTCATGCGCGAGGCGCTGGCGATCGGCGTCGACATCCTCAACGACGTCCGCGCGCTGCAGGCGCCCGGCGCCCTGGCGGTCGCGGCCGGCGATCCGTCGCTGGGCATCTGCCTGATGCACATGCAGGGCGAGCCTGGCACCATGCAGGCCGATCCGCATTACGCCGACGACGACGTCGTCGGCGCCGTGCAGGCATTCCTGTCGGCCCGGCGCGACGCGGCGCTCGCGGCCGGCATCGCCCGCGAGCGCATCGCCCTCGATCCGGGGATCGGCTTCGGCAAGACGCCGGCGCACAATGTCGCGCTGGCCGGTCGCCAGCGGCAACTGCTCACGCTCGGTTGCCCGCTGCTGCTGGGCTGGTCGCGCAAGTCGACGCTCGGGTTCATCACCGGGCGGCCGGTGGGCGAGCGGCTCGTCGCGAGCGTCGCCGCGGCGCTGGCCGCGGTGCAGCAGGGGGCGTCCATCGTCCGCGTGCATGACGTCGCCGAGACCGTGGACGCGCTGAAGGTGTGGCGCACCTTGGCTCCGTGAAACTTCCAACAACAACGCGCGGTTTCCCGCACCATCTTGGTGGCGGCCCGCGAAATCCACCGAGAATTCCCGCATGAGCAGAAACTACTTCGGCACCGACGGCATCCGTGGCACCGTCGGCACCGCGCCGATCACCGCCGACTTCATGCTGCGCCTGGGCCATGCCGTCGGGCGTGTCCTGCGCGCCAAGTCGCCCAAGGCGACGGTGCTGATCGGCAAGGACACGCGGGTGTCCGGCTACATGATCGAGTCGGCGCTGGAGGCTGGTTTCGCCTCGGCGGGCGTGGACGTGCTGCTGACCGGCCCCCTGCCGACCCCGGGCGTCGCCTACCTGACGCGCGCGCTGCGGGTGGATCTCGGCGTGGTCATCAGCGCCTCGCACAATCCGTTCGGTGACAACGGCGTCAAGTTCTTCTCCGCTTCCGGCGAGAAGCTGCCCGATCAATGGGAGATGGACGTCGAAGCCGCACTCGACGAGCCGGCGCAGTGGGTCGATTCGGCATCGCTGGGCAAGGCGCGCCGGCTCGATGACGCCGCCGGCCGCTACCTCGAGTTCTGCAAGGGCACGTTCTCCCAGGACCTGTCGCTCAAGGGACTCAAGATCGTGGTCGACGGCGCGCACGGCGCGGCGTATCACGTCGCCCCGAGCGTGTTCCACGAGCTCGGCGCCGAGGTCGTGACCATCGGCTGCGAACCCAACGGCTTCAACATCAACGACAAGGTGGGAGCCACGGCGCCCCAGGCGCTGATCGAGGCGGTCCTCAAGCATGGCGCCGACTACGGCGTGGCGCTGGACGGCGATGCCGACCGCCTGCAGATGGTCGACGCCAGCGGCCGGTGCTTCGATGGCGACGAGCTGCTGTATGCCGTGGTCGCCGACCGGCTGGCACGCGGCGAGCCGGTGCCCGGCGTCGTCGGCACGCTGATGACCAACATGGCGATCGAGCAGGCCCTGCGCGCTCGCGGCATCGACCTGGTGCGTGCGAAGGTGGGCGACCGCTACGTGCTGGAAGAGCTGCTGGCCCGCGGCTGGCAGCTCGGCGGGGAGAACTCGGGCCATCTGCTCGTGCTCGACCGCCACACGACGGGTGACGGCATCGTCAGCGCGCTGCAGGTGCTGCAGGCGGTCAGCCGTACGGGCCGGTCGCTGCAATCGCTGCTCGACGGCGTGCACCTGTTCCCTCAGGTGATGATCAACGTCCGCCTGGCCGTACGCGCCGATTGGCAGCAGAACGCGGCACTGGTCGCGCAGAAGGCGGCGGTGGAGCGCGAATTGGGCAGCGATGGCCGCGTGCTGATCCGCGCTTCGGGCACCGAGCCGGTGCTGCGCGTGATGGTCGAGGCGCGCGACAGGAGCGTTGCCCGAGGCTTCGCGGAACGCCTGGCCGAGGCCGCCAAGGCCGCGTGACGGTTCCGTGACGGTCGTCGCCGCGGCTGTCACAAATCGGGAGTTTGCCGGCGCCGGCGCGCGCAAGCCGCTGATTCTTCGAGTCATTTTCCCTGCGGCAAGCTGCCGCAGGAAAGTGCCACGGTCGTGTCACAGTCTTGTCATGCGGGCCTTCTACATTGGCGCAGTCCCATTAAACTGCCCCTGAAAGGCCCGATCATGAAGTTCCAACCGATTCGCCTGGTGACCATCGCCGCCGCCCTGAGCGTGGCCGGCGTCGCCGCCCAGGCAGCCGACGAAGTCACCGGCGCCGGTTCGTCGTTCGCCGCCCCCATCTATTCGAAGTGGGCCGAGGCCTACGCCAAGGCTTCCAGCAACAAGATCAACTACCAGTCGGTGGGTTCGGGCGCCGGCATCAAGCAGATCAAGGCCAAGACGGTCGACTTCGGCGCCTCCGACATGCCGCTGAAGGACGAGGAACTCAAGGAGGCCGGCCTCGTGCAGTTCCCGACCTGCATGGGCGGCGTCGTGCCGGTCATCAACGTCGCCGGCGTCAAGCCGGGCGAACTGAAGCTGACGGGCACCGTGCTCGCCGACATCTATGCCGGCAAGGTCACCAAGTGGAATGATTCCGAGATCGCCGGCCTGAACCCGGGCGTGAAGCTGCCGGACGCGCAGATCGCCACGGTGCACCGCGCCGACGGCTCGGGCACCAGCTTCATCTTCACGAACTACCTGTCCAAGGTCAACTCCGACTGGAAGGCCAAGGTCGGTGAAGGCACCGCCGTGAACTGGCCGGGCAACGGCGTCGGCGGCAAGGGCAACGAAGGCGTCGCGCAGTACGTGCAGCGCCTGCCGAACTCGATCGGCTACGTCGAGTACGCCTACGCCAAGCAGAACAAGATGGACTACGTCCTGATGAAGAACTCCGCCGGCGCCTTCGTCGCCCCGGACGACGCCACGTTCAAGGCCGCCGCCGCCGGCGCCGACTGGTCCAAGACCTACTACCAGGTCCTGACCGACGAGCCAGGCAAGGATTCGTGGCCCATCACCGGCGCCACGTTCGTGCTGCTGCAGAAGGTCCAGGACAAGCCGGCCCAGGGCGCCGCCGTCATGAAGTTCTTCGACTGGGCGTTCGCCAACGGCGACAAGGCCGCCGCCGAACTCGACTACGTCTCGCTGCCCGACGCGCTGAAGGCCCAGATCCGCAAGACCTGGGGCGACGTGAAGGACGGCTCGGGCAAGACCGTCGCCTTCAAGTAATCCATCGCTCCGGCGATCCCGCCGCCGCGCCGGCTTGCCGGCCGGCGGCTCAAGAACATCCATCGGAGGCCCTCGTGGCTGCCACATTGCCCGCCGAAACCACCCTGCGCAACGCGAAGGACAGTGCCCAGCCGGCCGGTCGTCCGCCCGAGCGGCGACAGACGCTGCCCTGGGCCGACACCCTGTTCTCGATCCTGGCCCACGGCGCGGCGTGGCTTACCCTGGCGATGCTGGCGGGCATCATCGGCTCACTGGTCGTCGGCGCGATGCCGGCGCTGCGCGCCTACGGGCCGTCGTTCCTGTGGACCAGCGAGTGGGATCCCGTGCAGGACCGCTACGGCGGCCTGGCGATGATCTACGGCACGCTGGCCACCTCCCTCATCGCGCTGGTGATCGCCGTGCCGGTGAGCTTCGGCATCGCGCTGTTCCTGACCGAGATGTCGCCCGCGTGGCTGAAGCGCCCGCTGGGCACGGCCATCGAGCTGCTCGCCGGCGTGCCGTCCATCGTCTACGGCATGTGGGGCCTGACGGTGTTCGGCCCGATCCTGGCCACCTGGGTGCAGCAGCCGCTGCAGAGCGCCTTCGGCAGCACGCCGCTGCTGTCCACGCTGTTCTCCGGTCCGCCCGTGGGCATCGGCATCCTGTGCGCCGGCATCATCCTGGCGATCATGATCATCCCCTTCATCGCCTCGGTGATGCGCGACGTCTTCGAGGTGACGCCGCCGATGCTGAAGGAGTCGGCGTACGGCCTGGGCGCGACGACCTGGGAGGTCGTCTACAAGGTCGTGCTGCCGTTCACCAAGACCGGCGTCGTGGGCGGCATCATGCTGGGGCTGGGCCGCGCGCTGGGCGAGACGATGGCCGTGACGTTCGTCATCGGCAACCAGAGCCAGCTGAGCCAGCTGTCGCTGTTCTCCGCGGCCAACACCATCACCTCCGTGCTCGCCAACGAATTCGGCGAGGCCGACGGCATGCACCGGTCCGCACTGCTGTACCTCGCGCTGGTGCTGTTCGTCATCACCTTCATCGTGCTCGCGTTCGCCAAGGTGCTGCTGATGCGCCTGCGCAAGGGCGAGGGAGCCAAGTCATGACCGCCATTTCCGCGATGTCGCCGGCCAAGCTGGCGATGCACCATCGCCGCAAGCGCACGAACGTGATCGCCCTGTCGCTGGCCTTCGGCGCGATGGCGTTCGGCGTGTTCTGGCTGCTGTGGATCCTCTACGAGACGGTGCACCTGGGCGGCGGCGGCGTGAACTTCGCGCTGTTCACCGAGTCCACGCCGGCGGCCATGTCCGATGGCGGCGGCCTGTGGAACGCCATCTACGGCTCGATCGCGATGGTGCTGGCCGCCACGCTGATCGGCACGCCCATCGGCATCTTCTCGGGCGTGTACCTGGCCGAGTACGGTGCGCGCAGCTGGCTCGCGTCGGCCACGCGCTTCATCAACGACATCCTGCTGTCGGCGCCGTCGATCGTCATCGGCCTGTTCATCTACGAGCTGATCGTCGTGCCCTCGCACGGCGCCTCGGGCTGGGCCGGCTCGATCGCGCTGTCGCTGATCGTGATCCCGGTCGTGATCCGCACCACCGAGAACATGCTCAACCTGATACCGCACGCGCTGCGCGAGGCCGCCTACGCGCTCGGCACGCCCAAGTGGAAGGTGATCTCCGCGGTCACGCTGACGGCCGCGCGCTCGGGCGTCATCACCGGCGTCCTGCTGGCGGTGGCGCGCATCGCGGGCGAGACGGCGCCGCTGCTGTACACCGCCGCGAGCAACCAGTTCTTCAACGGCAACATGGGCAAGGCCATGATGAGCGTGCCCGTCACGATCAACAACTTCGCCATGCAGCCGTACCCGAACCTGCAGCGCATCGCCTGGGCGGGCGTGTTCCTGATCACGCTGGGCGTGCTGGGCCTGAACATCGCCGCGCGCGTGTTCTTCCGCAAAGAGAAGTAAGAAGCCAATAGAAAGCAAATCATGGACGTCAAGGTCGAACTGCCGGTCACCGAGAAAGCCAAGCTTTCCATTCGCAACCTGAACTTCTATTACGGCGCCTTCCACGCGCTGAAGAACATCAACCTGGACATCCCCGAAGGCAAGGTCACGGCCTTCATCGGACCGTCGGGCTGCGGCAAGTCCACTCTGCTGCGCACCTTCAACCGCATGTACGCGCTCTATCCGGAGCAGCGCGCGCAGGGCGAGATCATGCTGGACGGCGAAAACGTCCTGGACGCGAGGCTCGACGTGAGCCTGCTGCGCGCCAAGGTGGGCATGGTGTTCCAGAAGCCGACGCCGTTCCCGATGTCGATCTACGACAACATCGCCTTCGGCGTGCGCCTGTTCGAGACGCTGCCGCGCGTGGAGATGGACGAGCGCGTGGAGTGGGCGCTGAAGAAGGCCGCGTTGTGGAACGACGTCAAGGACAAGCTGAACCAGAGCGGCTCGGCGCTGTCGGGCGGCCAGCAGCAGCGCCTGTGCATCGCGCGCGGCATCGCGATCAAGCCCGAGGTGCTGCTGCTCGACGAGCCGTGCTCGGCGCTGGACCCGATCTCCACGGGCAAGATCGAGGAGCTGATCCACGAGCTCAAGTCGGACTACACCGTGGTGATCGTCACCCACAACATGCAGCAGGCCGCGCGCTGCTCCGACTACACCGCCTACATGTACCTCGGCGACCTGGTCGAGTTCGGCAAGACGACCGACCTGTTCATGAAGCCCAAGAAGAAGGACACCGAGGACTACATCACCGGCCGCTTCGGCTGACGCCTCGACAACCACGCTTCAGGCATACCGCCTACCGTACGGCACCGCGCACCCGGCGGGCCATTTGCAGGGAAAAGAACATGACCGACAAGCACCTCTCCACGCAATTCGACGCCGAACTCAGCGAGATCTCGAACCGCGTCCTCGAGATGGGCGGACTCGTCGAGTCGCAGGTCGCGCAGGCAGTCTACGCGCTGACGAACTTCAGCGGCGAGACGGCCAGCCTGGTGCTCGACCGCGAGCTGCGCGTCAACCAGATGGAAGTGGAGATCGACCGCGACCTGTCGGCCATCATCGCGCGCCGCCAGCCCACCGCGCGCGACCTGCGCCTGCTGATCGCGATCTCCAAGACCATCGGCAACCTCGAGCGCATCGGCGACGAGGCCACGCGCATCGCGCGCACCGTGCAGCGCCTGATGAACGCCGGCGTCTCCAGCCGCCTGCGACTGCCGGTGGCCGACATCGCCTTCGGCGCCAACCTGGCCACCGCGCAGCTGCGCAAGGTGCTCGACGCCTTCGCGCGCCTGGACGTCAACCGTGCGCTGGAGGTCCTGAAGCAGGACGACGAGATCGACAAGGAGTTCGACGGCCTGCTGCGCAAGCTCATCACCTACATGATGGAAGACCCGCGCACGATCTCGTCGTCGATCGACCTCGTGTTCGTGGCCAAGGCCATCGAGCGCGTCGGCGATCACGCCAAGAACCTGTCCGAGCAGATCATCTACATCGTCAAGGGCACCGACGTGCGGCACCACACGGTGGCCGCGGTCGAGGATGCTGTCCGCTAATCCGGAAAGGCAAGCGAACCCATGAGCCGTATCCTCGTCGTCGAAGACGAATCCGCGATCGCCGAGCTGGTCGCGATCAACCTGCGCCACGCCGGTTTCGAAGTGGCCATCGCGGAGACGGCCGACGCCGCCCAGGCGGAGGTCGATCGCGTGCTGCCGGAGCTGGTGGTCCTCGACTGGATGCTGCCTGGCCAGACCGGCCTCGCGCTCGCCAAGCGCTGGCGCGCGGAGGCGCGCACGCGCGACCTGCCCATCATCATGCTGACCGCGCGCTCCGAGGAGGCCGACAAGCTGTCGGGCCTGGACGCCGGCGCCGACGACTACCTCACCAAGCCGTTCTCGACCAAGGAGCTGCTGGCGCGCATCCGCGCCGTGCTGCGGCGCAAGGCGCCCGAGGCGCTGGACTCGGCGGTCGAGGTGTCGGGTCTGCGGCTGGACCCGGCCACGCGCCGCGTCACGCGCGGCACGCAGGAGGTCAAGATCGGCCCGACCGAGTTCCGGCTGCTGCACTTCTTCATGACCCACACCGAGCGCGTGCACAGCCGCACGCAGCTGCTGGACCGCGTCTGGGGCGACCACGTGTTCATCGAGGAGCGCACGGTCGACGTCCACGTCAAGCGCCTGCGCGAGGCACTGGCACCGGTGCAATGCTCGTCGCTGATCGAGACCGTGCGCGGCGCCGGCTATCGCCTGACGCAGCAGGCCGCGGCCACCTCCGCCTGAGCCCGCGAACCCTCCTCTTGCCGAACCGGGGAACGACGTGAGCTGGCTGCTGAATCGCGCCATGCTGGCCATCATCATCGCGCTCGCGGGCGCGGGCGTCGGTGCGGTCGTCGGCAACCTGGTGGGAGCGCCGCAGCTCGGGCCGGCGATAGGCGCGGCGATGGCCATCGCCGCATGGGTGGTGGTGGACGGCGTACGCGCGCTGCGCCTGATGAACTGGCTGCGCGGCGATCTCGGGCGCGAGGCGCCGCGCGATCGCGGCTTCTGGGGCGAGGCGTCGTACCGCATCGAGCGCGCGCTCCGCCAGCGCGACCGCGCCTTCGCACTGGAGCAGGAGCGCTTCGGGCAGTTCATGTCGGCCATCGAGGCCTCGCCCAACGGCGTGCTGCTGCTGGACGCCGGCGACCAGATCCAGTGGCTCAACGCCGTCGCGGCCACGCACTTCGGGCTCGACCCCGTGCGCGACCGCCTGCAACGGGTCACCAACCTCGTGCGCTCGCCGGCGTTTGTCGCCTACCTGCAGGACGGCGTGTTCGATGAGCCGCTCGTGTTCTCCACGCCGGGCAGCGATTCGACGCTGAGCGTGATCGTCAGCCGCTACGGCGACGGCATGCGGCTGGTGCTGACCCAGGACATCACGGAACGCGAGCGCACCGAGGCGATGCGGCGCGACTTCGTCGCCAACGTCTCGCACGAGATCCGCACCCCGCTGACGGTGCTGGCCGGCTTCGTCGAGACGATCTCCTCGCTGCCGCTGACCGACGTGGAGCGCGAGCGCGTGCTGTCGCTGATGTCGCAGCAGACGGCGCGCATGACGACGCTGGTCGAGGACCTGCTGACGCTGGCCAAGCTCGAGGGCAGCCCGCGTCCCGCCTGCGATCGCTGGACGCCCGTGGCGCGCCTGTTCGCACAGGTCGAGAGCGAGGCGCGCGGGCTGTCCGCGGGCCGCCACACGCTGCGCTTCGACATCCAGGGACAGGACGAACTGGCCGGCAACGACAGCGAATGGATCAGCGCCGTCGCCAACCTGGTCAGCAACGCGGTGCGCTACACGCCGGCCGGTGGTTCGATCACGGTCGCCTGGTCGCATCGCCCTGACGGCAATTCGGAGATCGAGGTGCGCGATACGGGCCCGGGCATCGCGCGCGAGCACATCGGCCGGCTCACCGAGCGTTTCTACCGCGTCGACGGCAGCCGCTCGCGCGACACCGGCGGCACCGGGCTGGGCCTGTCCATCGTCAAGCACGTGGTGCAGCGACACGGCGGCGAGCTCGACATCCAGAGCGAGCTGGGCCGGGGATCGACGTTCCGCATCGTCGTGCCAGCGGCCCGCGTGCGTCCGCTCGCGCCGACGCAGCCGGTGGCCGAGGAACCGTCGACCGTGCGCTGAGGCCGCGGCCCCCTAAGTGCAATCCCGTGGAGGTTTCCACGGCGCCCGGGGCAGGCGGCAAGGCTCTAGACTCGGCGCCATGGCCTTCGACATTCCCACCCTCCACACCGAGCGCCTCGACCTGCTGCCGCCCACCGCGGACTGCGCCGACCTGTACCGCACCTTCTACACGGACGCCGACGCCTCGTCGTCGTACGGCGGCCCGCTGTCGGTGGTGGGCTCGTGGACTCGCCTGGCGAGCGACCTGGGCTCGTGGCACCTGCAGGGCTTCGGCGTGTGGGTGATGCGCGACCGCGAGCGCGGCGAGCTGGTGGGCGTGTGCGGCTTCTGGCAGGCGCCGGGCTGGCGCCGCGAACTCACGTGGTGGCTGCTGCCGCGCTACCGCAGCCGCGGCTTCGCGCAGGAGGCGTCCGAGGCGGTCGTCGAGCACGCGTACGCGGTGTTCGGCTGGCCCAGCGTCGAGACCTACATGGTCGACACCAACGACCTGGCGCGCGCGCTGGTCCGGCGACTGGGCGGCGAGCAGATCGAACGCTTCGTCGCACCGGACGGCGCCGAGCGCGACCTGTTCCGCATTCCGCGGCCGGCCCGGCCCGCGGCCTGAACCTGCGCGCTCGGCGCGCGGCCGAGTCGGCGCGAGCGGACGACAGCGAGGCGTGCGCGGCGACCCGTGCGCACGGTCCGCCTCGAACGCGTCCCACATCGCCTGCGTGCGCGGGTGCTTTCCGCGTGCGTGTCACCAGCGATTCCTCCCGCGATGCAGCCAGATGGGCTGGACTGAATTCGATGTCCGAAAGCGGCGGGACGATGGCCGCGGCACGCTGGACACTGGCCGCATCCATCCACTGCCGGAAATGCAAGCCATGTCCTCGTTCCGCCTGGTCGGCCTCGCCGCCGAAAACTTCGAATCGTTCTTCGCGATGAGCGACGACGAGCTCGCCGCCCTCGGCGCGCAGCGCGTCGTCGCGGACGCACCCGTCGGCTACCCATGCCGCGTGTCGCTGGCCGACGCCGCGCCGGGCGACGAGTTGCTGCTGCTGCCGTTCGAGCACCTGAGCACACGCTCGCCGTATCGCGCCAGCGGACCCGTGTTCGTGCGCCGGGGCGTGCAGCGCGCGGTGCTGGCGCCCGGCGAGATCCCGCCCTACGTGACCCGGCGAGTGATGTCGATGCGCGCCTACGATGCGAACGACATGATGGTCGACGCCGACGTCTGCGACGGCAAGGAGGCCGGCGCCGTGATCGAACGCATGCTGGCCGACGACGCGGTCGCCTTCATCCACCTGCACAATGCGAAGCGGGGCTGCTTCTCGTGCCGCGTGGAGCGCGTCGGCTGATCCCGCTTCAGGGCTTGCGGTAGGCCGCCTCGACCCACGCCTTGGCGTTGGCGAGCGTGAGCTTGAAGTCGGGGCGCACCTTCACCTGCGCGAGGCGCTCGCCGAACTCGTCCTGCGCAGCCAGCAGGGCGTGGGGGTCGAACTCGTCGGGCACGATGTCGAGCGTGACCAGCACGCGGCCCGCGTCGGTGCCGACCTGGAACTGCTTGTGCATGGCCGCGTGTACCGCCTGCTCATGGCGGCGGATGACCTCGGATGCCGTCTTGATGAGCGTGTTGAACGCGTTGACGTCCAGCGGCTTCGGGTTCTTCTTGTCGCGGCCCATCGTCCACGGGCCCACCAGCGCGGGCTCGCGCTCGCCGTCGCGCGTCATCGCGACGGCCCAGCCGTCGTCGTCCTCGTTCTTGATGACGCGGGCCGTCCAGCCGTTGTCCACCCACAGGCGCGCCTCGTGCACGCGCGCGTCGGCGTCGTGCTCGACGCCGTTGTCTTCGAAATCGGTTGCCATGGCGCCATGATACGGGGCGCACTGGCTCACGGCGTGCGCCAGACGGGGCGAAAAGCCGCAACAATGGCGCATCGTTCCAGTGGACTGCGGAGGCGGCGCGATGGACCTGAGCCTGTCGACCTGGTGGTGGATCGTGGCCGGCCTGCTGGTGGCAGCGGAACTGGCCACGGGCACGCTGTACCTGCTGATGGTGGCCATCGGCTGCGCCGCGGGCGCGATCGCGGCGCACGCGCAGCTGGCGTTCTTCCCGCAGGCCCTCGTCGCGGCTGCGGTGGGTGGCGGCCTGGTGCTCGCCTGGCATCGCCTGCGCGCGCGCTCGCCCGAGCCCGTGCCGCCCCAGGCCAATCCCGACATCAACCTGGACATCGGCGAGCAGTTGCAGGTCGATGGCTGGAACGCCGACGGCACCGCACGCGTGCCGTATCGCGGCTCGGCCTGGAACGTGCGCTACATCGGCGACGGGCCCGCCGTTCCCGGCCCGCACGTGATCGCCGAGGTGCGCCACAACGAACTGGGCCTGCGTCGCGCCTGAGGCCGGTCCCGCCCTTTCTCAACCGAGAACCAAGAAATGATCGATTTCCAGATACTCGCCCTCGTCGTCGTCGTGGTCGTCGTCACGTTCATCTACCGCGCCGTCAAGGTGGTGCCGCAGCAGAGCGCCTGGGTGGTCGAGCGGCTGGGCAAGTTCCGCGCGGTGCTGCCGCCGGGGCCCAACATCCTGATTCCGTTCGTCGACAACGTCGCCTACAAGCACTCGCTCAAGGAGATCCCGCTCGACGTGCCCAGCCAGGTCTGCATCACGCGCGACAACACGCAGCTGCAGGTCGACGGGATCCTGTACTTCCAGGTGACGGACGCGATGCGCGCGAGCTACGGCTCCAGCAACTACGTGCTGGCCATCACGCAGCTGTGCCAGACGACGCTGCGCTCGGTCATCGGCAAGATGGAGCTGGACAAGACCTTCGAGGAGCGGGACCTGATCAACGGCATGGTCGTCAACGCGCTCGACGAGGCGGCGTCGAACTGGGGCGTGAAGGTGCTGCGCTACGAGATCAAGGACCTGACGCCGCCGGCCGAGATCCTGCGCGCGATGCAGGCGCAGATCACCGCCGAGCGCGAGAAGCGCGCGCTGATCGCGGCCTCCGAGGGCCGGCGCCAGGAGCAGATCAACATCGCCACCGGCCAGCGCGAGGCCGCGATCGCGCGCTCCGAGGGCGAGAAGCAGGCCGAGATCAACAAGGCCCAGGGCGAGGCCGCGGCCATCGTCGCCGTGGCCGACGCCACCGCCGACGCCATCCGCAAGATCGCCGAGGCCATCCGCTCGCCGGCCGGCGAGCAGGCCGTGCAGTTGAAGGTGGCCGAGCGCGCCATCGATGCCTACCAGTCGCTGGCCAAGACCAACAACACGATGATCGTGCCGGGCAACATGACCGAGGTCTCGGGGCTGATCGCCAGCGCGATGGCGGTGATGAAGGGCAACGTCGTCAAGCCGGGGTGAGGCCTGCGTCGCCAGGCCACCGGGACGGCGTCCAAAATGACACGGGCGCCGCCACGATGAGTGGGAGTGCCCGCGGGTCTGGTCGAGACCTGGCTACATCACGTAGGGAGGCCCCTCTCGGACCAAGAGAATGAAGACATATCACCTCCTTTCGCAGCAACGTGGGAGCCCCAGGTTACCTCAAGTCGGAAACCCGGGCGTGCGGCGGGATGCGATGGCCGGCCGGGATGCTCGACGGGAAGATCGGCCTGGGCGGCCTGGAGCGAGCCAGCGCCGCCGCCGCGCCGCGGGGCCCCGCGAGGCGACAATCGTGGCATGTCCGATCCCGCCTCGCCTCCGCCGCCGCCAGCGCAGCCCCGCAACCCGCTGCATGGCATGACGCTCGAGGCGGTCGTCACCGCCCTCGTCGACGAATACGGTTGGGCCGGCCTCGACGAGCGCATCCCGCTGCGCTGCTTCGCGTTCGAGCCCAGCGTCAAGTCCAGCTTGAAGTTCCTGCGCAAGACGCCGTGGGCGCGCGAGAAGGTGGAGGGCCTGTACCTGTTCATGCTGCGCGACCGCAAGCGCGAGGAACAGGCGCGCGAGCGCGGCTGAGGGCCGCGCCCGCCCGCACGTGTCCGTGCGGGCGGGCGTCACGCGCGCGGGCGCGGGCGCGAGGGCGCCTGGACGCGCCCGGGCTTCAGCGCGCGGCCGCGATGCGCCCGAAGTCGGCCGGACGCGGCGTGGGGGCGTTGTCCTTCTTGAAGACCGCCGTCGATTCGTCGCGCTCCGAGGGTCGGTGCAGGTGGGCGACCAGCGACCAGCCCGGCGGCGCCTGGACGAGCGCGTGGCGGTTCTCGTCGACCAGCAGGTACGGGCACTCGCTGTTCTTGACGACATCGCCCTGCGCG
>Ga0209258_100745_pt1 | contig 21043 bp, 10 predicted proteins | sample Araplaol_mTSA_r2_FD_184281 | JGI IMG/M metagenome (GOLD analysis project Ga0209258, IMG submission 184281) | Arabidopsis root microbial communities from North Carolina, USA - plate scrape CL_Col_mTSA_r2 (SPAdes) (version 2) | ecosystem: Host-associated > Plants > Roots > Endosphere | place: USA...
ACAACGAGATGCATGAACGATAAATCATACTGAAATCGTCGGCCGCCTTTACCTTTTAAACCTGTTAATGTCTGTTTCTGCCTCATAATTTACATTTTGAGGTGTAAACTTTTTTCAGGACGAGACACTAACTCCGACTTAAACACGACTTTAACACGATATAAACCTTAAGACTTCCCGAAGACTTCCCGAACACGCTCCAGAGAAATTAAATCAGTGAAAGTATAGTACTTGTAAAATCTGTTCTCAAAATGATAGCGTCAATGCTATTGTATTTAACGCAGATGGCCTACCAAAAGGCAGGCCATCTCAAAATATTATTCCTGTGCATGAATTAATTCACGTCCCAAAAGATTTTAGTATCCCTTGTATCCTTTGAAGACACAGCAGAATAGTTAGCTGAATTATACAACTGTTCTGAAGAAGGATAGGTCAGACGTACCGGAGGTTGTGAAGCACCGGAAGCACCTGCTGTTGCAAAGTTCAGTACAGGATAACCCGTTCTTCTTACTTCAGCCCAGGCTTGTCCTGCTTGCAGTACAAAGAAGTGCATCCATTTCTGAGTGTATATTTTAGCTAGTTTTTCGGTAGTAGTGCCGCTATATGCAATAGCTGATTTCAACAAATAAGTACTGATCGCTGCACTGGAAGGTGTTGTAAGTACAGGCCAGTTACCTAATCTGAGGATCCGGGATTGATTAATACCATAATAAAATTCAACAGACTGGGAAATACCAGTTTCATAGTCTGTTTGCGCAGTTCCCAGTCCCCATCTTTCATCAGCTTCTGCTTTTAAGAAACTCACTTCAGATGCTGTAAATAATACAGCTGGCAGGTTGTAGTTATAATAGAAGGTAGCAGAATCGTATGTAGCATATCCACCGCCTTCAAAGTCAGCAGTAGTCCCATTATAAGGGAATCCTTTATATCCGTTCGTCGCGTTAGGGTCCCAGTATACTGCAGTACGGGGATCATTATTTGCCACCATCAGGGTATCCATCAGGTAAGCGGGTGCAAATCCAAACGCTGTAAACACATCCAGCAGATCGCTTTTCAGGGCTGAAGGACTCATCTGTAATGCTGCATTATAAGCATTGCTGCTTATAAGAGGATAAGTAGTTGCATCTGCAAGCATCGCTGTAACCTCAGTCTTTGCTTTTGTCTCATTATAATTAGAGACACGCATTAATAAACGGAGGCGAAGAGAGTTAGCATAACGACGCCATAATGAAATATCGCCCTTAAATAACAGGTCCTGCTTTGTAAGTTCTGTTGAAGTCGCAGATGTTAAGGTTGTGGTATCCAAATATGTGTTTATTTCTTTCAATCCTGAAATAAGCGTATCATAAATACTGGCAGCATTATCAAATGCAGCAGGCCGAATGGTACGATCGGTGTTCAGTGAACTAGCTTGAGAGAAAGGAATATCTCCCCAAAGATCCACCATCTGAGCAGTCTGATCGTACAACAATACCTGTGCACATTTCAGGAATACAGTCTGTTCCAATTGTTGTGATGCAGAAAGAGATGCATAACTGGTTTGCATTTCCCTATAAGAGTTCAGAATTCCGGGACCACTATAATTGTAGTCTTTGTTCTGATCAACAGTACCATTATAAAAATCAGTCCAGCGCCCTTCCGTATAAGAGGTATTAGGTACATACATCTGCGCAGCCGGAGCCATTATTGCTGTTTGTGAGAATGCAGCAGTAGTAGGCATTACAAACGTAAAGTAATCCCAGTAAGAGGGATGAATCCTTTTATTCAAAAACATACCGGAAAGTAACTTTCCTAAAGAACCTGTAGTTGTTAATTCCGGGTTCAGGTAATCATCCGCAATCTTTTTCTTACAGGAACTGAAAGTACCTGCAAGCAAGACAAGGAAGGCTATATTTATCAGAAGTCGTTTCATTATTATCTTTTTTATAAATTCATTTAGAAATTGAATTAACTAGAAGCGTGCGCGCAGACTTGCACCCAGGCTCCTGGTTGGTCCGGCAGTACCACCATCAACACCCTGATCAAGCCATCTTGAACCTACCGCTACTTCAGGATCTAAACCATAAGGGACAGTTTTATGGATATAAAAGAGGTTACGACCTATCAGAGACAGTTGCAGACCTTGAAAATGCATTTTCTCAATTATACTTTTAGGCATATTGTAGGTTAAAACTACCTCACGCACTTTGATATAACTATTATCTAACACTGCAGCTGAATAATCTCCTGTATACCTCCATTCGTAATTGTAAAAGTAGTACTTCCCTGCACTTATTATTTTAGTGTTAGGTGTTCCATCAGCTTTCACACCTTTCAAAACAAGACCATCATGACGTGAACCAGAAGAAGAAGCCACGTAATCTGCAGTTAATTCATCTGCTACGTTGTAAGAAATACCGCCATGAGCAGCATCCCTGTATTGGAGTGTGCTTTTAAACATACCAGCACCAATCTGGTAATAAGTTGGTACAGACACCAGTTTACCACCAAAACGATAATCCAGTGTGAAATCAAGTGAAAAGCTCTTATAAGATACTGTGTTAGAGAAACCACCTACTAATTTAGGCATGATATTACCAACATATTTGTATGCGTTTGAATTGTTGGTATACAGTCCTTCATCAGTAACAACATAATTTCCCTTAGCATCCGTTGTTCTTGGGTGTACATAAATATTACCCAGCGGATCACCAATTTCTGAACGTGCAATTACAAAACCACCACCTTCAACATCTTCTGTTAAACTGGTCTGACCACCACTCAGCGCTGTCAGTTTATTCCTGTTCGCAGCAAAATTAAAACGGGTGTTCCAGCGGAAATTTTTATTAGAAATTGGAGTAGCAGAGATAGCAGCTTCATAACCATAGTTAGACATGCTACCTGCATTAATCAGTGCAGATTTTGCTCCGGTAGAAGGTGCTTGGTTTGAGAATATAATCTGACGGTTTACCTTGTTATTATAGTAGCTGAAATCAACATTTATTTTTCCTTTCAGTAACCTTGTTTCTAAACCAATTTCCGTCTCTCTTTTTTGTTCAGATTTGAGGCCGTTGTTACCGAATTTAGCATCATTAGGTTGCTGATACAATATATTCGAACCTCCATATGCGAGGCCATATTGATTATACGCCACATTCGCTTCATAGATAGAAGGGTGATTACCTACCAGACCGTACGAAGCTCTTACTTTAGCATAATCAACGTAAGCAGGCATTTTTATAACATCAGAGAATACAAAACCTGCATTGAATGAGGGATAAAAATACTTGTTATTGGCTGTTGGTAAAGTAGAAGTAGACTCATAACGACCGGTACCTTCTAGATACAGAAAGCTTTTATAGTTCAGATTCAATATTCCAAATGCAGCAACATCAATTTGTTCTGCCCGAACTCCAGTAGTGGATACAGTACCTGCAGAATTACTCAAACTGAACCAGTTTTCATTCACAAGACCATCAACCGTTGAAGAGGTCTGATATACATAATTTTGCTTACGTCCTGTAAGACCACCCGTTACTGAAAGATCCAGATCTTTAGTAAGCTTAGGACTATATGCTAATAATACATCTCCATAAACAAGATTATTAGTTTTGGTTTGTATCTGGTACCTGCCAGTATATCCTAGTGAAGCAGGTTTCTCATTGTGCTCTTTACCTTCAACACCAAGATTTGTAAAATCACCACCTATTCTTCCTCTGAAACGCAGGTTATTCAAAATGCTTACATTTAAAGTAGCACTGTTGATAAAACGGTTCTGAGTTTCGTCGTAGCTGTTACGCAGATTGGTATACAGATAATCAAGCACGTTACTAGCCCTCATGTTAAGAGCAAATTTTTCGCTCTGATCATAGCCGGAATTATTGTATTTCACATATTTATAACCATTAGATGTCTGATATTTGGTTAAATATGTATTCATATCATCCATACGGTTAAAGAACCCATCATAAGAACCAAAAACATTACTTAAAGCGTTAGCACGGTTATGAGTGAAGTTATTATTGTAAGTAGAAATGAGATCTATCGATACTTTGCTACTCAGGTTTAACGTACCATTGAAGTTAAAGTTGTTCTTATTCAAATTACTTCCCGGCATAATGCTCTTGTAGTCGGTACGAGTATAAGAAAACCGATAGTTCCCTTTATCGTTAGCATTTGACACAGCTACATTCAATGCAGAGTTGTAACCATTCTGATAAAAATCTTTATAGTTATTTTTCTTTGCAGAATATTGTTTGGTTGTACCATCCCAATACTTAACAGTACGGCCATCGAACTTAGGTCCGAACTGAGCATACGCTCTGTAATAAGGATGAACAGCGCCATCCGCATCAGTTATCCAGCCTGAAGCATCTGCGGGGATACCGTTCTGCAGATTCAGCTGTGGATCATATCCCGGACCATACTCGTTCTGATAATCAAGGCTGGAAGCAATTTTCTCCTGACCAACCACATAATTAAAATCAACGCCCAATCCTCTTCCTTTAGTACCTTTTTTAGTTGTGATAACAACTACACCGTTAGTTGCTTCAGAACCATACAATGCACTGGCACTGGCACCTTTTAATACAGACAAGGTTTCGATATCTTCAGGATTAATATCCAGTGCACCGTTACCATCAATTCTTCCATTGGTAGTACCGAAAGACTTAGATGTTAATTCATTCATATTTCTCAGTGGCACACCATCTACTACATATAAAGGTTGTGTATTCCCATTATAGGAAGATACACCCCTGATCTGTACAGCTACAGCAGAAGAAGCACCACCTGGAGCAGAAACGATCTTCACACCGGCAGCCTTGCCATATAAAGCAGATGCAAAGTTAGTACTACCTGCCTGGGTAATGTCCTTTGAGCTTACAGTACTCACAGCATAACCTAATGCACGGGTTTCTCTTTTAATACCCATTGCTGTCACCACTACTTCCTGTAATCCTTTTGGATCATCAGCAAGGGATACATTCAGGCTGGTATTACCGCCTACAGCAACTTCCTGTTTCAGATATCCGATGTATGAAAATACAAGGGTACCGGTAGAACTGGCACTTAATTTAAAGCCACCTGCTCCATCGGTCATGGTACCATTAGTAGTACCTTTCTCAGAAACACTCACGCCTGGGAGAGCGGAGCCTTTCGAGTCTTTTACAACGCCCGTGATGGTTATTTTCTGCTGCGCCCAGGCAAACTGAATGCACAAAACAGAAAGAACCGCAAATAAGAAAAGCGATCTCTTCATTTTTATTTTTTTAATTTGAAACTGTGGTGTGTTTAAGGATAAACTTTATATACAAGGTTGTATTATTTATATAGTTGAGACAAGACAATAGCTATGCACTATCACTGATAGCACTTAAAAAGCAGCCTGCAATAAATTCTAGTTATTATTTACTGTGATTTTAATACATAATAAGTATAGGAATTCCAAAATCCAGCATTATTACTTTGAACTAATGGTCATTGTATTGTATTACGTTTACTTCTATTGTTGAGTGTATTAATGTCCAATTGGTTGATGCTACATTCTCTTAATGTTCGCATAACGTTCGTTTACGGAAAAGTACCCTTTCATTGTTCTCTGCTTAATTGTGCTACACGTATTCTACTTATCATTAAGCCTGTAATACCTTTACGTTTTAGCATCCTATCATAAAAAAAGAAATCATTCACTATTTCTTTACAGCTGTCCCTAGCCTCATTGTAGCACCAAACTTATATAAAGTTTTTCTACTTCGCAAATCTTTTTTACAAAATTTTAACACAATTCAAGATTGCTAAACAGAATTAATGATACAATAACATCTTCGTTGTAAATATTGATAATTAATCGTTTACGTGATTTTAAATAGTTGCAAAATTTAGCATATCAACAATATGCTACTATAATTTAGCAATAAAACATCAGCTCATTTCACTACTCTTTTATACATTAAATTTTATTTACTATACGGATGAGTCCGGGCTAAAGACAGTACCCTTATAGATAAAATACGTAAAGCTTTCTTGTAGATAATTGGAGATGATTCACATTATTCGGGCATAGCAGGTACGGGTTATCACCAGTTTTCATAAACGCAGAATAATTTTCTGTTCTTCTCAAACTTATAAAAAATTCCTTACTTCGCAAATATATATTATGCATCGTAACACTAATTAACACTATGTTCATAACGGGATAAAAAACTTATTTCACTCTCATCATGGTAGATTCCCTCTTACGCAGTTCCAATGGTAACACCACCTGTGCCCTTGTCACTGAATTATTATCAAGTTCCTCTATCAGCAACTGAATTAAGCTCCGGCCTATTTCTTCTACAGGTTGGGCAACACAGGTAATAGAAGGACTATGTAGTCTAAAGATATCATGATCATCAAAACTTACCATGCCCAGGTCTTTCCCTATCTGTAATTTCAATCCGCGGATACTCTCAATACCACAAATGCCCAGGTAGTTGGTAGCAAAAAAGATCGCATCCAGGTCTGTATTATGCTGCAGGTACTTTGTAATCTCCTGTATGAATCCCGGCCGGTCAAGATCAAAAGCCAGGCGCTTGATCATGTTTTTACCGGCAGGAAGATTATGTTCCTTTAACGCCTGTACGAAACCATCTAAACGTAACTGCATCTGGATCTGTGAAGAGGAAGTGGTAATAATGGCTATCTTCTTATATCCCTGGTCCACCATATGGCTCACCGCCGTATACGCACCCTGGAAATTATCTACTACCACATAGTTGAAGTCCTCCACATTCGGAAAGTAACGGTCCATCAGTACAACCGGCTTTTGCAAAGAAGCAATCTCCTTGTCCAGGTTCAACGTAGGGGTGATAATATATCCGTCCACCTGCCGGTAGCGCAATACTTCCAGCAGGCCTTTGGCCTTTTCCTCGTTATCCTCTGTACTCCCAAATAATACCTTATAACCGTATTTATCCGCCTCATCCTCTACCACCTTAGCCACATTGGCAAAAAAACTATTAGCGATATCTTCTACAATTAGCCCGATTGTTTTGGTCTTGCCTGTACGTAAACCGCGCGCAAGCTGATTAGGCTTGTATTTCAGCTTTGCAGCTATCTTCATTATACGCTTGCTTACCTGCTCACTGATCCTTTTTTCCTTCCCTTTACCATTTAATACAAAAGAAACCGTAGTGGGTGAAACGCCCGCCTGTTGGGCTATATCTTTAATGGATATTCCTTTCACGAAATTTAGATTTGGTTTGATTTATTAGAAAATTATAATCTTAACAGCAAAGCGCCAAATAAATTAATACTGCCATTTTCATATTTATAAATGAGATTTATAGAAAAATGATGTTTTTTTAACCGATTTTTGATAATTTGGTACATTCACTGGAAAAGTTCGGTTAGGGGGGAAATCAATATTTGACGGCAATCAGTCAACTGCCAGGGTCATGCGTGAATAGTTGTATACTGCCGTCGAGAGCCACCAGCCAGAGCAATAGGATGCTTAAACTTATAAATACATGAAACCCATTCTTATTAAAGTGGGGGCATTTGCCGACAATCAGATCACTATCATTGAACGATGTGATCCTTATTTTAATACACCTTTCCACTTCCATCCGGAATGTGAACTGGTTTTTGTGACCGAAAGCAACGGCAAACGTATTGTTGGCGACAGCATCGAGAGTTTTGACGTTGGTGATATGGTCTTCCTCGGCCCACACATCCCACATGTATGGTATAACGATGAAAGCTACTACCAGAACAATGAAGCGCTGAAGGCACGTTCCGTAGTGATCTACTTCCCGAAAGATATCTTCGGGGATAAGTTCTATGGCCTGCCCGAAACAAAAGCACTTACAGAGCTCTTCCACAGGGCTCAGCGCGGCATGAAGATCGAAGGCCCCACCTACGATCTGCTCAAAGATGAAATCCTTACCCTTCCCAAAAAAGAAGGACTGGAACGCATCATCTCCCTGCTGGGCATCCTGAAAATACTTACAGAGACCAAAGACGTGCACTACCTGGCCAGTACAGGTTATTCCCACGCCTTTAACGCTAAAGACAACCACAAGATAGACGAGGTGTTCAAATACGTGATGAGCAATTTCTCCAAAGAGATCTCCCTTCATGACGTAGCCAGCATCACCAACCTGTCTCCACAGTCCTTTTGCCGCTTCTTTAAAAACCGTACAAAGAAGTCCTTTGTACAGTTCCTCAACGAAGTTCGCATCGGCCACGCCTGCAAACGCCTGACCGAAGAAGACTGGTCCATCGCTGAAATAGCCTATTCCTGCGGATTTAAGAACCTTTCCAACTTCAACCGCTTCTTTAAAGAGATAGTCGGCAAAACGCCCAAGGAATATAAAAACGAACTCAGACTCAAAGAGGCATAAAAGCATTTTTTCAGGGGCTGACTAAAAAGGATACTCCGTCCGGGGCTGAAACTGCTTCTAAGCAATTCTCAGTGCCTTCACTTTACTTTTTAGTCAGTCCTGATTAAAGGCTTTTGCAGTGCCCGCCCTGCAGCCAAAATTTATTACCAAAGCTTTGATCTTCATCACATAAGACCCTACTTATGAAGTAAGCCCCGTAAATTGTTTGGGAATTGGTTAAAATGCATTAATTTTCGTTAACATAACATTAACCAAAGCTGACAGATGATGTACTATCCGTTAGTAACAAACCCTTTTGTCAACCAAAATCTTTTATAATTCCCTGTAAACCATGTATAGTAATTATACCGACCAAGAATTACTATTGCTGCTCCAACAGGACAATGTGAAGGCATTCAATGTAATTTATGCCCGCTACAGCCAGCCTTTATACCTCTACATTCTCAGTAAAATGGATGCAGGCGAAACCAGTAAAGACGTACTACAGGACCTCTTCACCTCCCTGTGGGAAAGAAGACAGTCCCTTAACGTACACGAATCACTCAAATCTTACCTATACCAATCTGCCAGGCACAAAATCATCGATATATACCGTAAAAACAGCACCTACCGCAAATACCTCCAACAACTTATAGAACATTTCGACGTACAACCGGGCGGTATCGCAGAACTGGTAGATACCAAAGCCAGGACCAAAGACGTGTTTGATACCATCAACCACCTCCCTGAACGCATGAAAGAAATCTTTATACTCAGCCGCGTAGAACACCAGACAGTAGAGCAGATAGCCCTGCGCCTGGGACTCTCACAGCAAACCGTAAAGAACCAGATTACCAAAGCATTAAAGATCTTACGTACCAACCACGCTAAATCAGAGATCATACTGCTACTGCTCACCTCAGCCAGCATGTACACTTTTTTTGCCAACTGATAGTACTACTAAGGAAGAGGGACGACATCTAACAGGGACAATATCAACATTAGGACAACATCTAAATTGCAAAGCGGTGGAGCTAGAACAGATCAAGAAAATATTAGAGCGTTACAACGAAGGAAAATGCACTTCCGAAGAATCCCGTTTAATAGAACAGTGGTTCGAAGACATTCACCCCGAGCACGCTACACAAGTAAATGAAGGCAAATTACAGACAGAACTGGACCTCATCGGGCAACAACTGACTAAACGTATACAACGCTCTCAGACACGTACCCTGCGCCCATGGTATTACATGGCCGCCGCAGTTGCTATACTGATTGCCGCCGGCGCCTGGTTCTTCCGGCTACCCATCAAACCCGCTACCCATTCCCCTATCCTGGAACAACCGCTTGCGCTTAAAAACAATAGCGTCCTCTCCAATGGCTATATGATCGTTACCATCGCCAAAGGAGATACCGGACATATTACCCTCGAAGATGGCAGCACCATCATTCTCAACGCTGCCAGCCGTCTCCGTTATCCCGTTCATTTTTCAGATGGCCACCGTAATATTTACCTGGAAGAAGGGGAAGCCTTTTTTAACGTGGCCCCTGAAACAGGCAGCTCCTTCACCGTATATGCCGGTAATACCAGCACAACCGCCCTCGGTACCTCTTTTAATATCCGCGCTTATAGCAGCGAACAAAAGATTACAGTAGCATTGCTGACAGGTAAAGTAAAAGTTGTTACCGCCCGTCAGGAACAACCACCCCTGATATTATCTTCCAGTGAACAGGCCAGCTACGACTGCCACTCTCTGGAACTCATAAAAACTACTTTCCGGCAGGATGAGGTGATTGGCTGGCAACAGGGGACCCTGCTGTTCAAAGACGCTTCTTTTGAGGAAATGCGTGCAGGAATAGAGAATATGTATGGTGTGACCATCATCAACCAAAGTGATAAAAAAACCTGGACATATACCGGTAATTTCAAAAAAGAGAGCCTGAAAAATGTGGTGGAAACAATTTGTCTGACCGAATCACTGTCTTATGCCAGGAAGAACGATACCATACTTCTGAAGAACAGGAAGTAAACACTATTGCTGCTTTTGAAACCTAAACATGCCGGGGCTATATGAAAGGAAAATCATACTTCGGTAAAGTATGTATTGCTGCCAGCTTCCTGATAATGTCATCATTAACAGGTGAGATGCAACTTTTTGCCCAAACCATAGCGCCATCCAACATCAATATCACCCTCAATGCCAGGAACAAACCGCTGGCTGCCGTGATGGCTGAACTGGCTTTCAAAACCAATCTCAACTTCCACTACGATAAAGCTGCTATAGACGTCAGAAAGAAAGTGACACTGCATTGCGATAAAATACCTGTAAGCACTGTGCTCACCCTTCTCTCTGCACAAACAGGATTTAATTTCATTCTCCGGGATGATAAAATCATCATCAGCTTACCTGCTGCTACCAAAGAAGAAGATGCGCCATCGCAGGCCGGTCCGGAAATCCGTAAAGACATCACCGGACAGGTAATGGATGCCAGAGGCAGACCTATTCCGGGCGTTACAGTTCTCATCAAGAATACCAACAAAGGCGTACAAAGTAATGAAGCCGGTTACTTCACCATCAGGACCACTGAAGGAGATGTCCTCATATTCCGCTCCGTAGGCTTCTTAAATAAAGAGGTCGTTACAGGCAGCGATAATATCATCGATGTTATTTTGCAGGAAAATATCAAAGGATTAAATGAACTGGTAGTAACGGCCCTCGGATTTACCAAAAGTCCCCGGGAACTCTCCTACTCTGCCGGGCAACTTACCAGCGAAGACATCTCTACCGTCAAAGATGCGAATGTCATTAACAGCCTCTCAGGTAAAGTGGCAGGTGTAATGATCAACCGCAGTGCATCCGGTATAGGCGGCTCTGCACGCGTGATCTTAAGAGGGAATAAATCTACCCGCGAAAACCAACCCCTGTATGTGATAGACGGAGTTCCTATGGCGAACTTCACTCCCTCACAGCCTAGCGACATCTGGGGACAATCATCCGGTATCGTAGGCAGTGGCGGCAGGGACGGCGGCGATGGTATCTCCAACATCAACCCTGATGATATTGCCAGCATCAGTATACTCAAAGGGGCTTCTGCAGCAGCATTGTATGGTAGTCAGGCTGCCAATGGGGTCATTATGATCACCACCAAAAAAGGCAACATAGGCAAAGGACATATCAACTTCTCTTCGGACCTCACCATAGAAAAGCCCTTGCTCTTACCTAAACTGCAGTACCGTTACGGACAAACGGTCCAGCCTTATAAAGACGATAAAGATGTTTTACAACCCGGATCGGCAGACAGCTGGGGTACGAGACTTTCATCACCGGACCATGTGAAACCATTCTTCAATACCGGTGCTACCTTCACCAACGCCCTCTCATTCAGCGGTGGTGCAGATAAAACACAGTTCTATCTCTCCTACTCCAACACGGCCAACAAAGGCATACTGCCTGCAGATAAACTCGATAAACATACCTTAAATGCGCGTATTACCGGTAACCTGCTGAATAATAAACTATCAGTAGACGCCAATATTTCCTTCCTGGCGCAGAATGCCTTGAACCGCCCTTCTTCAGGATTATATTATAATGCCCTCACCGGACTCTATACTTTACCCCGGGGACTTCATTTCGACGACTACAAACACTTCGAATACTTCGATACGGAACGCAACATGTCCCTGCAAAACTGGTGGAACATCCATCGCGATCTGGGATGGACCGGCCAGGATGATCAGCAAAACCCATACTGGGTATTACAACGCGATCAGCGTATAGAAAACCGCAATCGTGCAATGGCCTCTCTTGCCCTGAAATATCAGCTGCGCGAATGGCTCTCATTGCAACTACGCGGTAACTTTGACAAAAGTTACGATCAGTACGAATTGAAAGCATACGCAGGTACACAACAGGTACTCTCCCCTCCCAACGGAAGATATACCCTGGAAAAAGAAACCAATACACAGCTATATGGTGATATGATCCTCACCGTATACAGGAAACTAAGTGAACAATTACATTTACAGGCTATGCTGGGCGCCGGTATCACAGACGTAAAAGCACACGACAGATCTCTTGTGAGTACGAACCCTACTGCTGCAACAGGACTGATATACAGCAATAAATTCACTGTAGAGAACATTGCAGGCAATGCACTGGATGCACAGCAAAGTATTGAACGTAAACAATTACAGGCCCTCTTTGCCAGTGCGCAGTTAAGCCTGCATAATAAAATATTCTTAGACCTTACCGGCAGGAACGATTGGTCCAGCACCTTTGCTTTCACTCCCATTAAAAACAAAGGATACTTTTATTACTCCACAGGACTCAGTGCCATCATCAGCGATTTAATACCCATGCCTACGGCCATCAGCTTTGCCAAGGTCCGTATTTCATATGCCCGTGCAGGTAATGATATTGCAGCTTATGCATCCAGGCCAGCCCGTTTTATCCTGCAAACAACGGGTGGCGTTACGCGGGTTAACTTCAATACCAGAGCGCCTTATCCCGGCATCTACCTGAAACCCGAAGATAACCGCTCCCTGGAAGCAGGTGCAGAACTGCGTTTATTAAAAGACAGGATCGGTATAGACCTTACCTGGTACAAAAACAATAACTACCAGCAATACATGGAAGTACGCGCCCCTTCCGGCTCCGGTTTCCTCTACTACTATCTGAACCTGGGTAATATCCAGAACAAGGGAATAGAACTCTCCCTCTCCGGAACACCTTTACAGGGCACCCGCGTGAGATGGGCCACCGCCATCAATGCCACCATCAACCGGAATAAAGTAGTGACATTAAGCAGTAGTAATATCCCTGGTGCCGGTCCGGACAACTATTACATACTCACAGATTTCCTTACCAACATGTACGGCTCTTTTATTAAAGAAGGCGGCGCATGGGGAGATATCTATACCAATAAAGAACTGTATAAAAATGAGAAAGGACAATATGTGCTGAATAGCCAGGGCAACCTCATTACCCGCAACGTATTTAAAAAAGTAGGCAACCCCAATCCGGGGTTGATGATGGGCTGGAATAACACCCTCAGCTATAAGCAATTCTCCTTCAATTGCCTGGTAGATGCGCGTTTCGGGGGAGAAGTGATGAGCGTTACCCACTCTGTACTCGACAACTATGGGGTAAGTGAGGAAAGTGCAAAGGCAAGAGATAATGGTGGTGTAAATATCAATGCGGTGTATGAAGACGGCACAGCTTTCCTGGGGAAATATGATGCAAGGAAATATTATACCGCTATCGGCGGACGTGCCGGTATCGGGGAAATGTATATGTATGACGCAACAAATATCCGTTTACGTGAGTTATCCCTCACCTGCCAGTTACCCGTAAAATCAAAGTTTATCAGTAAAATGCAGCTGGGGCTGATTGCAAAAAACCTATGCTTCTTTAAATTGAGTGCACCCTTTGATCCCGAAATTTCTATGAGCAGCGGAAATGGATTACAGGGAATAGATGTTTTCGGTGTATCGGCAACAAGGAGTATGGGAGCAAATGTTAAAGTAGTATTTTAAAGAACACTTGTTATGCGTAATATAATCATTATATGCATTGGTATCACTATGCTGGTTAGCTGTACGCGCAACTTCGAACATATCAATACGAATCCGTACGACCTTTATGATGATGAGTTACAGCCGGATTTCAAATTACTGGGAGATCCGCTGGTGCAGTCCATGCTGAATATCCTTTCCGTGAATGATGTGTCTGTTGCACAATTGCAACAGAACCTCATGGGCGATGTATACTCCGGTTATATGATGACGCCCAATCCTTTCCAGGATAACCGGAATAACATGACCTACGACCTGCTCGATAACTGGAATGATGATGCATGGGTCACCGCCTACGGCAACGTGATGCCCAACTGCAAATTCGTGATGGACCGTTCCAGGGGCAAGTACCCTGATTTCTACGCCTGGGCACAGGTACTGAGAGTATTGGCCATGCACCGTATCAGTGATATTTACGGCCCGATCATCTACACACATTACGCGGTGATCAATCCGGACCGCAGTATTGATTATGACTCCCAGCAGAAAGCATACTACGCCTTCTTCAGCGATCTTGATTCGGCGATCACCACCCTCAGTTACTATGCAAAAAACACTACAAAAAGGCACTTTACCGGCTTCGACCTTTCTTACAACGGCGATTATGTCCAATGGGTTAAATTAGCTAATACGCTACGCCTGAGGCTGGCCATACGCATCTCCAAAATTGATCCTGATAAAGCAAGAACAGAAGGAGAGGCAGCGCTTGATCAGTCATATGGCATACTCACTACCATAAATGATAATTTCAATATTGATATCACTCCGGTTACACACCCGTTGAACGTCATCTGTAATTCATGGAATGATATCCGCATGGGCGCTCCTATGGAATCCATTTTATGTGGTTATCATGATCCCCGTTTGCCTTATTATTTTTTACCGATGGACGCAAAAGATTCTATTTACAAGGGCATCCGTAACGGTATCACCATCATAGGAAAAGATACCTACTCGGGTTTTTCCAAACTGGCATTATTACCATCCCATATCCAGTTACTGACAGCATCAGAAGCCTGGTTCCTGAAAGCAGAAGCAGCCCTTTATGGCTGGAAAGGCGCTGGTGATGCACAAACTGATTATGAAACCGGCATCTATACTTCCTTCCAGCAATACCATGTTACCAGTGGCTTTAATAATTATATCCATAACAGCACCTATACGGCCAATGCTTATGCCGATCCGCAAAATGTGACCAACAATATCAACAAAGGCGATCCCCACCTCAGTACCATCACCATTCAATGGGACCCATCTGCCAGCACAGCAATAAAACTGGAACGTATCATTACCCAGAAATGGATTGCCGTATTTCCTGACGGACAGGAAGCATGGTCCGAATTCCGCCGTACCGGTTATCCAAAATTATTTCCTGTAGTCATCAACAACAGCGGAGGAAAGATTGCGACAGAAACTTTTATCCGCCGTATCCCTTTTATTCAATTCGAATATGCAACTAACATTGCTGCTGTAAACAGGGCATTACTCTCATTAAAAGGACCCGATAACGGAGGTACCAGATTATGGTGGGATAAACCATGATTTTTTTTCACTGCGTGGTACTATTTTAATTTCAGCACGACATCTCATTATGCGCATAGTAAAAAACACTTGTTAAGACACGCGGGACAAGACAGCGTAAACACGAGGGAATAATATCAATCAAAAAAGGGAAACACGCTTCTCAGGAATGAATGGATGTATAATTATATCCAGCTGCTATTACTATGGGCTACTTAATCTCTAACTATTTAAAGCAGTATCTATGAAACGTACATTACACGTTAGAAGAACGTGCAGTGCAGCAGCTATCATGCTGTTACTAATGCTTGCCGGTGGTACACCAGCTGCCACGGCCGGAACATCTCCGTTATTGAACAAGGTGTTGCCCCAACGAGACATTACAGGGACAGTCCGTGATGTAAAAGGATACCCCATTCCAGGCGTTACCGTATCTATTAAGAATGCCAACAGGGGCACAAAAACCGATGACAACGGTTTTTACCAGATCTCTGCCGGCACCGGAGACGTAATTGTATTCACCTATGTTGGTTACATCCCCCAGGAAATTATTGTAAACACACAAGGCGTTATCAGTACCATACTCGAAAGAGATATCAGGGGGCTGAACGAACTCGTAGTAACTGCATTGGGCATACGAAGAAAGGCCCGCAGTAATGGTTATGCTGTATCTACTATTCAAGGTGCAGATCTTACCAAAGCACGCGAAATAAGCGTGTCCAATTCACTGGAAGGACGCATCGCCGGGGTAAACAGTACTCCCCCAGCTACAGGCCCCGGTGGTTCTTCCCGTATCACGATCAGGGGTAACTCCTCTTTAAACCGTAACAACCAGCCGCTATATGTAGTTAACGGTATCCAGATGAATAACGACAACCTGGGTTCCGCTAAGATGTATGGCGGTGCAGACCTTGGTGATGGTATCTCCAGTATCAATCCGGATGATATTGAAGAAATGACCGTACTGAAAGGTGGCGCAGCATCTGCATTATATGGTCAGCGCGGTATTAACGGCGTAATCCTGATCACCACCAAATCCGGTAAGTCGGGGCAAATGGCCGTTGAATTAAACAGTAACGTTTCAGTAGATAAAGTGAACGATTTCCTGGACTTCCAGGAAGTATACGGACAAGGGCAAAAAGGGGCAGCACCTACAGACAAAGCATCTGCTCTCGGTAGTGGATTACAAAGCTGGGGTTCGAAACTCAATGGTTCTTCTGTTACATTATTTGACGGGCAGGTACATCCCTACTCAAAACAGGGTAATCACCTCAAAGACTTTTACAAAACAGGTGCTACGCTCAGCAATACCCTGTCAGTATCAGGTGGCAGCGGCAAAACCACTTATCGTGTGGCAGTAGGCGATTTGCGCAGCAATGGTATTTATCCCAATAACCGCTACTTCCGCGACAACGTCAACCTAGACCTGAATTATAAATTATCTGACAAATGGAGCGGACAAACAAACGTGACCTATATAAAAGAGATCACCAACAACCGCTCTAACCTCAGCGATGCTCCGGGGAATGGTAACTATGCTATTGCATTTCTGCCTCCCAATGTAAAGGCGTCTTTACTGGCACCAGGGGCAGATCCGCAGGGAAATGAAATGGTCTACAGCACAGATCTGTTCAGTACTAATCCCTACTTTGCAGCTAACCGCTTTATAAACAACACAGAGAAAAACCGCGTACTGGGCGTTACCAGCCTGAAGTATGCTCCCTTCTCCTGGTTATATATTCAAGGTCGTGTTACCAATGATTATTTTGGCTTTAACGCTACTTCTATCACACCTACCGGTACAGCTTACCGCTCTACAGGCAGCCTGGACCTGGAACGTAACCGTCAGTTCAATGAAATGAATGCCGACGTATTACTGGGCATCGAAAAAGACCTCACCAGTTCTTTACAGCTGAACTTCAATGCCGGAGCCAACCTGTTAAAGAAAACAGATAAGACGAATGATGTGACTGCTTCAGGATTTGCTTTTCCTTTTGTATATAATCCTTCTACAGCCAGCACAAAAAACAGTACGATCACAGATTACAGAAGAGAAATACACTCTGTATATGGTTCACTGGAACTGGGATGGCAAAACACGGTATACCTGAACTTAACAGACCGTAACGACTGGAGTTCTACTTTACCATCGCAGAATAATTCATACAACTATCCATCTGCCAACCTCTCCTACATCTTCTCCGAAACACTGAGAGCACACTGGCTGAGCTTCGGTAAAATAAGAGCAGGTTACGCGCAGGTAGGCGGGGATGCGGATGAATATAAAACCAAACTGTATTACAACACACTGGGTAGTCCGATCAATAGTGTACCACTGGGAGATATCAGCAATGAAATCCCCAATAAAAAGCTGAAACCTTTAAAAGCAAAGGAAATAGAAACAGGTATCGAACTGAAAATGTTCAACAACCGCTTATTTGCAGACTTCAGCTGGTACAATAAACAAATCTCCAACGACATCGTTTCTGCTACCGTTTCTCTTGGTTCCGGTTATACCAGTGCCGTTGTAAACGTAGGTAAACTGGAAAATAAAGGAATTGAATTACTGATAGGCGGTATGCCGGTGAAAACGCCAAACGTTACCTGGACTACCAGTATTAATATTGCCAACAACAAAAACAAAGTATTGCAACTGGCAGATGGACAAACATCCATGCTGGTAACAGATGGAGAGTCCCGTACGGAAGCCGCTTTTATCAACCAGGTAGTGGGATTGCCTTTTGCACAGATCATGGTATATGATTTCAAACGTGATACCAAAGGCAACCTGGTAGTAAATTCATCAGGATTACCTCAACGTACGGATGCACTGGTGGCAAAAGGTTCTGGTGTAGCCCCTTTAACAGGTGGATGGAATAACGATATCGCCTACAAGAACCTGCACCTCTCTTTCCTGATAGATTTCAAATCAGGTGGTAAAATATATTCCGGCACCAATGCAAATGCTTACAAATACGGGTTACAGAAAGAAACCCTTCCCGGACGTGAAGGTGGTATCGTAGTAACAGGTGTAACAGAAGAAGGGACGCCTGTTACCAATACAATAGATGCACAGACTTACTACTCCCAACTGGCTACTATTTCTGCACTGCATGTATATAAAACAGATTTTATCAAGTTCAGATCTGTAAGTCTTACTTACGATTTCAACAACAGCATGTTGCATAACAAGCTGCATGGATTAAGTGTTTCCCTGGTAGCCCGTAATCTATTCTACATCAAGAAGTCTACGCCTAACATCGATCCTGAATCCAACTACAGTAATGCGAATGCCCAGGGGCTTGAATATGCAGGTTTACCTACCAGCAAGTCTTTTGGTCTTAATCTGAACGTTAAATTCTGATCATCCTAAATTCAACATCATGAAATCTCTTCATAAAATAATATTGGCTTTGTCTGTTCCGGTGATGATGATCATGCCGGCTTGTACAAAGAATTTTGATGATATTAATACGGATAAAAATAAATCCAGTGAACAAAGTGGTGTACCGGAATATAATTTCTCCCGTGCATTGCTGGAATATACAGGTAACAGCGATTTCAGCTATGATACATGGCGTGTAAACATCATCTACTGTGGTATGATGATGCAGCAGTTATCCAATGTTACCTGGTATGCTGGTGACAAATACATGCAGAATGACGGATGGGCCAGTTCTTATTTTGAACGTGCATATACTGATCAGGTAAAATACATCGCAGATGTATTGCATGTTACCAATGGTAACCCTTACCTTACAAACCTCTATCATATCAGCCGCATAGCCCGCGTAATGATCTTCCACCGCCTGTCTGATATCTATGGGGACATTCCTTATTCTGAAGCGGGCCTTGGTTATGCGGCTTCTATATCTACTCCTAAATACGATGCGCAACAGGCCATTATCCTGGATATGCTGAAAGAACTGGATGAAGCGGCAGCAGCGCTGGATGCGTTCAAGCCAGTACCTGGCAAGGGAGATCTCATTTACAATAAGGGAGGTTCCGTTCCTGCTACACAAATCGTCAGCAACTGGAAAAAACTGGCTTACTCGCTGATGCTGCGTATCGCGATGCGCCTGACCAAAGCAGATCCTGCTACTGCACAAAAATGGGTAGAAAAAGCCTATGCTGGCGGCGTGATATCTTCCAACGCGGAGAATGCTTATATCCTTCATGATGCATCTGGTGGAAGAACTACTGTGAACAGGGTGAGCAACATTCTTTCGGGTGAGTGGAACGCAACTGCCGATCCGGGACAGGCTAGTCTGGGTAAAACATTCATAGACTTCCTGCAAACAAACAACGATCCACGCCTGGCCTTTACTGCTATTGTACCTGCTACCGGCAGCACATTACCATCAGACCAGTTAGGCATGCCAAACGGTTACGATATGAATGGTACCGCCAGCCCTACAGATATAACTAAAGCGCCCGGTTATCCCGGCGATCTTAAGAGATATTCTGTTCTCAATAAGAACATCCTGCTGAAACTGAACGGTCCTACTTTCCTGGTTACTTATGCGCAAACAGAACTGTTACTGGCAGAAGCGGCAAAGAGAGGCTGGTCTGTTGGTACAGATGCACAGACACATTATAATGCAGGTGTTACTGCCGCCATGGAACAATTTGCACAATACGACGGCAGCGCTACTATCAGCAGCACTGCGATACAAACATATTTAACAGCCCACCCTTATGTGGACGCTGATGGTTACAACCAGATCAACACCCAGTATTGGGCTGCCTGTCTGCTGGACTGGTACGAAACATGGTCCAACTGGCGCAGGAGCGGTTACCCGGCGCTGGTACCTGTAAATTATGTTGGGAATGCTACGGGTGGTAAGATACCCCGCAGAATGCTGTATCCTTCTTCGGAAGCAGCTTCCAATCCTACGAATTACCAGGCAGCTATTTCAAGGCAAGGTTCCAATAACCTGATGACACCTGTATGGTGGGATAAACAATAATCAAGATTTTCTATAGCCATCAATACCGCTATAAAAAGCAGCAAATAACAAGCCGGGCCTATCGAGGTCCGGCTTTTCTATGTTTTTATTATTGGCAGGTGTTGTTATCGATAAATACACTGCATCTGACTGTTTACTTCTCTGATGTAGCCGGGGAATATGGGCTCAGGACTTGTTTTTCAATTTAACTTCACCTGATAATCACGTCAGATAAAGGTGTATTTATCAATAACAACACCTGCCGCGAAGATGACCTAATCAAACTGAGGGTACTACCTCAAAATAAGTTTCATGATTTAATTAAATTGATTACTTTTGATATCATATTGATATCAAACTAAAACCTTTATGGAAAAGATTCTTAAACCTTTCTCCGGCTTCCTGGCGCTTATAGTCGCCATCATTGCCCTGCCTTCAGCTGTTTACTTGTTCACCTTAATGAGTACGACGGGCGAACTGAGTTTCTTCTGGATTGCCATACTATTCCTCATTGTATTCATTTTTGCAGTGAAAGGGATCATGATAGTAAATCCCAATCATGCCCGTGTACTCACCTTCTTTGGTAAATACACCGGTTCTGTGAAAGAAAACGGCCTGTTATGGGTAAATCCCTTATATAAATCTTCCAGCCTCTC
>Ga0209258_100746_pt1 | contig 21013 bp, 15 predicted proteins | sample Araplaol_mTSA_r2_FD_184281 | JGI IMG/M metagenome (GOLD analysis project Ga0209258, IMG submission 184281) | Arabidopsis root microbial communities from North Carolina, USA - plate scrape CL_Col_mTSA_r2 (SPAdes) (version 2) | ecosystem: Host-associated > Plants > Roots > Endosphere | place: USA...
GAGACTGCTTCCTACACAGACGGAACCTACACATTAGAAGTGAATAACGAGGATCCTTCTTTTGATTCGACAGTGAAACAACGAATGATTGATACCTTCTTTATCGTATATCCTCAGATGGTTGCACGTTTCAATGGTCAGGCAGCTCGGAAAGTAAATTTTACGATTGATCCGACATACTCTGGTGTTGCAGAAGCAGGAGGGGGAAATGTTAGATTCAGCTCTAATTGGCTGCGAAAGAATCCGGAAGATATCGATACGGTGACCCATGAGTTAATGCATATCGTTCAGGCCTACCCTGGGGGAAGTCCGGGATGGATAACCGAAGGGATTGCAGACTATGCTCGTTATAAATATGGCAGAAATAATGGTCCAGCAGGATGGTCCCTGCCTAATTATAGCCCTAATCAACAATATACGGATAGTTACCAAGTTACAGCTCGTTTTTTCGTATGGCTGGAAAATCGGATCCGTCCATCGATCGTCAATGAGATGGACTCCAATCTTCGTAATCGGACTTATAGTGAACAATTATGGGGGAAGTTAACTGGCCAGACTGTCGATCAGTTATGGCAGCAATATTCCAAGGATCCAAACTTGACTAGCAACGATGTGCTTGTGGGAAGACCCTATAAATTAATTAATGTAAACAGTGGAAAAGCATTGGATGTTCAAGGAGCAGGGGCAGCGAATGGCACAAATGTTCAGATTTATTCAGATAACGGATCAGCGGCTCAACGTTGGACCGTGTACCGAAACCAAGACGGCACATATAAATTGATTAACGCGGTTAGCGCCAAAGCACTGGATGTGCAAAGCTCGGGGACAGCCGACGGTACAAACGTACAGATTTGGGATGACAACGGTTCAGGTGCACAGAAATGGAGCTTAATGCGTAATACAGATGGCTCGTATAAACTAATTAATAGTAACAGCAATAAGGCTCTGGATGTATCCGCATCAGGCACGAACGACGGTACGAACGTGCAAATCTGGACGGATAATGGGAGCGCTGCTCAAAAGTGGAAGTTGGTACTTTTAAATTAATAGGGGTAGGAATTCATATGACCAGTTAGATCTAATTGATCTAGCTGTTTTTTCATTTTCGTGTAATCGGAAGGACTTTGGCCCTTGGCCCGAATAAGTAAGATTCGTCTTGATTCTCAAAAGGGACTAACCCGTAAAGGGTCAGTCCCAGTAGATACACCTTGCTATTATTCTACAAGCTTCCAGGATTCATCGCTGCCCGGAATGCTCTTCGTCCACCACTTGGCTTGGTAGAGCTTGCCTTCATAGCGAACCAAATCGTTTTCTACATACACATTGCCCGGCACGTAATCTACACTGCCGTCTTCGTTTGGATTCACTTCTTTATGCCATGCTATGGAGTTATCCGGCGCTTCGCCTCGTACCCACCAATTTGCTGTGTATTTCTCTCCTTTGTAGATAACCGTATCACCTTCATAGTAGATCTTGTTCGGATCATAGGTATCCGCAAGCCCGTCGGTAACGGTAATATTGCGCTCTGCCAAGGCTTGCAGGCCTTGACTGTCTTCTACAGTGTACACCAGCTTGTAGGTTCCCGGAGTAGAGGAGTCAACCGTTCCTTCGATCACGATGCGATCGGTCAGGTCGCCATCCTCTTCATCCGCAGCGGTAACTCCTTCTTTCGGATCGAAGTGATCGCCCACGAGAATTGTTTTATCCGCAGCGCCATGAATCACTGGCTTGTGATTGATCTTTTCTGCCACAGTGATCGTACGTTCAGCAACTGCTTGCTGTCCTTGGCTGTTCTCTACGGTGTATACCAGCTTATAGGCTCCTGGGGTAGAGGAGTCAACCGCTCCTTCGATCACGATGCGATCGGTCAGGTCGCCATCCTGTTTGTCCGTAGCGGTAACTCCGTCTCTCGGATCAAATTGCTCGCCCACGAAGATCGTTTTATCTGCTGCACCATGAATCACAGGTTTTGAAATTACCGGCGGAATGCTTCCATTTCCGAATGTCTTAAAAATATCGGTAAATTGATATTGCGCCGTTACGCCGCTGTTGTTTTCCAACATCGCATCCCGGTTCATCGACCAGAAGGAGGTCATCGCCAGCCCTTTCTCGATCGCATGATCCACAACCAACTGCGACCACTCTGTCGTAAAGATCGGATGAAGGTTGCTTTCGAACCCGATAGATGGTGTCGTACCAATGATTCCGTAAGCCTCTTGATCGGTTAGATCGATGTTGGCGAATTGCTTGTAGTATTGCTTCACTTGATTTTTCGTTGAATCAACGGCTCTCAGCGAAGCGGAGCCATAGTTTTCGCCAGGCTGGAGCGTACCATTGCCGTAGTTCATCGTCATGATGTTCACGACGTGGACATCCACGCCAGCAGACAAGTAAGCTTCCAACACATCCAGTTGAACAGAAGTCAGACCGCTTGGCAGTACAGGGAGTGTTAATACGATATCGACTCCTGTTGCATCCTGCAGCTTCTTAATCGCCTTTGCGTTGGCGATATTCATGTTTTTGTCCTGAGCGCCGCCCTCAATGTCAAGGTCAAATCGGGTCAGTCCATAGCCTTGAACCAGCTCCATATACGTATTAAAGAGCGTTTCGGTATCTTGAGTAACTTCCCAGAATGCAGCTCCGTTCGCACCGCCTAGCGAGATCGTGACATCTCCGCCCAACTCGCGAATTTCCCGGATGGACTGCTTAATTCCTTGATATTGGGTGTCTTGCGGATTCTTTTCGCTTAGTAATGCATGTCCTCCCCAGCCCCATTGCACTTTGCCGTCCGCTACTTGATGCCCAACGGGCTGAACAAAGCCGAGATTGAAGAATTTCACGCCGGTATCCTCGGAAATTCTGGCAAGGTTAGGAGCGCCGTTGTTGGAATAGCCCGGCTTGGTAACCCATGCAACCATGTCGATGAATGGGGAATTGACTTGCTTCGGCCACTCGATTCCTTGACCAACCCCAAAGTCATACCCCGGTGCTGTCGTTTCGATAACGGTAATGGTACGTTGTTTCTCGACCGTTAATCCTTGCGAATCGGAAACGGAGTAAACCAGCTCATACTTGCCGGCTGCATTTGTATTGACTTCTCCCGTCACGGCAATATGGGATGTGAGATCTCCGTCTTCTGCGTCAGTAGCCGTTACGCCAGCCAGCTTATCAAAGCTGTCGCCGACTGTAAGCGTCAGGTCTGCTATGCCATGCAATACAGGCGGTTGATTCACGTTTGAAGCTTCGACCACTGTAATGGTGCGTTTTTTCTCGGCTGTTAATCCTTGCGAATCGGAAACGGAGTAAACCAGCTCATACTTGCCGGCTGCATTCGTATTGACTTCTCCCGTCACGGCAATATGGGATGTGAGATCTCCGTCTTCTGCGTCAGTAGCCGTTACGCCAGCCAGCTTATCAAAGCTGTCGCCGACTGTAAGCGTCAGGTTCGTTACGCCATGCAATACAGGCGGTTGATTCTTGCTTGGAGCTTCATCACCCCAAATGAGTTGTCTGTTCATTTCTGGGCTGTTATCCGACACCCGCTGAACCAGCTCCATGCTTGTAATCTTGGCATCTCCCTTTAGTTTGAACGTATAGGATCTGCCAGTTTCAATCGTTTTTGCATCATAGACCGATTTCAAATCGACGACCGTGTAACCGTTCTCATTAGTTACGATACCCGCCAAATAATCGCCGGAAGTCAGCGGCCCATCGGCTTGGATGTAAAGCTTCGGCAGCTTAACCGTTTTTGCGCCTCTTTCCACGGCTCTCAACACTGAATTCGATTCGGTCAAGGACTCGTTATTGAAGAGGGAAATTTCAACCCCTTTATTGTTGCCCCAAGCTTCTGTATACGATTTCACATCTGCCGTAACGTCCAGCTTGGTATATTGGATTTCATGTGTTGTCAACGGCTGGCTTCCGAAGAGGCCTTCTTTCGTGGTCTTTGTTAATTTGTCACGCATGGAAGGGTTCACAGTAGGGGCATCGTTGGAAGCCATCCAAGCAATGACGCCGCCCAGACCATTCTCAAGCACATATTTCGTTTTCTCTTGAATGGATCGTTCATTGTCATAGGTGTAGAATACGCCAGTTGTCCCATCATACAGATAGGGAGCTTTGGCTGCATCATCCCAATATTCCTTGAGATTCGGGTAAGTGGCCTTCAGCTTGTCAAGGTTGCGATAAGACCAAATCCCTGTTCGGCGGCCGGCGTCCCCAATGGTGAGCGCTGCTTCGCCAACCGCGCCGCGGGATGGAGACTGATCCGCATCCTTGGCGGATAGTGCCGCTTCGCCGAATAGTCCTGGATGACTCGGATCGGATCCTTGCGACACTTTATCCCAGCCGCGAGTGTAGTAGGCCGCCCCGATCACAATCTTGTTCGGCTCGGCACCTTGCTCAATCAAGTATTTTACGCTTTCGTCGACCGACAGGTTGTTGCCCGTGAGCGGGTCGTTCGGATTCGTATACAAGCCAGTATGGTGGCCGCTTACTTCGTCCCATGCGCCGCGCATGTCATAGTTCATAATGTTGGCGAAGTCTACAATGCTGAATAGTCTTGGCACATCAATGCCGATATCGATCTTACTCTTCGGCGCCGGAAGCGCAACAGACAGTTCATACGCTTTTCCAAGCTCGGATCCTTGCTTATTCAATGCGTTTTTGATATCTTGCAGGAGCAAAATATAATTGTTTTTATCCTCCGGCGTGGCGTATTTCGTGCCTTCATCGTTCTTATTATCGACCAGATCGGGCTGTCGAACTTCAGCCGGGAACTCCCAATCGACATCCACGAAGTCCATGTTCGTGTACTTGATGAATGTCATCACATTTTGGATCAGATTCGCCCGTTTTGAAGCATCGGCCGCTACGACAGAGAAGTCGCCTGATTTCGACCATCCGCCAAGAGAGATGCCGATCTTCAGATTCGGGTTTTCTGCGCGCAATTGCTGTAGGGCGATAAGGCTGCCCGCATTGGCCGCTTGCCATTGTACGCCTTCCTGGCCGACAGGCGCTTCTACAGCCGCATCTTTGTCCGTAAAGACAAGGTTGCCTTGGGCATCAAAATCGAGAAACGCATAGTTCAAGTGGGTTAATTGATCGCCAGGAATATCCTTGGGATAGAAGTTCCCTTGTCCTCCCCAAATCGACCAATCGCCATAGTACATGACATTCCGGATTTCCTTTGTCGCGTTTTTGACCACAGGTTCCTGTGCTGCGGAAACAGCCGACCCTGCATAAGCCGGTGCCAACGAAGACACGAACATCATGATGGTCACTACCGTCATTGCGAATAATCTCCGGGCACTCTGCTTTTTCCTAGTCTTCATCCGTTACTCACTTCCTATCAATAGATTTTATTAATAGGCAGCTAGGGTGGGGGATCTTGCTATAACTATACAAAACAACGCATACGACTAATAGGGTTAGGATCTATTAATCGGCAACTGGCTGGCATAGAATTTCTTCCTTAGCCCCTTTAGTTTTGCGTCACTAGATTTCCCTAGCTTTGCCTAGTAATACTTGTGCAAACATGCATACATTTGCATAACGATACATGTTAACACCGTTAAATATACAGCAATATCGCGTTTATTTAATGGGTCATGCGGCTCATTTGTGAATATATGTACATAGTTCAATTTTATTATTCGCTTATAACCCTATCATGTTAAAATCCGGATGCGATAAGAGGATGTATATGAATTCCATATGGTTTGATGTTGGGCATCAGCCCCGTAACTGCGCTGTTCTCTCGATATTCCCTGCTATGTATTTTTACATATTCCAAATATCTGATAAGGCTTGGGCAGTAGGTCTAAAGGGAGGGGGAGGGACTATTTAAATTTGGATAAACGATCCAGAGTTCGTAAAATGATAACCGAGTATAATTTTCCTTATAAGTTAAATTAATGCAATCGATATCGTTCGTTCGCTATATAGCTTTGACAGCTAATTCATTTTATTTTATAGTAAGTAACACACTAACTACTAAAGGAGTTGCCATGGAAGAACTTTTTAAAGAACTTCAGAAATGGGGCTTTTCACAATATGAATGTAAAGCGTACATAGGGCTTTTGAAAAATTCCCCTATAACCGGATATGAAATAAGCAAAAGGTCGGGTGTGCCTCGTTCAACGATTTATGAAGTATTGGCAAAATTAATGGATAAAGGTGCGGTGTACACAGTACCTTCTGACCCCGTAACCTATGCACCTTTACCAGCAAAAGAGTTAATCCGTCGATTGCGTAATGACTTTGACAATTCTCTGGATTATCTTGAAAAGAATTTATCTGCGTTAGAAAGTGAACAAGAAGTAGATGTTATTCGACGCATCAGCAGTGATGAGCGCGTTGTGGCCGAAATGATTGACATTATCGATAAAGCTAAAAAAGAAATATGGTTGTCGATTTGGGAACCACAAGTCGTTTCGATAAAAGGTGCTATAGATGAGCGGATAAAGGATGATATCCACGTCTTTTCTATTCTTTTTGGAGCACCTGAGATTCAGCTTGGGGCAACGACTCATCACAATTACATGGCTCCAGAAGTAGCTGAGGAACGTATGAACGGCCGCTTAACGATTGTTGCACGGGATAATGAAGAAGTATTAATTGCAAATTTCGCGCCAAATACACCTGCATGGGCGGTAAAAACGGAAGACCCGGCACTTGTGTTAATCGCGATGGAATACATCAGGCATGACATTATGTTCTCAGAATTAGTGAAAGAAGTGGGCCCAGAGAAAGCAGAAGCGCTTTGGAAAAACGCTCCTAACCTATTTCATGTTGTTACCGGGAAACGGTTCAAATAAATTGAACCGTATTTTCTTTCACTTTTTCGTAGTAGTTAGTAAGTTAGCTTCTAATACTTGAAAATAAAGAGGGAATGAAATGAGTCTGTCGAACGTCCAAATGAATTCGTCTCCGAGAGCTGAAGATAGCTTTATCCAAGGAGTAAAAGATTGTGTCCCCACGCTGCTGGGTTATTTAAGTATCGGATTAGCTGCAGGTGTGATCCAAAAGACTGCGGGACTTAGCATCGCTGAGATCGCTCTGATGTCTATGATTCTCTATGCTGGCTCAGCTCAGTTTATTGCTGCGGGTATGATAGCAGCAAGTAGTTCGATTACTGCCATTATTATTACGATTTTCTTTGTAAATCTTCGTCATATTTTACTTAGTGCAGCACTAGCACCTTATTTCCGGCATCTTACTCCACTTCGCAACATGCTAGTAGGTTCTCTACTCACCGATGAGACATTCGGTGTCGCGATTACCGAGGCGGCCAAGAAAAAGCGAATCAGTGAGAAATGGATGCATGGCCTCAACATAACCGCTTATGTAAATTGGCTTGCAGCGAATCTAGCAGGAGCATTTTTGGCGCAATGGATTTCGAATCCTGAGAAATTCGGACTAGCATTTGCCTTGCCAGCTATGTTTATTGGAATTCTCGTACTCTCTATGGTAGGGCGAAATAGAATCAAACTTGATATCGTTGTCGCAATTATTGCAGTGGTCATTGCTGTGGGAAGTTCTTTCTTTTTGTCCAGCAGTATGGGCGTTATTGTGGCTACAATTATTGCTTCAACAATAGGAATGGTGGTAGAAAAATGGAAGTAAGATGGGACATTTTTTTGATTATTCTAGGCTCAGCTTTTGTCACGTTCATTCCAAGGGTCGTTCCTCTTATGGTGCTTAGTCGGTTTGAATTACCAGAATGGGCAATGCGTTGGTTAAATTATGTCCCCATTTCTGTAATAGCTGCTCTGATAGGTCAAGAGATATTTATCCATGACGGAAAGCTTACATCTCTTACCAACAACATTGAATTTTTTGCAGCCATACCGACTTTTTTAATTGCGATAAAAACACGTAGTTTATTGGGAACCGTACTGGGAGGTATTATCTCCATAATCATTTTACGCTTATTGTTTTGAAGCTAGATACTAGAGTTTTATCTAGTGGATGAAATACCTACTGCCAAAAACTACACACCGAGCAAATGGTACTCCAAGAGGGAGAATATTTCAAAACAAAGGCAAAAGAACGCTACAAAATTGAGGCGAAGAACAGTGAACTCAAACATAGATATGGGTATGGCGTAGCGTTATCCTCGGATCTTTTTGGCATGGAATTACAAGGCATAATGGCAATCTTCGCTCTTAACGTGAAGAGAATAGTAAAGCTACCGAAGTGAGAAGCCAGTGGCACAGGCTTGTATATACAGTGAAAAAGACGACTATTATCCCATAAATAGAATAATAGTCGTCTTTTGTTTCGCTCTACGGCCTCGGATTGATCCAAGGTTGTATTGCTCGATTTATTGTTCTGATTCGATTGGGGCTACTTGTCGTTGCGAGATATCATTTGATGATAACGATAAACACTTGATTCCGACATTCCCATTATTTCAGCAACTTCATTTATTGTACCTTTAACTTCAAATACCCCGTATTCCTTTAATTTGAAAATAGCAAGTCTCTTTTGTTCAGGTGATAACTGAGCACCGGATTCTAATATATCTTTATCTATTACTCCATAAATGATATTACGAATATTATCGGTAAGTTTTTCAATAGGTTGTTCCTGGTCAGTTTCCTGTTCGATAAGATCTATAGCTGAACTTAGATTGGCCAATTTTAATATATCCTTTGCGACTTTCCTATAGACATCCGCATCAAAATTTATACATAAAAGACCTTGTAATTGACCTTCACGATCTTTTATAAATAAAGTTGATGAACGGAATTTTTTACCTCTGGGTCCTTCTCCAACATAATCTACAACATAATCCTTTTTTAAATATACCTTTTCGTTGATTAATTTTTTTGCATAGTCAGTTAAAGGGCCATTTAAAGATCTTCCACTTAAGTCTCCATTGACTATGTGACCGATTTGAGAACCCCCATTAGGATTTAAAACATGTAATACAAATTCATAATTAGATCCCAAAATTTCCCCGAAATAATTCATTATATTTTGATAATGTCGAAATAGTTCATTATCCATTTAAGTATTCCTCCTTATCAGTTATTCCTGAATTTTATTCACTATGAAATTACTCGCGAATTCATATTCAATTTCAGGGTTGAGTGAAATTTATTCATCCCTTTCGATAAAAGATGCACTTTACTTCTCGTACAAGGATGCGTTCTTCTTTTTTCAGCTATAGACAACCCAACTTCGGGTCTTTTATCGACAAGGATTTCGTTTAATGGAGAAGCCAGCATTCAAAATAGACAACCCTATTATAACTTATAACAAGTTTTTTAGAATTTTAAAAGGGAGAAACATTAAATTTGTAATAAAAAATTCCGATAAAAATAATTTATTATCATTTGTTTGACTGCACGAATATCTATGTGGTACTCTGTCTGTGTAGTAATAAAAAATAATTACTGTAATAAATTATTTTAAGTTATTATTTGAGAAAGATCAGAAAATGATCGTTGTTTTGATGGCATTGATTGCAACGAGTATGATTACAACGATAATTTATCCAAGTATTCAATTCGTACTAAGAAAGGGTTTGATGATTCTTAGTTTTACTTTTGAAAACCCTTACATGGTGGGCGGGTGACTAGTATGGCAACTATGGGGAGGAAACTAATATGAACATGAAATTAGTACCTGTTAAAGAAAAAAGGGTTGTTAATTACAAAAGTTGTTTTGATGTGATTGGACCGGTTATGATCGGCCCCTCCAGTTCACATACTGCAGGTGCCTTAGCTATTGGAACAGTTGCCAATAAATTATTTCAAGGTCTTCCCAAAAAAGTTGTGGTAAGGTATTATGAATCATTTGCTGAAACCCATAAAGGACACGGAACTGATTTTGCAATTATTGCCGGTATATTAGGATTTGCTGCCGACGATAGTAGGGTGCCTGGTGCTATTGAAATAGCAGAATCTAAAGGAATTGACATTACCTTTTTAGAAGAAGCAGGTGATAGTCCTGCCGGTCATCCGAATACTGCAGATATTTATCTGGAGGATGAAAATCGAAGTATTAGAACAATGGGAACTTCAGTCGGTGGCGGATTAATTGAAATTAAGCATATAGAAATTGATGGGTTTAGCTTACATCTTCAAGGGCCATTGCCGGTTATTATAGCGATTTCCGAGAGAGATGACCTTGAATTTATATTACGCAGGATCTTTAAACAATATAGTGTGGAAATTAACAATTTTAATAGTTTGGAGAAGTCAGGAAAATATTTATATCAATTTGATGTGGATTCTCAATTATCTAGTGATGTTCAGAAGGAATTGAGAAATTCTAGCAGTGCAGCTAATATCATTATTCTTTAATTAGATTAGGGGTGAAAAATTTATGTACATGTCTATAAAGGAAATTATCGATGCAGCTAATCAAAGACAAAAGCCAATTTATGAATTAGCAATTGAGCAGGAAATCGAGCAAACTAAAACTTCTTATGAAGATGTTTGGAGAAAGATGGAAAGAAATTTAGTGACTATGGAGAATGCTGTAAAGAAAAGCGCTGAGGGCAACGGAGTATTTTCTCCGACCGGTTTATCCGGAGGGGATGCTGTTAAAATAAAACAATATCGTGAAAGTGGAAAAACCCTTTCTGGAGATTTGATGATGCTCGGGGTCCAAAACGCTATCGGAGTTAATGAAGTAAATGCGTCGATGGGAGTTATTTGTGCAACTCCAACTGCAGGTGCAAGTGGGACAATCCCGGGAGTGCTGTTTAGTATTCAAGATAGTTTACAATTAAGTCATGAAGACAAGGTTCATTTTCTATTCACTTCAGCTTTATTAGGAATGGTAGTAGCAAATAACGCTTGTATTTCCGGAGCCTTCGGAGGATGTCAAGCTGAAGTAGGTAGTGCCTCAGCAATGGCTGCAGCAGCAGCAGTAGAAGCAGCCGGAGGAACACCTCAGCAATCTTCTGACGCTTTCTCAACTGCACTGCAAAATTTACTCGGTCTAGTTTGTGATCCGGTTGCAGGCTTGGTAGAAGTTCCTTGTGTAAAGAGAAATGCTATTGGAACGGCTAATGCCTTAGTAGCAGCGGACATTGCATTAGCAGGCGTAACCAACATCATCAATGCTGATGAAGTAATTGAAGCGATGTTCATAGTAGGAAGACAGATGCCTCGCGAATTAAGAGAGACAGGTTTAGGTGGAATTGCAGCCACTCCCACAGGAATTGCTATTAAAAACAAAATTTTCGAAGATAAGGTTACTAGAAAATAAGATAATAATAATATATAATTATAGTAATAAAAGATTACAATATTTACACTGAAATGTAAGCGTTATAGCAAAAAAATGGGATTACAACTCATGATTTGTGAAAAAAATCACAGTTATTAAGGTTCAATCTCCAATTCTCTATCAAGGATGAGAGGAGTGTATATCGATATCTATTATTACCATATAATGTGATAGTATGCATTAAATAGTTTTGTAAACGTAAACAATTTTAACAGTTTTAAAAGAGAGGAAATGATAAAGTAGTTAACCAGTATACAAGGAGGAATTATAATATGAATGGGAATACAGCCGAAAAACTTGAATTTACTGCTGAAGATACTACAAGGAAAAACGAAAAATATCCAGATCCCAAAAAGTGGCACAAGCAAGATACCACCTGGGCATTGAGCCTTTTTGGAACAGCAATTGGAGCAGGCGTACTCTTTCTACCTATTAATGCGGGAGCAGGAGGTTTATTATCATTACTGTTAATTACAATACTTGCATTTCCTGTTATGTACTTCTCGCATAGGGCGCTTGCTAAAATGATATATGCTTCCAAATCTGCTGATGAGGGGATTACAGGTACGATAAGAGAGTATTTCGGTAATAAGGCAAGTATAATTTTTAACCTCGTATTTTTCTTATCGATTTATATTATCGTGCTGATGTATTCGGTTGCACTAACAAATACTGCAAGTAGTTTTATGGTGAATCAATTGCACATGAATGAGCCGCCAAGAGCCATTCTATCGCTTGTATTAGTACTCGGTCTTATAGCTATACTGAACTTTGGTCAAGATATTACTGTAAAGGTAATGAGTATGCTCGTATATCCTTTTATAGCTTCGCTGCTTTTTATCTCAATATCTTTAATTCCACAGTGGAATACGTCGATGCTTAGTTTTTCAAGTGTTTCTACTGCTCCAACAGGAGTAGGAGGATACTTCAATATGATATGGATGATATTGCCAATTATTGTATTCTCGTTTAATCATTCTCCTATGATATCGTCATTTGTTATGAAACAGAGACAAACTTATGGAATACTAGCTACAGACGCCAAATGTTCTCAAATACAAAAAGTTTGTTATATCATGACTTTCATTGTCGTTATGTTCTTTGTTTGGAGTAGTGTCTTGAGTTTGACTCCAGATGATCTTGTAATAGCAAAAGAACAGAATTTATCAGTACTTTCATACCTTGCCAATCGGCTTAATTCGCCTCTAATCACTATTGCAGCTCCTATTATTGCGTTTGTGGCCGTAACAAAGTCCTTTCTTGGCCATTATGTAGGAGTATACGAGGTAATGCGTGACATGATTATCTCGGCCGGTAAAGCACGTGGAAAAAACCTAAAAGAAAAAACAGTTAAGAGAGCTATCCTTGTTTTTGTAGTATTAACATGCTGGTATGCCGCTTATGCAAATCCAAGCATTCTTGGAATTATAGATACTCTCAGCGGACCGCTAGTTGCTGCTATCTTATGTCTCTTACCAATGTATGCGATCAATAAAGTTCCTGCGCTAGCTAAATACAAAGGAAAACTTAGCAATATTTTTGTCACTGTTGTGGGCGTTCTCACTGTCCTTGCAAGTTTGAAAGCATTATTCTAATTAAATATTTTTGAGCTTTCTCAGGTGGCTTGTCATTGGCACCTAAGAAAGCTCTCTTTTTATTGATTAGTCGACTCATTCGTGATTTCAATCATAAGATGAATCGGGGCTATGATTTAACCTAGTCGCATGATTATCCCGTCTTAGCTGGAGTTTTTCAGGTGTACTCGTTCATGCTGCTGTGTAAGGGAATAACTTAGACAAGAGGCTCTGCCCAAGCTGACTTTTTTGGAGCCTCTTTTACTTGGTTAATTAAATGAACAAATGTTGAGTCAATCAGTTCTATTGGCAGCTATACACATAGAAAGGAGGATTACAAATTATGAAGAATAAGAATTTTACAGAATATGATCGGGCCATATTGCAATCCTATGACTCCATCGTGGAAGGCTTGGCCGATTATTTGGGAGATGCCAGCGAGATTGTGCTGCATAGCTTGGAAGACTATCAAAATACCGTTATCAAAATCGCGAACGGGCATCATACGGGCAGAGAATTAGGAGCCCCGATTACGAATATGGCTTTGCAGATGTTGAGTGAGGCTAAGTACTCTAACGCAAAGCAAGCGATCAGTTATTTTACCAAAAGCAAGGACAACCACTCAATGAAATCAAGCATGATAGCCATTCGTGGTGAAGCTGGCAAAATTATTGGTTTTATGTGCATTAACATAAACTTGGATGAATCGTTTTCTGGATTTCTTCAGACTTTTTTACCGCAAGCGGGTTTTGAAACAAAAGTACAGGGGGAAAATTTTTCATTATCCATTGAGGATATGATTCTTGAAATGATAGAGCTGACGATTGAAGCGGTGGATGCTTCTCCTGACATATCGTATGCAAATCGAAATAAGCACATTATCGGTCTTTTGTATGATCGGGGAGTGTTTAATATGAGAAATGCGGCTACAATCGTGGCAAATATGTTGAAAATTACGAAACATACCGTTTATTTGCATTTGCGTAATCATACTCCCAGAAACGAGAAGGAAACCTGTACAACCAGTAAACAAGGCTCATTTAATTGACCAAACTTTTTATAAAAAGGAATGTTCATTCAAAAAGAAAAGAATCCATTTTGATTAATCTCTTGTCAAAATGGATTCTTTTTTATTTACTCTATAACCTAGATTTACACATTTTTTACCACACTTTTGAAAAAATGAGGTTCAACGGCTTGATAATTCTTTTAAAATGATTTATATTCATATCAATTGATATGTTGATCTATCAAAAATGGATACAAGCAAGCGGAGGGTAAAAAACAATTGGACAGAAGCGAGGTAAATAATATGATTTTTGAAGAAAAATTACAAGCATATGCAGAACTTGCGGTAAAAGTCGGTGTCAATATTCAGCCAGGGCAATACTTATTAGTCAATACATCGGTGGATGCATTGGATTTCGCCCGTTTAGTTGTGAAAGAGGCCTATAAGGCTGGTGCAGGACGTGTTCATGTTAACTTATCAGATGATGAAATGGATCGTGCTTACTTGGAGCATGCCTCAGATGAAGAATTTAATCGTTTCCCAGAGTGGATAGTCAAAATGAATGATGAGCTGATCGAACGTAAAGGAGCACTATTAATGATAGATGCTGCAGACCCTGATAAATTTACAGGTATTTCAGCCAATCGTCTAGCTACCTATCAAAAGGTATCAGGAGCTGCTCTGAGAAACAATCGTAACGCCGTAATGAAGGATTTAATAGCTTGGTCGATGGTAGCAGTTCCTTCACCAATGTGGGCATCGAAGGTGTTCCCGAACTTAGCAGCTGAAGATCGAGTACCAGCATTATGGGAGGCTATTTTTAAAGCTGTTCGTATCGGTGAAGGCAATGCTGTTGAAAAATGGCGTGAACATGTATCAAATTTAGAATCTCGTGCGGTCCTACTGAACAATAAAAAATATGCGAAGCTTCACTATACAGCGCCAGGTACTGATTTAACAATTGCATTAGCACCACAGCATAAATGGATTACTGGAGGTGGTAAAACGCCAGATGATACTATCTTTATGGCTAATATGCCGACAGAAGAGGTTTATACGTTACCGATGAAACAAGGTGTAAATGGCTATGTAAGCAATACAAAACCATTAGTTTACCAAGGGAATATTATCGACGGCTTTAAACTGACATTTGAAGAAGGAAAAATTGTTAAAGCTGAAGCACAGATAGGACATGATTTATTACAGGAGCTTATGAATGTGGATGAAGGCTCTTGCTATTTAGGTGAGGTAGCACTTGTACCACATGAATCGCCAATTTCAGCATCGGGGATTTTATATGTTAATACATTGTTTGATGAAAATGCATCGAACCATTTAGCGATTGGTAATGCTTATCCAACTTGCTTAGAGGGTGGAAGAGATTTAGAAAACGATCAGCTTGAAGCGTTAGGTGCAAATATTTCAGTAACACATGAGGACTTTATGATTGGCAGCAGTGAGATGGACATCGACGGTATTCTACCAGATGGAACTGTAGAGCCAATTTTCCGTAAAGGTAGCTGGGCATTTTAAGTTTTTGATTTGAAGAAAGGAGTAGAGTAGATGAAACGATTACTAAGCATAATTGGTGCAACTATATAGGTGTCAAAACACATTTGAAGTTGAGGAGTTGGCTAGTCAAGGATATATTGTTCTAGGTATCGATCATACCTTTGATGCTGCAGCTACCGTCTTTCCAGATGGTCGAACTGCTTACGTACAATCCGTCAATTTAACTGATTTTGACGAACGCGATTGCCACATCAAATTATGGAAAGAAGATGTCACTTTTGTACTTGACCAGTTAGAGAAGCTTAATCAAAACGATGAGACAGGATTCTTTACAGGAAAGATTGATACCTCGCGTATTGGAATGTTTGGGTACTCTTACGGTGGGGCTACCGCAGCACAAATACTTGCAGAAGACTCTCGTGTCAAAGCAGCCATCGATATGGATGGCACATTGTATGGGGGAGTTTTGCCTGAAAGTGGGTTAGCTGGCGGTGGGATGTCAATAGTCATTCCCCATACGGATCATACAAGCTTCACTGATTTTCATTTGTTCTCCCCACTGTTGTGGAGCCCAGGTGAAAATCCAAAAGAAGTTCATCGCATGATCAACGAATTCAGCCTGGCATTTTTTGACCAGTATGTAAAACAGAAGGACGACGGCTCACCCCTTAAAAGGCTGATAACCAAATACCCAGAAGTGAATTCTAAAGTAAACCGATAACCTTATGCAGAAATCAACTTCATTAAAAAAATATTCTGCAAAATGAAGTACAATCGGAGTTCGATAATAGTAGAAAAATTACTGTAACTTCGTCATGAAAAGCTACATTCAACAGTTGGACACTTTGTTTTAAATGATTTATGATAATATCAAACGATATATTTATCTATCAAAAAATGACGACTTTATACAGAAAAAGGGAGAGATTGACGATGAAGAAAGGCTTGTCAGCGTTGAAGGAAGCGAGATTTAATGCAATTCTTGATTCGGCTACTATATTGCTTGTTGAAAATCCTACTGCTTCGATGAATGAAATTGCGAAATATGCGGGAATTGGCATTGCTACACTTCATCGCTACGTCGAAAGCAGAGAGAAATTGATGCTGCTCTTGGGCCATCGGGCTATACAACTGGTAAGTGATACCGTAAACCAGATTCCACTGGATGAGGAAAGAAGCGAAAACTATATCCCGGAACTCATTGAAGCGTTAATCCCCTTAGGTGACAAAATCTATTTTCTAGGTCATGATGCATCTGTATTTAACAACAAAGAATTAGGTGAAGCCGAAGAGAAGCTGAGGGAACCCTTACGACGCGTTATTGAGTTGTTACAACAAAGAGGTTACTTTCAGCAAACGGTTAGCAGCGAATGGATTTTGAATACGCTTTATGCCCTGCTTTTCCATACATGGGAGCAGGTACATGAAGGTAATGTGCCTAAAAAATCGGCTGCAGAGCTTTTTTTAAATACGTTTTATCATGGTTTTAAAGCGAAGGGTGATAATTAACATCAATAATATAGAAAGAAAAAAGGAGTGCTAGGAAATGAATCAAATCTCTATTGTAAAGGCTGATCATCGATCCATGGTCAGCGCTAAGCTAAATGTAATGGCATTGGAATACATGGCGTTTTCACTTGCAGGATCTGAGGAGAAGAACACGGTCGAAGGGACATTTCGTACGCTATGGCAGCAGGAGAACAATCGTTTTAGTCATCAATACGCTTACGAAGCTCAAATGGACGGGAAAACTTTAGGGATGATTACTTGCTATCCCGTACCTGTTTTAAATCGTCTTGCATGGCCCACATTTAAACAGCTGCTTTCATTCCGAAAGCTTGGTCTTGTTGTTTATAATATTCTGAATATCAAAATGTTTTATTCCATGATCACCATGAAGGAGGGAGAAGATGACGAGTTTCACATCGGAACAATCGCCTTATTGCCCGAAAGCCGGGGACTAGGGATGGGTACCAGGCTGCTTGAGTTTGCCGAGGAACAGGCTTGCCTGCAAGGCTTTGCCAAATGCTCTCTGACGGTAAAGAAAGAGAACCATCTTGCCATTAAATTGTATCAGAGGATAGGCTACCAGATTTCAGGTGAAATCAATAAACCCAAGTTATCGTTGTACAGAATGGTCAAAAATGTAGAACCTTACAACCGTTAATAAAAAGTTACCGAATTACCCCTTTTGATTAAAGCATATGGCACAAGAAAGCTTAAAGCTAAACTTCACGAACGTGGACTTATCGTATCCAGGATACGAATTGGCTGTATCATGAAGGCACAAGGCCTTGTATCTCCTACACAGTTCCTCGTTATAAACCTCATAAGACTGTATGAAATCAGTCCCAGCAAACAAATGAACTGAATCGCCAATTCCAGCAAGATGAAGCTAAACGCGTTGTAGTCAGCGACCTGACTTATGTTAGAGTCAAAAACAGATGGTACTACATCTGTATGTTTGTCGATCTCTTTAATCGAGAAATTAATGGATTCAGTGGGGGGCCTAACAAAGATGCTGCACTCGAAATGCGGGCATTTGCTTAGCACGAAATGTTCTACGTCAGATCCAATTATTCCATACCGAGCGTGGTAGTGAGTTTAAGAATAAGTTGATTGAATGAAACGTTGACTGTATTCCAAATAGGTTTCCTTTTATGGTCATGTCCTCTACATATATCCATACTAAATCGATATATTTGAATAGACTGTAAAGAACTATGTGCTTTTTACTGATCGCTCAAGGAGGAATCGTATGGATGACTCATGTGTACTCGGCCCTTTAGATCCAAAGGAAAGGCGACATAAAGCGTATCAAATTCGAAAACAAGCCGCTAAAGAAGAAAAGTCGCGCAAAATCCTACCTCAGCCCTGCAATCACGATGAAAGAAAGTATCCGAACAAAATCGGAAATTTCTCGAAGGGACTGCCGCATAACGGTCTTGGAGAAGTTGATCAGCATGCTTACGGGGCATATCTCAAAGCATTGAACAGCGGCAAGCCAAGTAAATTCGAGGAAATTCCACTCGGTGGAACGCTCAAGCTCGTTAATCCGCAAGGCGCTTACGTGTATGATCTTGCTGGTCCCGACGGACATTCCTTAACGATTCCAGCCCCGCCTTCGATAAACAGTGCAGCCGCTGCCAGCGATATGGTAGAACTATACTGGCAATCGTTGTTGCGGGATGTTCCGTTCAACAGCTATGACAGGGATCCATTAGCGGCTGCAGCAGCGGAGAACCTTTCGAATCTGAAGGATTTTTACGGGCCTGAAATAAATGGACAAGTAACACCGCAAACTTTATTTCGCGGCGTTACGCAAGGCGATTTGGTAGGGCCGTATATCTCGCAATTTTTATACAAAGATATTCCATTTGGCGCCACTTCTATTATTCAAAAATACAAAGTCCCTTTGGCGGGTCAACATTTCTTAACGGATTATCAAACATGGTTGAGCATTCAAAATGGCGCTGCTCCGTCTGCTTCCATCGTATATGATCCTGAACCTCGTTTTTTAAGAAACGGAAGAGATCTGAGTGAATGGGTGCATAAAGATTTTTCTTATCAAGGTGTGTTAATGGCCTGTTTATATTTGTTGAGCTTGGGATCTTCTGCACTTGATCCGGCCAATCCGTATTTCCATTCGCGTACCCAAACTGGATTTGTTACCTTTGGATCTCCGTATATTTTGGATTTGGTCGCACGGGCCGCGAATTTCTCGATGGAGTCTGCCTGGTATCAGAAATTTCTTGTGCATCGGAGACTGCGGCCGGAGGAGTTTGGCGGTCTCGTTCAACAGAAAATAACGAACAATGCAAATTATCCGATTCATGAGCAGCTTCTGAATTCTCCTGCAGTAGATCTAACCTTCAATAAATACGGAACCTATTTGCTGCCACAGGCTTATCCGGAAGGGTGCCCGGCACATCCGTCCTATCCGGCAGGTCATGCCGTAATTGCCGGTGCAGGTGTTACGATGTTAAAGGCGTTCTTCAACGAAGATTTTGTTCTCCCGAACCCAGTTACAGTGAGCGATGACGGTCTGTACCTTGAGCCCTTTAACGGAGCGCCGCTCACAATAGGCGGTGAATTGAATAAGCTTGCCAATAACCTGGCCATCGCTCGGGCATTTGCAGGTATTCATTATCGTTCTGATTGTTTTCACGGCATGAATTTGGGCGAGGCTGCCGCCATCGGTTTGCTTCGCAACTACAAGCATACGTTTAACGAGCCATTCCAAGGATTTAAGCTTACGAAATTCGACGGCACAACTATAATTGTAAAATGACCGCTGGGGATAAAGCAGCCTCGGACTTTCCACGAAAAGTAGTGCAAGGTGTTGTATGGAAATAAAGGTGGTTAGGAAACAGTGACAGTATGGACGCAAAAATTAAGTCCTAGACTGTCACTGTTTATATCACTATTAATCCCATTTAAAGAAGTGCAGAGACATACTCATACATATTACTGTAAGTACAATCATTACAACCACGGGAATGATGACACTATCCATTGGCAGGCCAAGTGAAGCGGCTTTTAACATCTTAATGCCCTGTGTTAGCGGTAATATATCGGCCACTTTTGAAGCGCCGCAGGCATTACTTCATAAGGCAAGGTAGCACCAGAGAAAATAAGCATTGGGAAATAGAGCTGGCTGGCTACAGCACTTGCTATTTTCATGTTTGGCGCCAGTCCACCGACCTTTTGCTTTTGCCAGCACCGTTTGCGCCCAATAAGCCAAAACCCTCACCACGACAAATCGATAGATTTAGATGAACAACTGCTTTGACATTGGCGTAAGACTTGCTCAAGTTTTCTACCTTGATCGTTGTTTCTACGTGATCAGATCCCTCCTTAATGCTCTCTTTGCATAAATAAAATAACACCAGAGCAAAGTCTGGTGTTAAAGTGTAGAGTTTGTTGTAAATTTCGTTTTCATTTCTCCAAGGTGAGTGAGCATCATTCGAGCGTTGTTATCGGCGTATTGCAGGGATGTAAGCCAAAATTGATCATGCTTCTTCTACATTCGTGTGTAACCGTTTCAAGCTGGTATCAAACTCTTTCTCGATAGCTTCGTCCCGTTGATAGGTAAACAGACTTATGGCAATAATGACGATAAGGTTGACGATAAAACCGGGAATGATTTCGTATACATCTCTAGTAATTTGCAAGTCAATATTTTTCCAAATAATCACTGTTGTTGCGCCTGCTAACATTCCGACAATGGCACCCCAATTGGTCATTTTTCTCCAGTATAGGCTTAACAGGATAACGGGGCCAAAGGAAGCGCCAAAACCGGCCCAGGCATAAGCGACGAGACCTAAAATGGTTTTATTTTCACCGCCCAACGCGAGCAGGCAGGCGATGACTGAAATCGTTAGAACAGCCATTCTTCCAAAGAACACAAGTTCTTTATCAGAGGCATTTTTACGCAGAATCAGCTTATATAAATCTTCTGTCAATGCACTAGATGTTACAATGAGCTGAGAAGAAACCGTGCTCATTATTGCAGCCAATACGGCAGCAAGGACAAGTCCAGCAATAAACGGATGGAATAAAATTTGTCCAAGTTGAATGAAGACAGCTTCTGGATTAGACAATGTATAATTTGTTTGTGCAAAAAAAGCAAGACCTACTAATGCTGTTAATGAAGCGCCAAGTAATG
>Ga0209258_100748_pt1 | contig 20788 bp, 22 predicted proteins | sample Araplaol_mTSA_r2_FD_184281 | JGI IMG/M metagenome (GOLD analysis project Ga0209258, IMG submission 184281) | Arabidopsis root microbial communities from North Carolina, USA - plate scrape CL_Col_mTSA_r2 (SPAdes) (version 2) | ecosystem: Host-associated > Plants > Roots > Endosphere | place: USA...
GGCGACCAAGAGTGCGCTCAACATGCTTACCGCGAAGCTGGCTAAAGAGTTGTTGCCCGAAGGCATCAGAGTGAACGCGGTGAATCCCGGGTACACCGCCACCGATCTCAATGACCACAAGGGCTATCGAACAGTGGAGGCGGCCGCGAAGGTGATCGTTGAACTCGCAGCCTTCAATGTCATGGGGCCAACGGGCGGCTTCTTTCATGACGGCCACAGCCACCAGAACCGGCATCCGTGGTGAGCGCGTGGGCCTGCCGCTTCAGCGGCAGGCCCAACTCCGCATGATTTTGACCCGCCGGGCCACGGCAAGATACTGCGCGCCGTGCAAATGGCGCTTGAGTTCAAAGCCGAGGGCAGGGAGGTATACGCGCATGGTGTGCGCGGCCTGAAGTACGCGGAAGCCGGCTTCACGAGTTGCCGGACCCGACCAAGTGGCAGAACTTGCCCGATGGCGCCTTCATTTTCATTGACGAGTGCTACACCGTTTTTCCGAAGGACGGCGGCACCGCCAAGGTGCCCGAGTTCATCGAAAAGCTCGCTATGTCAGCAAGCCAGTGAGCATTCGTGGCGAGCAGTCCTCAGGCTGCATCGCCTGCGGCTCAGATGTGCATTCGCGGACGTCTGTATCGGCAGGATTCGGGTGGGTCGGTGGCGGTTGATCGTTGCGGCCAGGCGACGGCTCCGTACGCCGAGATTCATTTGGCAACACCTGAAGAAGCCGGCGGGCGTCCAACACCGGCCTTTAGGGCCTGTCAGGTATTGTCCGCGAACACGCCAGCCGGCCCAGGGCCCGGACAGGTCGTGACGATTTGCGATGCAATTCTGTGGGTCAAAAGTCCATTCAAACCGCATGAGAAGCATCCTGCATAAGGCCGCACGAAAGCACTGTGCTTCTGCAAAACCCTGCATCCCATTTATTTGAAATAAATCAATAACCTGAGATTATGGGATAGATCATTGCGCCTCAGTGCTTTGCTTAATTAGTCTATCCAAAAATACTGATGATTTATGAATGAACGTTATCGCTGCGTCTTCCGTTGCGCGAAAGCGGATGACAAAACAAAAAGATGCAGAAGGTATTTAGGGAATCATTGCACCTGAATGTTTGCATCCATAAATTACCGCTATTGATTGTCAAAACGTGTACTCAAATTTTATCGTCAATTCACGCCCTGCTTCGCTCCAAAACATTAAATAAATGGGACCGTGATAATGCAGCCGAACTAGCGGCAGCGGGTATCCAATGGGCAGCCCGATGAGCCATGAGCCACGGCCTATCTCAGATAAGGTCTTCATGGCATCCAACGTATTTACGCTTAAATCCCACAAGATGGCGGGGCGCCTGGTCAGCCTTATAGGGCCGTCGCTGTTTGATGCCTGGTACTTGCTTGAGTTCGATCCGGACGTCGTCGCAATCTGCGAGCGACCCCGCTTGGATATCGCAATCGTCAGAAGTAAGAAGTGTCGTGCAGTCGATTTCTGGATCGCGCGCCAGAATGGTTCGCAGAGTGGCGTTATCGTTCAAGGTGGCTCTCGAACCGATGAGAAGATCTCTCTAGAGATGCTTCAGGCCTCTGTCGCGGCCTCAGGAGTCACGTGTGAGATCTGGCGCGAATGTGATCTGATGCATCGAAGACTGTTCCTTCGAAACCTGAAACAGATCCTGCCCTATCTTTGTCAAGAGGGCGCGATCGACGTAGGTTTGCTCGAGGTCATTGACGCGCTTGTTCTTGCTAGCGGAGCAATTGGTGTAAGTCTTGCCGAGTTGTTCCGGGAGCAAGCTCGACGAAGCCGGACGCAAATTGCAGCGTCACTGTTCGCGGGATACGCAAAGGGGCGGTTCATTGCGGATCTGGCACAAAGTCCGTTGTCCGCTACAGAGACACGATGGGCTGCGCCATGAGCCTGCATGAACGCCTGGCCCTCTTTCCTGAGCTGCGCGACACTTCGACGTGGGGCAAGCCGAGCGAAGAGAAGCTGAAGGGGAAGGAGAAAGAGACCTATCTGAATCGAAAGCGAGCCATCGAGCTATATCTGAAAGGCAATTCATTTGCTGCCATCCTGAAAGAGACCAGGCTACCGAAGAGCGAAGTCTATCGATTTCTTAATCGATGTCTTGAGGTTCGGCCTACGGGAGACATCTTTGGATTCTTCGGTATTGTTCCGAAGCTTGTTCAAAAACCCTATACGCGTACCGCCCCTCTGGGCGACGCACCGGTCGACAAGCTCAAAGGTCTATCCGGTGCCTTTACACAATTGGTTTCAAGCCACCCGAAATTGCATGACTACATAATATCAAGCGCCACGCGCATGCGATCGACGGACGCGCGCGTTATTGCTAAAGCCATCCATAAAAGCTTCCTGGTTCGATGTGCCGAGTTCCGGCGTGATCACGAGTACCCCTTCAATACACGAGCGAAAGGCCTTGGGGCGTTGGAGCGATTCATAGGTCGCTTCCTTGAAGAGTACTGGCTTTCACGCAATCAGACTGATGATTGGACACCTCGCACGGGGCAGCCTCGCGCCGTGGGGCTTCTTCGCCCGTACGAAGAATGTGAGAACGACGGGCATCTCGGGGATCTCTTCTTTGTATTCCGGCAACCTGGCGTTAACCGGGAATGGATCTATGCGACGCCGATGAAGTGTTTCATCATTCTGAATGTGTGTCGTAAGAGCCGTGCGATCCTGGGGTATTCGTATGAACTCGGTAATACGAACTACCCGGCGATTTGTGTGGCTCGATCAGTGGCGAGCACGCTCACCCCGTGGAAAGCCAAGGAGCTCACCGTACCTGGGCTAGAGTACCTGCCCGGAGCGGGCTTGCCCTACGGAGCCATTGAGGGAATGCCGCCACTGCTCTTCGATGCCGTCTTCGTGGATAACGCCCGCAGCAATCGTGCAAAGGTTGTCCTCACTGCTTTGGTTCAGCGCATAGGTGCCTTCGTGAACCACGGTCGTGCTGGCGAGCCTATCGCCAGGGGCATCATCGAGCGCGTCAATAAGACATTAGAGGAGTGTGGCTTCCGCAAGTTGCCAGTCGGGTTTAATCCTAATGGGCCGCGGGAGTCCCGAGAGCGTGCGCTGCGCGAATGCGAAAAGTATGCGGTGACCGTCGAAGAATTCGAGCAAATACTCGATGTGGTTATCGCCAACTACAACGCAAGCTTGCATTCCTCCCTGTCGGGGCAGTCGCCGAACGAATATCTAGAGGGCTGGCTGAAATCACCTGGAGTCTTGCTTCGGGAGGCGATTGATCCGAATGCCATGATAGAAGCGATGCTGCGCATGGAGTTTATCGTGACCATCAGGGCCGGCCAAACGAAGGCGCGTCCTCCATACGTACAGATCTGGGGTGCGCGGTACTCCAATGAAGCCATGCGAAAGCTGCAGGCGTGGAAGGGTCTTTATGCTCGGCTCGTATTTCAGATTGACCGCGACGTTCGACTCTGTCGTTGCTTCTTGCGTAAGAGCGACTCCGAGATTGACATCGGCGTTCTGCACGCACACCCGCCCTGGCACCTCACGCCGCACACGTTGCGTCAACGAGATCAGGCGCGCAAGGCCATTAAGAGGGAGAAGGTGATCATACCGAGCGGCAGTGATGTCCTTCAGGTGCTTTGGAATAGGTGGGCGCGACAAGCGGCAGGCGATCGATCCGCCGCCAGTAAGTTGGTCAAAATGGGTGGTTCGGCGTCGGGCGTTAAGCCGAAATCTTCGGTCGAAAAAACGGCAAGTCGCTCTCGGAACTGGATCAGCATTCTACTCAAGTGAGGCAATCCACTATGCATCCGGTTGAAGCTGCCAATTACGTCATCCCGACCCCGGCCATGGAGTGTTGGATCAACGGGGTCTGTGCGCACTGCCAAGGCAATGCGCCGGGCGCGATCACGCCTGGTAGACAGCGCATCGGAAAGTCCTATGCAATTCGATACTTTGTCGAGAATCAGTTCAAGTACCTGGGCGACTCGGTGGCTGTAGTGAGCATGGAAGTGGCTCCCCATCGCTCGATAACAGAAAAAATGCTATTCGGAGATCTTCTGCGATCCATGGGCTATCCGACCACAAAGAGTGATCCCGAGGCGAGGCGAAGCCTATTTATCGGGCGATTGGTCGAGGCAGCATCCAGGGCGATACACCGCAAGGTGCTTATCATTATCGACGAAGCTCAACTTCTAGATTCGTTTACGCTTCGCCTGCTCGCATCCGTCCATAACGACCTTGTGCGCATTTACAAGGTGACGTGCATGTGGCTTCTGGTCGGGCAGGATGAGCTAAGCATTCTACGGCAAACAGTCTTGGCTGAAGGGCAGCGCCAGCTCGTCGCGCGTTTCATGCGAGAGACGATCGAGTTGGGCAGGCTGCAGGCGGGCGCGGAATTTCGGTACTGCGTTTCGTGCTATGACAAGATGCGCTATCCGGCAAAAGATGGCCCAACCTTCAGCGAATACTTCGCACCTGAAGCGTGCAAGGCGGGTTACCAGATCGGGTCGGATGCCGATTTAATTTTGGAGACGCTCCAAACGGAAGCTCATCAGCATGGAATCGCATCTATGGATGCGATTTCCATGGAGGCGTTTACTGCGGTAATGAACGACATACTAGTCAACCAGCTCCCCAGGCTGGATGTTGGCGATAGGCTTGATCTCGGAATGATTCTGGAGTCAGCTGAAGCCGTGGCGTGGCTGAGTTTGGAAGAAGATGCCTTCTTGGCCGACGTAGAGGCAGTGGACGGCACGAACAAGAACGCGGCGTAGCCACCGTGCCTGCGGGCGGCTAAAGCGTCCGGCTGCAACTTGTGGCTCTGTGGCGCAAGCAGCCTTGCTGAGTTCCCATCGACTGTAGGGTGTCATCCCGCGCCGGATTGCGATTCGTTGGATTGTCGTGTGCGTAAGCGACGCTCCTTAAAGGCGTTGGCGTACCGATCAATGAATTCCGACATGGCGCCACGATAGCGAAGTGTTTCGGAGTTGAGTGTCAGGCCTAGCTCCCGGGTTATCGCTGTTGCATATTGCACTTGGGCTTCCGTGGGTGGCTTAAGGTCCGCATCCAGGCACTCAGCCAAACTGCTGGCAAAGCTGTAGGCGAGCCGCGTTCGCAACGCATCGGCCGAGCCCGCAAGCAACGCACGGTCAAACTGCAACTGCCAGGCCTCCCGTACGCTGTCATCGAGAGGGATGGGGATGCAGTCTTCGTTATCGAGTATGAGCTGAAGAGACATGTCCAGGCGCCTGGCTTGCCAGCGGCAACGACTTGCAACGGATACTACGAAACTCGTAGTATCGTCCGCAAGGCAAAGTTACGAATCTCGTAGGTGCCACCTACAAGGTTCGTGCCATGTCGCGCAAGATCGGTATCCAGGAGATTTTCCAGCGTCGCCTCAAGGCGGCTCGTGAGCGAAAAGACCTTTCCCAGAAGCAACTTGGCATTCAGGCAGGATTGGACCCGTTTGTGGCCAGTACCCGTATCAATCGCTACGAAATGGGTGTGCACCAACCCGACCTGGCGACCATACAACGCTTGGCCGACGTACTCGAGGTGCCGACGGCTTACCTCTTCGCCGGTGATGAGCGGCTGGCGCGAATGATCTTAGCGTTTGACCAGATGTCGGCCGCGGAGAAGGACCAGCTCTTGAAGAAGATCGAGTCTCGGTAATGGTCGTGCTCGGCGGGCGCGGGGCGGCGAGCATTTGCCGCCAAAGAGGCCACGTCGATGACCACTCGCTCTCAGCTCCAAGACATAATGAACTCGGTTCGAAACAATACCGTCATCGAACCGCGGTTGTTCGACGCACTTTTGTCCGCCACGGTTTATGCCCATATACCCGTAACGCAGGTCCCGGGGCGCATCCGTTTTGTTCAGTTCGATCGCCCCGACAACGGCATGACCGTGTTGCCGTTCTTCAGTGACCTAGAAAAGGCTGAGCGGGCACTGGGGGCGAGTCGCGAGATCTGTGTCATGGCCATGGATGCACGCCAGCTGTTCGAGCTGACGCGTGGTGCCACCCTGATGCTCGATCCCAATGACAGCTGGGCGGTACTTTACCCCGAAGAAATTGCTGCACTGCTTGCTGGTGAGTCTTTGGTCGCCTTTGAGCTAGAGACAGTGCCGGCGCCTGAGACCGTTGGCGTCCGAGCACCCACGGTTCCTGTCGACAATTTAATTAAGCTGCTCGAGGCGTACTGCCAATCCGAGGCGAGTGTGGTCGCAGGCTACATTGTGGAGATACTTCGGGGCGAGGATCATCAGGAGGCTTCGCTATTGGTCGCGTTAGCTGCTCCAGCCGACGTGAAAGAGCGTGTCGTGCGGGCAAGCATGCAGTTCGCTCAGCCAGCCATCGACGGTCTCGCACTTCCTCTGTTGATGACGGCGATTGAGCCCGATGGTGAGAGTGCATCGTTCTACAATCGGGGCACTCAGTTCTACGGCCAGTGTGGATTAGCGAAGCGCGCCGAAGGCATGCCCGACTGACCTGGTCGCCAGTCGTCGGGCCCTATCGTAAGGCCCGACTTCCGTCCAGCTGAAAATCCGTTTGCCAGCTCCGGCGCACAACACCTGGACAATCAGTTCCAGAGGAACTCCAGTCGCTTCGAGATCGCTACAGCATCCGCGGGCTAGCTGTCTTTCTTCGGGCCGAGCTGGCTGATGTAGTCCCGCAGTTGATTGCAGGCAGGTGCCATGTGGGCCGCGAAGTCGGGGTCGCCTTTCGTGTACGGGTAGGTGATCGTGGTTACGCCAGCAACATCGCTTGGCAGTCGCACCTTGTTGTTGCGGGGTTCGAAGAGGATCGCTCGGCTTGAGCCCAGGCGCCCCATGAAGAGTCCTAGTTCGAAGATCACGTTATCGCGCGGCGTCGGCCAGTCATTCTCCTTGTAGTGAACGATGTCGTCGGCATGTGCGATGGCTACAGCGAAGTCCGCCTTTTCAACCTCTTCCTCCAGTGTCTTCAACGTGTACTGAGTGGCACGAAAAACACCCTCGTTCCACGGAATGACATCAAACGGATCGTAAGCGAGCGCGGAATGAATGGCGCGTGCGATAGGCAGTGACTCTACCGAACTGATAAGGAAGATGCGTATCTTCTCGTGCACAGGCTTGACGAGCTTGTTGCGCTCACGCAACCGTTGGGCAAGCACCTGGGCGACATGGCGGTACAATTCGTTGTGTCGGCTCGCCATGTCATTGAAATCGGCCTCGCTTAGGCAGGCCACTACAGCATCCGTTTCTGCAATGACACTGGCCGAGCGCGGAAGCGCGGGATCCATGGCAGCCATCTCGCCAAGCGTGTCATTGACGGTACGGTCGCCGATCTTCCGGCCATTGACCGAAATGGCGAATGTGCCATGCAAGACGAGGTAGATGTCGTTGTCCGCCGCCTCTTGCACGATTAGGGTCTCCGCTGTCGATAGCGCGCGCAGCGTAGCCTTCTCGGCGATTTCCTTGGCCAGGTCCTGATTGCCCCGCACCACCTTTTGGGCCAGCAGGGCTTCCAGCAGGAGCCTCCGACCGTTAGGACCTTCAAAGCGATGAATCATGTGTACCCCAGTATGTTGGTGGTGGCGTGATCTGCGGGGAGGGCGCTCGAACTTGGCCGCAGGACCGAATTATCCGGCGGTGTCGTTTCATGGTGCTACACCAGGCGAATCCAGGTGCGCTTGGTGCGTCGGTTCACCGGAGCAATCCGTTCCTCATCGTTCGGCGCTTCGGCAACAGGAGTTGCAGGTATCGCAGCGTCATTAGGTGAGAATGCCGTGATCGACATCTGAATTCTCTTGCGTGAGGCAAGGCGCGCGATCATCAGCACGGCAAAATTTACGCCGACCTTCGGGTCCCGGACGAGCTGATCCATCGTGTCGCAATCCGTCGGGCTTGGCACGGCCGGGGCGGACGGATGCGAATGCCACTCGCCCAGATAGTTGTGCCGCGTGTAGTCATGCCCGGTTTGGTCGAAGAAGGCCGCCAGGAACGTGGCGTGATGCACGGGATCGCGTACAAAGTGGTGCTCGCTCCCACCTGACGGCTGTACCGATAGCGCTGCCACGCGGAACGTGTCGTCTTGCAGATGTTCACCAACCAGCACGCCACCGGTTTCCCTCCTCCCCGCAAGGTGCAGAGCCTCCAAGAGCTGGTCAACCACGGTGGGCGGCAGCACCACCTTCATGCCGGCCCCCGCGCACGAAATAGCTCAAGCAGTCGCTCCACTTCCTCGCGCTGCTCTTCCGGGCTTAGTTCGGATGGCGCCTCCCGATCCTCCTGCGGTGGAAAGTCGAGCGGAAAGGTTTCGAACGGTTGCGCGAAGGCGGGCGAGGGCGCCAACCCGATCAGGTAAGCGGAGCTAGGGAAGTGCGACGGGGAGCGGCCAAGCAGCAGGTCAATAGCCATTCGCGCCGCCGGCGCAGCGATGGCGGTTACATCGGCATCGTCAGCAATAAATGGGGGTGCTTCGCCACCGCTTTCGTAAGGGGCAGGGGCCCGCAGCGGTGGAATGCCGCGCTCATCGAACCAGTTGTCGACGGCCCAGCGCATCCTCGGTATCGAGGGTTCAATGCCGGGACGCCACCGTGCAATCAGCCCGCCGATGCCGCCGGTGAACACCTCCGCCCAGATGACCGGCACCTGGTGCATGGCGGCGATCCCGGCCACGATGTTCGTGGCGCTGGGGTTGGCCGTAGCGTCAATGATGAGATCGCAACCGCCAAGTGCCGTGAGAAGATTCTCCGCGGATTCGGAAGAATCTTGACCACCCAGGCGTTGCGAGCGCTTGCGCACCGAAATGCTGGCACGAATCCGGCGCAGCCGGTGGCCGAGGCCAGTTGCCTTATGCAAACCCACTTCCTGCCAATCCAGGTCATGGCGCACCAGATTGTCGGGCAACAAGATGTCGTCATCGGCCAAGAAGAATTTGTCGACACCGGCCCTGGCCAGCATGGTGGCCATCTTGCTACCCAGTGACCCGCAACCCACGATGCCGACGCTTCGCCCGGCCAGAGCCGCGAAGGCAGGGTCGACACGATCTGCGGCGGGCTCGGGCGATACAAACCACAGCTGTTCAACGGAGGTGTCAAAAACGCGATAGGCGAATACCGTGTTGTTACCACGCAGTACGATGAGCAGGCCGGTGTCCTCCACCCATCCAAGCGATCGGGCACCTTCCTGAAAGTCCGCCTTCACGGCTGGATTCAGTTCAGCCCACGTGTCGGGCACGCGGGTGATGAAAGTCGGAATCGGCGTGAGGTTTTCGCTGATTACCTTCGGAAGGCCTGGGTCCGGCCACGCATCGTCCCCGGACACCAGCTGAGACACGAAGTAGACGACCTGGTCGGGCGACACTTGAGGGATTGTTTCGCCGGTCAAGTGCGCGTCGACTGCCAGTCCATCCCAGCGTGCCAGGGTCTCGCGGCTGACGAGGAGCCGTCGGTACGCCGTACGCAACCGCTGTCCCTCGGTGTGGCGATGCACGGACGGTACTTCGACCGATACCCCGGAAGCCGGGCTCTCCCCTGACAGCAAGCGATGCGCGCTCTCGACCAGGGCGCGACCGAGGAACTCCGGCGACCAGTTGTCGGAACGGTACTCCAAGCATAGTTCGCCGCCGGCACCAAACTGGTGCCCGGTCCACCGCGTGGTGTCGCCCCTCGGGAAAACCGAGGGTGGCGAATGCGGGAAGGTGCGGGGGTAACGTAGCTGCACGGGATACTGGCGATGCCCGATATCCAGGTCGTAATCGACGACCAATCGCATGTCGTCGTCAAAGCGCAGTGTGCCGGCCGTCAGCCACTCCGCTTCCGCCGCGAGCGCGGCCAAGGCCTCACGCTCACGGCGAAAACGCGCCATGTCATCGATATACCAGTACTCAAGCGAAGCCATCGGGTTTTGCCGGTCCGGTGGGGCGGTTCGGGAACGCATAAGCGGTCGACGCGGCCGAGGCCGGGCGCAGCAAGCTTGAGGTCGCGGAGGCTGCCTTCTCGACCCTTGAGCGCTCTTCCGATTCTTGAGTCAGTTCACGCACTGCGGTGTCGTAGTCGAGATCCTTTCGTTTGCGGCTCTTGCCAAACAGCGTGCGGACTTTTTCCGAACCGCTGTCGTAGGCGATCTGCCCGATTGCGGATTCGGCGCCGCTGCAACGGCCCTGTTCTTTTTCGGCAGCGAGCGCGCCTCGGCTGACCGAACAGCGGATCAACTCGCCCTTCATGCCTAGCCGGGTCGCAGTCATGGGTCCGAATTCGAAGCCAATCTGCAGCCCCAGGCTCGATGCGTCGGTGCCCGCAGCTTTTAGCTTGGAGAGCGCCAGATTGAAGCTGCTGCGCATCGCACCGGCACAGAGCGTCATATTGGTAACGGATTCCGCCGTATCGGTGGTTTGCGCCGTGCCTTCCACAAGCAAGCCGTGAATGCAGTCACCGATGAACCGCACCTTACGTCCTTTGAAGTCCGTGTGGAGCACCGCGTCCAACTCACTGCGCAGCACATGGAGCGAGCGCACGACATGCTTGGCCTTTTCGTCGTCATTGACGTTGTCCCCGACGTACTTCGTGAAACCGTCAATGTCACCATAGACCGCCGCAGCCTCCTGGCGGCGTGAGTTCTTGACGGAGAGCAATTCCAAATCAAGGTCGGCGTACGGGGGCGTGTGGGCGCTGAACTCGAACTTCCCGATGGGGTTGGCATCGAGATCGGCTTTCCAGTCCTTGACCACGCCATCGACGGTGCCACTGAGCTTGGCCAAGTCTTGGCTCTTGGCGATTTCCGCCGACGTCAGGGCGGTGGTGTCCTCATTCGTCACCGTCGCTAAGCCAATGGCTTTGCGTGCCGTATTGGTGAGGTAGATGCCGGTGGCCGAGCCACCGCCGGAGCGCTTGGCCGCGAGGTTGGCGGGACGTCCTAGGAACAGGGGTTCGCGGTGACCGCGGCGTCCGTTGCTGACAGCCAACGCTTTGCCAGTATCGATGCCGATGCGCACCTCGGCGGCCGGATGATCGGCATCTTCGCCAGTCTGCGCGAGGACCTCGATGATCATCTGGCCGATGGCCACCGCGCGGTGCAGGCGATGGGCTTCATCGTCATAGGGTTTGGCTACAACGGAATGCAGGCGCTGGTTGTGGAAGTCGATCAGCATGGCATTTTCGTTGGCGAGAATGCGATGGACCGCCCGGTAGTGCAGATTCAGAAACCGCAGGACGCGGCGATGGCAGGTCTCCCCCTCCACCTGTGTGACGTGGAGCATCTCGTCGAGGTTGAGGATGTCCGCGTACAGGTGCACCCCATCAACGCGATACGCCACGTGCTTGGGCAGATTCGTCAGATCAGTATCGCGTACGTAGGGTCGGATCTCGATGTCCTCCAGAGGGACTTCGTCGATCTTGGTCTGGATGCGCTTGTCCGCCCGGTCCTTGTTCCAGGTGCGGGCGCTCATGCGGGCTGACCCTCCGGGTGGATGGAAGCATGCGGGTGCCGTAGATGCTGACGAACGTGCCGAACCATATGCGGTACTCCTTGGCTATCGTGAGTGAAGGGCATCGTTCTCCCGTCCCGTCGCAGGAATTGCGACAAGCTGGTAGCCAGGCATGGGTCTCCCCCCAAGCCTCACAGACGGTGCGAGTTAATACATTGTGACGGCCATCACGGTTTCAAGGGGGAGAGATTGACCCCAAGGAACGGGTCGCCCTCTCACGGGCCGCCTGGTTTCAATGCGGGTATTCCGCCCGCTAGAGCGCCTGAGTTAGCGTCACCGTGCCGGACTGTCGGCCTTCGACGTCGCCCACGTGATTGCGGCCAGGGGAACCGTCGTTATCTCACCCGCTCGATACAGGGCACAAAATTTGTCGGCACACTCGATGATTCGGTACGTCGTCACACCCGCATGCGGGGTGGGCAGCTCCACGACGGGGGCGTTAGGGAATCCCTTCGCGAGGTCCACGGCCGCGACGCGCGCGCCAACATGGACGAAAGGCCCGATCGACAAGAGAAGCGCCGCGCCGATCAATGCGAACGATGTGTAAATCGCGTAAGCACTGAACAAAAGGGTGCGCACCGGAGCCAAGACCGCTCGAATCACGCGAAAGCGGTCAATATGCGGGCCGTCTCGCGTCGCTCGGCCGCGGCGAGCCTCGGCGCGCGTGATGAGGTGATGGACGGCGGCCGAAAGTCCTGTCAGGAGAACGATCGGAAGGACCGCAACCAGAAACCAGTGAGCGGCGAGGGCCTGTGCGACCCCGTCCAGAACCGCGACCGACCCTTCCATCCAGCCACGCGCCGCGGCGATAAATGTTCCCTGGACATCGGTGGGAAACATCGACGGCGCTAAATGCAGATGGGCCAGATAGCCATCGTGAAAGGCTCGCCCGTTGAGATAGCAAAATGGCGTCACGGCCGCCGCCAAGGCGGCGATCCATTTGCCCGTTGCGATCGAAGAGGTCGGCTTGGCTGCGGCAACCACTTCAACGGTGGTTTGGCGTTCGAGCATGACAATTCCCCTGACGTGGCTGGTGGGCCCCATATGCCAAGCTGCCATCTCAAGGACTGCGACGCCGCGCTAGGCGAGGGGGCTGTGGCGGTGCTGGGCAGCATTGGCAGAGTCGAAGTCTGGCTAGAGACAGCTCATCGCGCCACTGAGCGCTCGATGCGCGTGTATGGCCACCAACAAGGCAGGGTGCGGCATGTGCGTGCTGCGGTGGCGAGGCCCGAACCCAAAGGAGCATTGGGTGGCCTGGGCACTGGTATCAGTGATGCGCTATCGACCCCGACTCGTGATAAGTGCACGTGAGTCAGTTGACTCATGTGGGGCGGGCGTCCAATTGGTGCAGCAGGCGTCAACAACGGGTCTGTCAGTCGATTATCTCGATTAGGATGCGTTATCGAGGGTAGGGCGCACTACGGCACTTCGCCGCCATCAAGCGGCTCATATGTGATTTATGCCGTCTTCTCCGTGCCCTTGATCAAGCCAAGGCGAATCAGGCTTTCTGCGGTCGCCACAATCGCCTCTTCTCGCGGGCGAGGGGACCAGCCAAGCACGCTTTTCGCCTTTTCGCTGGTAGCGTTCATGTGGCGACCCAGCAGCGGAATGGAGCCACGCAACGCCGGATCCTTAAACGCACCCAGGCGAACCAGCCAGTTGGGTAGCGTTCGCGCATTCACCTTGCGCGCTGAAGATCCCATGCTTTCCTTGAGCACTCCTGCGACCTCGGACAACCAGAGACTATCGCCGGAAATCGCAAGGAAACGCTCGCCCTTGGCCGAAGGGTGGATCATTGCACGCAGGTGGAGATCCGCCACATCGCGCACGTCCACGAAGCCGCAGTTGATCTTCGGGCAGCCGGGCTGCCCCTCCAGCATGTGCTTGATCAGCCGGATGGAATGCGAGTAATCCGGACCCAGCACCGGGCCCAGCACCGCGGTGGGATTCACTACGGACAGCTCCAAACCTTGCCCCTCGCGGGCCATGAATTCCCACGCTGCCCGCTCAGAAAGCGTCTTGGCCTTCTGATACGGCCAAATGTCACTGGCGGTCAGGTCGCTCCAGTCTGTCTCGTCGAAGGGTCTATCCATGTCGCCATGGCCGGCACAGATCGCACCGAACGCGGATGTGAGGACGACTCGTTTGACGCCCGCGTCGCGAGCGGCGCGAAGCACGCGTAGATTCCCATCCACCGCTGGCCGTATCCAGTCGTCTTCGGAAGTTTGCGTGCCAGTCGGAGTAGGCGAGGCGCTGTGCAATACGTATGCGCAGCCGGCAGCGGCATCCGCCCAGCCGTGGTCGGAACCGAGATCGGCCAAGGCAAACGACAGGCGCTCTCCCGGTTCGGCGCCCGCCGCCCGCAGTTGAGCCAGCACCTCGCCTTGACGGGCCAGGTCGCGCACTGTCGTGCATATCCGATACCCGGCTTCAAGCAGCGTGAGCATGCAGTGTTGCGCGATGAAACCGGTGCCACCGGTGACCAAAACCCTTGAACTCACAGCCGCATTCTCCGACTCGCCTCGCCCAAGGAGCGATACCAGCGAGTTTGTATACACATGTATACTTCGATTGGCTGCCGATTGTCTACATGCGTATACTTTCGCCATGAAGAAACCTTTGCACCCCGCCAAAGCGATACATCGCCGCGATGCCGAAGCCACCCGCGAGGCGATCCTGATGTCCGCGCGTAAGGCTTTCGCGCGATCGGGCTACGATGGCGCCGGCCTGCGCGAGATCGCGGCAGAAGCCGGCGTCACGGCCATGATGGTGAACCGCTATTTCGGCACCAAGGAGCGCCTGTTCGCGGAAGTCATCGAACAGACCATGACGCAAGGCAGCCTGATCGCAGGCGGAATCTTCGATCAGCCAGGCTCCGGCAAGGCGCTGGCGGAGGCGCTGATGAAATTGACCCGCGCCCATGACACGCCGCTGGATGGTTTCCTGATTACGTTGCATTCGGCGTCCAGCCACCTTGCCGCGGAGATCGGCCGCGACAAGATTTCCGCTCATCACCTGAAGACGACGGCCAAGGCGCTGCGCGGAAAGCACCGAGCTGAGCGCGCGGCGTTGATCCTGGCGGTGATTTCCGGCTTCCAGGTGATGCGGCAGATGATTGCGCTACCGGCACTGGCGAATGCCAACGAACAAGATCTGGCTGAGCTGTTGGCGGGGGTGTTCAATCAATTGATTGATCCGTGATTGCAGTGTTCTCCGCACTAAAACATCGGCTCGCCAAATGCTTGATCTTAAATAATCGCGCGCGCACTGATTTGTGCAGTTGTGCGACGACCGTGGAGGAGAAATCTCTGCAGTGAAGATGCCACTGCAGAGATAGACCTGACTCCTTGGGTAAGCGACGGAAAACAAACTTGCGATAGTTGATCTCGCTTCCCAATAAGATCAGCATCTCCGGCTTTTCGTGCGCCGTGCATGTGCGCGACATTTCTACTTTCAAATGTCTTGACAAGGACGCTGTCGTTGTCGAGAGTCCTCGTTGCTGGATGATTGGGGAGCGGCAGTAGCATCCGGGGAAAATGGAGTTCCGTGTAAGTCGGCCTAAGCTGCCGTCTTACGGATTGAGCAAGAGGCGATGGGGAGCCATGGAACTACAGTGCAAACGCACCGCGTTTTTTTGCGTCCTGCCGCGATCTTCTTTTTAGCCACCGGCTTATTCACGACAGCCGGCTGTGCCGAAATGCAAAAGCCAGGCGTGAAAGCTAAGCCTATCGGCAGGATTGCCTTTACCGTAGACGATACCGGCCTACCTACGTTCGAGGCCGTGGTCAACGGACAAAAGGTCCGCCTTTTTCTGGATACTGGCGGATACAAGACTCTCGCCTTGAAGCAAGAGGCTATCGCCCGGCTCGGCCTTCCGTATGAGGGAGCCAGTCAAAAAGCTAATGATGCTCAGCGTCAGACCTACATAAGCAGGTCATTCACTGCGAGCAGTCTGAAGGCCGGCAGTTTGGATTTGACGGCAATTCATGGGGCAGATTTGCCACCGATGGAAGGAAGCCACAGCTATCCACAGGATGGCTACATTGGGTACGGCCTCTTGAAGGACTACCTTCTGGTTTTTGACTACCCCATGGGTGAATTGCGTCTTTTCTCCAAAGACGATCTGCATGCCATGCAAACTGAATGTGGCGACGGTGCAACATTTACCTAAAAAAGATGGGACGCTCGGCGTCGTCCACGGTTGGTGACACAGCGTCAATCCCGACAGCGAGGTCTTACCTCCACTCGTAGGACGCCGCCCGGACAAAATGCTCACGGGCAGTCGGACTCAGCCACGGAAATGCATCGTTGAGTGCCTGCTCCGCGGCCGTGATTCCCGAAGGCAGATCGCATCCCTGCCAATACGCCGCTCCGCAAGCGTGAGCCCAGACATTTCGTGCCACGATGCGATCGGTCTCGGAGAGGCTCGTATGGGTCAACACCGTTTCCAAGAAGCGCCAAGGTGCGGACCAGTCAGTAAAGCTTTCTGCCGCATGGATGACTTGCGATTGGGACATCGAATTGGACTCTCTTGATCTTGCATATGGGGCGCTTGCCTTTAGAAGGTCTTCGGCGCCGCCTATCCGTATGTGCCACTAATGCTCGATCGACCGAAGTCGATTGAGATGGCGCAGGATCTCGCTTAGGTCCACGGGTTCCATGAGCGTCACGTCGGCCACGATGCGCGATTCCTCCACGGCGTTCGTTGGTTCATCGTGCTCGGCCAGCAATATCACGGGGACGCCACAGCGACGCAGCACCATCGCGACGTGCCGCGACTCACCGTATGGAAGATGAGCATCCACAATCGCGGCGTGCGGGGTCACCTTGAGTAAAACGTCCACCATGGATTCGAAGCCTGCCGTGACGAGGACGGAGTGTCCGTGGTCCTGCAGGTCGTGCTCGAGGGCGGCACAAAACCCCAGGTCACCATCGACAATCAGGACGCGCATGACGCCCTGCCGTTGTGGCATATGGGGCGGAGGAGAAACGGATTCGTCGAGACTCGTAGTCCGCAATCAGCGTACATGTTCACTTTCGGCGGCGCCCCGGCGCCCCGGCCGCATGGAAGCGCGACGGCGGCACCAGATGGGTTCGCACTGTCTCGAACAATGGGCTCGCTTCGGCAGGGGCCAGCACATGCCGCCCAACCGCAGCCGCCGCTAGCTGCGCCAGCTCGAGCGGGAGAGGTACACGGCTGTCCGACCAAAAGGACAGAGTCAACGGCGCCAACCGCGTCGCGCTGTCGAGATGGGGCAGCACTTCAGCGTAAACTTGCTGCAGGGTGCGGTTCGTTGCCGGGTCTGCGGAAGGTGCCATCAGGGCGTGGCAGGCGGGCTGATTGGCGCTTTCAAGGTAAGCGCCATAGGCGGTCAGGCTTGCCGTGAACAACGATCGGTAGCGCAGCGCTTCCGATCCCGCCGGTTGACCCACCTCATGCTCCACGACCGCGACGGCGAACCGCAGCGGCAGGCGCCGTATCAATGTGGCCAAGGTGGTTTCCGCCGCCGCCGCGTCCCGCTCGAGAGACAAGCTTAGTTGGGGCGAGACCTGGTGGATCCAGGACGTGCCCTTGGGTCCACCAAAGGTGGTGAGCTCGCCCCTCACGCTACGCAAGGCACTGATAGCCTGCGTGAGCATGGCCCAGCCTGCCGACACCGTTGGCCAGCACAGTAGCTGGACGAATACCTGCTTGGTTGGGGTTGTGGCGACGTACTCGCCTACAAAGGCGACTTGCTCGGGGCGCAGCCCAGCAAAGGGCCGCGCGGAGCTCACTCGTGTTGTCATGATCGATTGTCCCGTGTCGGCCGTCGCGTTATCGGCCGCCGACGCGGCGATGCTCGGCTTCAACCGATGGCGCTTCTACAGAAGCCTCTTCCTCGGCATGCCACGGTCGTCCCGTGGTCTGTTCGATGTACTCACGGATCAGTCGGCGCACGACTTGGGACGGCGTGGTGTCTTCGGCGGCGCACAGGCGCTCAAAGACAGCCTTCTTGCGGGGGTCGATCAAGATGGTCAACCGCGCGGTGCGGTTTTCAATGGTCATACGACAAGCTCGGACTTACACCTAATGTGCATGGCATGATAATACCATGATCATCCAAGTCACTGCGGTGGGGTGCGATGGACGCGAGCAAGGTTCGCAACTATTTGCGATTGTTTGTGCCGAAGCTGGTTACCGTGCTGCAGGAAGGCTATGGGTGGGGCGACTTGCGGCGTGATGCCGTAGCCGGGTTAACGGTTGCGATCGTGGCGTTGCCCCTGGCTATGGCGCTGGCGATCGCCAGCGGAACCACGCCGGAAAAAGGTCTCTACACGGCCATCATCGCGGGCTTTCTGATCTCCGCCGTGGGCGGCTCGCGAGTCCAGATCGGCGGGCCGACGGCCGCCTTCATTCCCGTCGTGTTCGTGGTGATCCAGAAGTTCGGCTTTGGCGGCCTGATCCTTTGCACCTTATTGGCCGGTTTGATGCTGATGGGCGCCGGGCTTTTGCGACTTGGCACCCTGATGAAGTACATGCCGCAGCCTGTCATTACAGGCTTCACGGCGGGCATCGCAGTGAGCATCTTTTCGAGCCAGGTCAAGGATGCCCTGGGACTTACGATGCCGGCTGTGCCGGCAGACTTTCTGCCGCGTTGGGCGGCATATATGCGCTATCTGCCGACCACTCAACTCTCGGCGATCGCGCTCACGCTCATCGCCCTGGCTCTGATCCTGGCGCTTAGACGATGGCGACCCGTCTGGCCCGGCTTCCTGATCGCCCTGGTGGTCTGCACCGCATTGAGTGCGAGTTTGGCGCTACCTGCCGAAACGATTGGCAGTCGTTTTGGCGGGCTGCCGTCGAGCCTACCGATCTTCGACTTTCCGCACATTCCGTTCGAACGCACGCGTGAGCTGCTCCCCAGCTCGTTCACCATCGCTTTCCTTGCCGGCGTGGAGTCGCTCTTGTCCGCCGTGGTGGCCGACGGCATGACCGGCGGGCGGCATCGCTCGAACGGGGAGCTGGTGGCGCAGGGCGTTGCCAACGTGGCCTCGGCCTTGTTTGGTGGGCTTCCCGCCACGGGCGCTATCGCTCGTACGGCCACGAACATCCGTGCCGGGGGCCAGACACCGGTCGCCGGGATGATCCATGCCGCTTTCCTGCTGCTGTTCATGCTGGTGTTGGCGCCGCTGATGAAGTTTGTCCCACTTGCTGCGCTGTCGGCAGTACTACTGGTGGTGGCATGGAACATGAGTGAGATCGAACACTTCCGGCATACCTTGTCGGCTCCCAAGGGCGACGGACTGGTCCTCCTGCTGACGTTTGGTCTCACTGTCTTCTTCGACCTGACCGTGGCGATCGAGGTAGGCCTGGTGGTCTCGGCGTTCGTCTTCATGTTTCGCATGGCTGACGCCGTGGAGGTCAACACCGGGATCAAATTGCTGGATGAGAACGGTGATGACCCCGTGTCCGTAGGCGATCGGTCACAACGTACCCATTTGCCCCCGGGCGTCGAAGTCTTCCAAATCAGCGGGCCACTGTTCTTTGGGGCTGCCAATCGGCTCGACGATCTGTTGGACCAGTTCCGTGAGCCTCCGCGCGTCTTTATTTTGCGCATGCGCTTGGTGCCCGTTATCGACGCCAGTGGCGTGCATGCGCTCAAGGCGCTGCGTGAACGCTGTCGGCGGCGCGGTATCGTGCTGGTGGTCTCGGGCCTTCAAGCGCAGCCGCGGCGAGTCATCCAGCAGATGGATTTGCACCCGCAAGAAGGGGAGTTGTATTTCGTCGACCATTTCGATGCGGCCTTGGTCTTGGCGGGAGACCTGGTTGCTACGCCGCGTATGCAGGGCGACCCGGCTTAAAAGCAGCAACCTTAAGCGTTCGCTCGATTTTGCCGCCATGGTGTTCACGCGTAACCGCTTGCCCCCTGAAATCGCAGTGCATACCGTGGAGATCCACATGATTGATCAGATCGATCACCTCGTCCTCACCACGACGGACGAAACGGCCTGCGTACGCTTCTATGTCGAGGTGTTGGGTATGACGCTGGAACAACCCAGGCCAGGGCGTAAGGCGTTTCGTTTTGGCAGCCAGAAGATCGACCTGCAGGTGAAGGGGCATGAGCTCGAACTAAGAGCACACCTTCCCGTTCCAGGTGCATTGAACCTGTGCTTGCTTGCCAACATACCGCTGGACGAGGTTATCGGGAGGCTGATCGCGATGGACATCCCCATCGAGGAAGGACCGGTGTCGCGCAAGGGGGCGACCTCGGACATCCGTTCGGTGTACGTGCGGGATCCGGACCTCAACCTGATAGAGATTGCCGTGTTGGCGGGGTAATCCGGCAGCAGTGGCATAGTCTGCCGCGGGAAAGGTCAATTCACGGCCTGCCCTCGAAGGGTGGCACCGGGTCCTTGGAAGTTGCGCATGTTCGTAGAGGCAACATGGTTAAACCTTATCTAGCCATGTGGCATCTGACCGGGAGTTGCCCCGACCATAAGGTCACAGATGGATGGCTTGCCGATGTTGGAGAGGCGAAAGAATCGACGCGATGGGTGGCGGGTCATGCTGTCCCTCTTGGCCTTATTCATCACTTTGCCGGTCTTGGCGGGATGCGATGACTGCGCCGCTATAGCCCAGCACTTTGCTGTCAAAGAAGGCTTCAACGGTGTGGTACTGGTAGGTCGGGGCTCGACGATCGACTACGCCGGCAGCTTCGGTGTGGCGGATGCCAGCACTGGTCGAGTCCTGGCCGCCGATACGCCGTTTGAGGTTGGCTCGATCTCCAAATGGATCGCAGCGATGGTGGTCATGCGACTGGTCCAGCAAGGTCAGCTTACGCTGGATCGGCCGATTTCGGCCTATCTACCGGACTATCGTCGTGACAGCGGCGCCAAGCTGACGTTGCGCAGTCTCATGAGCCACGCCAGCGGCGTTCCTAACGATGTCGATGAGGCCATCAAGCGTGATCCGGTTACGCGAACGTTGTCGCTCGATAACGCTGAAGCCGTGCGTCGCTTTGCTAGCGGCAACCTGCGTTTTGAGCCTGGAGCAGACTGGGATTACTCACACTCCAACTGGCTACTGGTCAAAGCTATCGTCGAGCGAACCACTGGACGAGACTATGCCTCGCTAGTCGACGGATACGTGATCCAACCGCTTACCATGCACCACAGCGGTACCTATAGCGGCAGCTCGGCGGTCGTACGCGATATGGCGCGGGGCTACCAACGACTCGCCCCACAGGCAGAGCCGCTCGACAAGCCGTCACCGAACTTCATGATGCTCGCAGGTGGATTCTACGCAAGCGCCAACGATCTCTTTGCCCTGATGGATGGCCTCTTTACAGGCAGGCT
>Ga0209258_100750_pt1 | contig 20649 bp, 15 predicted proteins | sample Araplaol_mTSA_r2_FD_184281 | JGI IMG/M metagenome (GOLD analysis project Ga0209258, IMG submission 184281) | Arabidopsis root microbial communities from North Carolina, USA - plate scrape CL_Col_mTSA_r2 (SPAdes) (version 2) | ecosystem: Host-associated > Plants > Roots > Endosphere | place: USA...
TTCAGCCCCACCAGACGCTGCGATGGCACCAGGCAGTTGCGATGCAGGCGGATGAGCTGGTCCGGATAGGCCTCCTCCAGCTGCCGCAGCGATTCCTCAAGCAGCAGCTGACCACCGCGATGCTGCACCACCACGTACTTCTCCTCGGCCACCAGGCTGACCACGTCGTTCAGCGCCACCCTTACCTGCTCGCCGCGCAGACGTCCGTGCAGATAACTCACCGCTTCGCGCGGCATCTGCTGCAGGCGCAGGCTGGCGCGCTGCAGGGCTTCGTTCAAGCGCTCCAGGCGCACCGGCTTGAGCAGGTAATCGACCGCGCCGAGATCGAACGCGTGCAGCGCATGGTTCTCGTAGGCCGTGCAGAACACCACCAGCGGACGCTTGCGCCCGGCCAGCCGTTGCGCGAGCGCCGTGCCGGTGAGGCCGGGCATGTTGATGTCCAGCAACAGCACGTCGGGCTGCAGGTCGCCGAGCGCTGCCATCGCGGCGTAGCCATCGCCGACGCTGCCGACGATCTCGACGTCGCTGCATTCGGCAAGCAGCGAGGCGAGCCGCGCGCGGGCCAGCGGTTCGTCGTCAACGATCAGTACGCGCATGGGAACCTTGTCCGGGAAGTTGCAGCCTCACCACGAAGCGGCCGTCCACGGGCCCTGCCTGCACGCGCGCGCGCGCGCCATAACGATAGGCGACGCGCTGGCGGACGTTGTCCAGGCCATGGCCATGGCCGCCGGGTGTCGGCGCGCCGGCGAGCGGGTTGTCGATCTCGATCAGGATGCCCTCGCCTTCGCGACGGCCACGCAGGATGATCTCGCCGCCTTCGCGCAGCGGCTGGATGCCGTGGCGCACGGCGTTTTCCACCAGCGGTTGCAGCAGCAGGCGTGGCAGCGGGTAGTCGGCAGGCAGGTCGTGCAACTCGCGGCGTATCCGCAGGCGTTCGCCCAGGCGCAGCTGCTCGATGTCGAGATAGCGCTCGACCAGCCCCAACTCTTCCCCCAGCGTGCCGTCGCGCGTGCTGTGTTCGCCCAGTGCCGCGCGGAACAATTCGGAGAGATCTTCCACCGTGCGTTCCGCTGCCGCCGGATCGACGCGGACGAGCGCGGCCACGGTATTCATGCTGTTGAACAGGAAATGCGGTCGGATGCGCGCCTGCAGCGCCGCGACCTGTGCCTGCGTCACCGCCGCGAGGCGCGTTTGCCACTGTGCCTGCAGGTAGAAATAGCGCAGCATCGCCGCGCCGAGCAGCGCGGTGATGGCGGTGTTGTTCTGCACGAAATCGCCGGTGGTGTCGGTGAGCAGCTGCATCTGCATCGCGCCATCCATCCAGTGCACGACCACGCTGCCGCCGGCGACGATCGCGACCATCGCAAGCCAGACGCCGGCATAAGGCGTCTGGCCAGGCAGTCGCTGCAACAGCGGGCTGAGCTTGCACAGCGCCACACCGATCACCAGTGCCAGCCATTCGGCAAACAACATGCCGACGCTGTAGCCGCGCCAGCCATGGCTGTTGTTCGGCGCCAGCCACATCACGGTGACGGTGATGGCGCCCACCACCAGCAGCGCGAAGATCACCGGCGCGCTGCAGAAGTCAGGCAGCGGGTGATGTCCCCTGTGGCCAGGGGCGTGTGGATCGTCGTTGGACTCCCTCATGCGGCGGAGTATGCCGCATGGGCGCGGACGCTTCTGCGATACCGCTCAGCCCGCGAGGCGAGCGGTCATCCACTGGCGCAGGTCGGCCACTTCCTCGGAGCAGACCGAATGCGGCATCGGGTAGGTATGCCACGACACCTGGTAGCCCAGCGACTGCAGCAGATCGCGCGAGTTCACGCCGCGCGTCAGCGGCACGATCGGATCGCCCGTACCATGGCCCCAGAAAATCGGCGTGGCGGCATTGGCCGTCGAGCGTTCCGCGGCGAACGCATCCTGCATCGGCAGATAAGTAGACAACGCGATGATGCCCGCGAGGCGATCGGCAAGGCGAAGGCCGGCGGACAAGGCGATTGCGCCGCCCTGCGAGAACCCGGCGAGCAGGATGCGCCCGGTCGGCACGCCGCGCTCGTTCTCGCGCGCGATCAATGCCTCCACGCTCGCGCTCGATGCGCGCATGCCAGTTTCGTCCTGGCGTGACACCAGGTCCACGCCGACGATGTCGTACCACGCGCGCATCGGCATACCGCCGTTGACCGTGACCGGGCGCACCGGCGCATGCGGAAACACGAAGCGCAGCGCCGGCCAGGCGGGCGCGACCAGTTCGGGCACGATCGGCGCGAAGTCGTTGCCGTCCGCGCCCAGGCCATGCAGCCAGATCACGCTATGCGTCGGGTTGGCGGAGGTTTCGATCTCGACGGAGGGAAGGGACATGTGGGGTTCTGCCGGGGAAGGGGTACCAAAGAGCCTGCCGAACGGCACGCCACGAAACTCATTCAACGCACCACCCGCACATCAGCCGACAGGAACGACCTGTTCATGGCGAGGGCCACGCGGCGAAAGGGGACGAATGCGGGGCGGCCAGGCTAGCCAGCAAGACTAGCTGCCTAGGCGATTACTTTGAACCCATACCAACGGCGCTTGTCAGGCTCGCGCTCGCCGCTATGCTCCGCCCTTTTGACTGGGGAGCTCTCCATGCGCCAACTGCTGTTCGCCAGCCTTGCCGCCCTCGCCGCGTTGCCCGCGGCCGCCATGTCGCCACCTGCGCCGGGCGGACAGCTGGATCTGGAGACCATCATGGCCAATCCGGACTGGATCGGCGCCGCGGTGGAATTGCCCTACTGGAGCGCGGACGGACGCAGCCTCTACTACTCGCTCAAGCGCGACGGCAGCAAAGTGCGCGACCTCTACCGTGTCGATCCCGCCACCGGCCAGAGCGTGAAGCTCGACCCGGCCGCCATGGCGCAGGCGGAAGGTCCGGCCGTGTTCGATCGCTCGCATCGGCATGCCGCGTACATCTTCCACGGTGATGTGTTCATGCAGGACCTCACCACCGGCCGGCGCGTGCAGGTGACGCAGACGACGGAGACGGAATCCTCGCCGCGCTTCTCCAGCGATGGCCGCGCGCTGCAGTACCGCCAGGGCATCAACTGGTTCGTCTACAACCTGGCCAGCGGTGCAACGGCGCCGGCTGCCGTGTTGCGCTTCGTCGACGACCCGCAAGCCAAGAAGCACAACGACCTGGAGCGCGACCAGCTCGCGCTGTTCAAGTCGCTGCGCGAAAACCAGGCGGACAAGGATGCCCAACGCACCCGCGAGGACGAATTGGGCGCCGCCGATGCCGGGCGCGCGCCCAAGCCGATCTATCTCGGCGAAAGCGGCGAGCCGGCCGATACCGAGCTTTCGCCCGACGGCCGCTGGATGGTCGTCGTCACCAAACCCAAGGGCAGCAAGGGCGGCAAGCGCCCCGAAGTCACCCACTACGTCACCGAATCGGGCTACGCCGAGCAGCAGGAGACGCGCAGCTACGTGGGTCGCGATGATCCTGCGCCGCAGTCGCTGGTGCTGGTGGACCTGAAGGCCGCGAAGTTCTATCCGCTGAAGACCGATGGCCTGCCGGGCATCAAGGACGATCCGCTCAAGGACATCCGCGCCAAGACCATCGCCGCGCTGCAGAAGGACGGCAAGGACGACGAAGCCAAGGCGCTGAAGGCGCCTGACCTGCGCGCCGTGCGCATCGTTTCCAACGCCGACGACGGCGGTGGCGGCGGCATTGCGTGGAGCGACGACGGCCAGAACGTCGCCATCCAGCTGCGCGCAATCGACAACAAGGACCGCTGGATCGCGAACGTCGACTTCGACAAGCACGCGCTGGTGCCGCAGCACCGCCTCACCGACCACGCGTGGATCAACTGGAACTTCAACGATTTCGGTTGGCTCAAGGACGGCCGCACGCTGTGGTACCTCAGCGAAGAGACCGGCTATTCGCAGCTCTACACCAAGTCGCTCGCCAGCAAGGCGAAGGCACTCACCAGCGGCAAGTTCGAAGTGAGCCATCCGGTGCTGAGCGAAGACGGCCAGTGGTTCTACGTGCGCACCAACCAGGTGGCGCCGTACAGCTATGACGTGTACCGCGTGCCGACGGCTGGTGGCGAACTCAGCCGCGTGACGCAGTACCAGGGCATGGACGACTTCGCGCTGTCGCCCGATGGCCGCCAGCTCGCCGTGCTGCATTCCTCGCCCTACGTGCTGGCGCAGCTGGCCGTGCAGGATGCCGCCGGCGGTACGCCGCGCGAACTCACCAACACCATGAAGCCGGAGTTCACCGCGCATCCGTGGCTGCAGCCGCAAATCGTGCCGGTGGCGTCCACGCATGGCGCGGGCACCATCTGGGCGAAGTACTACGGCCCGAGCGACGCGGGCGCAGCGGCATCGCGTCCGGCGGTGATCTTCGTGCACGGCGCGGGCTACCTGCAGAACGTCACGCTGTCGTACTCCAACTACTTCCGCGAACAGATGTTCCACAACCTGCTGGTGCAGCAGGGCTATGTGGTGCTGGACATGGACTACCGCGCCTCCGAAGGCTACGGCCGCGACTGGCGCACCGCGATCTATCGCCAGATGGGTCATCCGGAGCTGGAAGACCTGCTCGACGGCAAGGCGTGGCTGGTGAAGAACCGTGGCGTTGATCCCAAGCGCGTGGGCATCTATGGCGGCAGCTACGGCGGCTTCATGACGTTGATCGCGCTGCTGCGCGCGCCGGGTGAATTCGCGGCAGGCTCGGCGCTGCGCCCGGTCACCGACTGGACCAGCTACAACCACGAATACACCTCCAATATCCTCAACGATCCGCAGCTCGACCCGGAGTCGTTCCAGGTGAGCTCGCCGATCAACTACGCCGACAAGCTGCAGGACCCGCTGCTGATGCAGCACGGCCTGATCGACGACAACGTGGTGGCAAGCGACACCATCCGCCTGTACCAGCGTTTCATCGAACTGCACAAGACGAATTTCTGGATGTCGCTGTATCCGATGGAGCGCCACGGTTTCGTGCATCCTGATTCGTGGCACGACGAGTACCGTCGCATCGATGAGTTGTTCAACACGTATGTGAAGCCGATGAAGCAGTAACCGCCGGCTTGGTGGTCCTCTGCGTTGCGAAGGTTAGGTGTATGGGAGGGCGGGGTCAGATACTCCGCCCTCTTCTTTTTTTGTGGAAGCGCACCCTGTGTGCGACAGCCTGCGGCGGTGTGCATATTCGGCATTTCGAAATAGACGGCCGAAATAGTGATGGGCGATCGCGGTCTGGCTCGCCTGCGGCGGGCTTCCGTCCTTCTGCCGAAGGCCGGGTCACTTTTCTTTGCGTGCTCAAAGAAAAGTAACCAAAAGAAAGAGCACCCCGCGTGGCGCTGTCTGGGCTGCGCCCAGCCAGTCCGTGAGGGGTGGCCGGGCTTTTCGACCGGGCTCCTGCCCGGACGAAAAGTGCCCGACGTCCTGTCGGGCACCCCTGCGGGGCCTGATCGACCACCCCTCACCGCCACACAGGGGTTGAGTGAAGGCTCGTGCCGCGGAGCGGCACATCGCGTGGAGGAGCTGATGGCCGCCGTTTGTTCATTGTGGGAGCGCACCCTGTGCGCGACCGCGGATTGGCATGGTTGCCTCAATTCGCGATCGTCGCGATGAGGTAGGGCGAGGTACGCCGCAACGCAGCGGTCGCGCACAGGGTTCGCTCCCACAAGGGCGCCCTCTCCACAATGCTGCGGCCCCCCCGAAAAAGACCGCAAACAAAGTAAGGACTACCCCGCCGCCTGCGCCGCAAAATACCGCGCGGGCGGCTGCCCGAAACTCCGGCGGAACATCGCCACGAACGCGCTCACGCTGGCGTAGCCCAGCGCATCCGCCACCGCGGATACCGCTTCGCCATCGGCCAACCGTTCCAACCCTCGCGACAACCTCGCCAATTGCCGCCACTGCGCAAAACTCAACGCCGTTTCGCTGCGGAACAGGCGGCTCAGACTGCGTGGCGAGAGGCCCGCCCAGGCAGCCCATTCTTCGAGGCTTCGGTTGTCTTCCGGGCGTTCGACCAAAGCGACGGCAATGCGCAGCGCGCGGCGATCCAGCGGCATCGGCAGGTGCAGCGGCTCGCGTTGCGCGCGGCAGATTTCTTCCAGCAGCACGGCGGTGATGCGTTCCTGGCTTTCGTCGAGTTCCGTCTCCCACACCCACGAGCTGGCGCGACGCACCAGTGCGCGCATCAGTTCGGTGACGCCTATGACGCACGGTTCGGCGGGCAGGCAGCCGCAGTCGGGCGGGGTCACGAACACGCCCCAGCCGCTCATGCGGCCGCTGAGCGTGACCGTATGCTCCACGCCCGGTGGCATCCAGCCGGCGCGATGGGGAGGCAGCAGCCAGGAGCCCTTGGCGGTGCGCACATGTACCAACCCGCTTTCGACGCAGTAGAGCTGCCCGCGCGCATGGGTGTGCCAGCCGTACTCGCGGGTGCCTTCGTCGTATTCGCTGGAGACCTCGCCTTCGGTCCAGTAGGCGATCAACGCAGGGCCGTCGGTGCGTTCGATCCATGCGTGGAACTGATCCTCGTCTTTCTCGGAGAGGTGACCCATGGCCGGTTCTCGATAAACTTTGACCAAATAACGCTATCAGCATTTGGCGACCCTGCCTAACATGACCGCTTGTCCCCCACCGCTGCCGTCGCTCGCGGTGCCGAGTGCCTTAGGCGTGCCAAATGTGTGTCCGCCATCGATGTCCCCGGGTTCCGTCACCAACGGAGCCTTGATCTGGCCCAGTCACGCCCGCAAGCCAAGGTACGTCCTGTTTTCAGTAGCGGCGGCACGTCGGTGTGCCGCAAGGGAGAGGCTGAGCATGTCGACGATCTTTGCCAGGGCGCCCAGCGCCGATAGCCGCGTTACACCGCTGGAGGCGTTCGTGGCCTGTGCCCACCAGATGCTTGATCCCGCCACCCCGGAGACGGTGCGACGGGCGATGGAGCCTCGTTTGCTCGCGCTGTTGCCCGCCTTGCGGGCCTTAGGGGTGTTCGAGCTGTTCGAGGTGCGGGACCCCGCCTTGCGCACGTGGCTGGAGGACGAGATGGCGGTCCCGGCGGGCTAGCCTGAAATTTTGCCGTAACAAAAGCGTCCCTGAATATATTTGCCTTGACAAATATTATTCCGGCAATAGAATGCGCGGACTATGAGCCCCGCAAACCCCTCTCTCTCCTACCAAAAGGACAGCATCGGCGTCCTGATCGGGCTGGTTCGCAGCGAACTGGTCCGCGCCATGGAAGCCGAATTGCAGGCCTCCGGGGTGGACCTGCGCTTCACCCAGTTCCTCATCCTCAAGCGTCTGGCCTTGATGGGCCCGATGTCGGCGAGTGAGCTGGCCCGGTCGGTGGAACTCGACGGCGGCGCCATGACGCGCCAGCTCGACCAGCTGGAAGGCCGCGGCCTGTTGCGCCGTCAGCCGCACGAGCAGGACCGGCGCGCCCTGCGCATCGAGCTGACCCCGCTGGGCCGCACGACCTGGGAGCAGATGACGCCCTGCAACGACCGCGTATTGAAGGCGGCGCAGAAGGCGTTGGATGCCACCGAGCGCGAGCAACTGCGTGACTACCTGGAGCGCGTTTTGACGGCGCTCCGCGACAAGAACTGACGTTTCACCTTTTCTGGAAACCAAGCCCATGCGTCTGCAAATCCTTGCGGCAGCCACCGGCCTTTCCCTCGCGCTGGCGGGTTGTGTCAGCAGCGGTGGCCTCCACCCGGAAGGCACGCTGACCGATGCGTCCACGCTCAAGAGCGATCGCAGCCTGTCCGGCGCCACGCTTTCTCCCGCCGCCTGGCCCGCCAGCGACTGGTGGACCGGGCTGGGTGACCCCCAGCTCAGCGCCCTGATCAGCGAAGCACTGAAGGACAACCCCACGCTCGCCGTGGCCGATGCCCGTGCCCGCCAAGCGCAGGCCCAGGCCGGCGCAGCCGACGCCGAGCGCGGCCCCAGCGTCAATGCCGGTGCCAACGTGATCGGCCAGCGCCTGCCGCTGACGGCCGCGCCGCCGGAACTGGGCGGCGGCCACTTCACCTGGTTCAAGGACGCTCGCGTCGGTCTTAGCTGGGGCCTGGACCTGTGGGGCGGCAAGCGTGCCGCGTGGGAAGCCGCGGTCGGCCAGCAGCATGCGGCCGAGATCGAACAGCAGGCCGCGCGCATCGAGCTGTCGACCAACGTGGCCCGCGCTTACGTGCAGCTCGCCTACGCCTACGCCCAGCAGGACGTGGCCAAGGCCGAGCATGAGCGCGCTGCCACCGCACGCCAGCTGACCCGGCAGCGCGTGGCCGCCGGTGTCGACAACCAGCTGCAGCTGAAGCAGAACGAGACCGAAGTGGCGAATGCCGACCAGCGTCTCGCCGCTGCCAGCCGCGCCATCGATGCGGCGCGTTCGTCGCTGTCGGTGTTGCTTGGCAAGGGCCCGGACCGCGGCATGGACATCACCCGCCCGCAGGCGCTGGAGCCCGCGGCGCTGGCTGTGCCGGCGGATCTGCCGACCGAACTGCTCGGCCACCGTGCCGACCTGGTCGCCGCGCGCTGGCGCGTCGAGTCGGCCGGCAAGGAGATCAAGGTCGCCAAGACCGAGTTCATGCCGAACGTCAGCATCAGTGCGATGGCCGGCGTGGCCGCCTTCGGCAGCATCAACCCGCTGCAGTTGCCGGCGCGCTTCTACACCTTCGGTCCGTCGCTGAGCCTGCCGATCTTCGATGGCGGCCACCTGCGTTCCAACCTCGCCGGCAAGGACGCGCAGTACGACGAAGCCGTCGCCCAGTACAACCAGACGCTGGTGCGCGCGGTGAACGAAGTGGCCGACGACTACGACGCCGTGCAGTCCGCGCAGGAACAGGTCGCCGCGCAGCAGCGTGCGGTCGATGCCGCCACGCAGGCGTGGCAGTTGTCCGAGCAGCGCTACAAGGCAGGCGTGGGCAGCTATCTCGAATCGCTGATCGTGCGCCAGCAACTGCTCGGCGCGCAGCAGCGCATGGCCGACCTCAAGGCGCAGCAGGTCGACTACGCCGTGCAATTGATCCAGGCGCTCGGCGGCGGCTTCCGCCCGCAGGGCGACGCGGCCAACGTCGCCGTCCAATCTTCCCCCGAACATTCGCTCTGAAGGCTAATCCCCCATGTCTAGCCCAACCCCGAACGCGGCCGACAACGTGGCCGTCCAACCTCCCAAGAGCCGCCGCGGATTCCTGCTGCGCGCATTGGCCGTGGTGCTGGTGCTCGCCGGCATCGGCTGGGGCCTGTGGTACTTCCTCGAAGGCCGCTGGTACGAAGAGACCGATGACGCCTACGTCAACGGCAACGTCGTGCAGATCACCCCGCAGGTGCCCGGCTCCGTGGTCACCATCGGCGCCGATGATGGCGACCTGGTGCATGCCGGCGACGTGCTGGTGAAGCTCGACCCGGCCGATGCCGACGTCGCGCTGCAGCAGGCCCGCGCCAACCTCGCCGGCACCGTGCGCAAGGTGCGCGGCCTGTACAGCAACGTGAGCGGCGCGCAGGCCGAAGTGGCCGTGCGCAAGGTGGCCGTGGACAAGGCGCAGGCCGACTACAACCGTCGCCGCGATCTCGCCAAGTCGGGCGCCATTTCCGCCGAAGAGCTCTCGCATGCCCTCGACGCGCTGACCAGCGCGCAGAGCGCCCTCACCACCGCGCAGCAGCAGTTGCAGAGCAACAAGGTGCTGGTGGACGACACCGTGGTCGCTTCCCATCCGGACGTCCAGACGGCCGCCGCCCGCCTCCGTGCCGCCTACCTCGACGACGTGCGTACCTCGATCATCGCGCCGGTGGATGGTTACGTCGCCAAGCGCTCGGTGCAGCTGGGCCAGCGCGTCGCGCCGGGCACGCCGCTGATGGCCGTGGTGCCGCTGCATGAAGTGTGGATTGACGCCAACTTCAAGGAAACCCAGCTCTCCAGCATGCGCATCGGCCAGCCGGTGGAAATCCGCGCCGACGTGTACGGCGGCAAGGTGTCCTACAAGGGCAAGGTCGAGAGCCTGGGCGTGGGCACGGGCAGTGCGTTCTCGCTGCTGCCGGCGCAGAACGCCACCGGCAACTGGATCAAGATCGTGCAGCGCGTGCCAGTGCGCGTGTTCTTCACCGACGCCAAGCAGCTGGAAGAACATCCGCTGCGCATTGGTCTCTCGACCAAGGTGGAAGTGAACCTGCATGACCAGAGCGGCGCGCTGCTCGCCAAGCAGGCACCCGCCCAGCCGGCTTTCACCACCGACGTGTACAAGCAGCAGCTGGCCAAGGCCGACGGCATGATCGCCGAGATCATCCACGCCAACATGGCCGGCGAAGCCCACGAGAAGCAGTAAGCAGCAGACGTGCGTGGAGGCATCGATGGCCTCCACGCGTGCCGCAGCAGTGATTCGAAGCGTCATTCCGGCGCAGGCCGGAATCCGGTGACTTCAGTGACGACAGGTGCGGGCAATGTCATGCCCTCTCGTTACTGGATGACCAGCCTTCGGCTGTTGTGAAGCGCCTCCGGCCTGCGCCGGAATGACGAGCAAAACCCCAAGGCCGCTTCATTGATTCCGGCGCGGCCAGAACCCCTATCCCGCAGGTATTCCGTGCGATGAGCAGTGAATTCCGTCCACCCAACCTGGCGCTGACCACCGTCGGCCTCTCGTTGGCGACCTTCATGCAGGTGCTCGACACGACGATCGCCAACGTGTCGCTGCCGACGATTGCCGGCAACCTCGGCGTGAGCGTCAACCAGAGCACCTGGGTGATCACCTCCTTCGCGGTGAGCATGGCGATCTCGCTGCCGCTCACCGGCTTCCTCACGCGCCGCTTCGGCGAAGTGAAGATGTTCATCTGGTCGACGCTGCTGTTCTCGATCGCCTCGTTCCTGTGCGGCATCGCGCAGAGCATGCCGATGCTGATCCTGTTCCGCGCCATCCAGGGCGCGGTGGCCGGCCCGATGTATCCGGTGACGCAGAGCCTGCTGATCTCGATCTATCCACCGGCCAAACGTGGCATGGCGCTGGCGCTGCTGGCGATGGTGACGGTGGTGGCGCCCATCGCAGGTCCCATCCTCGGCGGCTGGATCACCGACAACTATTCGTGGCCGTGGATCTTCTTCATCAACGTTCCCATCGGCATCTTCGCCAGCATGGTGGTGGGCAACCAGATGCGCGCGCGCATCGACAAGATCATGCGGCCGAAGATGGACTACGTGGGCCTGATCACGCTGATCGTCGGCGTGGGCGCGCTGCAGATCGTGCTGGACAAGGGCAACGACGAGGACTGGTTCAACTCCACCTTCATCATCATCACCAGCATCGTCTCGGCAGTGGCGTTGGCGGTGTTCCTGATCTGGGAGCTCACCGACGACGAGCCCATCGTCAACCTGCGCCTGCTGCGCCATCACAACTTCCGCACGGGCACCATCGCGCTGGTGCTGGCCTATGCCGCGTTCTTCGCCATCGGCCTGCTGGTGCCGCAGTGGCTGCAGCGAAACATGGGCTACACCTCGACGTGGGCCGGCTTCGCGGCGGCACCGTTGGGCATCCTGCCGGTGATGCTCACCTTCATCGTGGGCAAGTACGCCAACCGCACCGACATGCGACTGCTGGCCTCGTGCGCGTTCCTGGTGATGGGCGCCACGTGCTTCATGCGCTCGGATTTCTTCCTGCAGGTGGATTTCTGGCACGTGGCCGGCGTACAGCTGTTCCAGGGCCTGGGCGTGGCATTGTTCTTCATGCCGGTGACGACCATCCTGCTGTCGGATCTGCAGCCGCAGGAGATCGCCGCGGGCGGCGGCCTGGCGACCTTCCTGCGTACGCTGGGCGCGAGCTTTTCCGCCTCGCTCACCACCTTCCTGTGGGACCACCGCGCGATCGTGCATCACGCACACTTGAGCGAGCACATCACGCCGTACGACAGCTCGGCCCAGGCCACGCTGCAGTCGGCGGGCGTGACGGGACAGGCCGGCAATGCGCTGCTCGATCAGATGATCACGCAGCAGGGCTACCAGATCTCGTTCAACGAGGTGTTCCACATGCTGGGTTGGGTGTTCCTCAGCCTGATCGTGGTGGTGTGGCTGGCGCGGCCGCCTTTCAGCGCCAAGGCCGGGCCGGGCGCCGACCACTGATCCATCGGCGGGCTGCGTGTGCGGCCCGCGGGATTCGAAAGATTCGTGCCTGTTGGATCGGACACGAACGGCTTCCAGCCATCCAGACGTCCAAAAGCACAACGGCCCCATGCGGGCCGTTGTGTTATCTGCGTATGGGCGAATGCTTCAGAGATTGAAGGCCAGGCCGGCCAGCGCCATCGTTTCGCCGCGGTTGGAGCCGTCCAGGCCCGCGTTGGAGATGTGGCGAACCTGGAAGGTCCAGTGATCGCCCTGCCAGCCCACCGAATTGACGAACTCGCCGGCGCTGCTCAGGGCGAGCGTGCGGCCGGTCTGCGCCGCGACCTGCGCCGTCCAGAACAGGTGGTGGTACCAGTCGCCTTCGCCGCCCATCCGGAAACGGGCGCCGCCCGCGGCCAGCCAGATGTTGTCGGAGACCTTGTTGCCGTAACGGGCGACGTTGCGGCCGTCGATGTAGCCGACGGACACGTCGGGGGACCAGCTGAACCGGGTGTCGCCAATGCGGTGTTCGTTGAACACGGCCTCGACGAAGGCGGTCGTTGTCCAGTAGCCGTCCGAATAGCTGCGGCCACCCTCGACTTCGATGCGGGGACCGGCGAAGGCGACGGCGGAAACGCCCATCAGGGCAAGCGCAGCAGCGCTGCGTAACAGGGGGGATCGCATGTGCTCTTCTTTTTGACGTGGGGAGGGGTTTTAATGCACCGCATAGTTTATTAACTTACTGCACCGACGGGTACTAGAAATAGGTCGGATAGACGCAACACTGTGTTGCGTCAGGCAGTACTCGAGGCGGCAACCCCAGGTTCTTGTTGGGCTCACGATGTCTCAACCGTCGTGAAATCAGCGCGGAAAGCGGGGTAAGGATTCGAGAACCCGGTCGTGGCCTTTCGAGGGAGCTAAGGTCAGGCGCTTGTTGACGGCGCTTTTTAACCCGGGCATTATTCACTCACTTTCATCCGGGTAATAACATGGCTCAGAAGAACGAGCAGGCTTGCATCGCCTTTGATGGCCACCGTCGGATCGCTTCCGGCAGCCTCGCCAAGGTGGCGCTGGCGGCCAAGCACGCGGTCGATCGCGGGGCGGGCGGCCCCGTGCTCATTTTCGACAATGGCACCGGCCGCCAGGTCGACGTGGACTTCCGCGGCAGCGACGCCGAGGTGGTCGCGCGTCTGCCGGCGACCGAGGGGGCCGAAGCACCGGTGGCGCGTGGTCCGGGTCGCCCCAAGCTGGGTGTGGTCGCGCGCGAGGTCACCCTGCTGCCCCGGCACTGGGACTGGCTCTCCGAGCAATCCGGCGGCGCATCGGCGACACTGCGGCGCCTGGTGGAGGAAGCGCGCCGGGCCAATGACGGGCGCGACCGTCATCGCCAGGCGGGCGAAGTGCTGGATCGTTTCATGCTCGCCATGGCGGGCGATCTGCCCCACTACGAAGAGGCGACGCGCGCGTTCTGGCGCAAGGAACGCGAACGCTTCAGCGAGCTGACGGATACATGGCCCACGGATGTGCGCGAGCATGTGCGGCATCTGGCCAGCCGGGCCTGGGATGATGCGCCGGTCGACGCATGATGCGCGACGGCGGCATGTTCAATTTCACCACTGCGGACTAAACACTCGATGTCATCCCTTGCCGCCAGGCAACCCCTGCTCACCGAAGGCCCGATCGCCCGCACGCTCCTGACGTTCGCGCTGCCCATCCTGGGCAGCACCGTGCTGCAGTCGCTCAACGGTTCGGTCAACGCCATGTGGATCGGCCACTACCTCGGCGAAGCGGCGCTCACCGCGGTGAGCAACGCCAACCTGATCCTGTTTTTGCTGCTCGGCGCGGTGTTCGGGCTGAGCATGGCCTGCACCATCCTGATCGGCCAGAGCCTGGGCGCGCGCAACATGCTGGAAGCCAAGCGCGTGGTCGGTACCGGCGTGACCTTCTTCGTGTCGGTATCGGTCTTGGTCGCCATCGGCGGTTATGCCGCCACGCCGTGGATGCTGGCTGCGCTCAACACGCCGCCCGACGCGCAGGCCTTCGCGGTGCCTTACCTGCGCATCATCTTCGTGGCCGTGCCGTCGATGTACTTCTACAACTTCCTGATGATGACGCTGCGCGGCGCGGGTGATTCGCGCACGCCGTTCGTCTTCATGGCGTTGTCGGTGGTGATGGACATCATCCTCAACCCGCTGCTGATCTTCGGGGTGGGGCCGTTCCCCAAGCTGGGCATCGCCGGTTCGGCCACTTCGACGCTGATCGCGCAGACGGTGGCGCTGATCGCGCTGCTTTCCACGCTGTATGTGCGCAAGCACTTCCTGCGCCTTACGCGCGCGGAGTTGGGTTTCCTCAAGCCGAACAGGGAGATCCTGCGTGCCCTGGTGTTCAAGGGGCTGCCGATGGGGCTGCAGATGATCGTGATCTCGACCTCCGCGATGATCATGATCCACATGGTCAACGGCTACGGCTCCAAGACCACCGCTGCTTACGGCGCGGCGACGCAGCTGTGGACCTACGTGCAGATGCCCGCGATGGCGATCGGCGCGGCGGTTTCCTCGATGGCCGCGCAGAACGTGGGCGCGCGCCTGTGGGATCGCGTCAGCCGCATCACCCGCGTGGGCGTGCTGTACAACTTCCTGCTCAGCGGCGCCCTGATCGCGCTGATCTACGTGTTCAACCATTCCGCACTGAACCTGTTCCTGCCCAACGATGCCGAGGCGTTGACGCTGGCACAGCACCTCAACGGCATCGCGGTGTGGTCGTTCATGTTCTTCGGCGTCACCTTCGTGCTGTTCGGCGTGGTGCGCTCCACCGGCGCGGTAATGCCGCCGCTGGTCATCCTGTTCATCTCGATGTGGCTGATCCGCCCGCCGTTCGCGCTCGCACTTGCGCCATCGCTCGGCGTCGATTCGATCTGGTGGAGCTTCCCGCTGGGTTCGCTCGCCTCGATGCTGATGGCGATGGGCTATTACAAGTGGGGCGGCTGGCGTCGCGCGCACATGTTGTCCAAACCCATCGAAGCGCCCGAGGAAAAGGCGGCCGCCGCCGGGCAGCAGGCCCCGACCACCGGCCAGGGCGTGCCCGCTTCGGCAGATTGAGTCACCCGCACTGCCACGCCGCTGTCATCCGCACCGCCTAGCGTGGCCGGATGACACGCGTGAACCTTGCGCGCCGCCAGTTCCTGCGCGGCCTGATGGACATGACGGGCGTGGCCGCGGCGGCGGACATGGGGCTGATGGCCTGGTCCGCTCCGGCTCGACCGGACGAAGGCATGGCTGGCATGGCCATGCCCCAGCTCGCCGCGCCAAACGTCCCGTTGGTGAACCCGGTGACGCTTGCCCGTTTCGTCGATCCGCTGCCGATTCCGGCCGTGATGAAACCGACCGCTCGACGCGCCCATCCGGCGTACCCGGGACAGACGCTGCCGTATTACCGCATGGAGATGCGTGCGTTCCGCGCCACGCTGCATCGCGACCTGCCACCGACGCCGTTATGGGGCTACGCCGGAACCTTCCCCGGCCCCACGCTGCAGGCGCGTCGCGGCGAACCCTTGCTGGTGGAATGGGTCAATGCGTTGCCGGAAAAACACTTCCTGCCGATCGACCACAACATCCACGGCGCCGAGCGCAGCAAGCCGGAAGTGCGCACCGTCGCCCACGTGCACGGCGCGCGTACGCCGGCGGAGAGCGACGGCTATCCCGAGGCATGGTTCGCACCAGGCCACTCCGCGCTGTCTCACTACCCGAACGGCCAGGATGCAGCGACGCTGTGGTACCACGACCACGCGATGGGCATCACGCGCCTGAACGTCTATGCCGGATTGCTGGGTGCATACCTTGTGCGCGATGACGCAGAGGCGGCGCTGGGCCTGCCGTCGGGCGAAAACGACCTGCCGCTGATCCTGTGCGACCGCCTGATCGCGAAGGATGGGCAGCTCTACTACCCGGTGTCCGATGATCCGCAGGCGCCGTGGGTGTCCGAATGCCAGGGCAACGCGATCCTGTGCAACGGCAAGCTGTACCCGTTTCTCGAGGTGGAACCACGGCGTTATCGGCTGCGACTCATCAATGCGGCGAACACGCGCCATTACATGCTCGCGTTATCGACCGGCCAGCCGTTCCAGCAGGTTGCCAGCGACCAGGGCTTGTTGAGCGCACCGGTGCCTCGACAGCGCGTGGAACTCTATCCGGCCGAGCGCGCCGACGTGGTGGTGGATTTCGCCGGCCTGGATGGAAAGAGCGTGCAACTGCGCCAGCAGTCTGAAGCGATCATGGAGTTCCGCGTGCGTGACCGCGGTCGGCGCGACACGGCTGCGCTGCCATCGAGACTGCGCGACGTCGAGCGCATCGCGCCGGCTAGCGCGGTGCGCGACCGCGTGCTCACGCTTGGCGAAAAGGACGACGCTGGCGGCAATCCCATGATGATGATGCTTGGTGGCAAGCACTGGTCGGCGCCGATCACGGAAGATCCACGCCAGAACACCGTGGAAATCTGGAGCCTGGTCAACCTTACCGGCGACGTGCACCCCATCCACCTGCACCTCGTGCGATTCCAGGTGCTGGAGCGGCGACCGTTCGATCTTTTCGCGTGGAATGCGTCGAAGACGTTGAAGTACACGGGGCCGGCGCAGTCGCCGCCGGCGCATGAGATGGGGTGGAAGGATACGGTGCGGGCAGATCCGGGGTTTGTCACGCGGATCATCGCGAGGTTCGAGGGGGAGCCGGGGCGGTATGTATGGCATTGCCACATGCTGGAGCATGAGGACAACGAAATGATGAGGCCGTTTCAGTTGTTGCCTGCGTAATGCCGCGTGCCGCTTCGCTTGTAAGAGCGCACCCAGTGCATGACAGCCATCGATTTCCCAGGTAATGCGAGCGGTAGCTCCCTCTCCCTGCGGGAGAGGGCTGGGGAGAGGGTACGGTTTTCGCGCGATGTCTCGTCTAGGCTAATTGCTCGAGTTCCCAGGTTTTGCCTTCGGTTGCCCTGCTGCGGCGAGCATGCCGCTTACGCAGCGGGCGTTTCGACGTCCTGCCGGCGACGCGCAGCTAGTCCCGTGGGACCGCCGAGTCACTTTTCTTTTGCTGGCCCACGCACGCGTTCTTGGCGTGCGAACGGCGAAGCCGGCCCGAAGGGCGGAGGGCGTTAGCCCGGAGTCAAAGAAAAGTAACCCAAAGAAAACGGCCTTAAAAGCCAGGGCTCGTAGCGATATGAGGAATAGAGCCTGAGAACCGAGGCCAGCCGGGATACGCTCGTTACTACCTCGAACGGAGCGGCTACACCGCAACGCGCCATAGCGAAGAGGCCTTAAAGCGACTCCGTTCTTCGCCTCGGTTAATCACTTCTCCCTCCCCCCGCCGGGGAGAGGGCCGGAGTGAGGGGCGGGTGCTCGCGATAGCCTTGCCTACCTCTGCAGGAGCGCACCCAGTGCGCGAAAGTAAGCGTGCCCAACCGCACGCTTTTCGCTGTCCGCGCACATGCGCAAAGCAGCAATTTCTTGCCGCAAATTCGCCGCGTCGTCTTTGGCGCGCATCGCGCATCTCGCTGCCATCACATCTCCGCGCAGCCGCACGGACGCAAGCTCTTTCGACGTCTCCGCACTGTCATCTTCAACGCCACACCTGTCGCAGAAGTGCCAAGGCATCGTCATGCATGCGGACCAGACTCCCGGCCGGCCGGCGTGCGCCACGTTGCGTGCGGCGGCTGTAGCAGGGGGATCACTCGCGCAGTCCTACTAGGGCGACTGCAGGAGATCGAAGTCATGTTCATGACGCATGTCCGCAAGCGGTACTTGCCGTTTCTTATCGGCACTCTCGCCGCCGGCCTCGCCGGTGTCGTCAGCGCACAGACCAGCAACACGGATCAGGACGCCAACTTCCGAGACAAGGTACCGGCGGCCGCCACGGGTAATCGTGCGGGTCTGCCCGGCGGCATCACCGTGCTGCACAAGCCCGGCAATGGCGACGACCGCAGCAATCGCACCACCACGCCGATCAAGCACGTCATCCTGTTGATCGGCGAGAACCGCACGTTCGATCACGTCTATGCCACGTATATGCCGCCCAAGGGCCAGAGCGTGCACAACCTGCTCTCCGAAGGCATCGTAAACGCGGATGGCACGCCCGGCCCGAACGTGGCCGCCGCGCAGCAGTGGCAGGCAAGCAGCACGGGCAAGTTCGCGCTTGCGCCCACGCACACCACGGCCTACATGACCTTGCCGGCGATGAACACGGGCGGTGCGCCGACGCAGGCGCCGTTCTCTTCCGCGGCGCAGGCGCAGGCGGTGGAACCGGCGCTTCCCGATGACGCCTACAGCGAGCTCGCCAACGGCGGCACCGGCCTGCCCAACAAGGTGATCGATACGCGCTTCCCCGCGCTGCTTGCAAACGCGCCGGTCGACATGCATGCCTCGCTCAACTACGACGACTACGCCAACAGCCCGGTGCACCGCTTCTTCCAGATGTGGCAGCAGCTCGATTGCGACGTGCACGCCGCCACCGCGAAGAACCCCAGCGGTTGCCGCAACGACCTCTTCCCGTGGGTGGAAACCACCATCGGCGCGGGCAGCAACGGCAAGCCGCTGCCGGCGAACTTCACCGAGCAGACCACCGGCGAAGGTTCCACCGCGATGCAGTTCCTCAACATGGCGCAGGGCGACGCGCCCTACTTCGCCGAGCTGGCGCGCACGTATGCGCTCAGCGACAACTTCCACCAGTCGGTGATGGGCGGCACGGGCGCCAACCACATCATGCTTGGTTTCGGCGATCTCGTTTACTACGCCGACGCCAACGGCAACCCGGCCACGCCGCCGAGCAACCAGATCGAGAATCCGGATGCGCAGGCCGGCACCAACAACTGGTATGTACAGGACGGCTACAGCGGCGGCTCCTACGTCAATTGCGCCGACGACTCGCAGCCGGGCGTGGCGGCGGTAAAGGACTACCTGAAGTCGCTGCCGTATCGCACGTTCCACGGCACGGATTGCAAGCGCAACGCCTACTACCTCGTGAACAACTACAACCCGGGCTATCTGGGTGACGGTATGCCCGCGCCGCTGGGCGCCGACCAGTTCACCATGCCGCCGACTCGCCAGGACAACCTCGCATTGCTGCTCACGCGCCACCACGTCACCTGGAAGTACTACGGCGAAGGCTGGGCGGGCGGCAAGGAGAACGGCGAAGCCGGCACGTTCTGCAACATCTGCAACCCGTTCCTCTATTCCACGCAGGTCATGACCGATCCGAAGCTGCGCGCGAACAACCAGGACATCAACGACCTCTACAACGACATCCAGAACGACACCCTGCCCGCCGTCTCGATCGCCAAGCCCGACGGCATCCTGGATGGCCATCCGGCTTCGTCCAAGCTGGATCTGTTCGAAGGCTACGTGAAGAAGATCGTGGAGATGGCCAAGGCCAACCCGAAGGTGTGGGACGACACCGTCATCATGGTCACCTTCGATGAGGGCGGCGGCTACTACGATTCGGGTTACATCCAGCCGGTCGACTTCTTCGGCGACGGCACGCGCATCCCGCTGCTGGTCGTGTCGCGCTTCTCCGAAGGCGGTCGCGTGGTGCACACGTACTACGACCACGTCTCCTTCGACAAATTCGTCGAAGCGAACTGGGGTCTGCACGAAACCATCTCCAACCGCAGCCGCGACAACCTGCCGAATCCGGTCGCCCTGCCGAACAATCCTTACGTTCCGCTCAATGCGCCGGCCATCGGCAACTTGATGAACATGTTCGACTTCGATCGCCATGGTCACGGTTACGTAGCAGCGACTGAAACACAGGACTGATGGAATAGGTCCGGACCCCGCCTGCACCGGCAGGCGGGGTCTTCCGTCATTGGGAGCGTTGCCGCCATGCAATCGTTTCGCCAGCCAGGCTCACGCGGGCACGCCATTGCGCGCGCCCTTGCGTTGCTGGTGCTGCTCGCCGCAGCACTGATCGGCGAGCCTGGTCATGCCGATCCGGGCGATTTTCAGGCCATGCCTGGGTTGTGGAAGATCGTCACGCGAGTGGTCGAGCACGGCCGTGCCGGTGTGCCGCAGGAACATTGGCACTGCGTGGACGAGGGACCGGATCCCTGGGTGGAATTCGCCGACCTTCCGGTGCCCGGTTATGCGCAGTGCGAACGCAGCACCCAGCATCGGAGCAGCACCGCGTTGGCGTGGACCTTGAGTTGTCCTGGACTCGCGGCGCCCGGGGCACGTGGGCGCGTCGATTTCGATTCGCCGGAGCATTACACGGCGAGTGTGAGTGTGGGGGCGCGGCAGGTGGTGCAGGTGGAGGGGAAAAGGTATGCGGCGTGCACGAGTCCTAAGGACTAGGTGGTTGCGCGCTGCGTTTGGTGATTGTGGCTGGGACTCGCGCTACGCATTCTCCTCTGTGGGAGCGCACTCTGTGCGCGACAGCCTTTCGCCCCGCTCTTCGATTTCATCGTCCCGGCGGAGGCAGGAGGCGCTTTTCAACAGCCAAAGGCTGGTCATCCAGTCGCGATCGTCTTCGACTGTTGCGATACCGCCGACGGGCCGCTTACGCAGCGGGCGTTTCGACGTCCTGCCGGCCGCCGAGTCACTTTTCTTT
>Ga0209258_100756_pt1 | contig 20344 bp, 21 predicted proteins | sample Araplaol_mTSA_r2_FD_184281 | JGI IMG/M metagenome (GOLD analysis project Ga0209258, IMG submission 184281) | Arabidopsis root microbial communities from North Carolina, USA - plate scrape CL_Col_mTSA_r2 (SPAdes) (version 2) | ecosystem: Host-associated > Plants > Roots > Endosphere | place: USA...
CAGGCTGCCGTCCGTGGAGCCGAGGAGTGCGGTGACAAAAGGATTGTGCAATCGGCTGCTTGTCAGGGTGTCGAGCGGCACGAAGCGCGCACCGTCGTATCGAACAACGCCCGCCTGCGTACCGACCCACAAGTAGCCGTCGGTCGTCTGGGCCATCGGAAAGGCGGGTGCGGGCAGCTGTCCATCCTGCAATCGCCACGCCGTGTGACCGTATTGCGACAGCAGGCGGCTGGCGTCGACGGCGCGGGCAAGCCCGCTGACCCCAAGCATCAACGCCAGAAACAGAGTGACTGCGCCCCGAAACCAGCAAGAGACATGGGGGCGCGAGCCGAGCGTTCTTTCAAATCGGTGCGCCACACCTTCTCTCTCAATTTTGGCCAACATGGCGGCGATCTTCACCCAAGATGGTCCGATTGCAAATCTTTCCGGACTATCCGCCGGCTCCGCCGCCTCATGCCATGACCCGAAAGGGTGATCGCGTCTTTCCTCCAAGTGGGGAAGATGCCTGGAAAGAAGCCACCTAGGCTGTCGGCATGCAACGCATATTCTCCATGTTTCCCGTCGGACTGCCCGGTGCCGGCCTGGTTTGCCTGCGCCTCACCGCAGCGCTTTCGCTATGCCTGACGACCCAGTGGGTACGAGCGGGATTTCCGGCGATCGCATGGCTGCTGGAGATCCTCTGCTTCCTGATGATCGTTGGTTTCGCCACGCCGGTGCTCGCGACGCTTTGCGCGCTGGTGGGGATCTACGCGCTGATCAGCTCGGGCGGCACGGCATGGAACTGCGCGGGGATATCGATCCCTGTAGCCCTGGCGCTTGCACTGCTTGGGCCGGGCGGCTACTCGGTCGATGCCCGGCTGTTCGGACGGCGAAGCGTCGTGATCAACGATCCGAGCGAGCCACCGGAACGAAAACACTGAACGACGCCTCGCACGCGCGGTGCCGCAAGCGACCCCTGACCTATGCACGCAGTGACCTCACCCACTTCAGAAAGGCAGGATCACCCATGAAGCGCAAGACGAAACTGTTGATTGCCGGATCGCTGTTGGCGGCCGGAACGCTGGCCGGAACCGCCTTCGCCGTATCGGCCCAGGACAAATACGCACTGAAGGTGCCGGGAGGCCTTGCCTTCTCCGAATTCAAGGGATACGAGAACTGGCAAGTTGTTTCCGTCAGTGAAGACGGCGGGCTGCTCGCGGTGGTGATGGCCAACACCACCATGATCGACGCGTTCAAGTCCGGCATACCCGGCAACGGCAAGCCGTTCCCCGACGGCTCGAAGATGGCCAAGGTCCACTGGAACACCAAGAAGCTGGAAACCTTTCCCGCCGCGACCGTGCCCGCCACGCAACACGACGTCGACTTCATGGTGAAGGACAGCAAGCGATTTGCGGACAGTGGCGGGTGGGGCTACGCCGTGTTCGACCGCGACGCCGCAACCGACACGTTCACGCCCGGCACCAGGGCAAGCAATCCGCCGCAGGACAACGATGCGAAATGCGGATACGCCTGCCACACCATCGTGAAGGGACGTGACTACGTTTTCACCGAGTACGCCAAACGGTAATCCCACGAGTCGCGGTGTGTGCCGCGACATGGGCCGGGCCAGTCGCGCCTGTCCCGACGCTGTCCCTGATTGACTGCTCATCGGAGAGCCAACATGCATGTGAAAACGAACTTCTCGGGCCGCGGCCTCCTGCGCGCCGTCCTCGCCACCGCACTGGTCTCCCAGATGGGCCTGCCTGGCCATGCGCTTGCGCAGTCAACGGCCGCCGCGACGATGGCCAGGCCCGATGCCTGGGGCCCGCTCAAGCATGTTCACGCCGGCGTGCTCGATGTCGCCTATGCGGAAATGGGGCCGACGGATGGCCCCGTGGTCATCCTGCTGCATGGCTGGCCCTACGACATCCACAGCTATGAACAAGTGGCGCCCGCACTGGCAGCCAAGGGGTACCGGGTGCTGCTGCCGTATGCGCGCGGCTATGGCGATACGCGTTTCCTGTCCGCCAGCACCCCGCGCAATGCCGAGCCAGCCGCCCTCGCGCAGGACGTCATCGACTTCATGGATGCGCTGCATATCAAGCGCGCCGTGTTTGGCGGCTTCGACTGGGGCGCCCGTTCCGCCGATATTGTCGCGGCGCTTTGGCCGGAGCGCGTGAAAGCGCTGGTCAGCGTCAGCGGCTACCTGATCGGAACGCAGGCGGCCGGCAAGGCGCCGCTGCCGCCCAAGGCCGAATACCAATGGTGGTATCAGTTCTACTTCGCCACCGATCGTGGCCAGGAAGGCTACGCAAAGAACCATCACGATTTCGCCAAGCTGATCTGGCAACTGGCGTCGCCCAAGTGGAACCTCGACGATGCGACTTTCGAGCGTAGCGCCGCGGCTTTCGACAACCCGGATCACGTCGCGATCACCATCCACAACTACCGCTGGCGCCTGGACCTGGCCAAAGGCGAAGCCAGGTATGCCCCGCTGGAAGCGCGCCTTGCGCAGCTGCCAAAGATCTCGGTGCCGACCATCACCATGGAAGGCGATGCCAACGGCGCACCGCACCCGACACCGGAAGCCTACGCCAGGCAATTCACGGGCAAATACCAGTTTCGCCTGATCGAGGGAGGCATTGGCCACAACCTGCCGCAGGAAGCGCCGCAGGCGTTTACGCAGGCCGTGATCGACGCGGATCACCTCTGACCGGCCGCGGGGAACATTCCCATGAGAGCCATGCACGCTTCGCTGCTCGCCACGGCTGCCGGTTCACTCGCCATAGCCGCCCTGGCGCTCGCCACGGAACCTGCCGACAAGGGCCTGGTGTCGCCGATCTATGGCGTCTCCCTGCCCCATGGTTATCGCCAGTGGGAGGTGATCGCCCCAGCGATGGAAGGGGCGCCGCTTGATGAGTTGCGCGTGGTGGTTGGCAATGCGACCGCGGCCAGGGCTTACCGAAGCCATACGTTGCCGTTCCCGGACGGCAGCGTGCTGGTGAAGCTGGCGTGGAAGCAGAAACCGTCGCCGGAGTTCGCGCCGGCAACGATTCCGGGTGCTGCCACCACGGTGCAGGTGATGGTCAAGGATGCCAGGCGATATGCGGCGACGGGCGGCTGGGGCTTTGGCCGCTTCATCGACGGCAAGCCCGCGGATGAAGCGCAGCACCGCACTTGTTTTGCGTGTCATCAGGCCAGGGTGAATGGCCATGATTTCGTATTCACCCGTCTCGCGCCGTAGCTCGCGCCGCGTGCACAGGAGCACCTCATGTCTCAACGATGGTTGATTACCGGATGTTCGCGCGGCCTCGGTCGCGCCCTGGCAGAAGCGGTATTGCAGGCAGGACATCGCCTCATAGCGACTGCCCGTGATCCCCTGCCGTTGAAAGGGCTCGTGCGGCAGTACGGTGACGCCGTGCGGGCGGTGGCGCTGGACGTGGTCGACGAGTCCGCCGCGAAAGCAGCCGTCCAGACGGCGATGGAAGCCTTCGGCGGACTCGACGTACTCGTGAACAACGCCGGCTATGGCAACGTCAACGCGATCGAGGACACATCGATCGAGGAGTTCCGTCGCCAGATCGACACCAACCTGTTCGGCACGATCATCGTGACCAAGGCGGCCATACCCATCATGCGCGAACAGCGCAGCGGCCACATCATCCAGTTTTCTTCGGTAGGTGGGCGCGTCGGCCCTCCGGGACGGGCGCCCTATTCCGCGGCCAAGTGGGCCGTCGAGGGTTTCTCGGAAGTGCTGGCACGCGAAATGGCGCTGGTCGATGTGAAGGTCACGGTGATCGAGCCGGGCGGCTTTCGCACCGATTTCGCCGGCGCATCGACGGTGCTGGAGGATGGACGCGCCGAATACGACGCTGTCGTCGGCGCAGCGGCGCGCATGCAGCGCGACTACAACGGGCGGCAACCCGGCGATCCCGTGCGTGCCGCGCAAGCCATCCTCAAGGTGGCGGCCATGGCGCATCCGCCATTACGACTCGCGTTGGGCAGCGATGCCGTGGCTGCGATTGCCGGCGCGGACCAGGCCCGTCTCGCCGAACTGGAGCGGTGGCGTGAACTGAGTATTTCCACCGATTTTCCCGCCTAGCGGCGCGCACTCAGCTGTGGCGCGCTCAGAGGCTTTGTGTTCGTTCCGGCCGGCCTCCCTGCCCGGCTGCCACTTCAAGGAGATCAAAATGAGGAAGATTTTCATCGCGCTCGTCATGGGCGTCGCCACGACACTGGCCATGAGCGCGTCCGCGCAGATGTCAAAGCCTGCGCAAAAGCCGGTCATCGTCCTGGTACATGGGGCCTTTGCCGACGCATCAAGCTGGAATGGCGTCGTGAATGTGCTGAAGAAGGATGGCTATTTTGTCATCGCCGCGGCCAACCCGTTGCGTGGCGCAAAGAGCGACGGCGCGTACATCGGCAGCCTGGTGTCCGATCTCAAAACGCCTGTGGTGCTCGTTGGCCATTCGTATGGCGGTAACGTCATTACCGAGGCCGCCAACGGCCGCTCCAACGTAAAAGCGCTGGTGTACGTCAGTGCGTTCGCACCCGAAACGGGCGAGACGTTGGGAGAATTGACGGGCAAGTTCCCCGGCAGCACGCTTGGGCAGGCGCTCGCACCTGCGGCCGATCTCGCCGACGGCGGCAAGGATCTGTACATCCAGCAGGATAAATTCCACGCGCAGTTCGCCGCGGATGTACCGACCGCCGAAGCCACGCTGATGGCCGCCACGCAGCGCCCGCTGCTGCAGGCGGCGCTCGAAGAAAAGGCAGGCGCGGCGGCGTGGAAAAACCTCCCGTCCTGGTGGATCTACGGCGACGCCGACAAGAACATCCCGCCGCAGGCGATGGCTTTCATGGCCAAGCGCGCGGCAGCCAAGGATGTCGAGGTGGTCAAGGGTGCATCGCACGTCGTGATGGTGTCGCACCCCGATGCAGTGGCGCGCCTGATCGAAAAGGCCGCTGCGGCGAACTGAGATCGCGGCGCCGCGAAGGCGGCCTGGTCCGGGGCGCGAACGAGGGCGCCCCGGACGACCGCTTGCCTCATGACGATGACTGGCGCGGCGAAATCCTGCTTCCGAAACGACCGGCTGTGTCTCGTCGCGCCGGTGCCCCCTCGAACACAGACAGCGTCGCAGGGACAGCCAAGGTGCCTCCGGGTTCCGAATCGATGCACCCGTGACATGCCACCCAGTTGCGATGCGAAATCCGCCTTGCGGCGAATGCCTGCGAGAGGGTCATGCAGTCCGAACTCACTCACCCGATTGCCTATGCGCTCACGATAAGTCGGGCTCTCTGGGAGTTCGCCAACGACTCCGTGAACCACGGCGAATTGCCGAAGCCCGTGGCCACTGCCATGTCGGGCGGGGCCAGCACGGCAGTCGTGCGTCTAAGGCAGTTCCTCGCCGCCAGTCGTTGTCCGTCAGGTGAGAGCACCCACGTGCTGAAGCGAGTCATGGTCGACCTGGAGGCCATGTCCCGCCTTGCCGAGACCGTGGTCACGCAAGACATGTCTTCGCAGACGACGGCGCGCATCGCGATGGCGGTGCGATGCACGGCGTTTCAGGTGGCGGCGCGACTCAAGCAGATCGATCAAGCACTGGATCTCTAGAGCCGGCCCCGCAAGCGCAATATTTCCGGGCATCGCACACTGCGCGACCTGGATTGCGGGCAGGCATTTCACCGGTCATTTCGGTTGAGAAACAAATGCTAAACAGCCTGTTTCCAACCCTCTTGCCAAAGCCATCGAGCTGATTATCTTTGCGCTCCGCCGATCGCTTCGGGATCGGCGCAGGCTGCGCCAAGCGTGGCCGCAGTCCACTCCCATGTTGCTTTCCAGAGGATATGGCAATGCGCACTGTGCTCGACTTTTCGCCCCTTCATCGTTCAAGCATCGGGTTCGATCGTGTCTTCGATCTCCTCGAGACCGCTGCCCGCACACCGCAGCCCGACAATTGGCCGCCGTTCGATTCGGTAAAGGTCGGTGAGGACCAATACCGCATCACCATGGCGGTGGCGGGATTCACCCGCGACGATCTTGAGATTCAAATCCAGAACGACCTGCTTACCGTCAGCGGCGAGCGGAAGACCGATCACGTCGGTGAGATCCTGCATCGCGGCATCGCCAACCGGCCGTTCACGCGGCGGTTCGAGCTCGCCGAGCATATGCGCGTGCTCGGTGCCACCCTTCGCGACGGACTGCTGGTGATCGATCTCAAGCGCGAGCTGCCGGAGTCGTTGAAGCCACGGACGATTCCCATCGGCGCCGCGGACGCTTCGGTGAGCGAGCCGCGGCTGTTGCAGGGCCAGGCCGCGTAAGCCTGCGACAGCCCGTCTCAGCTTTCTTCTGGCCAGGGCGGCGGCCCCGTCGCCGCCCTGTTTTCGCCTGTTTCCTTCCCGCGGCCATCGGGAGGTGGCGCCGTGGCGCACACACACCGGCAACGCGCTGCTGCCTCCATGCCTCTAAAGGCGCCACGCCTTTCTGCCGATACGACAGCGAGGATGTCCTCACGCTTTTCCTTGCGGCTCGAAGATGAGGAGAATCAGCGCATAGCGCCATCGACGTTCGGAGGGATCATGGAATGGATCGCGGGCTTGATGCATGCAGGCACACTGCTGCTGGTCAATGCGTTGCTGGCCGCGCTGTCCTCCGCCCTCTTCTTTGCCCTGTACGTGGGTCACTCCAGGGTCAAGCGACTCCGTGGCGTACTGTTGTGGGCGCTGAGCTACGCGGCCTTCGCGATTGGCTTCGGGATGCTTTTCCTGCCGGCTTTCCACGTCGATTTTCCCGGCCTGGGGCTGCTTGGCAATCTGCTGATCGATGCAGGCGCCGTGCTGGCGTTGCTTGCGGTGAACGTCTACCTGGAGCTGCCCCGACGCAAACTATGGGTACTGGTTCCGGTATTAGTCATCGCCTTGGCTGAAACCGCCCTCGTGCTGGCCGAAGGAGAAAACCTGCGCCATATGGTCGTCCTGGGTGGCGCATTGACGAGCCTGCTCACCGTCGCCACGGGCGTCGCGTTCTGGCAATGCACGGATGAGGCGCAGCGGCCGGTCGCGCGACTGGCTGCCGTCTTTCATTTCCTGTGGGCGGCCATGCTGCTGGTGCGGATGGCATGGTGGATCGGTCAGCCTGCCGGCTTCGCGGGACAAGATCCGACGTCGACCTTTGGCCTGCTCTCGCGCATCTTGCTTACCTGGGTGATCACGCCAAGCCTGTTGTGGATGCTTACTCGCCAGCTGGACGCGGAACTGATTCTGCATGCCAGCCAGGATCCGTTGACCGGCGTCGCGAATCGGCGGGTCATGTGGAACGAGGGGCAGCAGCGCATCGCTGCATCCCATCCACGCGGCGCCTCGGTGGCTGCGCTCATGATCGACGTGGACCACTTCAAGTCGATCAACGATCGATGGGGGCACGACGCAGGCGACCATGTGCTTGTCACCATCGCCGCGACGCTGAGGCGGCATATCCGCGAGAAGGACGTCCTCGCTCGCGTGGGTGGCGAGGAGTTCATGGTGCTGCTGCATCAGGCCGAAGCCTCCGCGACCAACGAAGCGGCGGAACGACTGCGGCAGGCCGTGGAGAAGGACACGATCATCCTTCCGTCCGGCGCGGTTCTGCGTTGCACGATCAGCATTGGGTATTGCGTATCCACGCGCAGGGAGCAGACCTGGCGCGAGGTGGTCATCGCGGCTGACCAGGCCCTCTATGCCGCCAAGCAGGCGGGCCGCAATCGCGTCGTGGGCAGCCAGTGATTGAACCTGTGACAGCGCGGCACCCCGCCTTTCCCCATCGATCACGCGCCACGCTGCGCCTGTGCTTCCATGGCAGTCGGTGAACCACCGACGTAGGCAGCCAATTCGTCTGGCGTGCCTTTCGGAAAGGCCTCCCGAAGATAGTCAAGGAACGCTGATACTCGGGCGCTGAGCAATCGGCGCGTGGGATAAAGCGCCCAAAGCGCGATCTCGGGACCCTGCACTTCTCCCCATTGCACCAGTGTGCCGGCGGAAAGGTCGGGACTGACCAGCGAGAGCGGAAGACGCGCGGCGCCGGCACCCATGCGTACCGCATCGCGGACCATCACCAGCGATGACAGGCTGAGCACCGGCGTAGCGATCATCGTCGATGCCCCCGACGGGGTCGTCACCGACCAGGTCTCCGACCGCCCCATGATTCCGCGCGTCACGGCGGCCACCGGCGCCCCATCCTTCGGCTGCGCCAGCGCGGGGCTTGCCACGACTACCAGCCGGTCACGAAGAAAGATGCGCCCTACGAGGGTCGCATCGGGTTCCGGATTGACGCGGATGACCAGGTCACAGGCTTCCTCGATCATGTCCACCGCGCGATCTTCCGCGGTGATTTCCAGTCGCACCTGGGGATATCGCAACGCGAATCCCGCGGCGAGCCTCCCCATGGCCGTCTGCGAGAACAGCAGCGGCGCACTGATGCGCAATCGACCACGAGCGACGTGCCCACCGGAGGCGATCGCAGTCGCCGTTTCCTCGAGCTCGGTCAGCAGGAGACCGGTGCGTTCGTACAGGGCTCGCCCCTCCTCCGTGAGCTTGAGTGACCGCGCCCCTCGTTCGAACAGGCGAAGGTCGAGGCTGGTTTCCAGCTCGGCCACGCGCCGGGACAGCGTGGCCTTCGGTCGGCCAGCCTCGCGGGCGGCCCTGCCAAATCCGCCGTAGCGGGCAACCAGATTGAAATCGGCCAGTGCGAGCAGATCCATGTGTTCCACCAGTGAGACGGTAAGTCTTAGTTTAGAGGCTATGCCCATGAATTTGGATCAATAACATGCCGGGTGTGTTCCCAACCCACTCGGAGTATTGCCATGACCATCCTCGTTACAGGTGCCACCGGCCGCGTCGGCCGCCATGTCGTCGACCAGCTCGTCAAGCGCGGCGCCGCCGTGCGGGTACTTACCCGCGACCCGTCGAAAACCTCCTTCCCTGCCGGTGTCGACGTTGTCCAGGGAGACCTGCTTGATATCGACGCGGTGCGGGCCGCCTTCGACGGCATCAGCACGCTGTTTCTGCTCAACGCCGTGGCCGGCGACGAATTCACCCAGGCCATCCTCACGCTCAACGTGGCGCGCGAGGCGGGGGTGAAGCGCGTGGTCTATCTCTCGGTGATCCACGCCGACCGCTTCGTCAACGTACCGCACTTCGCGGTGAAGTTCGGCGCCGAACACATGCTGCGGCAGATGGGTTTCAGCGCCACGATCCTGCGACCGAGCTACTTCATCGACAACGAGCACATGATCAAGGATGTGGTGGCCAGCCACGGCGTCTATCCAATGCCGATCGGCAGCAAAGGCATCGCCATGGTCGACGCGCGCGACATTGCCGAAGTCGCCGCCATCGAATTGATCCGCCGCGACCAGGCCGCCGATACGTTGCCTGTCGAAACGATCAACCTCGTCGGCCCCGATACGCTGACGGGCACGGAAGTGGCGGCGATCTGGTCGGACGTGCTGGGACGTCCCGTGGTGTACGGCGGCGACGACCCGACGGCTTTCGAGCAGAACCTCGCCAGTTTCATGCCGAGGTGGATGGCCTACGAGATGCGCCTGATGGCCGAGCGCTATGTCACCGACGGCATGGTTCCCGAAGCTGGCGACGTCGAACGCCTGACCGGACTACTGGGCCGGCCGCTGCACTCTTATCGCGGCTTCGTGAACGAAATGGTCGCCGAGTCCTGAGAGGGCTTCGAAGGTAACCGTTCAGCCGTCGTCACCGTTGACCTGACCTTACGGGTGCAGCGCACGACCCCCGGTGTCTCGAAGCAGAGGCGGCGATGCCCTATCGCCGCCTCACCTCGCGTGTAACGGTTTTCTCGGAGCACGATCGGCAAATCCGTCAGCGATGAAGCGAACCGGACGGCGGCGGCCTTCTCGGCAACCATGCATGGAACGTTGCGACCGCAGCCACCGCCTCACCCAAGGTTCGAGGCGTACCCATCCACAGGCCTGTCACCCGATGGTCGGCACATTGCGAGATGCTCGCCGCATGGATTTCCCGGCGGTGGAATTGGGTAGCGATCAGGGTGTTCGACGTGGATGAGCAGCAGATAGGGCGTGAGAGGCGGAACGACACGACGTGGCGTGAACTGCTGTCGTCGACACAGCCTCTCGTTCTGCCGGCGGCACACGATGCGCTCACGGCGCGACTGGTGGAGCGCGCTGGATTCAAGGCGTATCAGGTAGGTGGCTTCGCGCTTGATGGGAGCCATTACGGTTTTCCGGATATCGACCTGACGCACTTCGGTGAGAAGTCGGCCGTGATCAGACAGACCATCGGCGCGTCCTCGCTGCCGGTGCTGGTGGATGGCGACAACGGCTACGGCGACGTCAAGAATGTCACGCGGACGGTGCGCGGCTACGAAGCGATGGGCGCGTCGGCCATCTTCATCGAAGACCAGGTATCACCCAAGAGCTGCGGACAGGAAGGAAAAAAAGAAGTCATCCCGGCCGAAGAAATGATCGGCAAGGTGAAGGCCGCGGTAGCCGCCTGCCGAGTGCCGGGTACGTTCATCCTGATCCGCACCGATGCGCGCAGCGCCGTCGGCCTCGATGAAGCCATTCGTCGCGGTGAACTCTATCGGGATGCCGGGGCGCACGGTTTGTACATCGAAGGCCTGGAAAGCGCCGCGGAATTGGAAAAGGTCGGCAAGGCCCTTGCCGGCACGCCGCTGGCCACGACCATGATGGAAGGCGGCGGCAAACTGCCTTGGCTGTCTCCGCAGGAAATCGGCGGCTACGGCTTTTCGATGATCCTTTATCCGACGACGGTGCTCTTCCGCATGACGCGCGCGATCGAACGTGCACTGGCGGATCTGCATGCCGGGCGCCCCATGTCGGAGCAGGATGCCGTAGACCATGCCACCTTCGATGACATCGTGGGCAAAGAGGCCTGGGCCCGCATCGAGGACGAGTTCAAATAGCGGCCAAGGCCCCTTGAGCGCAGCCGCAAACTCACAGGTCGATCGACCAGGTCTGCCCGACCAGGTCTTTGCCAAAGCTGTGATGTGCCTCTTCCTCGATGAGCTGGAATCCGGCTCTCTCGTAAATGCGGCGTGCATCGACCAGCACGCTGTTGGTCCAGAGCACCATCTTCCGGTAGCCGGCCTGTCGGGCAAACCTCAGGCATTCGTCCACGAGTCGACGACCGATGCCCAGGCCGCGTGCGTTGGCGTCCACGTATAAGAGGCGCAGTTTTGCGGTGGTCTCGTTGTGGCGCACGACGAAGATCGAGCCCACGATCTGGCCGTCCATCTCGGCGATCCAGCATCGATCGGATCGTGCGTCGAACTGTTGCACGTACTTGGCAACGATCTCGGCCACCAAGGCTTCGAATTCGGCGTTCCAGCCGTACTCGTCGGCGTAGAGCAGGCCCTGGCGGTGGACGATCCAGCCCATGTCGCCGGGCTGCGGATCGCGCAGCAGATAGCCCGAAGGGTGTTTTTCTCCGAGGAAACCCTGGATCTGCGCCATGGCGTGGACCAGCTGGTCCTGCTCCGGCTCGGACAACCGGCGCAGCATGCCCATGACCTGTTCGCGGGACGCATCGTTGAGCGGCTGAAAGGTCTGCCGCCCTTTCTCGGTGAGTTTCAGCCGCGCCACGCGGGCGTCATCGGTCGAGCGGCTCTTGGTCACCAGGCCCTGCTTCTCGAAACCACCAATCACCCTGCTGACATAGCCCGCATTGAGGCCGAGCATCCGGCAAAGGTCGGCGCTGGTCAGTGCTGGCTTGTGGGCGAGCTCATAAAGCATCCGCACCTCGGTAAGCGAGTAGTCGCTCTCAAGCAGGTGCTCGTGAAGTACTCCTATACAATGTGTATAGAAGCGATTGAATTGGCGTACTTTTTCCGCCCTTTCCTCCAGACTCGCCATCGCGACGCCCTGCCTTATTAGTTGCCTCAGGCATATTTATAATTGCCTTTAGCAACCATGTAAACGCACGGCGATGCGGCCCGGCGACGGGCGAATGCTCAGTGCACCGGGGTCAAGACGGGCTTGTTCTGGTCCTTCAGCAGGAACACCACGAATTTCGCCGGCTGCGTGCGGCTGGCGTTGCGTCCGACCGTGTGGACATCCTCCGGCCCCTCATAGAAGGTCTGCCCGGGCCCGATCGTCACTTCCTTGCCGCCATTCAGCGCCATCACGATGGAGCCTTCGAGTACGTATACGAATGCATTGGCATCGTGGCGATGGACCGGGTCGACCGAGCCGGGCGGATACGTGACGAGGATCATCTTGCCCTCCTTGCCGGGATAGTCCTTGAGGGCCTTGGTCATCAAGTCCGCCACTTGTGCGTGGGGCGCCTCCGAGGCGCCTTGGGCCAGGGCGTGTTGCGTGATGACCGCGGGGCAAGCGATCAGGCACAGCAGGCCGAACGTCTTGATCATGCGCATGGGTGTCTCCGTATGAATGACCTGCAGGCAGATGCAGCGGGTCGAGGTGGGCGCGCGACAGCACCGGCAAGCGATCAGCTCAAGCCGGCCTTGTCGAGCCCGTAGGCTTTGTCGAGGGCACCAGGAACGCCCCTGAAGGCGACGTTGATCCGGTTCCAGGCGTTGACCGTCATCACCGCATAGGTGAGGTCGGTGAGCTCCTTTTCGGAGAACTGTTCGCGCACGAGCGCGTAAACGTCGTCGGGAACGCCGTGAGGGGGCAGTCGCGTCAGCGTTTCAGTCCACAGCAGCGCGGCCCGTTCGCGGTCGTTGAACAGCGTGGATTCGCGCCACGCCGGCACGTGGTACAGGCGCAAGGGCCGCTCGCCGTCGATCACGGCCTCTTTGACGTGCATGTCAAGGCAGAAGGCGCATCCGTTGAGTTGCGAGGCGCGAATATCGACGAGATGGCGCGTGGTCTTTTCGATGCTGGACTGGTTCACCGCCATGTTCACGGCGGCGAGTTTCCTGAAGAGTTCCGGAGATTGCTGCTGGTAGTCGATTCGCTGGGACATGGTCGACATCCTCGGTCGGCAAGTGGCCATCACCTCAGATCAGCCGAGGTATCCGCCAACACCTCGTGGCGCGGCGAAACCATCCTAAGTTCGGCGCGAAGCTCCCAGTAGATGCATCGGCGGGATCGCGGTGTTGCCTTGAAAACACCAGTCTTCCGATGCTGTCACAAACAGCGTCACTGAAACGTCTATCAAGACAGAGGCAGCCGCACCACGACGACAAGCCGGGCGAGTCGTCCGGGTATCGCCATCGACCTATTGCCTGATCGCCTCGATGAGGACTTCAGTAGGAGGCGAAGGAGATCCCTGGAAGCCATGGTTTGGCGGGAGCCGTTCATCTGAACGTGGCGCTGAACCGCATGAAGCGGCTGCAGCTGCCGGAAAAGAGGGACATCGTCGTGGAAAAAGCGCCCGCTTTCCCCGATGACTGCGCCACGAGCGCTGCCATTCACATCGCAGTCCATCACGGTTCGAGATGGCTGCGCGCTCATCGAACACACGCGGCGCCCAGGCGACCGCCAACGCGGAGACTCTTATGAAAATCGTTGTCATCGGTGGTACCGGACTCATCGGCAGCAAAGTCGTCGAACGCCTGCGCAGGCAAGGGCACGACGTGCTTGCCGCGGCGCCGTCATCGGGCGTGAATGCCCTCACCGGCGAAGGGCTCGACGAGGCGATACGCGGCGCGGACATCGTGGTGGACGTGGCCAACTCCCCATCGTTCGAAGACCGGGCCGTCATGGATTTTTTCGAAACATCGGGACACAACCTGGCGATGGCCGAAAAAAAGGCCGGCGTGAAGCACCATGTGGCCCTCTCCGTCGTGGGCACGGGGCGCGACGCCTTCGCGGCGAGCGGTTACATCCGCGCCAAGATGGTCCAGGAAGAGTTGATACGCGCCACCGGCATTCCCTACACCATTGTCCACTCCACCCAATTCTTCGAGTTTCTCAATGGCATTGCCGGAGACGGTGGGCAGGCGCAGGACATCCCTATTTCCACGGGCCTGATGCAGCCCATCGCCGCGGAGGACGTCGCGGACGCCGTCGCTGATTACACGCTGGGCGCACCGGTGAATGGCGTTGTGGAAATCGCCGGGCCCGAGTCGGCCCCCATGGCGGAGTGGGTTCGTCGTTTCCTCGCCGCGATCGGCGATGCGCGCAAGGTCGTCGCGGATCCGAAGGCGCCCTACTTCGGCGCCGTGCTGGAGCCCGACACACTGTTGCCAGGCCAGGGGGCGCGACTGGGCAAGCTGGATTTCAAGGCATGGTTCGATCGCTCGACATTCGCCACCAAAGGAGCGACGAACTGAAGCTCTGGACATCGCCGAAATTGCTTTAGCGTCATTCGCGTGTGCCTCGCCGAGCTCACTTGCACCGAGGCATCGATGGTGCGTCCACATCGCGAGCCCACTGTCGTGTCGAACGCTGTGCTCTGTCTTCTTCGCGTGACCTGAACCGGTCACGCCATTGCCCGCGCGTGACCGGCGACCTCCGGTCGGGCTTGCTTGTCGTCGACGATGACGACAAGGCGCGCCGGGCCGGTATCACCAGGTGTAATCCGTATGTTTCCCACCTCTCATGACAAGCCGCCAAGCATCGCCGCGGATTACCTGGCGTCTAGCTTTACGGCCAGTTATGCCGGTGTCGTCGCCTTCATCGCCGTGGCAGCCGAAGGAAGTTTTGCGCGCGCCGCCGATCGGCTGGGTGTCGGCCGGTCCGCGATCAGTCGCAGCATCCAGAAACTGGAGGCGCAGCTCAACGCCAGGCTTTTCCTGCGCACGACGCGCAGCACGACGCTCACCAGGGAAGGCGAACTGTTTTACGAAAACTGCCATCCGGGCGTCCAGCGCATCGTCCAGGCGTTGGAGGACATGCGCGACCTGCGGTCCGGGCCACCCCGCGGGCACCTTCGCATCGGCGCGTCGATGGGCTTCGGTCGCGGCGTCGTCGCGCCGCTGCTGGCCGATTTTCGAACGCGATACCCGGGGATATCCCTGGACCTGCTGCTGGACGATCGTCCGGCGGATTTCATGCGGGATCGCGTGGATGTCGCGATCAGGGACGGACGCCTCGAAGACAGCCAGATCGTGGCAAGGCGCCTGCTTCCCATGCCGATGCTCGTCTGTGCATCGCCCGCCTATGTGCGCAGATACGGCAAGCCTCAAGGCGTGGAAGACCTTTCGACGCATGCCTGCATCAGTTTCCGCAGCGCCTCAGGACGCATTGTCCCCTGGGAGTTCAAGGTCGATAGCCAGAACCGCAGGGTTTCTCCGCCTTCGGCATGCACGTTCAATGATACCGGGCTCGTACTCCAGAGCGTGCTGGATGGATTCGGCATTGCGCAACTTGCCGGCTATCAGGTCACCGGGCATCTGCGCGATGGACGACTGGTGACTTGCCTTGAGCCTTACGCGCCGGACGATCGCGGGCATTACCTGTGCTACCTGAGCAGGCGACATTTGCCGGCACGCATCCGAGTATTCGTCGACTATCTCACCGATGCGGTACGTGCGCTGGACTTAGGGCATGTACTGGGCATTTCCGTGCCGGCGTAGGCCGCGTGGAAGTCGATGCGCTCTGGGCGGAACAACAAGCACATCGCGCCTTTCAATGCAGATGCGGTCAAGGCGGCACGTGGCTGGGTGGCGCGATACTCGCACGCGATGCCAGCCCGGCCGCAACCCATCGCCAGGCCGCAAAGCCGACGCTTACGCCTCGTTCGCCCCCTGGGCGCTTGCGAGTTCCCGCCATTTCGCGACATTGACGCCCTTGATAAGCAGCCACAGGCAATACGACGTTTCTCCAATGAGCGCGGGAAGCAGGATGGCGGGCGTGATCTGGTCAGCGAAGGTCGGCGCCAGCAACGCCGAGAAACAGGCGATCAGATAGCTCACGCCGGCAAGCTGCATCAGGAAGCCGATGAGCTTGGGCAGGAAACCGGATCGAATGGTCAGGTAGCCATCGACCAGGCACCCGACGCCAAAAAAGATCAGCGCAATATTGAACGCGATGTCATGCAGGACCAGCGAATGGTGCGCCAGGGCTTGCGCCTGTACGGTTTCGAGCGCTCCCGGATGGTTGGCGCTCGCCAGGATGGGCATGACCGCCAGGAGAAACAGTTTGCTGACCGCCTCGACAGAAAGGGATACCAGCATGAAGAACACGGAAAGGAGCACGAGCTGCCGGTTCACCGGCCTGAGCAGCAGATAGAAGATCCAGGTCTGGGCCACGGCAAAAATCGGCACGAGAAGGTTGCCGGCAACGCCGAGGTTCCAAAGTCCCGGTGAAGCCATGATGTTGTGGGCCGTTGCTGCGGCATCACCAGCCACCACCAGGCTATTCATCACGAAGCCTTCGGCGAAACCGCCAAACAGGATGATGAGCAGGTACAGCAGCCCGCCGGCTCGTGCATACATCTGTGGCGAGGTCTCAATTGTTTTCATCGCACTACTTCCTTGATTGGCAAATCTGATAACTCCACGCGCACCGGTGCGCCGACCTTCCGGATGCGCGGCGCATGCCGGGACGGAGTCGGCAAGGCCAGTTGCTGGGCATTGCAGGACAACAGTCGCGTCTTCCAGCTGCAACTCCCGATGGTTCACCGCCCTCGATCACGTCTTGCCCGGGACCTGTCGTCGCGCCCGGACCGCCCTGCCGAAAGCGCCGCCGCGTCATGCCGCATCGGCCAGCATGGCCTGGGCCCTCTGGCGCATGACATCGAGGAAGCGCGACTGCACTCCATTGAGGGGGCTGTCAGGCCGGTAGACCGCATACAGCACGACGTCCATTTCGAGTTTCAGCGGGCGTGTCTGCACCGGCTCCCTGCTGCATTGCGCGGTGAAAGGATCGACCAGGGCCAACCCACCGCCACGAGCCACCAGCGAGCAGGCCAGTTGATAGGTCTGCACCCACACCCGCGTCTGCGGCGCGGGCTCGACCTTGGCGAGATGGTTCTGCAGCATGGCGCCGAGCGCATCCTGCACGGTGATGCCGATCATCGGCTGCCCGGCCAACGCCTTGATCGGCAAGGGCCGGTCGAGTTCACGGGCCGGCCACCAGCCGGGTGGCGCAATCACCTTGATATTCCCCCGACACAGCGGCTCTTGCACCAGTCCGTGGTGGTTGATGTCCTGCAGGGTGAGGCCGATGTCGGCTTCGCGGAGCATCAGCGATTCGCACATGACGGCGGAGTGCTGGGTGAACAGCTCGACGATGGTTTCGGGATAGACCTCGCCCAGGCGGGCAATGGCGTCGGGCACGAGCACCTGGGCCAGCGCGGGCGTGCAGGTGACGCGCAAGGGATGGCTCTCGGGCCGGGTGATGTTCAGCGCCAGGCGGCGCAGGTCGTACAGGTCACGCATGAGCTTGTCGATCTGGTGGCGCATCAGCAGCGCCTGGGGCGTCGGCTGCAGCCGGCCGCGTACACGACTGAAAAGAGGGAAGCCGAGATGGTTTTCGGCCTGCTGCAATGCCTTGCTGGCAGCCGGTTGCGACACGTTGAGAAGGCTGGCAGCGCCGGTGAGGCTGCCGGTGCTCAGGACAGCATGAAACAGCTCGATGTAACGCAGACGCATAGCCCGCTCCCCATCTCGTCCAACGCGGCAGTCGCCCCGCTTTCAGTGCAGCACATTACCGAGGGGCGGACAAATCCGGCGGTGCCAAAAGGCATGCACATCCACGTGCCCGCATCCACAACCGGTGGTTATGCCTCGTATGCATCTTTTCATTGGTTGCCCGTACGCACGCCTCACTATGCTCGCCCCCGACAGCGCGGATGACTCGCGCACGGGACTTTTCACGACGCATGGAACGATCTGCCCGCAAGAAGGAGCTGCCGATGTCCGCCCTAGGCGAAGACGCCGCCCCGTGGGGACCGCCGTACCTGTTGTACCTGGGCAGCGCCACCGACGATCTGTCGATCAAGACGGCGCGAGGTCTGGCCTACTGGCGGCCGCAGTGGTGCCTTGGCCAGTACCGAAGCGCGGATTGCGCCGTGACGCTGGGGTTGCCCGACATCGATCTGGCCCAAGGTCGCGCGTACGGCGCCCGTACGATGGTGATCGGCGTGGCGAACGCCGGTGGCGTCATGAGCGCCGAGATGGTGACCGATGTCATCGCTGCGCTGGAGGCTGGGCTTCACGTGGTGTCCGGCCTGCACCACAAGCTGAGCGAGCACCCCGACATTGTCGCCGCCGCGCGCAGCCGTGGCCGTACGTTGTTCGACGCTCGCCTGCCCAGGCCCGGCACGCCGGTAGGCACCGGCAAACCGCGCGCAGGGCGGCGGTTGCTGACGGTGGGCACCGATTGTTCGGTGGGCAAGATGTATACCGCGCTCGCTCTGGAGCGCTCGTTGCGCGAGCGCGGGCATCCTGCGGATTTCCGTGCCACGGGGCAGACCGGCATCCTCGTGGCGGGCGCGGGCATACCGATCGATGCGGTAGTGGCGGACTTCATCTCCGGCGCGGCCGAGTCGATTTCGCCCGACCGAACCGATGCAGGATGGGATCTCATCGAAGGCCAGGGCTCGTTGTTCCATCCATCCTTTGCGGGCGTGTCGCTTGGCCTGCTGCATGGCTCGCAACCCGATGCGCTGGTGTTGTGCCATGAGCCCACGCGGCGCCACATGCGCGGGCTCGTCGATTATCCGATTCCCGACCTCATGGCATGCATGGAGGCCAATCTTGCGGCCGCGCGGCTCACCAACCCGGCGGTGAAGCCCGTAGGCGTGGCACTCAACACGTCCCACCTATCGGAGCACGAGGCACGTGGCGCCTGCGATCGTGTTGGCGCCCTGTTCGGCCTGCCCTGCCAGGATCCGGTATCCATGGGCGTCGAAGCCATCGTCGACCATCTCCTCGCCAGCTTCGCGAACTGAGCATATAGACTCACCCTCGCTGTCGACCTGGGTAATGCGCGTGCTGACACTCGATTCGATACAGACCCTGGCCTGCGGTGGCCTGCTGCTGCTCGCCGGCTACGCCATACGGCGACGGGTGCCGTTGCTGGCCCGCTTCAGCATTCCGGCGCCCGTGATCGGCGGACTGCTGGTCGCGCTGCTGATGCTGGTGTGCCGCCACTGGAGCATCACGCCGATACGTTTCGATACCGGCTTTGAACAGCCGCTGATGATTGCCTTCTTCACCGGCATCGGATTCAACGCAAGCACCACGCTGCTGAAGATCGGCGGAAGACAGATCCTGCTGTTCCTTGGCCTGGCGAGCGGGCTGGCCATCGTGCAGAACCTGCTCGGCGTAGGACTGGCCAAGGCGTTTGGCCTTCCGCCGCTGTTTGGCGTGGTGACCGGCTCGGCCACGCTGGCAGGCGGCCCTGCCACCGGCCTGGCGTTTGCGCCACTGTTTGCCAGCGCGGGTGTGCAAGGCGCCAAGAGCGTCGCCCTGGCTAATGCCATGGCAGGCATCGTATGCGGATCCATCCTTGGCGCGCCGCTCGCGGCTTTCCTCATCGAGCGGCTCGGGCTGTATCCCGCGGGAGCCGCACGCGCGGAGGCCGAGTCAAAGGCTGCGTCGGTTGCGTCGTCGACGAAGCGCCGCCTTGTCGAACCGGTCCATGCCGGGCTCAAGAGCCTCGTACTCATGCTGATCGCCATGGGCATCGGCGCATGGATCAGCACGGGGCTCGGCCTGCTGGGCCTCACCCTGCCCGCTTACATCGGCGCGATGCTGGCAGGCGCGGTGATCCGCAACATCGATGACCATCTCGGCTGGTTTGGCCTTTCGACGTGCAGCATGGAGATGATTGGCAACATCAGCCTGTCGCTGTTCCTCGTCATGGCGCTGATGGACCTGCACCTGTGGGACCTGTCGGGCATGGCCACGCCCTTGCTGGTCAACCTGGCGCTGCAGACCGTGCTGGTGCTGGCCCTGTGCTGCTGGCCGCTGCTTCAGCTGATGGGCCGTGACTACGACGCAGCCGTCATGGCCAGCGGCTTCACCGGCTTTATGCTCGGCACCACGGCCAATGCGATGGCTTGCATGAGTTCGCTCACCGAGCGCTTCGGCCCTGCGCCTCGCGCGTTTCTCGTGGCGCCCGTGGTGGGCGCGTTCCTTATCGACTTCACCAATGCCGTGATCATCACGGTGTTCGTCAACGTCTGGAAATAGCCAGAAGTCGACAAGGCATTCTCCGCCGAACGCGGCGCACTGACTTGCACAGGCGCGGGTGGGCGCGCACCTTCTGTCGGTGAAGGCGCAACGAGCTTCGTCGCCGATCCTTCGCGCGACGCCTCCATAACCGACAGTTATGGTGAGCCGATGTTTTTTCATTGGCGGCTCGCGCCCGCCGAAGACTACGCTCGCTCACGTACTTGTGGGCTGGTTGGGGAGAGCCGCTCGCAGCGCTTGCCAACACAACACGGAATGGGTCATGAGGCC
>Ga0209258_100758_pt1 | contig 20275 bp, 15 predicted proteins | sample Araplaol_mTSA_r2_FD_184281 | JGI IMG/M metagenome (GOLD analysis project Ga0209258, IMG submission 184281) | Arabidopsis root microbial communities from North Carolina, USA - plate scrape CL_Col_mTSA_r2 (SPAdes) (version 2) | ecosystem: Host-associated > Plants > Roots > Endosphere | place: USA...
GCGCAACGCAAGGCGGTGTATCAGGCTGCGCGTGCCCGTCATCCGCAACGCTGGTCGGCAGGAATCCGCGACTGGGACTTGGCGCAGGCGGTCTATCTGAATCCCGAGCGCACTGACTTGGAGCCTGGGCGATACCGAAAAGCAGCATAGCGGCGTACGCGACAACTACCTTGACACACGCCGCCCAAGAGAAAGTAACCAAAGAGAAGGGCACCCCAGCGGGTGCGCTTGGCGGGCATCCCTGCCCGCCAAGTCCGTGAAGGACCGGAGGGCCTTTTCGACAGCACATCCTGTGCTGGCGAAAAGGCATGGGCATCCATGCCCATGCCCCCTTCGGGGCCTTGGCCTCCGGCCCTTCACCGCACCCGATGGGGCCCGGAAGAGCGAGCGCGCATCCATGCGCGCTGACACCGGCGCACGCGCCGATGTCTTAGCGATACATCTGCTTTTGTAGGCTGGGATGAAATCCCAGCATTTGTCGGCATGGCGGTGCTGGGATTTCATCCCAGCCTACGACGCTAGCGATGTGACTTCACCGCAAAGACCGAGCATTAAGACGAACTCTGTAAATACCGCGCACCCAGCGACACCGGCGTACGCCGGTGAGGTCGCGCAGGGATGCGCGCCTGCTTTTCCGGGGCCCCTTGGGGGCGGTGAAGGGTGGGCGGATAAGGCCCCGCCAGGGGGCATGGGCACGGATGCCCATGCCTTTTCGCCAGCACAGGATGTGCTGTCGAAAAGCCCCGACCACCCTTCACGGACTTGGCGGGCAGGATGCCCGCCAAGCGCCCCCTCGGGGGTGCCCTTCTCTTTGGTTACTTTCTCTTGGGCACGCAAGAGAAAGTGACTCGGTCGCTTCGCGACCGAAAGCGCCGCAGGCAATCCATCAATCCGCGGAATACTTGGTCCACGCAAAATTCAGCCTCGTAGGCTGGGATGAAATCCCAGCATGGATAGGCATGGCGATGCTGGGATTTCATCCCAGCCTACGAGAGCCGCCGCAACCGCAACGCATTACTCACCACCGACACCGACGACAAACTCATCGCCAACGCCGCCACCATCGGCGACAACGTAATGCCGAACAGCGGATACAACACCCCCGCCGCCAACGGCACCCCCAACGCGTTATAGACAAAGGCAAAGAACAAATTCTGCCGAATATTGCGTACCGTCGCCGTCGACAACGCACGCGCTCGCAGAATGCCGCTCAGTTGCCCTTTCACCAGCGTCACCTGCGCGGTCTCCATCGCCACGTCAGTGCCATGCCCCATCGCTATACCAACATCCGCAGCGGCGAGCGCCGGTGCGTCGTTGATGCCATCACCGGCCATCGCTACGCGCCGCCCTTGCTTGCGCAAACTTTCGATCACGGCGGCCTTGCCGGCTGGCGATACGCCGGCATGCACGTCGTCGATTGCCAGTTCACGCGCGACGACGTTGGCGGTGGTGGCGTGATCGCCAGTGAGCATGACGATGCGCAAGCCGGCAGCTTTCAGGTCTTTCAGTGCCTGCGGCGTATCCAGCTTGATGGGATCGCTGACGCCGAACAAACCCGCCACCGCACCATCCACGGCCAGGAACATCACGGTGGCGCCGTCATTGCGCAGCGCTTCCGCCTGCGCCAACGTTGCCGTTGTCAAAGGCACTTTCAGTAGCTGCATTAGCGATGCATTGCCAAAGGCCAACTGATGCTCCGGCGTTCGCCCACTGACACCGCCGCCAACGTGCGCCTGAAAATCGTCGACCGCTTGCAAGCGAACACCTTCGTTCTTGGCCGCGACGGTGATCGCCTTGCCGAGCGGATGTTCGCTCGCCTGCTCCAGGCTCGCCGCCAGGCCAAGCAGGTGTTCGCGCGTTTGGCCGTCCAGAACCAATATGGAAACCAGTGCAGGCTTGCCCTCGGTCAGCGTGCCGGTTTTATCCAGCACCAGCGTATCGACCTCGCGCATCGCTTCAATCGCGGCGGCATCCTTGAACAGCAAACCTTGCTGTGCGCCCCACCCGCTCGCCACCATGATCGAGATCGGCGTTGCCAAACCCAATGCGCACGGGCAAGCGATGATCAGCACCGACACCGCCGCGATCAACGCATGCGCCAGACGCGGTTCCGGACCGAACCATGCCCAGCCGACAAAGGCCAGCACGGCTATCGCAATCACCGCCGGCACGAACCACGCCGCGACGCGATCGGCCACGCGCTGCAGCGGCGCCTTGCTGCGTTGCGCCTGCGCTACTTGCGCGACGATTTGCGCGAGCATGGTGGCGGCGCCGACTTTTTCCACACGCATGGTCAGTGCGCCTTGCTGGTTGACGGTGCCGCCGGTGAGCGCATCGCCCGGTGCTTTGCTTACGGGCATGGGTTCGCCGGTGAGCATGGCTTCGTCGACCTGGCTATGGCCGCTCAACACCACGCCATCCACCGGTACTTTTTCGCCCGGGCGGATGCGCAATTCATCGCCTACTTGCACCTCATCGAGCGGCACGTCGTGTTCTTCGCCATGTGAAATACGCCGCGCCGTTTTTGGCACCAGGCCCAACAAGGCTTTCAAGGCGGCGCCGGTGCGGCGGCGTGCACGCCATTCCAGGAAATCGCCCAGCGTCACCAGCGTAACGATCACCGCGGCGGATTCGAAATACACGCCGACGCGGCCGTGCGCATCGCGAAAACCCACTGGAAACAGCTGCGGCGCGAGAAACGCCAGCACGCTGTACAGCCACGCCACGCCGGTGCCTACGGCGATCAGCGTATACATGTTCGGCTGCCAGGGCTTCAACGAACGCCAGCCGCGCGCGAAGAACGGTGCGCCGCCCCATAGCACGACGATGCTGGCAAGCGCGGCTTCTACCCACCCGGCTGCAGCAGGTACATGCATGCCTGCATGCGGCAGCATGGCCAATACAAACACCGGCAAGGTCAAGGCGATCAGCAACCACAGGCGGCGTGACATCGCGCGCGCTTCGCCGCTGTCATCGTCATCCAGGCTCGGCATCATCGGTTCCAACGCCATGCCGCATTTCGGGCAATCGCCGGGGTGATCCTGCTGCACTTCCGGATGCATCGGGCAGGTATAGATCGCGCCGGGCACGGCGGCCTGCGGTGGGCGTTGTTCGTGCAGGTATTTGCCGGGATCGGCGAGAAATTTTTGCCTGCAACCTGCCGAACAGAAGTGATAGGCGTGGCCACCGTGCTCGGCATGATGCGGCGTGGTGGCCGGGTCGACCGTCATGCCGCAGACGGGATCCCTCGCCGAGGTGCCGGTGTGACCATGCGCAGGCATGGTGTGCATCACCATCGATGCAGGTTGCGCATAGCGTGATGGTTCCGCATCGAACTTCGCCTTGCAGCCTGCACAGCAGAAGTAGAACGTCTTGCCGGCGTAGTCGCTGCGATGCTTCGCACCGGCCGTTTCCACGCGCATGCCGCAGATCGGATCACGCGCGTCGCCTTCGCTCTTGTGGCAGCACGAACCTTGCGCGCTCATGCCTGCGGCTCCTCGTCAGCGAGCGCGCGCAGGATCGGGCACTGTTCCGGATCGCCATGACCCGGGCAGACCTCGATCAATTGCTGCAAGCCCGCGCGGATGCGCATCAACTCGGCGATGCGTGCGTCGATGCTGGCCAGGCGCTGCTCAGCGCGCTTGCGCACCGCCCGCACGCCGCCGCTGCGATCGGTGGAGAGCGCGAGCAGGTCGCGGATTTCTTCCAACGTAAAGCCCAGCTCCTTGGCGCGGCGGATGAAACGCAGCCGCTTGATCGCCGATTCGTTGTAGCTGCGATAGCCCGAAGCGCGTCGCAGCGGCTCGGGCAGCAGGCCTTCGCGCTCGTAGTAGCGGATGGTGTCGATGGGAACGCCGGCGCGCTTGGCGACGCTACCGATGGTGAGGGAGGTGGTTGGCGTGTTCATGAGGTAAGTCTAGACCTTTGATCAAGGTCTAGAGTCAAGCCGTGATCATCTCCCTCCCCTGCATGGCAGGGGAGGGAGCAAGTTCGTGCACCGCAAAAACCGATTCATTTTCCAGCCAGCTACTACACACTCATCCCTGTAACCTTGCCGCGCACTTCAGGGGTTACTCATTCACATGCATTCACCAAATAACGAACCACACACCCGCGCCTCGGTTCCGCTGGCGCCTTCGCTGGATCCCACGCTCGCCGCCGCACAAATGCCGCGCCAATTCCGGCCGCTGGATTGGCGGGTGCTGTGGATCGCGTTTGTCGCCATGCTGCTGGGCGGCGTTGTGGCCGTGGTCGCCAAGGTGCTGACGGCGCTGATCGGCCTTATTACCAATCTCGCTTTCTATGGGCGCTGGAGCTACGACTTCAGCAGCCCGGCCGGCAATCACCTCGGGCTATGGGTAATCGCGGTGCCGGTTATCGGCGGGCTGATCGTCGGTGTCATGGCGCGCTGGGGTTCGCGCGCCATTCGCGGCCATGGCATTCCCGAGGCGATGGAACAGGTGCTGCTCAACGAGAGCCGTATTCCGCCGCGCATCACCTGGCTCAAGCCCGTGTCTTCGGCGATCGCCATCGGTACCGGCGGCCCCTTCGGTGCGGAAGGCCCGATCATCGCCACCGGTGGCGCGTTGGGTTCGCTGATCGCGCAGTTGATGCACGTGACGGCTGACGAACGCAAAACACTGCTCGCCGCCGGTGCCGCTGCAGGTATGGCAGCCGTGTTCTCGGCACCGATTTCCGCGGTGCTGCTGGCGATCGAACTGCTGCTGTTCGAACGCCGCGCGCGCTCGCTGATTCCAGTGGCACTGGCCGCCACCGTCGGTACCGGCTTCCGCTACGTGCTGGAAGGCAATGCCCCGATGTTTCCGATGCCGGTGCTGGCGACGCCCACGTTGTCGGCGATTGCGGCGTATATCGTGCTGGGCATGCTGGTAGGTGTGGTCAGTGTGTGGATCACCAAACTCACCTACGCCATCGAAGATCATTTCGAGAAGCTGCCGATCCATTGGATGTGGTGGCCGGCGTTGGGCGGCATCGTGGTCGGCATCGTCGGCTATTACATGCCGCTGACGCTTGGCGTGGGCTACACCAATATTTCCGCCGTACTGAGCGGTACGATCGGCATGAGCGCGATGCTCGCGCTGTGTCTGCTGAAGCTGCTGTCGTGGTCGGTGGCGCTGGGCAGTGGCACCTCCGGCGGTACGCTCGCGCCGCTGTTCACCATCGGCGGCGCGATGGGTGGCGTGCTGGGCATGGCGCTGGCCAGCGCGGCGCCGTGGCTGCATGTGGATCCGCACTTGGCGGCGCTGGTGTGCATGGCGGCGATCTTCGCCGGCGCATCGCGCGCGTTCCTCACTTCGGTGGTGTTCGCGTTCGAAACCACGCAGCAGCCGCATGGCCTGTTGCCGTTGCTCGGTGCCTGCGCGGCGGCGTATCTGGTGTCCGGCTTGATGATGCGCAACACCATCATGACCGAGAAAATCGTGCGCCGCGGCGTGCGCGTACCTTCCGACTATGCGGCCGATTATCTCGACCAGATCTACGTGCGCGATGCCTGCAGCCGCGATGTGGTGAGCCTCAAGGGCGAGCAGACAATTGCCGACGTACGCCAGTGGCTGGCTTCGCAAGGTGCCAAGACCAAACATCAGGGCTTTCCGGTGCTTGATGCGCAAGGCCAGGTGATGGGCGTGATCACGCGTCGCCAGCTTTACGATGCCAACCTCGCACTCGATGCGTCCGTGCAATCGCTGATCAAGGTGGCGCCGATCGTGGTACGCGAAGACCACACGCTGCGCGAAGCTGCCGACCATATGGTGGAGCGCGAAGTGGGCCGCTTGGTGGTGGTAAGCAAGGAGAAACCGCATCGCATGGTGGGCATCATTACGCGCGGCGATTTGCTGGCTGCGCATGCGCAACGGTTGCGCGAGGCGCGGCATGCGTCGCGGCATTTGGATTTGGGCCGCCGGCCAGCGGCGACGTGATGGCGCAAGCGCCTCGCTTGCCGGAGCGACTTGGCGTGTCTCACCATCACGCATCCATGCGTTGCTTAAGAGGGATTGTCGCTTGAGATGCCTGGTCGTGATTGCCCATCCCTTGAACGAAAGCCTGTGCCAGGCGATGGCACGCGCGGCTATCGATACCCTCTCGGCGGCCGGTCATACGGTGGTGGTGGAAGATCTTTACGCTGCCGATTTCGCGCCCGCACTGACACCCGTCGAGCGCCGCAGCTATTACCAGCCGCCTTTTGACGCGGCATCCGTGCAGGCGCAGGCGGAACGATTGCTCAACGCCGAAGCACTCGTGCTGGTCTTTCCGACGTGGTGGTTCGGCTTTCCGGCGATTCTCAAGGGCTGGTTCGATCGCGTGTGGGCGCCAGGCATTGCGTATGACCACGCTTCCGATTTCGGCCCCATCAAGGCAAAGCTGCACCATCTGCGCAAGGTGTGCGCGATGACGTCACTGGGTTCTCCATGGTGGGTAGACAAACTGGTGCTGCGTCAACCGGTCAGGCGCATATTGAAAACCGCGTTGCTCGGCACGTGCGCGCCCTCGTGCGATTTCAAGATGCTCTCGCTTTACAACGCCGAGAAGCTGTCGAAGGAACAGGTGGAGGCGTTTTGCACGCGTATCCGCAGAACGCTCTCTGTGTGGACATAGCTCGTAGGCTGGGATGCAATCCCAGCATCACCATGCATGGCGTGCTGGGATTGCATCCCAGCCTACAAAAAGCCGGATGCTGCGGGATTACACCAACGCATCATCGGCCGCGACAAACCCGCCGGTTTGCCGCTGCCACAAGCGCGCATACAAACCGCCATGCGCAATCAGCTCCGCATGCGTGCCGGTTTCTACCACTTTGCCCTTGTCCAACACCACCAGGCGATCCATGCGTGCGATGGTGGAAAGGCGGTGCGCAATGGCGATAACGGTCTTGCCTTCCATCAGCACTTCCAGGCTTTCCTGGATGGCTGCTTCCACTTCCGAATCCAACGCGGAAGTCGCTTCGTCCAACACCAGGATCGGTGCGTCCTTCAACAACACGCGTGCGATGGCGATGCGCTGGCGCTGGCCGCCGGAGAGTTTCACGCCGCGTTCGCCGACCAGCGCTTCCAGCCCGAGGCGGCCTTCGCCATCGACCAGGTTGGGAATGAATTCATCGGCACGTGCTTTGCGGATGGCTTCGTTGAGCTGTGCCTCGGTGGCATCCGGACGGCCATAAAGCAGGTTGTCGCGCACGGAGCGGTGCAGCAGCGAGGTGTCCTGCGTGACCACGCCGATCTGCGAGCGCAGACTCTCCTGCGTGACTTGCGAGATATCCGTGCCGTCGATGGTGATGCGCCCGCCTTCCAGGTCGTACAAGCGCAGCAGCACATTCACCAGCGTGGATTTACCCGCGCCGGAAGGGCCGACCAAGCCGATCTTTTCGCCGGCATGCACTTTCAGGTTCAAGCCGGACATCACGCCACCTTGCTTGCCGTAATGAAAGTGGATGTCATCGAAGCGCACTTCGCCGGCCACCACTTCCAACGGCATCGCGCCCTCCTTGTCCTGCACCGCGCGCGGCTGCGCGATGCTGGTGATGCCATCCTGTACGGTGCCGATGTTTTCGAAGATGCCGTTCACCACCCACATGATCCAGCCGGACATGTTGTTGATGCGGATCACCAACCCGGTCGACAGCGCAATCGCGCCAACGGAAACCCTGCCCTCGCTCCACAGCCAAACGGCGATGGCCGTCGTGCCGACGATCAGGAAACCGTTGAGCGTGGTGATGGCGATGTCCATTGATGTGGTCAGGCGCGTCATGCTGCGCAGCTTGTCGGTCTGCTCGCCCATCGCCTCGGCCACGTAGCGTTCTTCGCGCTGGGTATGCGCGAACAGCTTGAGCGTGAGGATATTGCTGTAGCCGTCGACGATGCGCCCCATCAATTTCGAGCGCGTCTCCGATGCCGCCCAGGAGCGCTTGCGCGTGCGCGGAATGAAGATGTACAGCGTGCCGACGTAACCGAACAGCCACACCACCAGCGGCGCGGCGAGCCACCAGTCGGCGTGGGCAAACATCACCACCGCGCTGCCGTAATAGATCGCCACGTACCAGATCGCATCCACGATCTGCACCGCCGATTCGCGCAACGACGCGCCCGTCTGCATGATGCGGTTGGCGATGCGCCCGGCGTAATCGTTCTGGAAAAAACCCAAGCTCTGGCGAATCACGTAGCGATGGTTCTGCCAGCGGATGCGATTGGTCAGGCTCGGCACGATCGCCTGGTTGACCAGCATGTCGTGCGCGCCGATGAACAACGGACGCAGCGCCAGCGCGACGAACGCCATCCACAGCAACTCGCGTCCGTGAACGGCGAAGAAGTCCTTGCCCGGCACGCCCTTGGCCATGTCGACGATGCGGCCGATAAAGCCGAACAGCGACACTTCCACGATCGCCACGCCGAAGCCCACCAGGATCGCCACCGCAAACACCGGCCACACCTGGCGCAGATAGAACACGTAGAACCGCCCCACGGATTTGGGTGGCATGGCGTCCACCGGATCCTTGAAAGCATCGATGAGGGATTCGAACCAGCGGAAGATCATGGCGCGGAGTCCATTTGGCGAGCCAATGAGATGGGGTCGAAGGGCGCACTATACAGGGGTGGGCTTGCAGCGACGCCGCAGCGAATGTCTGCTCAACGCACATAACGACCACTCACTCTCCCTCCCCTGCTTGCAGAGCCTGTCCTCGACTCGATCGGGGAGGAGGGCCGGGGTGGGGTGCGAGCGAAGCGAGCGGCGGGAAAGCAGCCGCTGCCGCAAAGCATCTTTCGACGGATGTCGCTCGGCGCTAAAGCACAAGCAACCCCACCCCAACCCTCCCCTACTGTCGCAGGGGAGGGAGTGCGCGGTGGTACACCGTGACAGACGGGAGTGGCACGCAGCGCCCATCTCAATCCGCGGCGCCTGAATGCTAACCCCGCGTGAAACCCGCATCCGTGAAGTAACAATTGACCATCGGCGGCCCCATTCGGATCATGCCCGCCATGCCACATTTCCTTCGTAAGCTCATCGCCCCGTGCCTGCTGGCTGGTCTGCTGCTCTCGGCCGCGCATCCTGCCCTCGCCCAGAACACGCCCGATTCCTCCAATCCCACTGCAGCCCCTGCGCCGGATCCGGCACAGACACTGGCCGCCCTCAGCAAGCAACTGGACGACATCAAGACCACCTTCAACAGCAAGGGCGGCAATGCGTCGTTGAACGATCTGCGCGATCAATCCGGCAATATCCAGCAGCAAGCCGATCAATTGGTGCAGACGCTCACTCCCGAACTGGAAAGCGTGCAGACGCAGCTGACCGTGCTCGGCCCTGCGCCGGCCGCCGGCGCGCCGCCCGAAACACCTGCGGTGAGCCAGCAGCGCCGCCAGCTGGAGCGCAACAAATCCAAGCTGGATGGACAGATCAAGCAAGCGCAGCTGTTGAGCCAGGATGCGGTGAAGTTCGCCTCGCAAGTGGTCGAAGCGCACAACGAGCAATTCCAGGCACAGCTGGGCTCGCGTACCGCATCGCCCCTGGGGCTCGCCTTCTGGCGTGATCTGAAAAAGGCATTTCCGGACGACATCGCGCGCATCGGGCGAGCCAAGGATCGTCTGCTCGAAGATGCCGGCATCGCCTGGCAATCGGACAATCGGCAACCGCTATTGCTGTGCCTGCTCGGCGCGCTGCTGCTGATCGTGCCAGGACGCTGGCTCGCCGAACGCCTGGCGCTGGCGCTCGCCAGCCGCTACCTGCCCGACGGGCATTTGCGGCGCAGCGCGATGGCGGCTGTTTTCACTCTCACGGTGACTTTGTCGATCGGGCTGGCCGCGTGGCTGGTGCATCAAGGCTTCAACTGGAACGACACCTTTGATGATGAAGTGGAGACCTTCGCGCAAGGACTGGTGCGCATGACGTTCTTCTCCGCCTTCGTCGCCGGACTGGGGCGTTCGCTGCTTTCGGTGAGACATCCTTCATGGCGCCTGCCCGCGCTCACCAAGTTCACCGCGCGCAGCCTGCGATGGTTTCCGTGGCTGCTCGGCGGTGCCTTCCTGCTGCTGGGCTTTCTCAGTCACTTGAATACGCTGGCCGGCGCCAGCCTGCCGGCAACGGTTTGCACGCGCGCGTTTCTGGCCTTGCTGATCACCGGCCTGGTCGGCGTCGCCCTGACCCGCGCCAAGCGCGCCCGCACCACGCAACGGCAGCAAGGGGAAAAACCACCGCAGCATGCGCTGTGGGTGGGCGCGCTGTTCGGCGTGGCCATGCTCGGCGTGGTGGTGGCATGGCTGGCCGTGTTGGTGGGCTATGTCGCGCTCGGCTTCTTTATTTCGTGGCAGATGCTGTGGATCGGCATGATCGTCGCCTCGGTGTATATGCTTTCGCATCTGCAGCGCGATCTGTTCCACACCTTGCTCAATCCGCACGGACGCAGTGGCCAACGCCTGCAGTCCACGTTCAACATCCAGCCGAACATGCTGGAGCAGGCCTCCACGGTGCTTTCCGCCGCGGCGCAGATTCTGTTGCTGCTGGTGGCGGTGGGCACGCTGCTGGTGCCATTCGGTGGCGGTCCGCAAGATATCTTCACGCACATCGGCAATGTGTTCTCCAGCCTCAAGGTAGGCCAGCTCACCATCAAGCCGGGCGCGATCTTCAATGCCGTGCTGGTGTTTGCGCTGGGCATGGTCGCGGTGCGCATCGTGCGCCGCTGGCTGGCCGATCAGTTGCTGCCGAAGACCACGCTCGACATCGGCATGCAGAACTCCATCGTCACGTTGATCAACTACGTGGCGGTGGTGATCGTAGTGGCGCTCGCGCTGCGCACCGCCGACGTCAGCCTGGAAAGCCTTACATGGATTGCCAGCGCGTTGTCGGTGGGTATTGGTTTCGGCTTGCAGGCGATCGTGTCGAACTTCATTTCCGGCCTCATCCTGCTCGCCGAACGACCGGTGAAAGTTGGCGACTGGGTGAGCATGCCCGGCGTAGAAGGCGACATCCGCCGCATCAATGTGCGCGCCACCGAAATCCAGTTGAGCGATCGCTCCACCATGATCGTGCCCAACTCGCAGTTCATCACGCAGAACCTGCGCAACGTCACCCACGGCAACGCACTCGGCCGCGTGAAACTGAGCCTGCCGATGCCACTGGATACCGATGCGGCGAAGGTGCGCGAGATCATGCTGGAAGCGCTGCATGCCAACGAATCTACCCTGGACACGCCAGCACCGGCGGTAACGCTGGACGACGTCACCACCACCGCGATGACCTTCAGCGGCGTGGCTTACGTGCGCAGCCCGCGCGAGGCTTCCGCGGTGAAGAGCGCGCTGCTGTTCGACATCCTTTCGCGGCTTGCAAAAGCGCAACTGCCCCTGTCGACGCCGCAGAGCATGATCGTCAGAAACCTGGGGCCATTGGGCGAAGATAGTCCCGCAGCACCGATGTAAGCGGCTTCGTAGGCTGGGATGAAATCCCAGCCTACGATGGGACATGGCGCTCTAAACGCTGCTCAAAAATGCACAAGACGCGAGCATGGCAAAGGTTTAGCTTTAGGCGACCTTCCAAACAGGACGCTACGTCATGAACACCAAGGTGAGCCAGGGCAGCACCATCATTCCCGGCATGCGCTACCGCGATGCGCACGCCGCCATCGAATGGCTATGCAAGGCATTCGGCTTTGAAAAGCATGCGGTGTATGAAAACGAACACGGCCGCGTGATGCATGCGCAGCTGGTGTACGGCAGCGGCATGGTGATGCTGGGTGACGTCAATCCGGAGGGTTTCGGCGAATACATCGCGCAACCCGATGAGATCAACGGACGCGAAACACAATGCGCGTGCGTGACGGTCAAGGATTGCAAAGCGCACTACGAGCGCGCGAAGGCGGCGGGTGCGGAAATCATCGAGGAATACGCGGAGAAGGAGTACGGCGGTGCGGGTTACGCGTGCCGCGATCCGCAGGGGCATTTATGGTGGTTCGGGAGTTACGACCCGTGGCAGGTCGCTTAGCTTTGGCGTTGTAGGCTGGGATGAAATCCCAGCATGGTTGTAGATGGCGATGCTGGAATTTCATCCCAGCCTACGAACTACCCTCCCCTACTACATGTAGGGGAGGGAGCGGATCACCGCGCGCCATGAAGCACGTGTCTTACGAACACTTCTCGTTCTTGGCCGCGTGATAACCCGCTGCCTGCGCATCCGCCGCGCTCATGTACTTGCCTTCCTTGGTCTTGCCGTACCACTTGCTGCCTTGGCAGTGATAGGTCTTGGTCTTGGAACCGGTGTTCACCCACACCTGACCCGCACCGCCACCGGCGGCCGGCGCAGCGGCCGGTTCCGGCATGGCCTTGGACTTGGTGGCGGCGGTGGGCGCAGCGGCAGGTGCTGCTGCAGGGGCAGCGGCCGGCGTGCTGGAAGCGGCGGTGTTGCCGGCCGACTTGTCGATGCCCTTATGGCCATGGCAGGCACCCTTGGTGGTGCTTACCGTCTGCGTGGTGCCGTCTTTGCAATGCACCGTGATGCTGCCCGCGGCGGCGGGAGCTTCCTGTGCGAAAACCGGAGCCGCCATCAATGCGGCGGCCAGTACTGCGATCAATCCGAACGATTTCATGTGAGTCCCTCCAGCGTTTTAACTTGCCGAAACAGGAAGCGCCGCTCGTGATGAACGGGGTTCCCCTCTGTGTCGCCCCATTTCAGGACGACACCCCTAAGCGCCAATCACCGACAGCGCCCGCGGCGGCAACTATGCCTGAAAACAAGTCACCCAACATGACAGCCCGGTCGCGCTAACGACTCTGGTTTACCTTCAGTTTCGCCTCGGCTTGCGGCCTCGCCACGGCGTACATCTGCCAGCTGATGTCCTTGAACAGGGCGAAGCGATCGTCGCCCACTTTGTACAAGTCAAAATGCGTGCGATCCGGAATGAAGCGAATGTCGGCATGCGCACCGAGGCCATCCAGCACCGCCTTCAGTCGATGCGCCGCACCATCCAGGTAGAACGTATCGGCGGTACCCACGTAGAGATGGATCTTGCCATCCAGGTCCGGCTTCAACGCCGGCCAGTTCGTTTGCAGGCGGTTGGCGATGTCGTAGTGATCGTGCCAATACGTCACCACTTGCGGATCGACGTCGCCGGTATCGCGGTTGAACATCGGCTCCGGCCGGCCATCCTTGCCGCGCGGCGAGAACACCCATTCGAACGAGGCCAGCTGTCCGCCATACGGCCCCAGCACGCGCTCCATCTTCGCGAACTGCTCGAACGTGCCGATCACCTTGCCCTTGTCGCGCACCAGCGGCCACGGCGTGCCATCCGGCTTGTGGTAGACGTTGGCATTCGGCGCATACAGATCGGGCCCGGTGAAGTCATGGAAATCGCTGGGGTCCGGCGACGTGGACCAGGTGCCGCCGAAGATCTTCGGATAGCGCGTCTGCAACCACAGCGTGGCCCAGCCGCCTGACGAATGGCCATTGAGGAAACGTCCGTTGACGTCCGCATCCATGTGGTATTTCGATTCCAGATACGGCATCAGCTCGGTGGTCAGCGCCTGTCCCCATGGGCCGTTGTTGACCGAATCGGCAAACTCGTGCGTGCCGGTGGCGCTGGATTCATCCAGAAACACCCAGATCATCGGCGGCATCTGGCCGCTGGCCATGCCAGCCTGCACGTAAGCCATCGGGCGCAACAGGCGATCCTTGTTGCCGGTGAAGCCGTGCGTGAAATACACGGTGGGATAGCGCGTGTTGGACGACGCGTCATAGCCTGGCGGCAGCAACACGTAGCCATACATGTGGATGTCGCGCCCCCAGAACTGCGTCAACGCGGGGCTCACGAAATCGATCGGCTGCGCCTGCTGATGCACGGTCTTCGCCGCATCGCGCAGGTTGGCGGGCATGGAATCCGGAATCGCCCACGGATCCTGCGCCGGCACGGTGGCATTGAGCGTGAGGGTTGGAACGTCGTTGGCCGGCAGATGCACGCTTGCCACGTCGCTGATCAGGTCACCGGCATCGCGGCCCAGATAGTTGTAGTTGTGATGCACGTCCAGCACCGCTTGCACCACGTAGTCGCCAGCGGGGAGCTTCGACCATGCATCGGGAAAGGCACGCATGTCGGCATCGACGTCGATGGTCTGGCCGGGAACCAGGCGATCGACTTCCTGCGCGGCGATGGCCACTTGTGCCGGATGGAACGGATTGGCATCGACCTCCGTCACCTTGCCGTCTTTTGCATCGGCCTTGGCGGCATTGGCTTCTTCGGCAAACAGCAGCACACGCCCAGAAACCGGTTGGGTTTCGTTGTTGGCGAGCTGGATGTGGAAGAAGCGGTGGGTTGAGGCGACCGGTGCCGTGGGTTGCGCGCAGCCAGCCAGCAGGCCGGTGCCCAGCAACGCACTGAGAACAAATGGATGAATACGCATGTATGTCTCCCGTTATGTATGCGTAGGCTGGGATGAAATCCCAGCATTGCCATGCATGATGATGCTGGGATTTCATCCCAGCCTACGTACCCCGCAAGACGATCAATCCGCCGTCACCGGCGTCAATCGCAGATCCTGAAAATCAAAACTGAAATCCGTCAGCGGCGAAATCGGCTCCATGCGCACTTCGCGCACGTGGCCATCCACGTCCAGCGCAAAGTTGACGAAGGCATCGGCGTTCAAAGCGCGATCATCCCAGCGCACGATAAACGTATCGTGCTGCCATGGCGTCATCGTGCCAATCAACTGCTTGGTCTTGCTGAAGCGTAAACGCAGCTTGCCGCTTTCGTTGCTGATGATGATGTCGCCATACCACGGGTCGCGATACGTGCCGGCATAATTCGCTAACGGCAAGGAAGGTTTGCTCTTCGCATCGCGCGCGGCTTCATGCTTTTTCCAGCTTTCATCCGCATTGCCTTGCGCGTGCTTCACGGCCTTGTCGTACACCGCGACCCAATCGGTCTTGTTGCCTTGATTGAGGTAGGCATCCAGCACGCGATAGGTCACTGCATTGAATGCCGCGCCCGATTCCTGATTGGTCAACACCACCACGCCCAGCTTCAAACCCGGCACCAGGGTGACGCGCGAGACCATGCCCGGCCAGCCGCCGGTGTGCCAGACGAGTTTCTGGCCGTGGTAATCGCTGAGGAACCAGCCTTCGCCGTAGCCGGAGAAATTCGGCATCAAGGGCTTCAATTCAGGGATTGGCGGATCCTTCACCGGAATCGGCGTCAGCATCGTCCACATCTGGTTCTGGCTGTCCTGCGAGAACAGATGCTGCGGCTTGCCATCGCTGCCCGCAGCGGGAAGCTCGCCGCCGTTGAGCTGCACGTTCATCCATTTCGCCAGATCATGCACGCTGGCGTAGATGCCGCCGGCGCCGGAGTTGTTGCTCCAGGCCATCGGCGGCACCGGTTTCAGATCCTTGAAGTTGTACAGCGCGTGGCCGGTGGCGACGTCCATACCGGGTTGCAGAGTCGTCATGTCGACCAATGATTCGTCCATGCCGACCGGCTTGAAGATGTGCTCGCGAATGAAGTCCGCATAGCTCTGGCCGGAGACGTTTTCGATCACCAGCGTGGCGACAGCGAACAGGATGTTGTCGTACGCATAGTGGCTGCGGAAGCCATTGGCGATCGGCACTTTTGCCAGGCGTTGCACCACGTCCTTGGTGCTGTAGCCGGTCGGCGGCCAGTACAGCAGATCGCCCGCGCCCAGGCTCAAGCCGCTGCGGTGCGCCAGCAGATCGCGCACGCGCATATCGTGCGTCACGTAGGGATCGGACATCTGGAACCACGGCAGGTAATCCGTCACGCGGCCATCCATGTCCAGCTTCTTCTGCTCGGCCAGCATCTGCAGTGCCGCCGCGGTGAACGCCTTGGTGTTGGAGGCGATCGCAAACAACGTATGCGCATCCACCTTGTCCGGCTTGCCGGTTTCACGCAGGCCGTAGCCTTGTTCCAGCACCACCTTGCCATCCTTGACGATCGCCACGGCGATGCCCGGCACGTTGAAGGTCTTGCGCGTGCCGTCCACGTAGGCGCCGAAGTCTTGCAGCATCGGCGGCAAGCTCGCTTGTGCATCCTGCTGCGCGGCATTCGTGGCCGGCGCGGATGGTGTATCCCACGCTTGCGCGGAGGCGGCGAAAGCCAGCAAGGCGCAGCAGCCCGCGACGCGCAGGGACGGAGGCGGAAAAGGCATGGAAGCTCCCCTGGGGTGACAAAGGGTGGAGTCTACCGTGCTGGGCATGCTTCGCACGCTGCGTCGGAAGTCATCTTGCTTGGGCGTGCGTCTCTTTAAACCACCGCGAAAAACCATTCCCTCCCCTGCGAAGTAGAGCCTGTCCTCGAGTGCTTTAATCGGGGAGGAGGGTTAGGGTGGGGTGTGAGCGAAGCGAGCGGCGAGAGCTGGATGTCGCGGCAATGCATGTTCGGAAGAAATTCGGCAAAACGCTAAAGCACAAGCAACCCCACCCCAACCCTCCATGCCCCGAACTTAAGGTTTTTCAATCGCCGAAAACTCTTGCTCGTCATTCCAGCGAAAGCTGGAATCCAGTGCCTTTCAGCCTCCAAAGTCGCTGGATTCCAGCTTTCGCTGGAATGACGGGTTTGGGTTCTGCGGCGGCGGACGAACGCTAAGTTCGGAGCATTGCCCCAACCCTCCCCTACTTCGCAGGGGAGGGAGTGAATAACGGCAAGCACCAAACCTCACCGCGCGCGATGCGCATCCAGCCACGGCGCCAGCGACACCTGCCAGATATTGTTGCTGCCGTTATCCCAGCTCTCCATCCGCGCCAGCGCCGCCTTGGCCTGTTCCTGGCTCAATGGAAAACTCAGCTCCGTTTGCCGGTCGCTGGTGTAATAGAGCGTGCGCATATCCGGCCCGATATGCGCGCCCCACTGGCTCCACTTGCCCGGTTTGCCATTGATGGCCTCACCCAAATTGATGGGCGCGCCCCAGTGATCGCCTTCGCGGAATGCAATGTAGAAATCGCCCATGTCGCCCGCCTTGGCATTCTTGCTCAGGTTGAACACCATGAAGGATTGATCGGGCGCAATCGCCGGATCATGCGTGGATGCCGAAGGATCACCCACCGCCACCAAGGCAGCCGGTTGATACGCGCCTTGCGCGAACGACGAGCTATAGATATGCATCACGCCCTGCTCGTCCGGATGAATGAAATACAGGCTGCCATCCGCGGCGATGCTGGGTGCGTACGTGCGATCGCTGGCATTGACCGCATCGGGCAGATGCACCGGCGTGCCCCAGCCTTGGCCTTGGCGATCCACGCGCCACAAATTGCCGCCCCGTCCCGGGTAGACCTTGCCGCCCACCGTTACCGACAACGCCTCGGCACCGGGCTTTACCGGACGGTTGGAGACGAACACCAGATACGAACCATCCGGCGACATGGCCGGATCGTGATCGAGCCACTGCCCCGAGAACGGCGCGATCGCCGGCTTGGACCAAACGCCATGCTCGCGATGCGATACCAGAATGATCGAGCCGACGTCGAAATACACCGTGTTGCCATCCGGCGTAAACGCAGGACACGCTTCACCGGCCGGGCCTGAAATCACGCCGGGCGCGAACACCTGGGGTTGCGCCATGGGAGCATCCGTGGCGAACAACGAAGACACTGCACCAAACATGCCGACTGCGATCATCCAGCTCAAAGGCTTGCCGATCATGGCCGTGGTTTCCTGTGGATTGGGTAGGCGCTATATAGGCCTCCACACCCGCCGCCGCATGTCCTTAAAGTCATTCCGGCCGGCGGGCAGGCAGACGCGCAACGCACTACACTGCGCGGATCGCCAACAAGGAGTCCGCGGTGTCTCTGTCTCGCTTCATTCCCCTGGTGCTGCTCGCCGCGTTGATCGGTGCGCTCGTGTTCTGGAACCGGCATGCCGCGCCGCCGGCCAGCATGGAATCGCATGGCAACGTCGCGCTGCCCGCCGTGGCGCACGACAACTGCGCGACTGCACACACCAATCTACCGGCCTTCATGCCACCGGAAGCCTGCGTAACGCTGACGGCGATCCTGCAAGGCGGGCCGTTTCCATATAGCCAGGATGGCGTGGTCTTCGGCAACTACGAAGGCTTGCTGCCGCAACAGCCGCGCGGCTATTACCACGAATACACGGTAGCCACGCCCGGTGCGCGCGACCGTGGCACACGCCGCATCATCACCGGCGGCACGCCGCCCACGCAGTTCTATTACACCGACGACCACTACCGCAGCTTCAAGCCGTTCCAGGTGAACCGATGAGCGCGGAAGGCGCCCTGGATCTAACGCAAGCGAACGACGGCGGCGTGTATTTCGTCGACGCGGCCGATTTCGACGCCTTGGTTGCCGCCGCCGAACAAGGCCAACTGTACGTATGCCGCGCCGACCTCGCCGGCTGCCACGACAAGGGCGAACTGCTGCGCCGCCTGGCCGCCACGCTCAATGTACCCAACGGTTTCGGCCAGAACTGGGATGCGCTGCTGGATACGCTGCGCGACCTGGAATGGCTGCATGGCGCAGGCCATGTGTTATTGCTTGATCACGCCAGCGATCTGCGCGAAGCGGTACCGAAGGATTTCGATACCTTGCTGGCGATCCTGCACGAGTCGGCGCGCTTCGCCATCGATCAGCATCGCCCGTTTTTCGCGTTTCTCAGCCTGCCCAAACACCCGATGGCCCTGCCCTCACACCGATGACCCAGCACATTGCTTTCGAACTCGACCGCGACTACGTGGAACTCAATCAATTGCTCAAGCTGACCGGGCTGTGCGACAGCGGCGGACAAGGCAAGCAGATCGTTGCCAGCGGCGCGGTGTACGTGGATGGCGCGCAGGAGTTGCGCAAGACGTGCAAGATCCACGCGGGGCAAGTGGTGCAGATTGATGATGTGGAGATACGGGTGGTGGGAGTGTAATTTCCCCCGCAACGCTTCAATCTCGTAGGGATACGTCCCCTCCCCTGCGTGCAGGGGAGGGCTAGGGTGGGGTGCGAGCAAAGCGAGCGGCGTGGAGCAGACGCCGTGGCGAAATGGACGTCATCGCGTGGCTCTTATCAGCAAATATCACGGCAACATTTGCCTGCACGCTAAAGCCCAAGCAACCCCACCCCAATCCTCCCCTACTATCGCAGGGGAGGGAGCTGATCTCGGCAAGCATCAAGCTTCCAGGGCTTTAGTTAGTACCCTTGGCATCAAGGCAGTTTTGCCGATATTGATGCGGTGTAACTTCAAAAGAGCGGCTAGCGAATAGCAAGCAGGTCCCCACGGAGCCCACGCCATGCAAGCCCGTCGTTTCGCCACCCTGTTCTCCCTGCTCAGCCTGACCGCCTGCGCCGCCACGGCCAGCAACGCGCCCTTCCCTAACCCTGCCAACGACGAACCCAAGACCACCACGCACGGCACCGAAACCGCGGTGCTCGCAGGTGGCTGTTTCTGGGGCATGCAATCGGTATTCGAACATGTGCGCGGCGTGCGCCAGGTATGGGCTGGCTACAGCGGCGGCAATGCCAATACCGCCCAGTACGATGTCGTCAGTGAAGGCAATACCGGCCATGCGGAGTCGGTAAAGATCGCTTTCGATCCGGCTGTGATCAGCTATGGGCAATTACTGAAAATCTACTTCGCCGTGGCGCACGATCCGACCACGCTCAATCGCCAAGGCCCGGATGCAGGCACGCAATACCGCTCGGAAATCTTTTACGCGAATGCGGAACAGAAGAACATCGCCGAGTCGTACATCAAGCAGATCAATGCCGCGAAGGTGTTCGACGACAGCATCGTGACGCTGGTACAGCCACTGACCGGTTTTTATCCTGCCGAGGATTACCACCAGGATTATGCGCGCAAGCATCCGGACAACCCGTACATCCTGATCAACGATGCGCCGAAGGTGGCGCATTTGAAGCAGCAGTTTCCGGGGGTGTATCAGGATGAGCAGATGGTGGTGGATGTGCGGCTTTGAACTTTTTCTCCCTCCCCTGCTTGCAGGGGAAGGCCGGGGTGGGGTTGCTTGGGCTTTAGCGTGCAGACAAATATTGCCGTGATATTTGCTGATAAGAACCACGCGATGACGTCCATTTCGCCACGACGCCTGCTCCACGCCGCTCGCTGCGCTCGCACCCCACCCTAGCCCCAATGCTCCGAACTTAAGGTTTTTCAATCGCCGGAAACTTTTGCTCGTCATTCCAGCGAAAGTGTTCAGACCGGACACATGGTTTACAGGTGTGCCAAGACATGGTGGACACTTTATCGCACAGATCGCATGTCGATGGTCTGTAAACGATGGTGGCTGAAGAACAGGTCGTAGACCCCGTCTTCAGT
>Ga0209258_100759_pt1 | contig 20248 bp, 22 predicted proteins | sample Araplaol_mTSA_r2_FD_184281 | JGI IMG/M metagenome (GOLD analysis project Ga0209258, IMG submission 184281) | Arabidopsis root microbial communities from North Carolina, USA - plate scrape CL_Col_mTSA_r2 (SPAdes) (version 2) | ecosystem: Host-associated > Plants > Roots > Endosphere | place: USA...
GGGCCGGCGGCCGCTCGGGCGCGGGCGGCATCGGTCGCGTGGCGGGCGTGAACCCGGTGTAGCCCGGACGGATCGGCGCGGGCGCCGGAGCCGGGCTGCCGAACACGGCGGGCGTGGCGGGCACCGACTGCGGCGCTGTCGGCGGGGCAGCCGGCTTCGGCGCGAACACGACAGGTGCCGGCGCCTGCACCGGAGCGGGTGGCGCCGGTTCGGGCGCCGGCGGAAGGGACGGGATCGGCGCGTTGGCGCGCTGCTGCGCGAAGACGCGCGTGGGCGGTGGTGCGGCGACGGCTTGACGCCCGGCGGCGCGCCGCGCCGCGATGGTCGGGTCGCTGTCGAGATCGAACAGCGCCTCGATGCCGTGGAACACCTCGTGGCACTGACCGCAGCGGACCCAGCCTTCCGAGACCTTGAGCTGGTCCTGCACGACACGGAAGATCGTGCCGCAGGCGGGGCAGCGGGTGGCGAGGCTCATGCCCGAATCATACGATGCGACAAGGGCATTCCCGGGTCGGCGGAGCAAGGGATCACATACCCCGTCGGGTATGAGATCGTCACGCGCCGTAACGGCGGATCAGCTCCATTCCACGCGGCGCCTGCGGCCGGTTCGAAAGAACGGACGCCCGCGCGGCCGTCTTCAACCTGCCTTGCGGCCGGTCATCAATATCCATCCGTCGACCGTGTCGGCGACGTCCAGCGCGATCCACGGCGCATACGCGGCCTTGAGTTCGTCGGCCTGGCGCTCGAGGATGCCGGCCAGCACGAGGTGGCCGCCCGCTGCGACGTGGCCGCACAGCAGCGGGGCCAGCATCTTGAGCGGGGTGGCGAGGATGTTGGCCAGGACCAGCGGGTATTCGCCGGCCGCCATGTCGGGCGCCCCGGAGCGCAGCAGCACGCCGTTGTCGGCGGCGTTCTGGGCGGTGGTGGCGATGGCGGCGGGGTCGATGTCGACCGCGTCGATGGGCGTGCCGCCGTGCATGGCCGCGCCGATGGCCAGGATGCCGGAGCCGCAGCCGTAGTCGAGCACGCGGTGGCCGGCGATGTCGGACGCGTGCGCGGCGATCCAGCCCAGGCACATGCGCGTGGTCGGGTGCGTGCCGGTGCCGAAAGCCATGCCGGGGTCGAGGCGGATCACGCGCCGCGCGCCGGCGGGTGGCTCGTGCCACGTCGGCACGATCCAGAACTCGGGCGTGATCTCGACCGGGTCGAACTGCGACTGCGTCAGCCGCACCCAGTCCTGCTCCTCGACCTTGTGCAGCGAGCTCATGCTGATGCCGGCGCCCGGCCGGGTCGCCCAGTCCTGCGCGAGCAGCAGCGTGGCCGCTTCGCTGGCCGCGGCCTCGGTCTCGAACAGGGCCTTCAGCGTCGAGCGCGCCCAGCCCGCACTGGGCGCAGGCATGCCGGGTTCGCCGAACAGCGCGTGCTCGGCGTGGGTGTCGGCGTCGGAGTCCTCGACGGAGACCGACAGCGCGTCGAGCTCGTCCATCAGGGCGTCGGACACCGACTCCACGAGGGATTCGGGAGCCTGCAGCACCAATTCGTACATTTCAGATCTTCGTGAACCGCGCGGTTGACGGGCCCGCGTACGCGCGGCCGCTCCGGAGGGAGCGGGCCTGAGCCCCTTGGGGGCGGCGAGCGGAGCGAGCCCGGGCAGTCATCTACCGGGTGTGCTGGGCCAGCCAGCCTTCCAGGTAGTGGATGCTGGTGCCGCCTTCGATGAACTTGGCATCGACCATCAGCTCGCGGTGCAGCGGGATGTTGGTCTGGATGCCTTCGACCACCGTCTCGGACAGCGCCACGCGCATGCGCGCGAGCGCCTGGTCGCGCGTGTCGCCGTGCACGATGATCTTGCCGACCATGGAATCGTAGTTCGGCGGCACGTAGTAGTTCGTGTAGATGTGCGAGTCGACGCGCACGCCCGGGCCGCCCGGCGGGTGCCACATCGTGATGCGGCCCGGCGACGGCACGAACTTGTACGGATCCTCGGCGTTGATGCGGCACTCGATCGAGTGGCCGCGCATCTGGATCTGGCGCTGCGTGAACGGCAGCGGCTCGTTGGCGGCGACCTTGATCTGCATCTGCACGATGTCTACGCCCGTCACCAGTTCGGTGACCGGATGCTCCACCTGCACGCGGGTGTTCATCTCGATGAAGTAGAACTCGCCGTCCTCGTACAGGAACTCGAACGTGCCGGCGCCGCGGTAGCCGATGCGCTTGCAGGCGGCGGCGCAGCGCTCGCCGATCTTCTCGATGACGCGGCGCGGGATGCCCGGCGCAGGCGCTTCCTCGATGATCTTCTGGTGGCGGCGCTGCATCGAGCAGTCGCGCTCGCCCAGCCAGACCGCGTTCTTGTGCTGGTCGGCCAGGATCTGGATCTCGATGTGCCTCGGATGCTCGAGGAACTTCTCCATGTAGACGTTCGGATTGTTGAACGCCGCGCCGGCTTCGGAGCGGGTCATCTGAACCGCGTTGACGAGCGCCGCCTCGGTGTGGACGACGCGCATGCCGCGCCCACCGCCGCCGCCGGCCGCCTTGATGATGACGGGGTAGCCGATCGCGCGCGCGATGCGGATGATCTCCTTCGGGTCCTCGGGCAGCACGCCCTCGGAGCCCGGCACGCAGGGCACGCCGGCCTTGATCATCGCCTGCTTGGCCGACACCTTGTCGCCCATGATGCGGATCGACTCGGGCGTCGGGCCGATGAAGGTGAAGCCGCTCTTCTCGACGCGTTCGGCGAAGTCGGCGTTCTCGGACAGGAAGCCGTAGCCCGGGTGGATGGCCTCGGCGTCGGTCACCTCGGCCGTCGAGATGATCGCCGGCATGTTGAGGTAGCTCTGCATCGACGGCGCCGGGCCGATGCACACGGCCTCGTCGGCGAGCTTGACGTACTTGGCGTCGCGGTCGGCCTCGGAATAGACCACCACCGACTGGATGCCCATCTCGCGGCACGCGCGCTGGATGCGCAGGGCGATCTCGCCTCGATTGGCGATCAGGATTTTCTTGAACATTTTGTGCTCGTCTCAATCGCCCTGGCGGGCTTCGCCCGCAGCGCAATCTGGCTGCGCCGCAGCGCCTTCGGCGTTGTCGCCGCGGTTGGCGATAAGAATCTTCTTGAACATGGCGGACCGCCTATTCGATGATGAACAGCGGCTGGCCGAATTCCACGGCCTGGCCGTTCTCGACCAGGATCTTGGTGACCGTGCCGGTCATGTCGCACTCGATCTCGTTCATGATCTTCATCGCCTCGACGATGCAGATCGGATCGCCTTCCTTGAGCTGCGTGCCGATCTCGGCGAACGGCTTGGCGCCCGGGCTGGCCGAGCGGTAGAACGTGCCGACCATCGGCGACTTGACGACGTGGCCCGTCTGCACGGGCGCGGCCTCGACGGCGGGCGCGGATTCGGCCGCGGGCGCCGCGGCCTGCTGCGGGGCGGCCTGCATCATCATCGGCGAGGCAGCGGGCATCATCATCGCGGTCGGAACGCCGTAGCCTGCCTTGACGATGCGGACCTTGCCTTCGGCTTCGGTAATTTCGAGTTCGGAGATGTTGGACTCCGACACGAGGTCGACCAAGGTCTTGAGCTTGCGCATGTCCATGATGGAACGGTCTCCTGGAAAAGAATGTCTTGTGAACGGCGCTCGTGGCGCCGGACCGCATTGCGGCGGGCTAGCTGCGCTTGGGAGCGCGCGACAGGGCGAACTTCAGCGCCAGGCTGTAGCCCTGGGCGCCGAGGCCGACGATCACGCCTTCGGCAAGATCGGAAAAATAGGAATGGTGCCGGAACGGCTCGCGGCGGTGCACGTTCGACAGGTGCACCTCGACGAACGGGATCGCCACGCCGGCGACGGCGTCGCGCAGGGCGACGCTGGTGTGCGTGAACGCGCCCGGATTGATCACGATGAAGTCGGTGCCGTCGGTGCGCGCCGCGTGCACGCGGTCGATCAGCACCCCTTCGTGGTTGCTCTGCAGGCTCTGGAGCGTGGCTCCTGCTTCTTTCGCGATCTGCTGCAATTCGCGATCAATGTCCGGCAACGTGGTGCTTCCATACACAGCCGGCTCGCGTGTACCGAGCAGGTTGAGGTTGGGACCGTGAAGCACGAGGACGTTCATGCGAGGCGCGATTCGGCGACGGAGGCCGGCGTGTCGATTCGGAAGAGGCGGACTTTACGCTTTGTTGAGCGCTGTTCCGGCCACTAAGCGAGAATTTACCCTAAAAAGAGTGCTTGACAACTCGATCCGCGTTGGGCAACGCGGTTGCGCGCGTTCCAGGCCCGATTCGAAGCAGTCGGCGCGCCGGTTGCTGCGAGTTCCCTCAGGAAATGCGCGTCCACGCCGTCAGTTCGGCGGCGTTGGTGGCACCGAACTTGTGTTGCGCGAGCCGCTGCGATCGATCGAACACGGCCGTGAACGGCAGGGCGACATTCGGATCATTGCTGAGGCGGCGGGCCCAGGCAAGCCCGGCATACCCGAGGATGGAGATCGGAAATGAGACGGGATGGGCCGCCACGAACTTCTCGACCGCCGCCTGCTCGTCGATCGCCAGGCCGATGACCAGCACGTTCCGGCCGGCTTCCGAGCGCGCGAAGCGGTCGATCTCGGGCATCTCCTTGACGCACGGCGGGCACCAGGGTGCCCAGAAATTGAGCAGCACGAAGCGGCCACCGACGTCGGCGTCCGTCAACGTGCGGCCGTCCATCGTCCTGAGCGGCGATGGGATGGGCGTCAGCGGCGGCAGCGCGACACCGGCCGCCGAAGCCGCGGCGGCGGCGGTGTCGCCGACCACCACGGGCGGCTGCTGGCGATGGCGCAGCCAGGCGCCCAGGCCGACGGCGGCGCCGCCTAGGACGACGGCGCCGACGGCGTCGCGTCGAGTCAGACCGCTCATGACGCCTCCTCCTCGAGCAGGCGTCGCAGGGCGGCCGCGTCACCGCGCCAGGTCTGGCCGCGCGCGTCCGGCTTGAGGGCGCCGCGCAGGTCGTCGAAGTCGTGCACGTTGAAATGGATGGTCACCCAGTCCCCCAGATCGGCGTTGCGCTCGTCGACCACCAGCACCAGCGAATGCTCGCCGCGACCCAGCGGCTCGCTGGCCGTCTCGTAGTCGACGCCGCGGTTCAGGAATGCCAGCTCGGGCGCCTTGGTGTCCTCGCAGTACAGATCGATGCGCACGATCGCCTGGCGCGTTGCCGTCCCGCGCCAGACGGCGCCGCCCACGTGCGGCCGGAACTCGGCCAGCCGGAGCATCCAGCGCAACGCCACCTCCCGGAGTGCGCGCAGCTCGGCGGGCTGGGTGTCGGCGTGGAAGATCGCGATGTGGGCGCGGACTTCGTCCTCGATGGCCTCGTTGCTGGGTGCGTCGCGCAGGCGTCTGCCATCGCCGTGCTCCTGCAGCGCCTTGCGGCGGGCGGTGGCGTAGTCCAGGCCGTCCTCGACGATCATGCGCGCGGCGGTCTGCGCGACTTCCTGCTGTTCTCGGTCCAGTTCCATGTCGGGTTCGCATGCCCTGCGACGGGCGGTCAACGCGCCATCATGGCAGGTGCGGGCCGCCCCTGTCGCCGACGATGGCGGCGCGCTTGAGCGCGGTCACGCCGGATTCAGGGCAGGTCGATGCCGCCCATGCGAGCCGCGATCGTCGCCGAGCGGCTCAGCACGTAGGGCGACGATGGCGCCTTCTCGAAGCGCTTGGGCGCCGGCAGCATCACCGCCAGACGCGCCGCCTGCGCGGGGCCCAGCGTCGCGGCGTTGGTCCGGAAGTAGTGCTGCGCCGCCGCCTGGGCGCCGAAAACGCCCTCGCCCCATTCGACGTTGTTCAGATAGGTGGTGAGGATGCGCTCCTTGCCCAGCACGAACTCCAGCATGAACGTGATCACCAGCTCCTGGCCCTTGCGCAGGATGTTGCGCTCGCCGGAGAGGAACAGGTTCTTGGCGAGCTGCTGCGAGATCGTCGAGCCGCCCACCACCTTGGCCGTCACCTCGCGCGGCCGGCCGTCGCGGCCGCGCCGCATCGCCGCGCGGCTCAGCTGCGCCTCGGCGCGCGCCTGCGCCTTCTCGTTCTTCGTCCACGCCTTCTCCACGGCGTCCCATTCGACGCCGTGGTGCTCGACGAAGCCGGCGTCCTCGCTCGCGATCACGGCGCGGCGCAGGTTGTCGGAGATGCGGCTGCCCGGCACGGTGTCCTGCAGCCAGGGCAGCTGGTGCTTCTCGAGCACGAGGCGCCAGATCTCGCTGCGCTGGAACGTGGTGGACTCGGGCGCGACGACCGTCATCAGCGCGATGCGCAGCAGGAAGAACAGCTGCAGCGCGACGGTGGCCATGGCCAGCATGCCGACCAGGCGGCCGGCATGGCGCAAGCCGGATTTCACGGAGACGCCTTGGCGGCGGTCTCGACCTGCGCGTCGACCTCGCGCCGCAGTTCGGCCAGCACCTGGAACGTGGCCGGGCGCTGTCCCATCCAGACGAAGAAGGCTTCCGACGCCTGCTCCACCAGCATGCCCAGGCCGTCGCGCGCGACCGCGCCCTGCGCGCGCGCCCAGCGCAGGAAGGGCTGGGCGGCGGCGCCGTACATCATGTCGAGCGCCAGTGCGCCGGGCCTGAGCGTGCCCGCGGGCAGCGGCGGGACGGCGGCCTGCAGGCTGGCGGCGGTGGCGTTGACCAGCACATCGAAGTCCACGCCGGGCGCTCCGAGTGGCGCGGCCGACAGCGGCACGTCCAGGCTCGCGGCAGCGGCGACGAAGCGCTCGATCATGGCCAGCGCCTTGGCACGGGTGCGGTTGGCGACGACCAGCGCGGCCGGCCTTGCCGCCAGCAGCGGGTCGAGGGCGCCGGCGGCGGCGCCGCCGGCGCCCAGCAGCAGCACGCGCCTGCCCCGGAGCGGGACGCCGGCGTTGAGCTCGATGTCGCGGACCAGGCCGGCGCCATCGGTGTTGTCGCCGAACCAGCCGTCGGCCTCGAACACGATCGTGTTGACCGCTTCGGCGCGGCGCGCGCGTTCGGACAGGCGCGTGCAGGCGGCGAACGCCTCGCCCTTGAACGGCACGGTGACGTTGCATCCGCGCGCGCCGGACGCGGCGAACGCGCGCACGGTCGCGACGAAGCCGTCGAGCGGGGCCTCGATGCGCGTGTAGTCGACGGCCAGGCCGGTGGCGGCCGCGAAGCGGGCGTGGATCTGCGGGGATCGGCTGTGCGAGACGGGATTGCCGACGACGGCGAGGCGCGTCATAGGAGCGCCTCCCGCGCCAGGCACGGCGATCGACGATGTTGCACGGGTCAGCCTCCGTTGGTGGTCATCGTGGCCTGCATGCCCTCGGTCTTCGTGAAGCGGAAGCGCGAGGTCACGACGATCTGGTCGGCCTTGCGCTTCATGTCGTCGCTGAAGTTGCCGAACGGCGCCGCGGCCTGCGCGATCGCCAGCGCGCGCTGGTCGAGGAAGCGCGAGTTCGAGCTGTGCACGATCTCCGACTCGACGACGCGTCCGCGCGCGTCGATCGTGAGGTTGACCGTCAGCTCGCCGTACAGCTTGTGGCCGTTCAGGGACGGGAAGTTGGCCGTGCCCTTGTCCTCGATCTTGTGGCGCAGCTTGTCGTAGTAGATGGCATAGACCTCCTCGCGCGTGGAGGGGCTGATGTAGCGTCGGCGCGGACGGGAGTTCTCCTCGTTGATGCGCTTCTCGATCGCGGCGAGCAGGCGCAGCTTCTGCTGGCGCAGCTGCTCGGTCTCGCGCTCGGCCGGCGTCATCGTGGCCTTGCGCGGGTCGGGCACCGGCATCGCGGCGATGTCCCGGCGCACGTTCGCGAGCAGTTGCTGCTGCTCCTGTTCGTCGGCCTGGATCTTGCGCGCTTCCTCGGTCTGGTCGTCGCCGACGAGCTCGTTGGGCGACGGCGGCAGTGGCGACGTGGCGAGCCCGGCCTCGGCCTCGCCGCCGCCGGCCAGGTTGGCCTGCGCGATGGCCTGCGCCTTGGTGGGCGCCTCGCTGGAGCGCGCGTTGACCAGCACCACCTCCAGCGGCGTGTCCTGGAACACGCGGTTGAAGTCCTGCGGGTCGACGATGCGCACGCCCAGCACTGCGGCGTGCAGCGTGATGGAGATGGTCAGCGCCAGCTGCATCACGCTCGGCCGCCACTTGCGGATGCGCACCGACAGCGGCTCGGCGGCGAACATCTGACGTTGCGGCGGGCGTTTGAAGTTCTTGTCCATGCGAGTCGGGCGTGGGCGGGTCAGGCGGGCGTGGCGGCGCCTTCGGCAGGCGGGGTCTCTTCGGTCACGTCGATGGCCAGCGTCAGCGGGCCGGCGCTCGCCTCCTCGGCGTCGTCGGCCTCCTCGGCGGCGGCCTCGTCCGTCGCCGGCTCGTCGTCCAGGCGCGCGACCAGGCGGGCGTGCACGTCCAGCGTCAGCAGGTCGACGCCGTCGACGCGCACGCGCACGTGCGTGCCGCGCGGCAGGCCGTCGCAGCCGGCCGCCTTGAAAACGAGCGGCAGGGTGTCGGCGCGCACCAGGCCGTCCTTGAGCACGGCGGCGTCGAGCTCGGCAACATCGTTCTGCTGCAGCCAGCGCAGCGTCCAGAAGCGTTCGATGCCGGTCTGGAAGCCGTTGTAGGCCGAGTACGCGGTGTCGAAGCTCGAGATGATGGAGAACAGCGTCGCGTCCTTGGGCTTGAACGGCGCGGACAGCGGCGCCATGCGGCCGTTGCGCACGCAGGCGATGATCTGCCACTGGTTGACGAGGTCGACGTAGCGCCGCAGCGGCGACGTCGCCCAGGTGTACTGCGCCACGCCCATGCCGGCGTGCGGCGCCGGCTTGACGCCCATGCGCACCTTGACGCCCGGCGCGAGGCTGGCCTGGCTGCGGTAGATGCCCGGCACGCCCATCTCGGCGATCCAGCCGCCCCAGGTGCTGTTGGCCAGGATCATCGCCTCCGACACGATGAGGTCCAGCGGCGCGCCGCGGCGGCGCTCGCTGATGGTGACCGTCTCGTCGCCCGTGGGCTCGCTCGTGGGCGACCGGCCGTCCGCGGCCTGCAGGCGGAAGTTGTAGTCGGGCCGGTTGAAGTTCTCCGGCTTGCCGCGCACCACCTCGCGCAGCGCCTTCAGGTGGCGCGCCAGGCGGAACGTGAAGGCCAGCTCGGTGGCGAACGCGTAGTCGGCCGGCGCATCGCCCAGCAGCGAGGCCTCGGTGACGACGGCGTCGAGCTTGTCGTGGCGCAGGTTGGCCACGATGGGCACGCGCTCGACCTTCGTCTCGCTGCCCTTGACCTCCAGCGTGGCCTCGTCGAACGTGACGTACAGGCTCAGGGCCGGGCACTCGCGGCCCTCGGCGAGCGTGTACTTCTCGACGATGGCGTCGGGCAGCATCGTGATCTTCCAGCCCGGCATGTAGACCGTGGACAGGCGGTCGCGCGCCACCTTGTCGATCGGGCTGTCCGGCAGGATCGCCAGGCCCGGCGCGGCGATGTGCACGCCGAACACGACGGTGCCGCTGCCCAGGCCGCGCACGGACAGGGCGTCGTCGATCTCGGTGGTCTGCGAGTCGTCGATCGAGAAGGCGGCCACCTCGGCCAGCGGCAGGTCGTCCTTGACCGGCGGCGCGTCCAACGGCGGGAAGCCGGTGCCCTTGCCGAACTCCTCGAACAGGAAACGGCGCCAGTGGAACTGGTAGGGGCTCGTGATGGCGCCGGCGGCCTTGAGCAGATCGAGCGGCGAGCGCTGCGACTGCCGGGACGCCTCGACGACGGCCTTGTATTCGGGCGCGTTCTTGTCGGGGCGGAACAGGATCTTGTAGAGCTGGTCGCGGACCGGCTGGGGCGTCGTGCCGGCCACCAGCTCGGCGGCCCACTCCTGGATCTGCAGGGCCTGCAGGCGCTTGCGCTCGATGCCCAGCAGCGCGGCCTTGACGGTCTCCTCGGGCGCCTTGCGGAACACGCCCTTGGCCATGCGCCGGAAGTAGTGCGGCGCCTCGAACAGGCGGAACAGGGCGGCGGCCTGCTGCACCGGGCCGGCCGAGGCGTCGAAGTAGTCGCGCGCCAGGTCGGCGAAGCCGAAGTCGCCGTCGCTGGCGAATTCCCAGGCGAGGTCGAGGTCGATCTCGCGGGCGAGCGCCTGGCCCTGCGCGATCAGTTCGGCAGGCAGCGGCTTGGCGAAGCGCAGCAGGACGTGGGAAGACTTGACCTTCACACGCTTGCCGGACTCGAGTTCCACCTGGATCGAGCTGTCGGCCTCGGACATCACCCGCCCGGCGAGGAACTTGCCGGCGTCATCGAAGAGAGCGTAATTCACCGCCCGATTGTCGCCGAGATCGGGGGGCGGCCTGGGCGGCCAGTGTTGCGGGAGGTTTCATTCCGGCTTGTTGCGGGCGGGGGTGGCGGGGCACGTGCCACCTTGGTCTGAGCAGGGGCCGGTGGGGGACTCTTTCCGGCTCGTGTCCCCCCTTTGCCCTTCGGACAGGTTCCTTCCTTGACCTCGCGGGAACGAGTCCCGCGCCGGCCCCTGCTCAGACCAAGCCGGCACGAAACACGGGCCATGCCGGACTAAGACAGGCCCGCAGCTCGCTCAGGCCGTCTCCACCTGCGCAGCCTCGAGCGCGAACCCTTCGTCCAGCCAGCCCGTGATCCCGCCGATCATGACCTTGACCGGCCGCCCGAGCTTCGCCAGCCGGATCGCGCCCCGCGTCGCGCCGTTGCAGTGCGGGCCGGCGCAGTAGGTGACGAACAGCGTGCCGGCGGGGAACTCGCGCATCCTGCCTTCGGTGATCTTGCCGTGCGGCAGGTGGAGGGCGCCGGGCACGTGGCCGGCGGCGTACGCATCCGGGCCGCGGACGTCCAGCAGCACGAAGTCGTGCTGGCCGGTCGCCAGGCTGTGGTGGACGTCCCAGCAGTCCGTCTCGAACTGCAGGCTGGATTCGAAGTGCGACAGCGCGGCCTGGGAGAGGGCGGCGGGCACGGCGGCGACGGGCGAGGTCATGGGGACTCCTTGGTTGACGGCCTCATTCTGGAAGCGGCCTCTCGTTCGTTGAAGTGGCCTGAAAGACAACAATCGGTAAGATCGCGCCATGAAGAATCACCTGGTCACGGCGCTCGCCTACGACGGCCTGTGCACCTTCGAGTTCGGCTGCGCCGTGGAGGTGTTCTCGCTCGAGCGTCCCGAGCTGGGCGTCGACTGGTACCGCTTCGCCGCGTGCGCCGAGTCGCGCGGCACGGTGCGCGCGGCCGGCGGCATCTCGGTGCAGGTGCCGCACGGCCTGGCGATGCTCGCGCGGGCCGGCACCATCATCATTCCCGGCTGGCAGGGCGTTGACGTCGCTCCTTCGGCCGCCCTGGTGCGGCGACTCGTCGCGGCGCACGAGCGTGGCGCGCGCATCGCCACCATCTGCTCGGGCGTGTTCGTGCTCGCGGCCACCGGCCTGCTCGATGGCAAGGCCGCCACCACGCACTGGCGCTACGCGGACATGTTGCAGCGGCGCTACCCCAGGGTCGACGTGCGTCCGAACTCGATCTACGTCGACGAGGGCGCGCTGCTGACGTCCGCCGGCTCCGCCGCGGGGCTGGACATGATGCTGCACCTCGTCCGGCGCGACCACGGTCCGCGCGTGGCCAACCAGGTCGCCCAGCGCCTGGTCGTGCCGCCGCACCGCCTCGGCGATCAGGCGCAGTTCGTCGCGCGCCCGCTGCCGCAGGACGAGGCGGCACGCCTCGCCCGGCTGATGGATTTCGTGCGCGCCCATCCGGCGCAGGACTGGACGCTCGCGTCGCTGGCCGATCGCGCGGCGATGAGCGTCCGCACGCTGCAACGGCAGTTCCAGCAGTCGCTGGGCATGTCGCCGGTCGACTGGCTCGTGCGCGAACGTGTCGAGGTCGCGCGCCAGCTGCTGGAGACGAGCACCCGGCCGCTGGGCCACGTGTGGGCGCTGGCCGGCTTCGGCTCCGAGGAATCGTTCCGCCGGCATTTCCGGCTGGCGACGGGCGTCAGCCCGACGGCGTACCGGCGGCAGTTCGGCGTGGCGGCCTGAGCGGCCGGCCGCGGGTCAGACGGTCATCCCGCCCGACACCTCGATCACGGCGCCGTTGACATAGCTCGCCTCGTCGCTGGCGAGGAAGGCGTAGACGTTGGCGATCTCCTCGGGCCGGCCCAGGCGGTGCAGCGGCACCTGCTCGCGCATGTGCTGCAGCACCTTGTCGGGCACCGTGGCGAGGATGGGCGTCTCGACGAAGCCGGGCGCAACCGCGTTGACGCGCACGCCCTTGGGCCCGAGCTCGCGGCTCCAGGTCTTGGTGAAGCCGATCACGCCGAACTTCGTGGCGGCGTAGTTGGTCTGGCCGAAGTTGCCGTAGATGCCGACCACCGAGCTCGCGTTCAGGATGCTGCCCGCGCCCTGGGCCACCATCGTGTCGGCCACGGCCTGCGTGCAATGGAAGACGCCGCGCAGGTTGACGTCGATGACCGCGTCGAACTGCTCGATCGTCATCTTCTGCAGGCGCGCATCCTTGGTGATGCCCGCGTTGTTCACCAGCACGTCGATGCGGCCGAAGCGGGCCTTCACGGCGGCCACCATCGCGTCGACCTGCGCGCGGTCGGTGACGTCCACCACCTGGCCGAGGCACGCCGCGCCCTCGACGCAGGCCGCGCCCACGACGGCGGCCGCGGCGTCGACGTCGTGCACGTCGCACACGACGACGCTCGCGCCCTCGCGAGCGAACTTCAGGGCGGTGGCCAGGCCGATGCCCTGGGCGGCACCGGTGACGACGGCGATCTTGTTGGCGAGGCGCATGGAAAGGGTGGGGGTTGCGATGCGTGCGATTGTCGTTGCCGGCGACGCGCGGGCGTTGCCCCGCGGCAAAAGTGCGCGCGAAGCGCGCATTTGTGCATGGGCAACCGCGGCGCGCGCGGCGAGACCCTATCGCGGATCGGCCCGATCGAGCCCGAGGTGCCGCAGCAGGTCCGGCACGTGCGACTCGAAGTCCGTGAGGCCGTGGTCGCTGCCCGCGATCAGCTTCATCGGGCCGTGGGCGTAGCGTGCAGTCATCTCGCGCCAATCCAGCACCTCGTCGCCCTTGGCGATGATCGCCAGGATGTTCTCCGGATGCACGAGCGGCGTCGGCGGCGCCATCGCGCGCAGCTCGTCGACGTACTCGGCGCGGAAGTCGAAGCTCTCGTCCTGCGCGTGGTACATCGTCTGGCGGCCGATGTGGGCCGCGAGGTCGCGCGCCGGATCGACGGCGGGGTTCACCAGCACCGCGCGGCAGGCCAGCATCTCGGCGACGATGGTGGCGTAGAAGCCGCCCAGCGAGCTGCCGATGACGGCGGTGCCGGCGGCGGGCCAGCCGGCGACGATGGCTCGGATGTCGGCGAGCGCCGCGGCCGGCGAGGGCGGCAGCTGCGGGCAGGCCCAGGCGAGGTCGGGCCGGTGCGCCGCGACCCAGTCGGCCATCCAGCGCGCCTTGGCCGATTGCGGCGACGAGCGGAAGCCGTGCAGGTACAGCAGGTGCGTGATCAAGGGCGCATCGCGGCCAAGGCCTCGAGCAGCTTGGCATGGATGCCGCCGAAGCCGCCGTTGCTCATGCACAGCACGTGGTCGCCGGGCTTGGACGCCTTGGCCACGGCCGCCACCAGCGCGCCAATGGTGTCGCACACCCTGGCCTGCTCGCCCAGCGGCGCCAGCGCCTCCTCGGCGTCCCACGACAGGCCGCCCGAATGGCAGAACGACAGGTCGGCCTCCTCCAGCGCCCACGGCAGCTGCGCCTTCATCGCGCCCTGCTTCATCGTGTTGGAGCGCGGCTCGAACACGGCCAGGATACGCTGCGCGCCGACCTTGCGGCGCAGGCCGTCGATGGTCGTGCGGATCGCGGTCGGGTGGTGCGCGAAGTCATCGTAGACCTTCACGCCGCCGGCCTCGCCCTTGAGTTCGAGCCGGCGCGCGACGTTGTCGAACGAAGCGAGCGCCTTGGCCGCGGCCTCGGGCGCGACGCCCACGTGCTCGGCGGCGGCGATGGCCGCCAGCGCGTTCATCTGGTTGTGCTCGCCCAGCAGGTGCCATTCGACGTGGGCGATCTTCATCGAGCCGCGCAGCACGTCGAACGCGTGCGGTTCGCCGCGGGCGCGCAGCGCGCCAGGCTCCTCCTTGCGCGCGCCGAAGCGCTGCACCTCGCTCCAGCAGCCGCGTTCGAGCACGCGCTGCAGCGATTCCTCGCGGGCGTTGACGACGATGCGGCCGTGCGCGGGCATGGTGCGCACGAGGTGGTGGAACTGGGTCTCGATGGCGGCCAGGTCGGGGAAGATGTCGGCGTGGTCGAACTCCAGGTTGTTCAGCACCGCGGTGCGCGGCCGGTAGTGCACGAACTTGCTGCGCTTGTCGAAGAAGGCGGTGTCGTACTCGTCGGCCTCGATGACGAACAGCGGCCGCGCGCCGCCGGCCGTGCGCGCCTTGCCCAGCCGCGCCGAGACGCCGAAGTTGCGCGGCACGCCGCCCACCAGGAAGCCGGGCTCCAGACCCGCCTGCTCGAGGATCCACGCGAGCATCGCGGTCGTCGTCGTCTTGCCGTGGGTGCCGGCGACGGCCAGCACGTGGCGGCCCTCGAGCACGTGCTCGGCCAGCCACTGCGGGCCGCTGGCGTAGGGAAGCCCTTCGTCGAGGATGGCCTCCATCAGCGGGTTGCCGCGCGAGACGGCGTTGCCGACGACGAACAGGTCGGGCGCGATCGCCACCTGGTCGGTGCCGTAGCCCTCGATCAGGTCGATGCCGAGGGCGCGCAGCTGGTCGCTCATCGGCGGGTAGACGTTGGCGTCGCAGCCGGTGACCTTGTGGCCGGCCTCGCGGGCGAGGGCGGCGAGGCCCCCCATGAAGGTGCCGCAGATGCCCAGGATGTGGATATGCATGACGATTCGTTCTTGTTCGGTCCCGCGTCGGCCATGCACGTTTCGCGCCCGGCCGCCGGGATCTCGGCCGCGGGCAGCTGCGCCGCCGCGGTCTTGTCGATGGGGATCAGTTCGCGATCAGAGTCTGCATCCCAGCCCATTCCTCGCCAGGCGCCAGGGTGACCGGATCGACGACCCGCGCCGCCTCGACGCACAGCATCTTCGTCCAGTCGTCGTCGGGCAGGTCATCGAGCTGGGCGGCCTTCTCGGGGCCGGGGTTCCAGACGACGACGTCGGTGAAGTCGGCGTGCGCGATGGCCAGCCTGCGGCCCATCTCGCGCAGCACCAGCTCGCCCGGCGCGTCGTGGTACAGGCGGTCGATCTCGCCGACCACCTGCGTGACGTCGCCCCACTGCTGCTGCCACTGGCCGGTGGTGTTGTCCTCGTACTTCACGCCCTGCAGGCCCTCGAGCTGGGCCTTGAGCACGTCGCTGGTGCGCAGGTAGGTGTGCAGCGCGGCGGTGAACTCGAACGGTGCATCGCCGGCGTTGACGACCAGCAACTCGATGTCCAGCTGCGGGCCCATCAGGCTGAAGGTGATCTCGGCCTCGAACTCGTGCGGCCACAGCTGACGCGTGGCGTCGTCGGCGACAAAGCGCAGCACCGCCTGGGCGTGCCGGCCCTGCGAGGGCATCTCGACCAGCTTCCAGGCACGCGTGCGCAGCAGCCCGTGGCGGGGCAGGGTGCCGCGGTTGGAGAACTGCGGGAAGATCACCGGCACGCCGCCCCGCACCGCCTCGCCCTCGCCGTAGCGGCTGGCCGGCGAGACGTACAACTGCTCCTGGCCCCCGGCCGGGATCCAGCTGACCAGGTGGCCGCCGTGCAGCAGGACGGTGGCGCGCGCGCCGTCGTCGGAGGTGAGCGCCACCGCGGGGTGGCCCATGTATTCGGTGGGACGGGACGTGGCCACGGGGATGTCAGGCGGTGAGTGCGGCGAAGGCGGCGCGGGCGGCCAGGCGCGTGTGTTGGATCTCGGCGGGGCCATGCGCGGCGCTGACGAAGCCGGCCTCGTACAGCGCCGGCGCCAGGTAGACACCGCCGTCCAGCATGGCGTGGAAGAAGCGGTTGAAGCGCTCCTTGTCGACGGCCACGGCGGTGGTGTAGTCGTGCGGCAGGCGGTCGGCAAAGAAGAAGCCGAACAGCCCGCCCTCGCTGTCGACCGTCAGCGGGATGCCCGCGGCGTCGGCCTCGGACTTCAGCGCCGCCATCACCTCGCGCGTTCGTTCGCCGAGCGCGGCGTGGAAGCCCGGCTTGGAGATCTCGTGCAGCGTGGCCAGGCCGCAGGCCGTGGCCACCGGGTTGCCCGACAGCGTGCCCGCCTGATAGGCCGGTCCCAGCGGCGCGAGCTGCGCCATGATCCGGCGCGACGCGCCGAAGGCCGCCAGCGGCATGCCACCGCCGATCACCTTGCCGAACACGCTGATGTCGGGCGCGAAGCCGGGGATCTGCCGCGCGTACAGGCTCTGCGCGCCGCCGAGGGCGACGCGAAAGCCCGTCATCACCTCGTCCATGATCAGCAGCGCGCCGTGCTGGTGGCACAGCTCGCGCAGCCGCTTCATGAACGCGACGCTGGTGCGCACGAAGTTCATGTTGCCGGCGATGGGCTCGATGATGACGCAGGCCAGCTCGCCGCCGTACGCCGCGAAGGCCTCTTCCAGCTGCTCGAGGTTGTTGAAGTCGAGCACGCTCGTGTGCTGGACGACTTCCGCCGGCACGCCGGCCGAGGTCGGGTGGCCGAAGGTGGCCAGGCCCGAGCCGGCCTTGACCAGCAGCGCGTCGGCGTGGCCGTGGTAGCAGCCCTCGAACTTGATCAGGCGCGAGCGCCCGGTGGCGGCGCGCGCCAGCCGGATCGCGCTCATGCAGGCCTCGGTGCCCGAGCTGACCAGGCGCACCTGCTCGATGCTGGGCACGTGGCGGATGATCTCCTCGGCCAGCTCGACCTCGCGCTCCGTGGGCGCGCCGAAGCTGAACCCGTCGCGCGCGGCCTTCAGCACGGCCTCCAGCACGGCCGGATGCCCGTGGCCCAGGATCATCGGGCCCCACGAGCCGATGTAGTCGACGTAGCGCTTGCCCTCGGCATCGACCACGTAGGCGCCCTCGGCGCGGGCGATGAAGCGCGGCGTGCCGCCGACCGCGCGGAACGCGCGCACGGGCGAGTTCACGCCGCCGGGGATGACCTTCTGGGCGCGCTCGAACAGCTGCTCATTAGTGGACACTGCGCGAGCCTCCGACTTCGGTCGAATCGTCCGACAGCGCGTCTTCGACGGTCTGCTCGCCATCCTCTTCCTCGCCGGGCGGCAGCGCCCAGAAGAAGCGGTCGGGCACGACGCCGCCCATGCCGGGGCGGAAGCCCGCGTCCAGGCTCTGGTCGAGGAACTGCAACGCCTCGCCGACGGCGGCCTGCAGCTCGGCGGCGGCGCCCAGCAGCGCGGCCATGGCGGCCGACAGGGTATCGCCGGCGCCCACGAACGTGGCCTCGAACATCTCGAATTTCTCGCCGGTGAGCGCGCCCTGGGGCGAGGCCAGCACGTTGTCGATGAACTGGCCGGCGCCCTTGGCGGGCAGCATCACGCCCGTCACCAGGACGAAGCGCGTGCCGTGCTCGGCCGCGGCCACCGCCAGCTCGCGCGGCGAGGCGGGGCGGTCGGAATCCCACTCGGGCAGCAGGAAGTCGGTCAGCGTCTTGTGGTTGCCCACCAGCACCTCGGTGGCGGGCAGGATCAGCTCGCGGAAGGCCTCGAGGTAGCTCGCCTGGTCATCGTCCTCCATGAAGGACAGCGCCGGCAGGTACGAGACCAGCGGTACTTCGGGATAGTCAGACAGTACTTCGGCGACCGCGCTGACGTTGTCGGTATTGCCCAGATAGCCCACCTTGAAGCCGGAAACGGTGATGTCCTCGAGAATGCAGCGCGCCTGCTCGACCACGGCGTCGGCGTCGATCACGTGGTGGTCGAAGATCTCGGCGGTGTCGCGCATGAGCACGCAGGTGACCACGGGCAGGGCGTGGGCGCCCATCGCGGCGATGGTCGCGACGTCGCCCGCCACACCTCCCGCGCCGCTGGCATCGCTCGCGTTGAAAGTCAGGATGCAGGCGGGTGCACTGGCTTCCTCGGCGATTTCGTCGGGCGTTTCCGCGCCGGATTGGGGGTCCATTGACATGTCCGGTGGGGGCCAACTTGTGAAGCTTGCCCGGAAAATGTGATTAGTTTGGCCCTTAACGCGTCGTTAACCGCTCGGGGCCGTGGCTACAATCCAGACGATTGTAGTGAAGCTGAACGCGAAACGACTGTGAACGAACCTCAAACCTGGATGTGCCTGATCTGCGGCTGGATCTACGACGAAGCTGCCGGCGACGCTGAAACTGGTTTGGCCCCCGGAACCCGCTGGGCAGACGTTCCGATGAACTGGACGTGTCCGGAATGCGGGGCACGCAAGGAAGATTTCGAGATGGTCCGCATCTGATGGAAGACCCGACGATGGCGCAAGTAATCAACGAGATTTTCAATGGCTGACGGCACGCCGGCTCCCGCCGCCGCCCCGGCCACGCCCGCGGTCCGCGTGCTCGTGATCGACGACAGCAACACGATCCGGCGCAGTGCCGAGATCTTCCTTCGCCAGGGCGGCCACGAAGTGGTGCTCGCCGAGGACGGTTTCGACGCGCTGGCCAAGGTCAACGACCACACCCCCGACCTGATCTTCTGCGACATCCTGATGCCGCGGCTGGACGGCTACCAGACCTGCGCGATCATCAAGCGCAACCCGCGCTTCGCCACGGTGCCGGTGATCATGCTGTCGTCCAAGGACGGCGTCTTCGACAAGGCGCGCGGGCGCATGGTCGGGTCGGAGGATTACCTGACCAAGCCGTTCACGAAGGAACAGCTCCTGCGCGCGGTGGCCCAATACAACCCGGCCCGCTCCGAACAGTAAGAGTTTCTCCGCACGGATATTCCCGCCCGCGACCAGCGAACGGAAGCAAACGAGCAAAAGCGCATACGACGCGCGTTTCCAAGGACACACCATGCCGATCCAGCACATTCTCCTGGTCGATGATTCGAAGACCGAATTGGCTTATCTCTCCGACCTGCTCGCCAAGCGCGGTTTCACCGTGCGCACCGCTGAGAATGGCGAGGACGCGATGAAGCGCCTGGCCGAGGGCAAGCCCGACCTGATCCTGATGGACGTCGTCATGCCCGGCACCAACGGCTACCAGCTGACCCGCTCGATCACCCGCGACCCGCGCTACGCGGACGTGCCGGTGATCATGTGCACCAGCAAGGGACAGGAGACCGACCGCGTCTGGGGCTTGCGCCAGGGCGCCCGCGACTACGTCGTCAAGCCCGTCGACACCGACGACCTGATGGCCAAGATCAAGTCGCTCGGCTGAACGGCCCCGACTGACCCGACCACCTCGACGCACCCCCCATGGCCAATAAAGATGCCCTGCGCGAATTGCAAACCCGGCTGGCAAGCCGTCTGCAAGCCGCCAAGACGCAGCCGCGTGCGCGAGGCTGGCTCGCCGTCGAATGCGCCGGCGTCGGCCTGCTGCTGCCGCTGGCCCAGGCCGGCGAGATCTTCCCGCTGCGGGCGCTGCTGAAGCTCCCGCACGCCAAGCCCTGGATGACGGGCGTGGCGCAGCTGCGGGGCGACCTGTACACCGTGATCGACATGGCGGCCTTCCTGGGCCTGCGCGCGCCGAAGTCCTCCAGCGACCCGTCGGCGCTCGATGGCCAGCTGGTGATGTTGGCGCCGTCGCTGCAGGTCAACGCCGCACTGCGCGTCGACCGCCTGGCCGGCCTGCGTGGCGAGGAACAGATGACGCGCGAGGCCGAGCCGGCCGCGAGCGTGAGCGCCCGGCCCGCGTTCGCGGCCGGTCGCTGGAAGGACGCGCAGGGCGCGTCCTGGCAGGAAATCGATCTGGGAGCGCTGGCCGTGGACGGCGCGTTCCTGGATGTGATGAGCTGAAGCGAGGGCTCGGCAACGACGACGCGCCGCGCGAGCGGCGCCAGCAGGCCAGCAGGGCGTCGGGCAGCCGTTCGGGATTAGTTGGGATTTGAAATCTAGCGTGAAGAGGGCGAGATGAACTTGTCAGACCAAAGCAGCGGTAACGCGCTCAAGCAACACGGCGCTCATACCCAGGGCAGCGTCGATAACGTCTATCCTCCCGTCGCTTCCGGGCACGGCCGCGACGTGGCGCTGGCGGACGTCGACCTGAGCGATCAGGCCGAGTCGCCCGTGCACGCGATGCGCGACCCCGCCGACGGCACCCACGCCGAGCACAGGACGCATGCGCTGGGCACCGGCGGCGGCGTGCCGACGCTGGATCTGGACGTCCACGCGATGGGCCACTCGG
>Ga0209258_100761_pt1 | contig 20047 bp, 9 predicted proteins | sample Araplaol_mTSA_r2_FD_184281 | JGI IMG/M metagenome (GOLD analysis project Ga0209258, IMG submission 184281) | Arabidopsis root microbial communities from North Carolina, USA - plate scrape CL_Col_mTSA_r2 (SPAdes) (version 2) | ecosystem: Host-associated > Plants > Roots > Endosphere | place: USA...
AAGGCTACGGCTATCAATTCTGGATGTGCTCCCACAATGCCTATCGGGCGGATGGCGCGCATGGACAGTTCTGTATTGTCATGCCCGATAAGGATGCCGTGATCGCCATCAATAGTCAGGAAGATCGGCTGCAGGATATTTTGGATGTGGTGTGGTCAAAGATTTGGCCGATTTTATAGATGTGGAAATGTTAAAAAGCCTTAGTTATATGACCTGAAGTACAAAGATGAGAAGTGACAGGAAAATCGGGATTAGCCAGCTATACCCTTTTCTGCTATCCATTTGACTGGTGCTGTTGTGACTCTCCTTGCCCTGTTCTTTCTTGGCAATGATTCGCAGCAGCATATACCCTATATATACAGCCGGAACAGACAAGGCTCCCCATCCTCCTATTATCCAATAATTCGGGGAGGCTTCGGTTGAAGTGACGCCCATAACGAGGTCTCCACCCTTCATATAGGAACCAATGACATAGGTTGTATTTGTGGCCAAGTGAATGACTATTCCCGGCTAGATCGACCGGGCATGAAGCACGATTATGGCTGAAACCCATGCAGAAAAGAACAGCTCCAGCAGCCGATACGGATTGTCGTGAAATAGAGCAAACAGGAGAGCACTCATCGCCGCTGCAAACCATTTTCCCTTTTCCTCATATCCGGTCAATAGTACACCTCTAAACAGCAACTCCTCGCATATCGGAGGAAATACTCCGATAGCCATGATGAGGATGAGCAGCGATGTGAAGTCAGCAGCTAGTGGATAATAGGACATCTGATACGAGCGACCAAGGACATTTGAAATAAGCTCTGTGACTTGATGGATGAACAGCATTGGAACTTGACTGATTCCGTAAATTAGGAGGCTTAGCAGCATCGTACTTAATGATACGTGGCGGAATTTGAATACAGCCTTCCATGACATTCGCTTGCTGCTTATAAATAAAACGGAAGGAAGTACATGCAGGCCAATCTGTGCAAACATGACATAGAGCAAGAACAGGCCCAAATTTGCGTACAATGGCTGCTTGTCAGGAAAAATAAAAGTGGACAGCATATTGCTTAATACATAAGAGACAAGGAACAGCCAGCTCGCATGTAATGCATGTATTCGTTTAGGCATCGGACTTTTTCCTTTCCAAGATATTATTTCCCATCTACACATTCATTCCATTATCCCTATCTACTTCAGCATTCTAGTAGAAGGACAGCCATGTCTATCAACCCAGAAATGAGAATAATAGGAAAATCAAGCATAATCTGTCCGATTCAACATGTCAATTCTTTTATGTACCGGTTGGAGTTGGCTGTATATCACAAAGAAAAAGCTCCCACAAACGACTGTATTCGTTCGTAGAAGCTTTGCTATATACCAAGATTTCTTCGATCAAACTATAGGTGATATCAATTAATTAGATACCGTTGCTTCGCTTACGTTCTCCACTTTATTTTTGCGTGTGAACAAGCGCTTCATCCAGTTTGAGAAATCATCCAAATACGTGTACATAACTGGAACCAGCAGAAGCGTAAAGATCGTCGAGCAGGACAGACCAAATATTACGACAACCGCCAACGGCGCTTGCATTTCCGCGCCTTCCCCGATGCCGAGCGCAAGCGGCAGCAAGCCGAGCACTGTCGTTAGAGTCGTCATAAAAATCGGGCGAATCCGGCTCGGCGCACCTTGCATGATGGCCTCATGGCGATCCAATCCGCTGCGGCGTTGGATATTGATATAATCCACCAATATGATTGCGTTGTTGACGACGATCCCCGCAAGCATAATGACACCGATTATCGCCGTTACGCTCAGCGGTGTACCCGTAATGAACAGGCCACCAAGAACCCCAATGAATGTCGTTGGCATTGCGAACATAATAATAAACGGATACAGCAGCGATTCGAATTGCACCGCCATTACGACATAGACGAGGAAGATGGAGAATACGAGCGCAATTCCAAGATCCCCGAATGCTTCCACCATATCTTCACTCGCTCCGCCCATAGAGTATGAATACCCATCTGGGAAGTTCATTTTCTTCAGCGATTGTTCAATATCCTTCGATATGCTGCCTAAGTCTCTGCCCGCAATATCAGCCGTAACGTTAATCTGACGCTGCTGATTCTCACGTTGAATCATGACAGGCCCTTGTAGCTGATTGAACTTCGCAACAGCAGACAGTGGAATTAACTGACCATTCTGTGATTGAATCGTTAAGGCATTCAATGCAGCAATACTGTTGCGTTCTTCCTCCGGCATTATGACTCTCACATTATATTCATTGCCGTCTTCCCGATATTGGGTAGCCATCTGCCCATTCATGGCAAGCGAAATCTCGCTCAATATTTGCTGGTACGAGATGCCGTAGGAAGCGGCCAAGCTGCGATCGACAGTAATGTTCAGCTCCGCATTGCCTTCCGCTGCGGAAGACTCTGCATTGTATACCCCTTGTACGTCAGAGATCATCCACACCACTTGATTCGCAACTTCCTCCAATACCTTCTGATCCTGGCCATTCAGCTTGATGTGAATCGGAGCGCCTGCACTAAAACCTGACTCCTGTGCAGAAACGGTAATGTCTGCGCCTGCAATATTGCCTGTCGCATCCGTTAATTTCTGCATCAGTTCTTTAGTCTTGATATCCCGATCCGAAGCGCGAACGAGTTGAACGGTGAACGTAGCAGAATTCGTTCCGCCTCCGCCGAATCCTCCACCGCCGCCAATCGATTGCGAGGCCGTCTCAATGATGCCCTCATAAGGCTTGAGCAGGGCTGCCACTTCGTCAGCGGTCTTCTTCGTCTCGTCCAGACTTGTGCCGCTTGGCGTCTGAACCTTGATCTGAATTTGCCCTTGATCCCCGCCAGGCATGAATTCCATGCCAATGAACGGTACGAGGAAGAAGCTCCCTACAAGTAAAGCAATCGTGGCAAACACCGTCGTTTTACGATGTCCGAGCGCCCATTTCAATATCTTTTTATACCCCGTAACAAACCCGCCGAAGAAGCGCATATACCAGCCCTTCTTCTCCTGCTGCATGATCTTCTTCTCGGATACGATCTTCGACGCCAGCATCGGAATGAGTGTAATCGCCACAACAAGCGATGCAATAAGCGAGAAGCAGACCGTCAGTGCGAGCGGTCGGAAGATATCGGCAGTCAAGCCTTGAATGAACACGATCGGCAGGAACACGACGAGTGTTGTCATTGTTGAGGCGATTACCGCAGAAGCGAGCTCAGATGCCCCCTTCACGGCCGCCTCCTTCATGGACATGCCCTGCTGCCTGTAGGTAAATATATTTTCCAATATAACGATAGAGTTATCGACCATCATCCCGATGCCGAGCGCAAGCCCGCCCATCGAAATGATATTGAGCGTCTGCCCCGTGAAATACATGAGCGTAAACGTCGAAATAATCGCAATCGGCATGGACAGCGCGATAACGAAGGTCGAGCGTACACTGCGCAAGAAAAGCAGCAGGATCACGACAGCTAATGCACCGCCGCTCATCATATTGCCGATGACGCTGTCGATCGATTGACGAATGAAGGTCGACGTATCGGACACTTTCTTCAATTCAATGCCTTGCGGCAATACGTCCTTCATCTTGCTAAGTCCCTTGTCGATGTTATCCGCAACCGCTACGGTATTCGCATCCGATTGCTTCTGTACCGACAGAACGAGGGCAGGGCTGCCATCTACTAACGTCAGCGAGGTTTGCTTCTTGAACGTATCCTTGACGACAGCTACATCACTAACTTGTATTTGTCCCCCACGCGGCAAATGAATGATAGTCTGCTTGATGTCATCTACGGAACCGTATTCGCCCTTCACTCGGATTTGCAGATCCTGTACACCTTTCGGTACAGAGCCCGCTGCCTGAGATTTATTTTCTGCGTTGATCGCCTGCACCACTTGAGATGGCGTAATGCCGTACCGCGACAGGCTTGCACGATTCAGCTCAACGAGAATTTCGCGTGTTTTGCCCCCAGCAACAGAGACAGATGCAACCCCGCGTTCCCGTTCCAAGGTTGGAATGATGGTCTTGTCCGCAAATTCTTGAAGCTTCTCTGGAGATGCGCCCGTCAAGCCAAGCGTAATAATCGGCATCTGGTTCGGGTCGAACCGAAGCACGGTCGGATCATTGGCATCATCAGGAAGCATCCCCTTCACTTGATCGACCTTCTCCCGGACATCGATCAGGGCGTTGTCCATATTCGTGCCGGTCTTGAATTGGAGCATGACCAGCGAGGAATTCGCCTGTGACTGAGACGACAGCGTGTCAATCCCTTGAATCGTGCTCAGAGAAGACTCCAGCGGTCTGGAGATCAGCTTCTCAATTTCCTCTGGAGCCGCCCCTTGATAGGAGGTCGCGACCACAGCAATCGGCACATCGATTTTCGGGAAAAGGTCGATTGCAAGACTGCGCAGACTGAACAAGCCCAGTGCCAGAATCGCCAGCACGAGCATCATTACGCCGATAGGACGCTTAACGGAGACGTCGATTACTTTCACGTTAGCGTGCCCCCTCGACAATTTTGACTTTATTGCCGCTTGTCAGTGTCAGCTGTCCTTTGACAACAACCTGGTCATTCGGTTTAAGATTGCCCTTCACCGCCGTCAGCTTGGATTGCGCCTCAAGCACCTCTACCGCTTCCTCGACAGCTTGTCCATCGCGAATAACGAATACGTGCGAAGCACCATTCTTCTCGACGATCGCTTCTGTCGGCACGAGCAAGGCATCCTTCAGCACTTGCTGATCAACCAAGAACTTGGCCGTCATGCCCGGCTTAATCTCGTCCTTCTTGTTCTCTGCCTGTGTTTCCAGTGCGTAAAATCCAGATTCGTTCGCCACAGGAGACAAGAATGTAATGTGCGCATTCATGGTTTTGCCGAGATCCGGCAGCTCCACCTTGACTTCCTTCCGATTCTGCAGAAGCAGCATCTGATTAGCGCTCACATTTGCCGTGAACTTGATCGGATTGGTTGACACGATCGTGAACAACGGCGAAGTGCCTGCAGCAATCTCGCCTTGCTCGGCCGCTACACGCACCACCTGACCACTGATCGGCGCCTTGATGGACGCGTCTGCTTTGCGGTTGCTCGCTTGCTGAATACGGAGCTCGGCCTGTTCGATACTGCGCTTCGCCTGATCCAATTCAAGCTCAGATGCCTGTGCATTATGCAGCGTTTTATATTGATCCTGCGCTTGTTCCAATCCTAATTGCTCCAAGCGCAGCTGGATGTCCAGATCGTCTGCCTTCACGCTTGCCAGAGTCTCGCCTTTGCTGACGGTGTCACCCTTTTTCACATTCACACTTCTCAATTCACCACTCAGCTTCGGTATCACCTCGACAGATCGGCTTGCACTCGCTGTCCCAATCATCTCATTGGTCTGATTCAACGCCCCCTTCTGCACGGCTGCCACCTGAACAGGCGTCTCCTTCTCCTGTGCTCCCTGCATTGGCTGTTCTGCCTCCGGACTTCCGCATCCTGTTGCGGTTCCGAGCATAAGCAGAATGCTCCCCGTAATCAGCCAACGTCTTCTCACTGCCATAATTGTCCCACTCCCCTTTTGTCTATCATGTATGAAATAATCCCCCTAGCATTTCAGCGCAGCCTACTTACTAAAGTTCTAGTTATATGGTTTAGACGTAAAATATCAGCTGCTCCCCTTATGATAACACGATAATGAACCACGGGTCATTCCATAGTGTGGATGAAGATGTGAAGATTGCGTGATGTTGATGAGAATAATTGAAGTATCTTTTCAAGCTTGAAAATTATCGTACTATCCTGGTTACTATTATATGAACTCAACTAAGCAAGAGTTATATAGAAATTAAAAATGTTCAGGATTAACAGCACGATTCATACGGCTTGGGGTGGGTATAAAAAAGACCTTAAGGAAAGCCGCCCTCAAGGTCAAAGCTAACTTTAAATTTAGTTACAAAGCTCCAATATATCCACAAATACTGCATCTTCTAAGGTAAGTCTTCTATTCACCTTATCAATTTCTTGCAAATCACTCCATTCATAAACTGTATCATGTAAATCATATAACTCACTCAGTCCCAAAAATCCATTTAGCACCATTATCTCAGAAATACAATTATCTAAATCCATCAGCGCTGCGGTTTGAGGTGGCCCCCACATATCAAGAGTACCTGCAATTACTTGATGTTTAATTTTATAACAGAAATTGACATCATAGACGGGTATTATCTTTGAAATTCTAAGTTGAATGATTTGATTGAACAAAAAATTTCCTTCACCAATCTTACTTGTAACATGCATACTCACATCAATAGAAGGCCAGTACCTACTAGAGACATTTATTTTCTCAACTTCATTAAGGCAAAATAATTCTTCTGGTAGAAGCAACTCTTTTTTACATACTTCCTTGTACCAATCATCCAGTTCTCTTTTTCTGTATAGCTTTTCTAGTAGTTGACCATACCGAGGGTATTCTTCAATAAAATGTATACCATGCTTCATTTAATTACCTTCCTTTTTTATTCATCGAAAGTTCGAGATTTTTCTCCAGGCTTATTTTGCTGACCTGTTACAGGATTATATTCTCCTAGATGTTTCTTCTTCTTCGAATCCCATTTTTCTAGAGCACCATGTTGCGAATCCCATTGCCAATAATACCCGTCGTTACTTTTCCAGGTTTTACGTTTACTATTCTTCACTGATGTCATTCCGTTATCAATCATCCAATCAGTCAGCTCACTAAGTGTTCTTCGGGTACTGTTGTCGGTCTTAGTTATTTTATGATAATCATTGTAACAATTCGTATTATGCACCCAAATCCCAATATCAGTTACATAATACGTATGGAAATCAGTTACCGTAAAGTTATAAACCGTAACTGGCTCATCAAGCTTAACAAACTCTACTTTATCAATCGTCAGATTACTTCCGTCAGCCTTTTGAAGCTTATCGCCTGATTGAAGTTCATCTGCGAAAACCCACCCTTTTCCTTCCACCCAAAACGGATGATTGTCGGTCGTTTCGATGATCCGTTCTTCAACGTACAGCTTAATTATATCATCACGTTGGTTACGGTAAAGATTCGTTACTTCCTTGTATGCCAATTCTCCATCAGGGTTATTTTCATCCTTGGCGAGAACCAAATCTCCGACTTCAATGTCTTCGATATTTTCCTCCCCTTCGTCTGTTTGAACCTTAGTTCCAGCAGTAAAACAGTTGCAACCATTTTTGGTGCTTACACCATTATTTATACCTTTATTTTTCTGTAACCCGTATGATGTCATCCCTCCTAGAGCAGCAGCCTCTAAGAGAGATGCCCCTTGCCATTCGTCATATTTGTCTAACAATTCACCTTTTGCCCAATCAGCATTACCTTTACCATTTTTGTAGGGACTAGTCTGAGTCAATAATCCATATAAATACTTAAAACGATTATTATTTGGGTCATCAAATATAGGTTTGAATTCTTTTCCAAGTAAAGCCCTATATTCCCAATACGCCGCACTTTTTCTTGATGTAACATATTCCATAGCTTCATTAATTAAATGTTCAATCTGTTTAAGTTGGTATGACTCATACCTATGACCACTAGGATCCCAATAAATCAGTGGATTATTGGCTACATACGTATACCGGTTCATGCTTAACGGATTCGTAAGGTTCCCAGCATAGGTGTCTTCCGACATGAAGCGGCCTTGGCTCGGATCATACCAGCGTGCTCTTAGATATTGCAAGCCTGTCTCCGAGTCCCAATACTCTCCGGAATAGCGGAAGATGTTCGGTACTTGCTCCTTCTCCGTGTCTGGATTGCCCCAGATGTCGTACGTATACGTGTTCAATTCCTTGCCTGCACTATCCAACAGTGCTACGACGTCTCCATGTCCATTAAAACGATAGTATTGAAGCTCCTTGGACTTCATATCTTGACGTGCCCACAGCTTGCCTTGCACATCATAGATGTATGCATATGCGATGCTTGGCTTGCCATCTGTTCCTACTTCCGCTTCTGCAACTAGATTTGCTGATGCATCATAGTAATAGCGAGTCCGCTTCTCTTTTGTTGCCCGCTCATACAGCAGTCCATCCCCGCTATAAGCGTAATTAACTTCCTTTCCGTTGCCCCCTTTTACTTGAGTAAGACGGTTAAGCAAGTCAAAGGAATAAGATGCATTCTTCATGCCAGAAACGGTCTTATTGACTAATCCAATCCGGTTACCAATTACGTCATACGTATACGTATCATCTGTGTTCTGATCCTTGACGCTTAGTATTCGGTTCAAAGCATCATAAGTGAACTCACTGGCTTGATTTCCTGATGTTATGCCCGTAATATTTTTGTTCACGTCATACTGATAATTAAATTTCTAGTCACTTGGTGCGCCATTATTCGATAATCCTGTTAGATCATATCCATTGAATGAATAATCAGTGCTTAACCCTTTGCTATTTGCTTGGCGCTTCATTTGCTGGTTCGGACTGTACTCGAAGGTGAATCGATCCAGTGGTGTATTTGCCGCAGCATTCAACCCTTTACTGTTTGCATTTCCTCCGTATACCTGAAGCTCCGACACTTGATTCATTTCATTTAATTGTCCTTGAACACGCATGACTTGCTTATCCACGCCTGTTAACGTATATCCAGTATGCTGCTGCGAGTTCCGTTCATAATTCAATTTCGTACCGTCTGGATAAGAAATGCCAATCAACATGCCGTCATCCGCATCATATTGGTAGCCGGTTACCCCATGACGATCCTCCATCGCAGTAATGCTGCCATTGGAATCATAACTATACTCTACGGTTTCATCTGCTGTTTTCATGGTCTTCAGCAAATTATTTTGATCGTATGAGTATTCGGTGGCTTGTCCAGCTTTATTGACGAATTTCTTCAAATTATTACTTTCGTCGTAATAGAATTTCTCAGTGCCTCCCGATCTTGTATATTTCGTAAGACGCCCGAGTTCGTCATAATTAAGCAGATCCCGCATGTTGTTCGAAGATGAAACTTCCTTCAGAAAACCACCTTGGCTATACGCATAGGAGGTTAATTTCCCATCTCGATCCTCAACGCTTCTCAATCTGCCGAGTACATCGTAGCCAAATTTCATTTGTTTTCCCTTGGCATCTTCATTGTTCAAAACATTACCTGCGAGATTATAGGTTAGCTTGCTTGTAATGTTGTAACCAGCACCCGTATTTTCTTCCATCGCGATCACTCGCCATAGTAAATCATACGTTTCACGAGATTGGTTCCCTGCCGCATCCGTATACGTTAACTTACGATTAATTAGATCATAATCTACGCGATCTTTCGTTTGATCTGCATATTGCGTTTCTATTGGGCGACCAAATGCATCGTAGCGGAATTGTGTCTTATTGTCTTCCGCATCAGATTGTGAGATCAAGTTTCCTCGTTCATCATAAGTATATTTGTAGCGAGCCAGACCATTTTGCTCCTCTGCCAGCATTCCTACAGGATTATATCGCTGTACCGTCATGATTCCATCCGGAGCCGTCGTGGTTACCTCGTTATTCGAATCGTCATAGACATTAGTAATTGAGGTTCCGTCTGGATAGATCAACTGCAGCATACGTCCTAAGCGATCATATTGGTACTGTTCCGCAATACCGCGACCATCAACCACCTTGTTCAACTGAGCCGTAGGCAAGTATTCGAATCTGGTCGTAATCATATTCTTGCTTCCATCAGCATCGGTTACATTCAACGCTCGACTTGTAACGAGTGATTTCCCGTATGGAGATTCATAACCGAAGGACGTAATGATTAGGCGGCCATCATCATACACGATGCTCGTTGACACGTTCCCGATTGAATCGTATCTATATTCGGACGAAGCAATTGCTTTGTTGGACGAAGCACCTTCATGAACAGAATGATTTGTAACGCTTCCTTTATCATCGTACTTGAGTACAGTTACACGATTCTGATTCAATGCAGGTAAAATCTTCGTTAGAACCTGACTAGGTCTTGACCAATAGTACGGTGTTGAGCCTGTCTGATATTGAATTGTCGATTCTTGCCCTGTGCTAAGCTTCTCAGATAGCAGCAATCCCTTATCATCATAGCTGTACGATATGGATTCAGCCTTCGTCGATGCTCCATTCTGAGAAGTCGTTTCTTCAACTCGGAGCGGCAGATTATGCTTGGCAGCCATATCATAAGTCATCGAGCGAAACATCTCTGTCGTTCCATCACTTATCTGAACCTGCTCCATAACATGCAAGTCTGGCTGATTTGGAGATGCATACGCTTTTTTAATTCGATATTGCTCCGTTAACTGTTCTGAAATTACCTTCGTCGTCCAAGATGCGTCCTTCCCGAAGCTTTCTAAATCTTCATTCGAATACTCCAGTTTAATAGGATGTAACTTCACGTCTCCTTCCATCGAAGCATAAGAATCCTCTCGGCTCCGAACTTTGTACACAAATTCAGAAGCGTATGCTCCGATCTGTTTACGCTTAGCTACATAGTCAATCGTCGTAAACGCAGATGAAGGATGAACAATTCGAGTTAACATGGCATATTCGTTCATCCCTTGATTATCTATATCATTCACGAGATCCGGTAAAAAGTTAAATCTCGATTCCGGGAAATAATATATATACTTGGTGCTGCGACCAGCCGGATCGACGACCTGATTCAATACCGTGCGGCCTTCCTCTTGACCTTTGTTATATGTGTATTTCTGTTCCGTCCCTGATTGTTGAACGATAACCTGATTCGTACTATATGTAAAAATCAGCTTATTTCCATCATTATTCGAAATCGATGACAGTACTTTATTGCCATCATTCGTGTTATATGCAAATTCTACTTTATTACCGTAATTATCCTTAATCAGAATCAGGTATCCGTTCGCATCCAGAAAATAATCGTATCCGTTCAATACAGAGAGCTTAAAGGCACTTGGAATGCCTGATACTGACTGGCTGGCATCCACCTTAACAAGCACATTTTTAAGCCCGTATCCTAATAAACTCAAATCTGTACCTAATTGATAGGTTCCAATTCCCGGAACGTACAAGTACTTATTTCCGTTATCCGTTTGTAGATAAGGCAGATCCCATCTCCAACCACGACCTAATGCGGAGCTAGCCTCTTCTCTTCGCACTTTCACAGCATTACGATACTGCCCCGATTGCGCATCCTTTTCCACACCCATTTCCTGGCTTGCTAATGCGCTATCATATTTCCGAACGAGAGCAAAAGGGATCGTACCTGGTAATATGATATCTACCGATTGAACGTACAAATCACCGGTCGTAGTAGAAATCGAATCTTGACCATAGCCAATTTCATACGAAGAAGTTTCATTTCTTAGTTTATGATGCTGCAACGCAGGTTCATCATAGGATGCAGAAGCAAAAGCAGGTTGCCCTGCTTCTACTTCTACCGACAGTTGTTGAGGTGTCTTTGAATATTCTTCCTTAGGTTCTTCTCCTGTATCCCAGAGGATGGGTTCAGTAACAGAAGCGTTCTTAAGGATTTCATCCGCACTTCCTCTACCCTGCTTTTGATCCAGCAATGCCTGATAAATGTTGTACAATGAATGGCCGGAAGCAATCTGTTTATAGAGCCATTCCTCTGTAACTTGAAATTGCTCTAGTACCCATTTAATTGTAATAGGCTTAACAGATTCACTTGCCCGTAGCTGTCTATTATTGTTTTGTTCCGCCTCTGCATAGACGTTCGTTATTGGAAAGCCAGGCAGAACAATCGCTATACATAACAGAATCGCTAAACATTTCTTAAACATCTGCAAAATCCTTTCCTATTCAAATTCAAGAACTTATTTTTACTATTTAAATGGATAAACCTTTTTCGTTCTCTTGATCAGATTCCCTCTGGCATCGTATTCGAATTGAATTTCATCACCTGTATAGAGTGTTATTTTGCTTAATGTGTTATTTCCATAGTTGTATTGGTAAGTTGTTTTAGGCAGCAAGTACAAGGATGCTGCAACAAGAACAACATCTAGCCCTTTGCCTTTCTCTTCTTCCAAAGTCAAATAGTAGACTTGATTAATTGTCAGTTCATATTCTAGTACTGTGTAGTCTTCCCCGTGCACTTGCTTTACTTCTTTGGAGGCCTTAATTGGTTTCGTCAGTGACTCATCTGCATATAGTGTGATGACAGGCTGCAGCTCAAATGGTTCTTTTTCTTTCGTCACAAACCGAACCACTCCGGTACGTAACGCTTTATACTTGTAGTAGCCGGTTTGATTTAGCTGTTTAATCACCGTTTTCTGTACGTTATTTAGTAATTCCTCAAATACGACATCCCCTCTAGAAATCGTAAAGGCTCGATATGGCGCTCCGAACTTGACTGGTGAATTGGAAGTCACTGTAATCCGAACATTGCCTCCACCAGGAACTTCTGCACTCGTTTCTGCTTGAGTGCCTTGCTTATGAATGCTTCCATCTGCCTTATAAGCAACATAATCATAGAATTTCGCATTCGCCTTCGATGCATCGGTTACGACGTGAGCTGTCGAATACGTCTTGTTCTGGAACATGACTTGCTGATTCAACTCGAGCACTCTCTTAAGCAGAGCTGGTTCTCTGCTCGGAGTCGCGATAATCTTGTCATTCTCCTTGAAGAGAACAGGAAGTTCGGAGGTCCCTGTAATCACAACCGTGCCACCAGCAGGTATAGTCACATTGCCTACATGCTCCAATTGAGCGCTTAGTGGAATATTTTGAACATCATATACTGCGTAATCATAGTGACGACCTACATCTGACGGTGCCAAATTTTCAAGCAATACGGACTGGTTGTGTTGGTTTACGAGTACGTAGCTCTCATCTTTGTTTACTTTGAACGATTTCCCTGGCGTAACAGTTTCTCCTCCTTGGAAGGAAGTATATACACCAGCGAAGGTAATCGGCTCGGCACTTACAGTTGTAACCACTACGTTGCATCCTGCAGGAATACTTAATGTACCGACATATCGATCACTCATTTTCTGAATATGACCGTCAGGTCCCGTTAGAATATAAGCGTATTCATACTGCAGTCCTCCCGGGAGAGAAAATAACGTTTCCGTAGAGTCGCTTATATTTGTAAAAGAATAACTATTCCCTTTTGCTACTAAAGCACGGAGCATAGCAGGATGAGCTGACTTTTCAACAGAGATGCCGTCATTGTACCGAAGTACCACAGGTGCAGATGATGTGACGGTTACAATCATTTTTCCAGATACCGATGTTGTGAAGCTACTTGTTGAGTCCGGCGTTTTACTCGCCACTTTTCCCATTGCATCGTATACTACTGTATCTATTGACCCATGTTCAGAAGTGACATCTTTTCTGATAACCATTCCTGATGGACCCTTATTTAAGAATGCGTAAGATTCATTCTTATTTATCGTAATTTGTTGATACGTGCCGCTAGCGTTTTCTTGACCCTTAAACACCGTGTAAATTCCGATAAAGGTTACAGGTGCCTCAGACACTGTCGTCACTACGATTCGATCGCCCGCTGCAACTGATTGGCTGTAAGAGGTGCTTAATCCACTACTGCTTTCAGTACCATCTGCACGATAAATAACATAATCAAATTTTCCACTCGTAGAGATGGTTGCATCATTATTCAGCGTTCTTGTTTTCGTGCTTACATTCGTGAATTCATAGCTTTTCCCTTGCGTAAGTGTGACACGCAGATGAGATGGATCGGAACTTTGCTGAATAGTAATAGTATCGGCGTACTCAAAAGTAATTGGCTCGAGAGACTGAGAAGTCACAATCGCATAGCCTCCCGCCGGGATATACGTTGCAACTTTCGAATTAATCCCATTGCCGTGAATGTTCCCGTCTGCTTCATATACAACATAATCAAATGACCCTTTTACCTTAGGGGCATCATTTCGAACAGATTGCATTCGTGAACCATTATTATGAAATACATAGGATTCACCTTGATTCACCGTAATGCGCTGGATTGCCTCACCTGGGTTCTCCTGCTCAGCGAATATGCGATATGGGCCACCAAAAGTGATAGGTATATCCGTTACATTGGTAACTATGATTGTATGGCCTGCAGGCACATTCGGTTTACTATATTTTTCCCTCTCGACCGTTCGGTTCCATCTGGATAGTAAATGACATAATCAAATCTTCCTCCAGAATAGGTAGAGTCACTGCGTAGATAGGCTGGGCCCTCGCTTCTGTTCGTGAACTCATGAGTCTGCCCTTGTGTTAATGTTGCACGAACATAAGCTGGTTCTCCGGTATATTCCATTGAAAAATCATCCGTATATTCAAAGGTTACTGGTATGTCCGTTTGAACCGTGACAATTGTCGATGCTCCTGATGATATACCCGGCTGCTTCTTGGAGTTCATCTCATCATATAGACGCGCTCCATCCGCTCTGTAAGTTACATAATCAAATGTTCCTCCAAGCTTAACCGCATCATTATGCAGTGAGTGGCTCTTGCTACTATTATTTGAAATGATATAGGACTCACCTCGGCTTACTGTGATACGATGAATTGCTTCATCAGAATCGCTGCCTCGAACGCTCGATAAGGTGCGCCTATCGTAGTAGGGTTATCGCTAACTAATGTTATAACGATCTTATAGCCCGATTGAACACTCGGCTCACTGCTGCTGTTCGATCTATGGGTGTGTTCTGTTCCGTCCGGCTTATAAATTACATAATCAAATCGGTGTTTGCTTGGATTTTCAAATTGAATGATTTCCGTTTTCGTACTTAGATTGGTCAGTTCATAGCTTTCACCAGGGTTCAAATCAATGCGTAAATAAGCAGGCTCATCACTCACTTCTCCATCTGCGATTCGGTAAGGAAATCCTATCGTCACAGGGTTCGAAGTTACTCCTGTAATAATTAACTCCTCGTCATTAGAAATCTGTGGTTTGCCTACAGAGTAGTAGGCCCCACTAACCCTCTTGCCATCAGCATTGTACACAGAATAGTCATAGCGCCGCTCTTGACTTGAAGATACGTTGCTCGCGATTGATTTTGACCCGTTCGGGCCAACATTAAGGAGGCGGTAGCTTTCCCCTTTCTGTAGGGTAAATCTTAATAAAGCAGGTTCAGATGTTATGGAGTAAGTAGCATCGTCGCGAATCTTCACCGTCATCGGATTAGATTCAGTTGGTATACTGATAACTACTGTCTCATCCGTATCAAAATTTATGACTCCCGTACGATCCATGCCCTTCCGCTTGGCATCACCCTTTTTTCCATATACAACATAATCATAAAAGATGCCTTTGGATTGACTTGCATCTGTATAAATCGTACGAGTAGTCGATGAGACATCAAACGAGAATTCATACGACTCTCCTGGATTGATAACGAATTCCGTATACTCTGCGGCCATCATCACCCTATCTCCGTATACATTTTCTGTAACAGGTATAGTTGGAACATCAGATTCAATATCTTCCGGCAATGGAGCATTAACCTCTTCCTCCTCTAGGTCAAGCGCTAACACTTGTCCCGTTCCCGGAATACTTATCGCTATAGCGATAGCAAGAACACACTTTATTAGCTTCTTATAAATCATCTTATTCTCCTTTTCATTCAAATTCTAGAATTTAACATTCACTATTCTTTAACAGTTCCATAATAAGGAATATTAATAGGGGAAAAGTCCCTTTTTTAATCCCTAAAATCAGGAATATCATCTACTATTTTAGATCAAAAGACCGATGTATCTTCTTTCATCTGCACAAAAAAACTCGCCTCCAGCAAGGAAGCGAGTTTTTTAATTATTTCAACAGTCTATCTGTTATTTCGGTTCAAGCTTCGACATGAGCGTCTTCATCTCATCAATCGGACGATTGGCATCGTATGGGTATCGGTTCAGCACTTCGAGCATTAATTTGTACCATTTCCCCTTGTTGCCGATCTTCGCCAGCATATCATCCATGGTAGCGATCAACTGCTTGTATTCAGGAATTTGCCCTGGTGAATATACCTCAAACTCGTAGAAAGAGTTGCCGAAGACGGTTGCCCGCTGGATGCCTTGGAACTTCACATAGCGAGCTGACGTCGTGTTAAATTCGAGAATGTCCATTTTACCCTTGGACTCAATGACTCCGCCTTCACCGGAAATATTTCTCCAGTTCGTCTTGTCATCAGATACAAGAAGCTGATACTTCTCCGCATAGGCGCCTTCCCACTTGATAATTACCTTATTGATATCCTTGACCTCTCCCAAGTCTACAAGGAACCAAGCATCATCCACATACTTGCTGGCCCAGCGAGTAGACGGATTGCCATCTACGGCCTTGTCGGAGGAATAGTATGGGAACTCTGGCTCCGAGGATTCCGTAGCCTTGTGCAGAGCCAGATTTTCCGTGCTGAGCAGCTCGATTGCTTTGTTGTAGATGACCACATTATCCAACATGCCCTTAAATGCGTTCGTCTCGCTTCCAATGCGAAGCGTCGGCAAGACAAGCGTATTCATCTTTGGATATTGCATTTCCAAACGTTCCACATACTCATCAATATTGACGAACAGGGATACACCCTTGTCATCGCCCTTCAGCAAGATATGGGTCCACTTGTCTTCCGGAACGACATAATTGAACGTGCTGTTATAATGCTCCTTGCTAAATCCGAGCTTTCCTGTGTTGCCCTGCTTCAATTTCATCGTACCAACAGGCGATTCCATCAAGACAGCGTCATCTGGATTATCCTTGTCCGGCTTGATCCACATGGACGCGGTCCAACCGAACCCAATCGCATCAACTGGCGTCTCGATGTAGCTCTTGCCGCCGTTGAAATGCGCCCCCTGTTCATATTTTCCTTCCGTTATATCCACATTGACTGCCTTGCCATCAAATCCATTGCCCGAGCCATCCTTAAATCCCTTCTCGAACATGTACTGCATAACGAGATTGTCTGGATTGTTTACTGTAATTTTGTGGGAACGATCGGCATTCGGCGCATCACCGATCACCTTTGTACGATTGTTAAATTGCGCAAAGGATTTATCATCGCGCGTTCCCGTCCACAGCTTCTCTGCCACGACCTGTATGCCAGGCAGCAATCGGATATGCGCATCGTCCATTGACAAGCCATTCGCTTCAGATACGTCATTCCACATGGAGAACATGCCGCCCTTCACGCGCGGATGGCCAAGTGGCAGCGATGTGTTCTCCCACTTGTTCGGCTCCCACTCATCGTACAGGAATTGCGAATTCAAGTAGTTTCCGTATAGGGTAGGCACAATGTACATGTATACATTCTGCGAGTTGATGACATCATAGCCGAGATCCACCGCCTGCTGTGGCGCACCGTATGGCTCATACCAGATGTCCATCGTTGCGTCATTGCTAATCGGCGTCGTTCCGGTATATTGGGTCAAGCCTCCCCACATGTGCGGGTGCTTGCCTTTGCTGTTAATATGCTTCACGAGTGTATCCATGTACCAACGGTAGCGCTCGATATCCGGACCCCAATATTCATCCGTGCCAATATGCACTTCTGGCCCGACGAATGTTGGGTCACTTCCATCTATATACTCATTGAATAAGTTCTTGATGAATTCCACGGTTTCCGGCTTAGAAATGTCCAAATGGGAATCGTCTCCAAGCGCCGGGTTGTAGGTCGTGAATGCGCGAGAATGTCCGGGTGTGTCGATTTCCGGGATGATATTAATGCCATAGTCCATGCCCATGAGCTGCAAATCCTTGAATTCTTGCTTCGTATAATGCCCACTGGCACTTGCAAGTCCAGGATACGTCGTGCTTTCTAAGCGGTATGCTGCACGTGTGCCATCTGCGAATGGCTCCCCGACGTCATCATTCAAGTGAATTTGGAACATGTTCATCTTGTACCATGACAACAGCTTCACATAATCGCGAAGGAAATCAACCGTGAAGAATTTGCGGGCTACGTCGATCATGAGTCCACGCTTCTCATACTTCGGATAATCCCTTGCTTCACCTCGTGGAATCGTCAAGTCCTTATTCTGCTTAATGATTTGGAGCGCTGTTCTCGTTCCGAAGAAAGCTCCCTTAGCTGAAGAAGAGGTAATGGATACATACTCCCCTACCTTGAATACGTTTCCTTCATCGCCAAGCCATGATAAAGAAGGATCAATCGACAGATACAAATCCCCAGATTTCGGCGTCCCAGAGACTACCGCAAGCTGGTATCCCGTCAGATCCAATACATCTGCGCTAGTCAGCTCTGCCGCCTTACGGAGCAAAGACTCATCCTTTGGATTGACTACAATTCGCGAAGATTTCTTTAACTGGAAATTGCCCGAATCCCCGTACCATTCGCGCAGAGAAGGGATTACTTCCGGCTCGGAATTGCGATCCGATGTCTGCTTATGCAAGCCTGGAACGATTACGGGGATACTTCCTGACAGCAGCTTCCGGTCTGGATTATTCTGATCCTCCACCTGAATCATCAGATTCACCTTGGCGTCTACTAGTGGTGTACGGATGTTGCCTTCACGGTCGATGACAGGAACCCTGTCGCTACCAAATACACTGACGCTGTAGCCTTCCGGCACTCCTGCAGTGGACCAATCGAGCTTCGTCTGTCCGGCTTGCACCGTGAGCGCTACCGTCACCTTGTCAATGACAGATTGCAAGTCATTCAATTGATACACCTCAAATTCAAAAAAGGAATAGCCATACAGTACTCCATCGACAGGAGCACGCTTCACACCTTGGAACTTCACATAACGAGCTTCGAGGGAAGGGAAATCAACCGTCTCCACACCGCCCTTACATTGGATGGAACCATCGTTGTCCTTCACATTCGTCCAATTCTGAGCGTCATCCGATACGAGGATCTTGTATGTATCGGCCGGCGTTTGCCAACGGATTACGACACGATCGAATGCTTTTTTCTCTCCAAGATCTACATAGAACCATTGATCATCTTCCTTCGCCGAAGACCATCTTGTATTCCCTTTTCCGTCTACAGCCAGCTCAGGCCCCAAATAATCTACTTCATTACCGGAGGAAAAGGCTGGCTTATGCAGAGCTAGATTCGTTCCGCTAAATGTAGCAGCCGCGAGGAGACGAGCAGCTTCCTCATTGGAGTCTCCAATCGGATTCGGAAGGATATTGCCGTCCTTGTCATACACGACATCTGTAACGCTCGGCGGAGTCCCATCACCCTTATCTGGTTTAGATAGGACTGAGCCTTCATCTTGATGCTCCACCTTTACATTCTCCTGCCCGTTTGGTTGAGCGTACGCCTTAGGCTGTACTACTGTAAGCGTCGAGGTCATAACAACCATCAAACTGAGCAGCATCGAAACCGCTTTCAAATACATAGATCTCTTCATTATTTCCCTCCATCTCATCTAGTTATCGGATAGCATAGTCCCTCCTTCTTCCTCCCTCCAATCTCATCTGCGCCCAATTTCGCAAACGCTTTCTTTTTCTTTCCTCTCTATCATATTACAAAAAAATGCAACTAGAAAGGAGGAACTTTCCAATTGCATTTCTTTTTTTGAATTTCTACTCCGGTAAGAATCATTATGCTCGCTGCTGTGATGCATGAATCGCTTGAGCAAATCGCGCTATTCCTAACCCAATTTCATCCTCATGCGGCCTTGCATACGTAAACCGGACATACCCAGGTTCTGAACCGTAGACCGTACCAGGATTATAGAGAACCCCTCGCTTTATGCTTTCCTCTAGCAATTTTGCATCAGGAATCGATGTTTTTACTTTGCACCATAAGTGCAGACCTCCTTGTGGAAGGGAATATGCCACCTCCCCTGGAAGTTCGCGCTGCAGCGCATCGATAAGCAAGTTCCGTTTCTTGAGGAGTTCCTGCCGCAGCCGTACCAAATGGCGGTCAAAATAAGTTTCCGACAGCAAACGTGCGGCGATCCGCTGTGGCAGCACACTCATTCCGAAGTCGATTTGCTGTCGTTCAGCAGCAAGCCGCGTGATAACAGACTGCGGGGCAACCATCCATCCGATCCGCAGGCCTGACGCTACAACTTTGGATAATGAGCCAATATAAATGACGGTATTGTTTGTATCAATCGATTTCAGTGTCGGCGGCGGATTGCCTGTGAAGGACGTCAA
>Ga0209258_100762_pt1 | contig 20039 bp, 19 predicted proteins | sample Araplaol_mTSA_r2_FD_184281 | JGI IMG/M metagenome (GOLD analysis project Ga0209258, IMG submission 184281) | Arabidopsis root microbial communities from North Carolina, USA - plate scrape CL_Col_mTSA_r2 (SPAdes) (version 2) | ecosystem: Host-associated > Plants > Roots > Endosphere | place: USA...
AACCCCCGGCTGAACCGTAGCTCAGGGCTCACGACGGGCCTGGCGCTACACTAGGCACTTCGACCCCTGGCTGCGCCTTCGTCCATGATCCTTACTCCGCGCCTCGTCCTGCTGATCCTGTTGATGGTGTTCGTGCTCTGCGTGCTGCTCGTGCACCTTCGCGGGCGCGCCAAGCTGCGCTTCGACCGCCAGCTGGTGGATCACTCGGCCGTGTTCGCGCCGTACAACCTGCTGATGTATGCGTTTTCGGCGGTGCCGGCCACGCCCATCCTCGACCGCCGCGGCTTTCCGCAGTTGGACCTGCTGCAGGCAAACTGGCAGGCCATTCGCGAGGAGGCATTGCACCTGTTCGACGAGGGCTATATCCGCGCCGCGGAAAAGCACAACGACGCCAGCTTCAACAGTTTCTTCAAGCAGGGCTGGAAGCGCTTTTACCTGAAGTGGTATGGCGAGCCGCTGTCATCCGCCGAGGCGCTGTGCCCCAAGACGGTGGCGCTGCTCAACGCCATCCCCAGCGTGAAGGCGGCGATGTTCGCGTTGTTGCCGCCGGGCAGCAAGCTCAATCCGCACCGCGACCCATTCGCGGGCTCCCTGCGCTACCACCTTGGCCTGATCACGCCGAACTCCGAAGACTGCCGCATCTTCGTCGATGGCGAGATCCATAGCTGGGGCGATGGCAAGGACGTTGTGTTCGACGAGACCTACGTGCACTGGGCGGAAAACCGCACCGACCAGACTCGCGTGATCCTGTTCGCCGACGTGGAGCGCCCGCTGCGTACGCGCTTCATGAATGCGATCAACCATCGCGTCGGCGCCTTCATGGGCAAGATCACCGCCTCGCCCAACACCGAGTCGCCGGAAGAGAAAACCGGTTTCGTGAATCGTATGTTCGCGCTCAACCAGCGCAGCCGCGAGCGCAACCGCGCCTTCAAGAAGAAGCATCCAAAGCTGTTTCGCGTGGCCAAGTACATCGGCATGCTGCTGCTGATCTGGCTGATCTTCCTGGCGCCCTGGCCGCTGGTGCGCTGACCGGTCACGAATCGCCAAGCCCACGCGTCCTTGAGTGGAGTCTCCCGAGGAACCCTCCATGGACCATGCCACCGCTCTATTCCAGCAACATCGTCCCCGCCTGCTGGGGCTGGCCTATCGCATGCTGGGCACGCAGTCCGATGCCGAAGACGTGCTGCACGATGCCTGGCTGCGCTGGCACCAGCAGGATACGGATGCCCTCGACGATGCCGAAGCCTGGCTCGTGACGGTCACCACGCGCATCGCGCTCGATCGTCTGCGCCGGGCGAAGACCGAGCGTGAGCACTACACCGGCCCCTGGCTGCCGGAACCGCTGATCGAAGACGTCGACCAGCCCGAAGCAGCCCTGGAGCGCGTGGAAAGCCTGAATCTTTCCTTCCTTGCGCTGCTCGAACGTCTCAGCCCGGAAGAACGCGCTGCATTCCTCCTCGTCCAGGTTTTCGATTACAGCCATGCCGAGGCGGCGCGCATGCTCGAGATCGCCGAAGACGCCTGTCGGCAGCGCGTGCATCGTGCCCGCCAGCGCCTTCGCGAAGGGCGCCCGCGTTTCACGCACGCGCCGGACGTTCAGCGGCGTCTTCTGGAGAAGTTCCGCGATGCGCTGGAGCAGGCCAACGTGCCGGCGCTGCAGGCACTGTTCGCAGCGGACGCCATCCATCTCGCCGACGGCGGCGGCAAGGCCACGGCCACGCTGCGCCCGCTGCAGGGCGGCGATCGCCTCGTGCGCCTGTATTCGATCATCGCGCAGCGCTACCGCGATCTGCCGATCGTGCATCGCCTGCAGTGGATCAACGGCGCCCCTGCCCTGCTCACCTGGGTGGACGCCACGCTGGCGACGGTGGCCTGGATCGAAACCGACGGCGAGCGCATCACCAGCATCCACTCTCTGCGCAATCCCGAAAAGCTGGCTCGCCTGGAAGCTGTCACGAATCCGCTGGGCGGTACGTCCTTGTCATGAGCGGCCGTGGTGGCCGCATTCGAGGAGTCTCCCATGTCCAAGCGTCTTTCGGTGATGAAGCACTTCCAGACCATCAAGCCGTTGCTCGATTTCGGTGAGGCGGTGCACCACCAGGCCGGCCTGGAGCAGCCGATGGTCGAGCTGATGCTGTTGCGGGTGTCGCAGATCAACGGCTGCGCCTATTGCCTCGACATGCACAGCAAAGACGCGCGTGCCGCCGGCGAATCCGAGCAGCGCCTTTACCTGGTGTCGGGCTGGCGCGAGGCGGGGTCGCTCTACAGCGAGCGTGAGCGTGCCGCGCTGGCCTGGGCTGAAGCGGTGACGCGGCTCGGCGAACACGGTGTGTCCGACGACGTGTACGAACTGGCACGTGCCGCTTTCAGTGAGGAAGAGCTGGTGAACCTTACGCTGCTCGTCGGCCTCATCAATACCTGGAACCGCATCAACGTCGCGTTCCAGACGCCCGCCGGCAGCTACAAGTCACCGGTGAAACAGGCCGCTTGACGCACAAAAAAAGCCCCTCGCACGAGGGGCTTTTTTTCATCCTGCGGGATCAGCGATCAGGCGCGCACGCGCTTGACGATGGCGTCGCCGAAGGTGTCCGTGGTGCCCTTGCCGCCGATGTCCGGCGTGACGCTGTCGCGGTCATTGGTCATCACGTCGCGAATGGCGTTGCGGACCTTGTCGCCCTTGTCGACCATGCCGAGGTGATCGAGCATGTCGGCCGCGGCCAGCAGCAGCGCGCACGGATTGGCGATGCCCTTGCCGGCGATGTCCGGCGCGGAGCCGTGCACGGCCTCGAAGATGGCGGCTTCGGTACCGATGTTGTCGCCGGGAGCCAGGCCCAGGCCGCCGACGAGGCCGGCGCACAGGTCGGACAGGATGTCGCCGAACAGGTTGGTGGTGACGATGACGTCGAACTGCTCCGGCTTCATCACCAGCTGCATGCAGGCGTTGTCAACGATCATCTCGTTGAACTCGATCTGCGGGTATTCCTTGGCGATTTCGCGCGCCACGTTGAGGAACAGGCCCGAGGCGGTCTTGATGATGTTGGCCTTGTGCACGGCCGTGACCTTCTTGCGGCCCTTCTTCACGGCCAGTTCGAAGGCGTAGCGCACGATGCGGCTGGAACCCTTGCGGGTGTTGCGCACCATCGAGATGGCGGTCTCGCCGTCTTCGGACAGTGTCTGGCCCTCGGACAGGTACGCGCCCTCGGTGTTCTCGCGCACCGTGATGATGTCGATGTTCTCGAAGCGCGACTTGGTACCCGGGAAGCTGATCGCCGGACGCACATTGGCGTACAGGTCGAAGTGGCGACGCAGGGTCACGTTGATCGAGGTGAAGCCACCGCCCACCGGCGTGGTCAGCGGGCCCTTCAGGGCCACCTTGTGCTTGGCGATGGCGTCGAGCGTCGGCTGCGGCAGAAGATCGCCGCTCTTCTCCAGCGCGACCATGCCGGCGTCGACGAACTCGTAGGACAGACCGCAGTCCAGCGCATCGAGCACGCGCAGCGTGGCTTTCATGATCTCGGGGCCGATACCGTCGCCCGGAATCACGGCAATGGTCTTGCTCATGGGGACACTCCTTGGGATATGAATCGCACAACCCTGAAGCAGGGAGATCAGGGTTATAAAACCCTTCAATTATCCCCTATGCCGCTTCATGCGGCCAGAGCGGGCGCCCGCTTGGGCGTTGCAAATCCTCGCATGCAGCATTGAATAAACTCGCATGCGTCAACGGGGCGGCAAGGAGTCAGGCACGCCCCGTTTTTTTACGCGCTCAGCTGTGGCTGGCGCAATCGGCCGAGGTAGCGCCGCCGGACTCGAGCTGGTCGAGGAAATCCACCGCGCGGCGCAGATGCGGGATCACGATGGATCCGCCCACCACCAGGCCCACGCTGAAGGTTTCGAAAAATTCTTCGCGGGTCACGCCGGCCTCCTTGCACTGGGCGACGTGGTAGCTGATGCAGTCATCGCAACGCAGCACCATCGAGGCCACCAGACCCAGCAGCTCCTTGGTCTTCACGTCCAGGGCGCCAGGCTTGTAGGTCTGGGTGTCCAGCGCGAAAAAGCGGCGCACGACCTGGTTGTCTTCAGACAGGATGCGCTCGTTCATGCGTTGGCGGAACGCGGTGAATTCCGCGACGCGGTCCTTGCCGGCCTGCTCGTCCGTGGGCTTGCTCATGCGGTGGTCTCCAGCAGCTGGGCCAGCTTGCCGTTGCGGTCGGCGGCGGCGAGGTCGTCGAAGCCACCGACGTGGTGACCATTGATGAAAATCTGCGGCACCGTGCGACGCCCACCGCTGCGCGCCAGCATCGCTTCGCGCTGCGCCGGGTCGGTATCGACACGCACCTCCGTCCACTCCAGTCCCTTGGACTTGAGCAGGTTCTTGGCGGACACGCAGTAGGGGCACACTGCGGTGGAATAGACCTCGATCTTGGGCACGACAAACTCCGAAACCGGAAATTAATACGACTGTTTGAAGATGGGGTTGGATACCTCTCCAAACAAGCCAATAGATGCTGAACCGACGCCTTTGGCGGCTGTCTCACAATGGTATTGTCGCTGACCTATGCGAATGGCACCACGCCCCGCCCTCAACACCTCAGGACTCCATTGCCGTCCGTGCCCCAGGCTGCCCTGGCGCAGGGTCGATCCAAGGACAGCAACCCGCATGTCGACACCGTTTTCCCGGGCAGGACGCCCATGAGCCGCCTCTCGCTTTCCCGCCTGCTCATGGCGCTGGTTTGCGCCGGCCTGACGCTCAGTGCCCCGGCACAGGACCGTGACGTGCGCCTGCCCGACCTCGGCAGCTCGGCCAACGCGCTGATTTCCCCGCAGGAGGCCCAGAATTACGGCGCCGCCATGCTGCGCCAGATGCGCGCGTTGGACATGGTGCTGGACGACGCCCTGCTCGACGACTACATCAACGACCTCGGCTACCGCCTGGTCTCGGGGAGCGAAAAGCCGAAGGACCATTTCCAGTTCTTCATCGCCAAGGAAAACATCATCAACGCGTTCGCCGCCCCCGGCGGCTATATCGCGGTGAATTCCGGCCTGATCGTTCTCACCAACAACGAGAGCGAACTGGCGGGCGTGATCGCCCACGAGATCGGCCACATCACGCAGAACCACCTGCAGCGTGCGTTCGAGGCGTCGAAGAAGGACACGCCGCTGATGGCCCTGGTGCTGCTGGGCGCCATCGCTGCCGGCGCGGGAGCCGGCGCGGGCGATGCCGCGGGCGCCATCCTGATGGGCGGCCAGGGCCTGCTGATGCAGCGCCAGATCAACTTCACCCGCAAGGACGAAATCGAAGCCGACCGCGCGGGCATCCAGACGCTGGCCAACGCGGGCTACGACCCGGGCGCTATGGCCTCGTTCTTCGGCCGCATGGAAGACACGCTGCGCGTGGGTACCGGCGGCGACCTGGGCGATACGCCGGCGCTGCTGCAGGACCACCCGGTCACCATGGATCGCATCAGCGACGCCAAGGCCCGTGCGGGTACGCTGGCCGCCCGCCAGAAGCAACGCCCGAGCGGGTCGACGCTGGACAAGACGCAATGGGAAAAAAGCACCGCGCCCATCGCCTTCGTCAAGGACCCCACCTCGCTCATCAACCACGACAAGGATGGCGTGGACAACTTCCTGCTGATGCGCGAGCGCGTCCGCGTGCTGTCCAACGACCCGGGCCAGATGACGTCGTACTACGCGTCCAGCCTGAAGAACGACCGCAGTTTCGACACGCCGTCGAACCGCTACGGCTACGCGCTCGCGCTGATCCGCAGCAACAATGGCAGCAAGGCCATCGACGAGTTGCAGCCGCTGCTGACGGCGCATCCGGGCAACCAGGTGCTGCGCCTGGCCATGGCCGACGCCAAGCTGCAAGCCGGGCATCGCGCGGAGGCGCTCGCGCTCTATGCCGACCTCAACCAGCAGTCGCCGCGCAACCGGGCCATCGCGCTGGGTTATGCCAACGCGCTCATCGACGGCGGCAGCCAGGACAATGCCCGTCAGGCGGCCACCATGCTGATGCCGATGCTGGACAACAACGACGAGCCGGAGCTTTACCGGACTTACGCACGGGCCAGCGACAAGGCCGGCGACACGGTGCGTGCCGGCGAAGCCTATGCCGATGCGTCCTATCTCGCCGGCCGCCCGTTCGATGCCATGGAGCAGCTCAAGCGCCTGCTGAAACGGCCGGACCTGGACTACTACGCCCGCGCACGCATCCAGGCGCGCATCAACGACCTCACGCCGTTGGTGATGGAGCTGCGCAAGCGCAGGGTGCAGACCGACGACAATCCCGATGGCCGCAGCCAGCAGCCCCTGCAGAACGGCTCGGCATGCCAGGGCCGCCTCTGTTTCAGTGCCGACGAAGCGCGCCGTTGAGCCGTTTCGTGGCGGCATGAGGCTGCCGTCACGTTGCGACCGTGTGAAATGTCATCGCCGCGTAACATTCCCCCGTTGCAATAATTGCGTCATAGGCCCCCACAGCGGACCCCACGCGTGCACAAACGCATCCTGATCGTCGAAGACGAAGCCTCGATCCGCGACATGGTCGCCTTTGCCCTCCGCAAGGCGGGCATGGACGCCATCCACGCCGCCGACGCCCGCGCCGCCCAGCTGGCCATCGCCGAGCAGGTACCGGACCTCATCCTGCTGGACTGGATGCTGCCCGGTACCAGCGGCCTGGAACTCGCGCGGCGACTGCGCAAGGAAGAACTGAGCCGCGAAGTCCCCATCATCATGCTCACCGCACGCGGCGAAGAGATGGATCGCGTCAACGGACTGGAAGCCGGCGTGGACGACTACGTCGTCAAACCCTTCTCCACGCGCGAGCTGGTGGCGCGCATCAAGGCCGTGCTCCGTCGCAGCCAGGGCGACGACGGGTCGGGCATGGTCGAACTTGGCGGCCTGCGCATCGACGGTCCCGCGCATCGCGTGTTCGCCGGCGACGATGCGGTCACCATCGGGCCGACGGAATATCGCCTGCTGTACTTCTTCATGACGCATCCCGAGCGCGTCTATTCGCGCGCGCAACTGCTCGACCATGTGTGGGGCGGCAGCGTGTACGTGGAAGAACGCACCGTGGACGTGCATATCCGCCGCCTGCGCAAGACGCTGGAGCCATGGAAGCTCGACGACATGGTCCAGACGGTCCGTGGCGCGGGCTACCGTTTTTCCGCCAGCCCCTGAGGCGCAAACCGCGCTATTGCGGGCAAGCAGCCTTTTGCCGATGCTGGCGCACCGCCAGCCCGGCATCGATGACTGACCGCCCATGCCCTACCTCTTCGAACGCTCGTGGAAGCTGCCGGCCCTTCTCGTGGCCGGATGGCTCGTGGGCGGCGTCGTGGGCTGGTTTGCGGGAGGCCATGTGGCCACTGGCGTGGCGCTGGTTGCCATCGCGGAAATCGTCTTGCTTCTGACCCAAATCCGTCATCAAGCGCAGCACATGATGACGCAAAGTTCCACGGTGACCTCCCTTCAGCATGACCGTTTCATGACGCGCTCCCGCCGCATCGCCTCCAGTCTGCGCGACTTGCGCAGCGCCGCCGGCAGCCTGCCGGATGCGGTCGTCCTGCTCGATACCGAGCAGCACGTCCGCTGGTTCAACCACGCCGCCGAAGATTTGCTGGGTCTTCGCCGCCCGCAGGATCGCGGTGCGCATCTGGACGAACGCCTCAGCACGACCGAGCTCGCTGGCTGGCTTAAGGACGGCGCGCGCGAACCGCTCAACGATGTGGCGGCACCGGGGCACCCCAATCGCCATATCAACGTCACGCTGCTGCCGTTCGGTCGCCGCCAGCGGCTCCTGCTCGCGCGCGACATCAGCCACCTCACGCGACTGGAACAGATCCGTCGCGACTTCGTGGCCAACGTCTCGCACGAGTTGCGCACGCCGCTTACCGTCATCCATGGCTACCTCGAGCTGATCGATCCGGAAGACGTGCCAGAGCTTGCGCCGGTGCTCAGCGAAATGCGCGCGCAGTCCAAGCGCATGGGGCAGATCGTCGAAGACCTGCTCACCCTCTCGCGCCTGGAAACCCAGGAGCACGTACAGGACGAGCGCGTGCAGATGACGCCACTGCTGGCCACGATCCGCAAGGAAGCCGAGGCGCTGAGCCAGGGCCGCCATCAGATCACCGTGGAATCCACCGCTGACACCGACCTGCTCGGCTCGGTGAAGGACCTGCACAGCGCGTTCTCCAACCTGGTGAGCAATGCCGTGCGCTATACGCCTACCGGCGGGCGCATCACCGTGCGCTGGCGTCGAACGCCGGAAGGCGCGGTGTATTCGGTGACCGACACCGGCTACGGCATTCCGGCGACGCATCTCGCGCGCCTTACCGAGCGCTTTTATCGCGTGTCTTCCAGCCGCTCGCGCGAAAGCGGCGGCACCGGCCTTGGGCTTTCCATCGTCAAGCACGTGCTGAACCTGCACCAGGCGCGGCTGGACATCCAGAGCGAGCCAGGCCAGGGCTCCACGTTCTCTTGCTGGTTCAGCAGGGAAAGGCTGCTGACGCCCGGCGGCGCCGATCCGGACTGATCGCGAACGCGCCACGCTACCTGAACGGCCGTCACAGTCCGCGGCACTGCGCCATGTAACAAAACGTCGCATCGGCCAGAATGGCGGAATGCGCCGCAAACCTGCCACTCCCTCGCCTGTTGCCGACCGTGCTGCTCCTGAGTTCTACCTCAGCCGTGAGCTGGCGGCGCTCGAATTCAATTTCCGCGTACTGGCCCAGGCACGCGACACGCGCATCCCGCTGCTGGAACGACTGCGTTTCCTCAGCATCGTCGCCAACAACCTCGACGAGTTCTTCGAGGTGCGCGTGGCGATGCTCAAGCATCACCACATGTTCGGCTCCGCGGCACCAGGCCCGGACGGGCTTTCCTCCGGCGAACTGCTGACCCGTATCCGCAAGCGCGTGCTCGACCTGGTGACCCAGCAGTACACCACCTGGCAGGAAGAGCTGCGTCCGGCGCTCGATGCTGAAGGCATCCATTTCCTCACTCGCTCGCGTTGGACCGAGCGCCAGAAGCGCTGGCTGCAGGGCTATTTCGAGAACGAAGTGATGCCGGTGCTGTCGCCACTGGGGCTGGATCCGGCGCATCCGTTTCCGCGCATCCTCAACAAGACGCTCAACATCGCGGTGGTGCTCAAGGGCCGCGATGCGTTCGGTCGCGAAGGACACATGGCGCTGGTCCGCGCTCCGCGCTCGTTGCCGCGCATCATCCGCCTGCCCGACGAGGTATGCGATGGCGGCGTGCACTACATCTTCCTGGCGGAGCTGCTGCAGGGCTTCGTCGACCTGATGTTCCCCGGCTTCAAGGTGGCCGGCGCCTACCAGTTCCGCGTCACCCGCAACAGCGAGTTGATGGTGGAAGAGGCCGAGGTGGACAACCTTGCCCGCGCGCTGAGCGAAGAATTACTGGGCCGCGGTTATGCACGCCCGGTGCGACTGGAAATCGGCAACGACTGCCCGAAGTCCATCGTGTCGATGCTCATCGCCAACTTCGAGTTGGAGGAAACGGACGTCTATCGTTGCGACGGCCCGGTCAACATCATTCGCGCCGGCACCATCTACGACGGACTGGATCGCCCGGAACTGAAGTTCCCGCGTTTCATCCCGCAGCTGCCCGCGATTTTCAACGACAGCCGCTGCAAGTTCGAAGTGCTTCGCCAGCGCGACGTGCTGCTGCATCATCCGTACGAATCCTTCGCCGCGGTGGTGGACCTGCTGCGCCAGGCCGCGCAGGATCCCGCCGTGCTCGCGATCAAGCAGACGCTCTACCGCGCCGGCGTCGACACGCCGCTGGTGGATCTGCTGGTGGAAGCGGCGCGCAACGGCAAGGACGTCACCGTGGTGATCGAGCTGCGCGCGCGCTTCGACGAGGAAGCCAACATCCGCCTCGCCACGCGCCTGCAGGAAGCCGGCGTGCAGGTGGTGTACGGCGTCGTGGGCTTCAAGACGCACGCGAAGATGCTGCTGATCGTGCGCCGCGAAGACGACAGCCTGCGCCGCTACGTGCACCTGTCCACCGGCAACTATCACCAGGCCAACAGCCGCACGTATACCGACATCGGTCTGATGACCGCGCACCCGGGCATCGGCGAAGACTTGCACAAGGTGTTCCAGCAGTTGTCGGGCCTGGGGCCGGTGATCGAACTGCATCACCTACTGCATTCACCGTTCACGCTTTACCGCAACGTGCTGGAGAAAATCGAGCGCGAGACGAACCATGCACTGGCCGGCAAGCCCGCGCGCATCGTCGCCAAGCTCAACGCGCTGAACGAGGCGCACGTGATCCAGGCGCTCTATCGCGCATCACAGGCGGGCGTGGAGATCGATCTGATCGTACGCGGCGCCTGCACGCTGCGCCCGGGACTGCCGGGCGTGTCCGAGCGCATCCGCGTACGCTCGATCGTCGGACGCTTCCTCGAGCACAGCCGCGTGTACTGGTTCGCCAACGACGGCGCGCCAGAGCTTTACTGCGCCAGCGCGGACTGGATGGAGCGCAACCTGATGCGCCGCATCGAAGTCGCCTTCCCCATCCTCGACCCCGCGCTGGCCAAGCGCGTGTACGACGAGACGCTGGCGAATTATCTCGCTGACAACGTCGACGCCTGGCTTTTGGACGGCAAGGGGCGTTACACGCGCGCCCAAGCCCGCGATGCGGCGCCGCATAGCGCCCAGCAATGGCTGCTGGACAAGCTGGTGCCCGCCACGGCCTGAATCTCACGGCCGCTTCGCGACGGCATGCCAGCATGAGAGAATCATCCCTTGCAGCCCGACGTGAGCCCCGCATGAGCCAAGGCGATCAGACCCCGATCAAGGATGGCGAACTGATCGCCGCCGTGGACATGGGATCCAACAGCTACCACATGGTGGTGGCGCGGGTGGAACACGGGGAGCCCCGCGTGATCGATCGCCTGCGCGAGACGGTGCGCATGGCCGCCGGCCTTCGAGCGGATGGCACCCTGGATGCCGAGCACCGCGCCCGCGCACTCAACTGCCTTGCCCGCTTCGGCCAGCGCATCGCGGGCGTACCTTCGATCCGCGTGCGTGCCGTGGCTACCAACACCGTGCGTCGCCTGGCCTCGCCGCAATCGTTCCTCACCTCGGCCGAAACCGCGCTGGGCCACCCGGTGGAAATCGTCTCAGGCCGTGAAGAGGGCCGCCTGATCTTCCTCGGCGCCTCACACGATCTGCCCGCTTCGCGCGAAAGCCGGCTGATCATCGACGTGGGCGGCGGCAGTACCGAATTCATCATCGGCCGCGGCTTCGCGCCGATGCACACGGAAAGCGTGCAGGCCGGCTGCATCGCGTCCACGCTGCGCTTCTTCCCCGGCGGCAAGCTCAATCGCAAGCGCTGGCAGCGCGCCAACAATGAAATCGGCGTGCTGTTGCAACAGTTCGCCGAAGACTACCGCGAGTCCGGCTGGGTCGAAGCCTACGGTTCCTCCGGTACCGCGAAGGCCATCGGTTCGGTGGTGCAGGCCATGAAGTTCTCCGACGACGGCATCACGCCGGCGTCCCTCGCCGCGCTGCGCGACGCCCTGCTGAGCCAGGGGCAGATTGGGGCACTGAAGCTGCCGGGTCTCGCCGAGGACCGCGCGCCGGTGATCGCCGGCGGCGTCGTGATCTTCGAGGCCGCTTTCGAAGCGCTCGGCATCGAACGCTTGCGCGTGTGCGAAAGCTCGATGCGTGAAGGCCTGCTGTGGGACCTGATCGGCCGCGCCGGCGGTACCGATCCGCGTACCTCGAGCATCGATGCACTCGCCAACCGTTATGGCGTGGATCGCGCGCAGGCACGACGCGTGGAATCGACGGCGCTGATGTTCTTCGACCAGATCGCCCGCTCGTGGAAGCTCGATGGCGAGGCGCGCGAGTGGTTGTCGTGGGCATCGCGCGTGCACGAAATCGGCCTTGCCATCGCGCACAGCCAGCACCATCACCACGGCGCCTATATCCTTCGCCACGCCGACTTGGCTGGTTTTTCGCGGCAGGAACAGCAACTGCTGGCGGCCATCGTCGAGGCGCACCGCCGCAAGCCGGACAAGGCCATCTTCTCGGCCCTGCCGCAGCGTTATCGGCAGCTCGCTCGCTACATCACCGCCTTGTTGCGCCTTGCGGTGCTGTTCCGCCGTGCGCGTCGCGCCGAATCGCTGCCGCAGATGCAACTGGGAGCCACCAGTCACCGCATGCGCCTGCTGGTCCCGTCGCTGTGGCTGGAGCAGCACCCGCTCAGCGAAGCCGACCTGGAGCAGGAGCAGGTGCCGCTGAACGAGCTGGGGCTGCTGCTGGAAGTCCATCCGTACTGAGCCTGACCGCGCCCATGCCCTGCCGGGTCCACTCCCTCCCATCGACGCGTATCATGTCCCGATGCCACACGTTGCCCAGCCCGCCATGACACGAATCCTGCTCGCCGTTGCCCTGTTGATGTCGCCGCTCGTGCTCCAGGCCCAGGCCGCCAAGCCGGCGCCCACGCCTGCCGCGCAACCCCATCCGGAAGTGGTGCTGCATACCTCGCAGGGCGACATCACCATCGAGCTTTATCCGGACAAGTCGCCCAAGAGCGTCGCCAACTTCCTGCAGTACGTGCGGGACGGCTTCTACAGCGGCACCGTGTTCCATCGCGCCATCCAGGGCTACCTGGTGCAAGGTGGCTTGTATACGCGCGACCTGCAGGCCAAGCGCACTCGTTCGGCCATCGCGAGCGAGGCGGACAATGGCCTTTCCAACCTGCGCGGCACCGTTGCCGTCGCACGCGCGGCCGACCCGAACTCCGGCACGGCGCAATTCTTCTTCAACCTGGTCGACAACCGCCGCCTCGATTTCGTCGGCAACCAGAGCGGCTTGACCTGGGGCTACACGGTGTTCGGCAAAGTGGTCAAAGGCATGGACGTGGTCGACAAGATCGCCGCCCTACCCACCCGTGGCCTGGGTCCGTTCGCTACCGACGTACCCAACCCTCTCGTCGTGATCGACAGTGCCAACGTGATCGGCGAGGAGGCTCCGGGCAGCGAGCAGAAGCCTGCAACGGCGAAGCCTGGCACCGAGAAGACCGCGCCGGCACCCGCCAAGTCCGCCGACAAGCCCAAGTCCAAGGGCTGAGTCACATGGCTACGTTGTTCATTGCCGACCTGCATCTGGACGACAGCCGTCCGCAAATCACCCACCTGTTCGAGCAATTCCTAGCCAGCGACGAGGTACGTTCCGCCGACGCGCTCTACATCCTCGGCGATCTCGTCGAAGCATGGGTCGGCGATGACGACGATGCCGCGCTGCCCGGGCGTATCGCGCTGGCTACCAAGACACTGAGCGATGCAGGAGTGCCGGTGTATTTCATGGTCGGCAACCGCGACTTCCTGCTCGGTGAGGATTTCGCCCGCCGCGCAGGCTTCACGCTGCTGAGCGACGGCACGGTGCACGACCTGTATGGCCGCCCCACCCTTTTGATGCACGGCGACGTGCTCTGCACCGACGACGTCGCCTACCAGACCGTGCGCAAGCAGGTCCGCACGCCGGAATGGATGGCGCAGGTTCTTTCCATGCCGCTGGCGGCCCGACGCGCGTTCGCCGCGAAGGCGCGCGAGGACAGCCGCGCGCACACCGGCAGCACCATGGAAACCATCATGGACGTCAACGCCGATGCCGTCGCCGAGACGATGCGCAACGCCGGCGTGAAGCGACTGATCCACGGCCACACACACCGTCCTGCCATCCACCGCTTCGATTTGGACGGCCAGCCGGCCGAACGCATCGTGCTGGGGGACTGGTACGAACAGGGCTCTGTGCTGCGCATCACGCCGGAAGGCGCCGAACTGCGCGGCCTTCCCCTGCCCTGACCTTCCGGCGTCAGTGCGATCCGCTCACCAGCGTGAAGGTGTGGATGAAATGGAAGTCCGGCCGCCGCAACGCGTAGGACGGATGCTGCGGATCGCATAGCCGTTCGAGTTCGGCGTAATCCGCTTCCGCGAGATACGGCTTCAGGCGTTCACCCCAGGTCTGCAGAAAAATCGCCTCACGCAGATAGGCCTCCGTGGCCACGTCGACCGGCGAGATGCGCTCGATGGCGATGGTTTGTGGCCGGACGTCATCAAAGCCCGCTTCGCGCATGAGCCCCACGAGCGCGCGTACGGAAGTGAGATCGCGCTCGTCCAGCGCATAACGCTCGCGGTAGTACTGCCGCACCGCCTCGTTCACAAGGCGCTCCAGTCGCAAGTCCCACGCGAAGTACATATCCGCCAGGAACGCACTCTGCCCTAGCGCGATAAGGCCGCCAGGCCGCAGCAGTGACGACATGCCACGCAACGCATCGACGGGGTCGCGCAGGTGATTGATGGTGTTCGCGCACCAGATGAAGTCCAGGCTGCCCGCACGCAGCGGCAATCGCGCAACATCCGCCTGCAGCTGGCCCGTGCGGATGGCATTCGATGCGGACGCCGCGATGTGGGGTGCCGAAAGGTCCACGCCAACCGCCAGGCCATCGGGCCCGACGATACCCGCCAATCGCTCCAGCGTTTCGCCTGTCCCACAGCCTGCATCGAGCACATGCATGCCAGGCTTCACTCCCGCGGCCGACATCAGCGCTTGCAGGTCAGGCCCGGCGAATGCGTTGAACAGTTGCAGCTTGCGCGCGTAATCGCGCTGCGGATGGTCGCCCAGAGGTCCAGCAGGTGTCATGTCGTCTCCGCACGCAAGAATCGCATTGCCATCATCGCGGTATGCGGCTGTTCCGGACAACACGGCGGCGTGCAAGATCGCTTCTCCGCCAGATATGCAAAACAAGCCTGTTCGGGGCGTTGTTGAAGGACTCGGTCGCGTGAGGTGAGGCGAGGATTGTTCGGCCCATCCATGGACCTCACCCCTCCGCGCTTGCGCGCTCCGGGACCAGCCTTGGGCTGTTCAACAGGTTCCCGACAAATTTGTCGAACGGAGGCTTCGTCCGTACACGTTGCTGCGCCAGATACGCAAAAAGCCCCGTTAGGGGCTTTTTGCGTATCTGGCGGAGAGAGAGGGATTCGAACCCTCGATAAGGCTTTTGACCCTATACTCCCTTAGCAGGGGAGCCCCTTCGGCCTCTCGGGCATCTCTCCGAATTTTGTCCGCATCACTGCGGAGCCGGCAAGGATACTAACCGGCGCGCCCTAGGTAAAGCTTTTATCGCCTGTCAGTGTTCGCCAGTTTCGCCGGAAGCATCCGGCTCGTGCTCGTTCTTGATCCGCTGATAGATCTCTTCACGATGCACCGCGACGTTCTTGGGGGCATTGATGCCAATGCGCACCTGGTTGCCCTTCACGCCCAGAACGGTAACGGTCACCTCGTCACCGATCATCAAGGTTTCACCGACCCTGCGGGTCAGAATCAACATGTTTGCCACTCCATGAATACTTTGGTCATAGGCCAACAGACGGTTCCGCCTCACCCCTGAGCTTCACCGTCTGGACAGTTCGACGATCGTACCGCCGAAGGCCCTACCGCCTTCCCCGGTTCACAGACTCAGCATCCCCTGTGATGCCATGTCGGCCGACACCGTCGCAACCAGCGGTGTCGACGGTTTTGATACTAGCCGAGCGTCCGCGGGCTGCGCAATGCGTAAACGGGAACGGAGTCTGAGCGATAGCTTCGCTTCAGGAAGCGAGACGCTCACCGATCCAGCCAGCGAGACCGTTCAGGATGCCTGGCAAGTCAGCGCTGTCATTGCCGCCGCCCTGGGCCATGTCCGGACGGCCGCCGCCCTTGCCGTCAATCTGGTTGGCTACGTGGGACACCACGTCACCCGCCTTGATGCGACCGAGCGCCTTGCCGCCTACACCTGCGACCAGTGACACGCGACCGTCGGCCGCGCCGGCGAGCAGGATCACGCAGTCGGCCAGCTGCTGCTTGAGCTGGTCCATGCTGTCGCGCAACGCCTTGGCATCGAGGCCTTCGAGGCGCGCGGCGATGATCTTGATTCCGCCCACGTCCTGAGCCGTAGAAGCAAGGTCGGCCGTCGCGGATCCTGCCGCCTTGGCACGCAACGACTCCAGCTCGCGCTCGAGCTTCTTCTGCTTGTCGAAGATCTGGCGCAGTTTCTCCACGGCATCGTCACCGGACGATGACAGCAGCTGGGAGAACTCGCCCAGGCGACGCTCTTCGTCGGCCACGTAGGCCAACGCGCCGGCACCTGTAACAGCTTCGATACGGCGGACGCCGGAGGCCACACCGGCTTCGCTGACGATCTTGAACAGTCCGATGTCGCCGGTGCGGCCCACATGGGTACCGCCGCAGAGTTCGGTGGAGAAATCACCCATCTTCAGCACGCGCACTTCGTCGCCGTACTTTTCGCCGAACAGAGCCATCGCGCCGAATTCGATCGCGGCGTCGTACGCCATGTGATGGATTTCGGCCGACTCGTTGCGACGCACCTCGGCGTTGACCAGGCTTTCGATCTCGCGCAGCTCATTCGCACTCATTGGCTTGAAATGCGAGAAGTCGAAACGCAGGCGTTCGGGTGCTACCAGCGAGCCCTTCTGCGTCACATGCTCGCCCAGCACCTTACGCAGCGCGGCGTGCAGCAGATGCGTCGCCGAGTGGTTGAGCACGATGGCTTGGCGGCGTGCGCCATCGACATTGGCGTCGACCACATCGCCCACGCGCAGCGCCTGCTTGCCGCTCCAACGGCCCGCATGCCCGAAGAACACGCCGCCCATCTTGAGCGTATCGCCTACGGCGAAGGCGCCCGAGACGCTCATCAGCGAACCGGTGTCGCCGACCTGGCCACCGGATTCGGCGTAGAACGGCGTGCGATCGAGAATGACGAGACCGTCTTCGCCTTCTTCCAACGCATCGAACTGCTTGCCGCCGCGCACGATGCCGACGACCTTGCTGCCCTGGCTGGTCAGCGCCTCGTAACCCAGGAACTGGGTAGGCGACAACTGGCTCGCGAGCTCGGCCGGCATCTGGCCCTTGGCTTCGAATTTGCCGCCTTCGCGACTGCGCTCCTGCTGCTCCTTCATGGACTGCTCGAAGCCGTCCATGTCCACCGTGAGGCCGCGCTCGCGCGCGATGTCGGCGGTGAGGTCGATCGGGAAGCCATAGGTGTCGTAGAGACGGAACGCGTCCGCGCCCGGAATCGTGCCATTCGCCTTGGCGGCTACGGCGTCGAACAGGCGCATGCCGTTTTCCAGCGTTTCGCCGAAGCGGCGCTCCTCCGTGCGCAGCGCGTCTTCGACGAAGCCCTGCTTCTGCTTGAGTTCCGGATAGGCCTCGCCCATCTCTTCGACCAGCGGCTGCACCATCTTCCAGAAGAAATCGCCGCGCACGCCCAGCATCCAGCCGTGGCGCAACGCGCGACGGATGATGCGACGGAGCACATAGCCGCGGCCCTCATTGGACGGCAGCACGCCATCGACGATGAGGAACGAGCAGGCGCGGATGTGATCGGCGATCACGCGCAGCGACTTGTTGGCGAGATCCTGCGTCTTCGTGAGTTGCGAGGCGACCTTGATCAGATGCTGGAACAGGTCGATCTCGTAGTTGGAATGCACGTGCTGCAGCACGGCGGCCAGGCGCTCCAGGCCCATGCCGGTGTCCACGCACGGCGCCGGCAGCGGCGACAGCGTGCCATCGGGCGCGCGGTCGAACTGCATGAACACGAGGTTCCAGATTTCGATGTAGCGGTCGCCGTCCTCGTCGGGCGAACCCGGGGGGCCACCGGCGATGCCCGGGCCGTGGTCGTAGAAGATCTCGGTGCACGGACCGCAGGGGCCGGTGTCGGCCATCTGCCAGAAGTTGTCGGAGGCGAACGGCGCGCCCTTGTTGTCGCCGATGCGCACGATGCGCTCGGCCGGCACGCCCACTTCCTTGTTCCACAGGTCGTAGGCCTCGTCATCGGTGTGATAGACGGTGACCCACAGCTTGTCCTTGGGCAGCTTGAGGACGTCGGTCAGCAGCTCCCACGCATAGGCGATGGCGTCGCGCTTGAAGTAGTCGCCGAACGACCAGTTGCCGAGCATCTCGAAGAACGTGTGGTGGCGGGCGGTGTAGCCCACCGAGTCCAGGTCGTTGTGCTTGCCGCCGGCACGCAGGCAGCGTTGCACGTCGGCCGCGCGCACGTACGGCAGCTTCTCGCTGCCCAGGAACACGTTCTTGAACTGCACCATGCCCGAGTTGGTGAACAGCAGCGTGGGATCGCTCGCCGGCACCAGGGAGCTGGACGGCACGATGGTGTGCCCTTTGGAGCGGAAATAGTCGAGGAAGGTCGAGCGGATTTCGGCAGTTTTCATGCGGCTGGGGAGGACCTGGCGGATAGGTCACGCCCGCGAACGGCGCCGAAACGCCGCTTACCCGCCCCAAGTCGCGGGGAGGTCAGGCTTCATCGTCGGCTGCGTCGTCCACGTCGGCGTGGGTAACACTCCGTACTGTGGCGGCGGGAAAGCCCCGACGCAAGAGAAATTGCGCTCGACGGGCCCTTTCTTCGCGATCTGGCGCCGATCCGGCGCCAAAACGTCGCCTCAGCTGGGCCAGCGCGTTGGAGTCCCAGTCCACCTCCGCCTCGTCGAGCACGGCACGGATCCTGGCGTCGGAAAGGCCGTGGCTCTTCAGCTCGGCCCTCAGTCGCATCGGCCCGTAGCCTTGCGCCGCGCGGCTGCGCACCAGCATTTCGGCAAAGCGGTCGTCGTCCTGGTAGTGCTGCTCGCCGAGACGATCGAGCGCCGCGCCGGCCTCTTCGCTTTCGTAACCCTTCTGACGCAGCTTGAGTTTCAGCTCGCGCCGCGAATGCTCGCGTCGCGCAAGCAAGCCCAGCGCCTTGTTGTAGGCAGTGGGTTTGTCAGGTTTGTCGTCGCGATCGCGCGCCATGTGCCTAGCAGCGGAAGTCGATGAAGCCGAAGTACAACGCGCCGATGAGCCCGAGGACGGCGCCAAGCATCAACCCGACGGCCACAACGATGATCGTCAATGCCGCCTTCCAGCCTGAGGCTCGGGACGGCTGGAGCGTTTCGGTGGTGTGGATATCCATGGGGAGGATCAACCTGCGGATGGACGGGCCGCGATGCGTGCTTCGATCTCGGCGCCCAGGTCATCCACCGGCTGCCCCACGGCCAGCACGACCTGCGTGATGGCCCGGGCGTCGAGGCCACCAGCACGCGATGCCTCGGCCAGGGCCCAGGTGCGGGCCGCACGCCGGCCGCTCCGGCAATAGAGCAGCACGGGCCTGGGCTGGCTGGCCAGCGCCTTCTGCAAGGCGTTGACGGCTTGCTCCGGAATGGCGCCATGCGGCACCGGGGCATAGCTGAAAGCCAATCCGGCGCGACCCGCGGCGTCCGCCATGTCGCTCGACGAGGGCTGCCCTGCCACTTCGCCGTCCGGCCGCAGATCCACCACGGCGGCGAAATGCTTCTGCTGCAACAGCACCAGCTGCGGCGGACCGATCTGCTCGGAAACCCAGACCCCGTCAGCCAGCAGCTTCATCGGTACGGCCCGGGGAAGCGGAGGATGGGCAAAGCGTTGATACGCCGCCCACCCCATGACGCCGACGGCGCCCGCCAGAACTGCAATGAAGAAGCTTCCCTTCAGTCCCGGCATGGCGCCTCCGTTGCGTCGATCAGGCCTCTTCCGTTTCCACCGCCGGCAGCGGCGAGGAACCATTGCTGACCAGCAGGCGGGCGCGCAGTTCGGCGTCGATCTCGTTGGCGATGGCCGGGTTGTCGCGCAGGAACTGGCGGACGTTTTCCTTGCCCTGGCCGATGCGGTCGCCCTTGTAGCTGTACCAGGCGCCGGATTTGTCGATCAGGTTCTGCGCCACGCCCAGTTCGATGATCTCGCCTTCGCGCGAGGTGCCCTCGCCGTAGAGGATCTCGAATTCGGCCTGGCGGAACGGCGGCGCCACCTTGTTCTTGACCACCTTGACGCGGGTTTCCGAACCGATGACTTCCTCGCCCTTCTTCACCGCGCCGATGCGGCGGATGTCCAGGCGCACCGAGGCGTAGAACTTCAGCGCGTTGCCGCCGGTGGTGGTTTCCGGGCTGCCGAACATCACGCCGATCTTCATGCGGATCTGGT
>Ga0209258_100763_pt1 | contig 20030 bp, 15 predicted proteins | sample Araplaol_mTSA_r2_FD_184281 | JGI IMG/M metagenome (GOLD analysis project Ga0209258, IMG submission 184281) | Arabidopsis root microbial communities from North Carolina, USA - plate scrape CL_Col_mTSA_r2 (SPAdes) (version 2) | ecosystem: Host-associated > Plants > Roots > Endosphere | place: USA...
AGATGTGCGTGCCGACATAGGGAATGAGCAGGCCCAGGCGCGCTGCGAGGTAGTAGACGCAGGCCAATGCGAGCGCACGCAGGGCGAACACGGCCGCGCCCGGGAGCGGCCGTGCCGTCGCGTCGGGCAGAGGAGGGTCCAGGCGGACGGGGCCGTGGTCCGGATGATCCATGTGTCCCAGCAATGCCACGGTGCCCGGATCGTCGCGTCCGGTGAACACGTGTCGATGCCCCCCAAGGTTCGATATTAGCGATTGCGGCAGGCCGGTCGTACCCCGAAGACGGTGTTTTCGCCAAGAGGCGGGAGCGGAGTCGGCGGGCCGCCACACAATGGCCGGATGTCCACGAGCCCTTCGCTTCGCATGCCGACAACCCAGTTTCATCCCCTGGTCGCCGTCCTCGCCGCCCTGGCGATCGCCGGCTGCGCCAGCACTCCGGCCCCCGACGCCGCGCCGGTCGAGGTCAAGCTGCTCGCCTTCAACGACTTCCACGGCAACCTGCTGTCGCCCGGCGGCCTGGGCGAGCACGCGCAGGCACCGAAGCGGCCCGTGGGGGGGGCCGATGCGCTGGCGGCCTGGATCGCGCACCTGGAGGCGGGTCATCCGAACCATGTCGTCGTGGGCGGCGGCGACTTCGTCGGCGCGTCGCCGCTGGTGTCGGCGCTGTTCTTCGACGAGCCGGCCGTCGAGGTGCTGGGCCGTGCCGGCGTCGACTTCACGTCCGTCGGCAACCACGAGTTCGACCAGGGCGCGGCCGAGCTGCTGCGCCTGCAGCACGGCGGCTGCCGGCCGGAGCCGGGCAGCTGCAAGGGCCTGGGCTCGAAGACGCCCGGCCACTTCGACGGCGCGCGCTTCCAGTGGCTGGCGGCCAACGTCGTCGACACCGCCAGCGGCCGCACGCTGCTGCCGCCGTACGGCATCAAGACCTTCGACGGCATCCCCGTGGCCTTCATCGGCATGACGCTCCAGGCCACCAAGGACATCGTCGTGCCCGCCGGCGTGGCGGGCCTCGAGTTCCGCGACGAGGCCGACACCGTCAACGCCCTGGTGCCGCAGCTGCGCGCCCAGGGCGTCGAGGCGATCGTCGTCCTCGTGCACCAGGGCGGCGTTCAGCCGGCCGGCAAGAGCGACATCAATGGCTGCGACGCGGCGCTGCGCAACGCGGACGGCAGCGATTCGGCCATCGCCCGGATCGTGCGCCGCCTCGACGACGCGGTCGACCTGGTGGTCAGCGCGCACACGCACGCCGCCTACAACTGCTCGTCCAACGCCGTGGGCGCGGCGCGCGCGACGGGCCTGCCCAACGCCGCGGGCCGGCTGGTGCCCGTCACCAGCGCCGCCTCGTATGGCCGCGTGCTGACCGACATCGACCTGCAGCTCGACCGGCGCACCCATGACGTCATCCGGGTCTCGCCGGTCAACCGGCTGGTGCTGCGCGACGACCCGGCGGTGCCGGTCGATGCCGCGGTGCGCGACATCGTCCAGGGCTACGTCGCGCTGGCGGCGCCGGTCACCGGGCGCGTCCTCGGGCAGCTGGCGCGGCCGCTTCCCAACGATCCCGACGACGGCGGCCAGGCGCCCGCCGGCAGCCTCGTGGCCGACAGCCAGCTGCGCGCGACGCAGCCCGCGGCGGCCGGCTCGGCGCAGATGGCCTTGGTGAACCCGGGCGGCGTGCGCGGTGCCGGCTTCCTGCCGCCGCCCGGTGCGAGCACGCCGTTCGCGCTGACCTACGGTGCCGCCTTCACGGTGCAGCCTTTCCGCAACGGGCTGGTGACGCTGACGCTGACGTCGGCGCAGCTGAAGGCCCTGCTCGAGCAGCAGTTCGACCACTGCACCGACCCGCTGCCCGAGTGCGCGCTGCAGGTGTCGGCGGGCCTGCGCATCCAGTGGAGCGCGTCGGCCTCGGCGGGATCGAGGATCGTCGACGTCGACTGGACGCCGGTCGACCTGGCCGCCGTGCCGCCGGCGGTCACCGGGCCGACGCAGGCCATCGTCAACGCGGGCGTGGTGCTGGAGCCGGCGCGCAAGTGGCGCGTCACCGTCAACGGCTTCCTGGCCGGCGGCGGCGACGGCTATTCGACGCTGGTGGCGGGAACCGACCGGCTCCAGGGCGGGCAGGAACTCGACGCGCTGGCCGCCTACCTGGCACCGTATATCGCGCCGCACGCGCCCTACGACCCGCGCCGGCCGGTGCTGGGCGCGCCGCGCCAGGTGCGCCTGCCGTGACGCCCGTGGGGCCCTACGGCCCGTAGTGGCTCAGGAACAGGTCGACCGTTGCGGCCGCCAGCTTCTTCTGTGCGGCCGGCGCCAGCCGCGGCTGGCCCATCGCCACCTGCGGCCAGAACGCGGCGCCCTTGACCAGGCATTCCAGCTGCTTGTACGCCTGCGCGGCGTCGGCCGGCTTGAGCGCCCCGGCCTTCTGCGCCGCGCGCACCCATTCCAGCATCGCGCCGTCCTTCTCGCCGATGCGCTCCACCATCTCGCGCGCCCTCTCCGGTGAATGCAGGCCGGCGGCGATGGCCACGCGCGCCAGCGCGAGGAAGTTCTCGTCGGCCAGCATCGCGAGCTTGGCGTGCACCAGCTCCAGCAATTGCTCGCGCACCGGGCGGCCCGGCTCGTAGGCCCGCTGCAGGTCGCTGGCGCTGTTCTCCCACAGGATGTGCAGGATCGCCGCGAACAGCTCGTCCTTGCTGGCGAAGTGGTTGTAGAGCGTGCGCTTGGACACCTCCGCGCGCGCCGCCACCTTGTCGACGCTGGTCGCCTCGAAGCCGTTGGCGCGGAATTCCACGATGGCGGCCTGCACGATGGCGTCGCGCTTGCGGTCGGTGAGGCGGGAAGCGGGTGCGGTGGCCATGACAGAACTTTACACCACGCAGTTTACTTTTTGCCGGATCGGCCCTACACTGAAAACTACACGGTGCAGTTTACCTACACCCGCCGAACCGCGCCGGCCCCGAAAAAGGATGCGACATGACCTGCCTGACCTCCCGTGCCCGCCGCGCGCCCGACCGTGACTCGACCGCCGCCATCGACTCGCCGCAGCACCGCGACGGCAAGTTCCGCAACGTCGCACCGCGCCGCGCGCCGGGCCTGGGCAAGACGCTGGGCATCGCCTGGCGCGTGCTGACCCGCAAACCCGACACGACCGTGCCGCGCGCGCCGATCCCCGTGCGGCCGCTGGACGCCGCGACGCTCGCCGCCGCGCCCGACGCCAGCCTGTTCCGCCTGGGCCACTCCACGCTGCTGCTGAAGCTGGCCGGCGAGTTCTGGCTCACCGACCCGGTGTTCTCGGAGCGCGCCTCCCCGGTGCAGTGGGCGGGTCCGAAGCGCTTCCATGCGCCGCCGATCTCGATCGCCGAGCTGCCCCCCATCAAGGGCGTGATCCTGTCGCACGACCACTACGACCACCTCGACCACGCCGCCGTGCTCGAACTGGCGCCGAAGGTCGAGATGTTCATCACGCCGCTGGGCGTGGGCGACCGCCTGATGGGCTGGGGCATCCCGGCCGGAAAGGTGCGCCAGCTCGACTGGTGGCAGCAGACCTCGCTGGCCGGCGTGCGCCTGGTGGCCACGCCCGCGCAGCACTTCTCGGGCCGCGGCCTGGGCGATGGCGACACCACCCTGTGGGCCTCGTGGGTGATCCTGGCCGGCGACCTGCGCGTGTTCTTCAGCGGCGACACCGGCTACCACGCGGGCTTCAGGACCATCGGCGAGCGCTTCGGCCCGTTCGACGTGACCTTCATGGAGACCGGCGCCTATGATGCGCAATGGCCCGAGGTGCACATGCAACCCGAGGAGTCGCTGCAGGCGCACCTGGACGTGCGCGGCCGCTGGATGATGCCGTTGCACAACGGCACGTTCGACCTCGCGATGCATGCGTGGCACGAGCCGTTCGACCGCATCCTCGCGCTGGCGCAGGCGCGCGGGGTGCCGCTGGCCACGCCCGCGATGGGCGAGCGCCTGTCGCTCGCGCAGCCGCAGGCGGGCGAGCGCTGGTGGCAGTCGGTCGAGGCGTCCCCGCAAGCCGCGGCCGCGACGCAGGCCGCCTGAGAAAGGTGCTCCCATGACGATCTCGGTCCTCGTCACCGGCGCCACCGGCATGGTGGGCGAAGGCGTGCTGCTCGAATGCCTGGCCGATCCGCGCGTCGCAAGCGTGCTGGTGATCAACCGCAAGCCGGTGGGGCGCACGCATCCGAAGCTCACCGAGATCGTCCACGCCGACTTCCACGACCTGTCGGCGATCGAGCCCCGGCTCGCGGGCATCGATGCCTGCTTCTTCTGCCTGGGCGTCTCGTCGATCGGCATGAGCGAGCACGACTACCGCGAGGTCACCTACGACCTCACCGTCGACTTCGCCCGCCCGCTCGCACGCCTGAACCCGGAGATGGCGTTCTGCTACGTCACCGGCGCCGGCACCGATTCCACCGAGCACGGCCAGGTGATGTGGGCGCGCGTCAAGGGCGCCACCGAGAACGAGCTGCTGCGGATGTTCCGCCGCGCGGTGATGTTCCGGCCCGCGATCATGCGCGCCACGGCGGGCCAGCGCAACCTCAAGGGCTGGTACCGCGCGCTGGCCTGGATCTACCCGATCGGCCGCGCGCTCGCGCCGGGCAGGTTCTGCACGCTGCAGGAGGTCGGCCGCGCGATGATCAACGTGGCCAGCGCCGGTGCGCCGCGCCACGTGCTCGAGGTGCGCGACATCGTCGACCTGGCCGGCATGCGGGCAAGCTGAGGTGGGCGCGCGCGGCGCGGCTTCCGGACGTATGCTCGCGACGTCCTCCGACCACCCCGCCCGCAAATGCCTCCCGCTCCGCAGCGCATCACCCTGCCCCTCGTCCTGGTCCTGATGGGCGTGTCCGGCAGCGGCAAGACCACCGTCGCCAAGCTCATCGCCGATCGCCTGGACTGGGCATTCGAGGAAGGCGACGCGCTGCACCCGCCCGCCAATGTCGCCAAGATGGCGGCAGGCCATCCGCTGGACGACGACGACCGGGCGCCCTGGCTCGCGAAGGTGGCCGACTGGATCGACGCGCGGCGGGCCGCCGGCCAGTCGGGCGTCATCACCTGCTCCGCGCTCAAGCGCAAGTACCGCGCGCTGATCGACCGCCGCGGCGAGGGCGTCGAGTTCGTCTACCTGCACGGGTCGCGCGACCTGATCGCCGCGCGGCTGGCCACGCGCCAGGGCCATTTCATGCCGTCCTCGCTGCTGGCCAGCCAGTTCGAGACGCTGGAGGAACCGGCCACCGACGAACCGGTGATCCGCGTCGAGATCGACGGCACGCCCGAGGCCATCGCCGACGCCGTGCTCGCCGCCCTGGGCCTCGCGGCCTGACACCAAGGAGTCCCGCATGGCCGCAACCCTCGCACACCCCGTGCTGAACGCGCACGACACGCAGGTGCTGATCGTCGCGGCGATCGGCATCGCGCTGATCGTCGCGATGATCGTCTGGCTCAAGCTGCACGCGTTCATCGCGCTGACCGTCGGCGCGCTGTTCGTCGGTGCCGGCTCGGGCATCCCGCTGGGCAAGGTGACCGCGTCGTACGAGACCGGTGCCGGCGGCGTGCTGGGCTACGTGGGCGTGCTGATCGCCCTCGGCGCGATGGTGGGCAAGCTGCTGGCCGACTCCGGCGGCGCCGACAAGGTCGTCGAGACCCTGCTGCGCGGACGTCCCGCAACGCTGCCGTGGAAGATGGCGCTGATCGCGTCCATCATCGGCATCCCGATGTTCTTCGAGATCGGCCTCGTCCTGCTGATCCCCGTCGTGATGCTCGCCGTGCACCGCTCGCAGGGGCCGGCGATGCGGCTGGGCATCCCCGCGCTGGCAGGCCTGTCGGTGCTGCACGGCTTCATCCCGCCGCACCCGGGGCCGCTGGCCGCCATCGCGATCCTGCACGCCAACGTCGGCATCACGCTCGCGCTCGGCTTGCTGATCGCGGTGCCCGCGGTGGCGATCGCGGGGCCCTTGTACGGCGCGCTCGCCGCCCGGCTGGTGCCCGTGGGCGCGGCCGGCGCGGGCCTGGCGGTCACGCAGGGCGGCAAGACGGGCGCGGCCGACGGCGTCAGCGATGCGGACGTGCGCTCGACGCGCAGCCCCAGCTTCGGCGCCATCATGGCCACGCTGCTGTTTCCCCTGGCGCTGATGCTGCTCAAGGCCGGCGCCGACATCGGACTCGACAAGGACGCGGCCGCCCGCCCCGTGCTCGATTTCATCGGCGACCCGGTCTTCGCCCTGCTGGCCGCCGTGCTGCTGGCGATGGTGACCTTCGGCACCGCGGTGGGCTTCTCGCCCGCGGTGCTGGGCCGCAAGATCGGCGCGAGCCTCGCGCCAGTGGTCGGCGTGATGCTGATCGTGGGCGCGGGCGGCGGCTTCAAGCAGGCGCTGGTCGACGGCGGCACCGGCACGGCGATCGCCAAGATCGCGCTGGCCGCCGGCCTGTCGACGCTGCTGCTCGGCTGGATCGTGGCGGTGCTGATCCGCCTGGCCACGGGCTCGGCGACGGTCGCCACCGTCACCGCGGCCGGCATCGTCGCGCCGCTCGCCACCGGCCTCGCGCCGACGCAGCTGTCGCTCGTGGTGCTCGCGGTGGGCGCGGGCTCGCTGTTCTTCTCGCACGTCAACGATGCCGGCTTCTGGCTGGTCAAGGAATACTTCGGCCTGACGGTGGGCCAGACAATCAAGACGTGGTCGATCATGGAAACCGTGATCTCCGTCACCGGACTGGTGCTGGCGGGCGCGCTGTCGCTCGTCTTGTGATGCCAACAATGCCCGGATTTCGCGAAACTCGATACCCACCGGGGTAGACAGCCTTGTCACCCGTGCAACACTCCGCTGGCTGACGGGAACCTCGACCGGACGAGGGCTTCGCGCGGCACGGCGACGCCCGGCGCCCTCCCGCCCGGCAAGTGACAGACGCGACGAGTCCAAGAGGTCCGAACCGGTGAACGTACCCCGAGAGCAGCCGATCCCGCCAGGCCAGCCCGCGTCGCACCTGCTGCGTGACCGCCGCCTCGTGCAGGCCACCTGGGCCGCCTGCATCGCGATCGTCGCCTCCTCGATCCCCGATTTCATCCAGGCGCAGTGGAGCAACCTGGCTCCGCTGTTCGTCGGTCTCTGCGCCATGGGCCTGGTGCTGTGGCTGGTGCGCGGGGGGCGCCGCGGCGCCGCCGTCGCGCTGATGCTGACCTCCCTGATGGGCATGGTCGGCCTGCTGATGTGGCAGAACGGCGGGCTGCGCGACACGTCCCTGCTCACGTTTCCCTGCCTGCTGGTGCTGGCCGCCATGATGGGGTCGGGCCGCCTGTACGTGGCGCTGTTCGCGACGATGATCGGACTGGTGGCCCTCGTGCTGGCCGCCAACGTCAACGGCTGGCACGTGAACTACCAGCCGCCGCTGTCGGCCAACACCTTCGTCGACATCGCCGCCGTGCTCTCCGTGACCTGCGTGATCGCGTGGCTGATGGCCAGCGACATGCGCAGCGCACTCGACGCCATGAACGCGCAGAACGCGCAGATGGCGGCGACGCAGGCGCGCATGGCGCTGATGGCCACGCACGACGCGCTCACCGGCCTGCCCAACCGCAGCCTGGTGCGCGACCGCTTCGAACAGGCCGCGGCCATCGCGCGCCGCGCGGGGCACGGCGTGGCGATGCTGTACCTCGACCTGGACAACTTCAAGAACGTCAACGACACGCTGGGCCACAGCTCCGGCGACACGCTGCTGCGCCAGGTGAGCGACCGCCTGTCCGCCCTGCTGCGCACGGCCGATACGGTGGCGCGCCTGGGCGGCGACGAATTCCTGCTGCTCGTTCCCGAGGTGACCGACGCCGACTCGGTGGGCGACATCGCCGACAAGATCGTCACCGGCCTGATGGCGCCGTTCGACGTGATCGGCATGCAGATCTTTTCGGGCTGCTCGCTGGGCGTGACGATGTTCCCGGCCGACGGCGAGGACTTCGACAGCCTGCTGAAGAAGGCCGACATCGCGATGTACCGGGCCAAGGAGTCGGGCCGCAACGCGTACCGCTTCTGGGACGGCGAGATGAACGCCAGCGTCGTCGAGCACGTGGAGCTGCTTTCGGCGCTGCGCACGGCGCTCGCGCAGCGCGAATTCACGCTGTCGTACCAGCCGCAATTCGACCTGCGCACCGGCCGCCTGATCGGCGCCGAGGCCCTCATCCGCTGGCGCCATCCCGACAAGGGCCCGATCTCGCCGGCGCGCTTCATCCCGCTGGCCGAACGCTCGGGCCTGATCGTGCCGATCGGCGAGTGGGTGTTGCAGGAGGCCTGTGCCCAGGCGCAGCGATGGCGCGCCGCGGGCTGGACCGAGCTGACGGTCTCGGTGAACGTGTCGCCGGTGCAGTTCCGCCGCGGCAGCGTCGAGACCTCGGTGGCGCAGGCGCTCGCCGATTCCGGCCTGCCGAGCGACAACCTCGAGCTCGAGCTGACGGAGTCGCTGCTGATCCAGGACTCGCTGCAGCTGGCGGAGAGCCTGGCCAGCCTGCGCCGCATGGGCGTGCGCTTCGCGATCGACGACTTCGGGACGGGGTATTCGAACCTCGCCTATCTCAAGCGCTTCGAGGTCGAGCGCCTGAAGATCGACCAGACCTTCGTGCGCCGCCTGACCGACGACGTGCACGACCAGGCCATCGTGCGAGCGATCGTGCAGATGGCGAGCAGCCTGAATCTCTACACGGTGGCCGAGGGTGTCGAGGACGAGGCGACGCTCGCGCTGCTGGGCGACCTCGGATGCCAGCAGGGCCAGGGCTTCCATTGGTCGCCGGCGGTGCCGCCCGCGGAGTTCGAAGCCTTCCTGCGGGCCTGACGGCGCCGGGTTTCGGGGGCGGCACCGCGGCTGGTTTGTCATCCTGCGCGAAGTCGCAGGATCCACAACGGCAGTGGCGCCGACCCGGCGTGCGTGGATCCCGCGACTGCGCTTCGCTCTGTGCAGGATGACGACGTGGGCACTATCGCCTCGGCGTGGGATGACGACGTGGCCGCTGTCGCTGCGCGCGGCTCGACGCGCTGGCAAGGCCGCCCGCGCCCGTGATGAGGAACGAGGTGCGAGCCTGTCCGGAATGCAATTCACCAACTCGGCCGGGGTGAGGACATCGCTCCTCGCACGCCATTAAACGTGCATTGCGTCGCGGCCGATGACCCCGGCCAGGTGACAAATGTTCGATTGGGTAAGACCGCGTGCTGTCGAGCGGCGTGGGCGCGCCAACTGCCTCTCCGCACCTGGCGCGCCGGGCGCGCACGGCCGAGCGTTCAACGGCGTGTCGGCCTGGTCGTCCGCGGCGCTCAACGCAGGGCGAGCGCCCTGGCCTTGCCAGGCGGCCTCCAGCCGTCGGTGAGCGTGCGCAGGAACGCGACGATGTCGTCGATCTCGCGGTCGTTCAGGCGCGCTCGGCCGTCCGGCATCGGCTGGAACGGCGGCTCGTGCGACACGTTGGGCCAGTACTTCTGCGGCAGGTCGTCATAGCCGGGCCTGCCGTGCGAGTCCGGGTACCAGCGCGCAGGGTCGGTGTCGCGCGTGGCGTAGAACGCGACGGCATCGCGCAGGCTGCGGATCGCGCCGTTGTGAAAGAAGCGCTGGCGCAGCGCCACGTTGCGCAGCGACGGCGTGCGGAACATGCCGCAGTATTCGGGGTGCGCGGCAAGATCCGTGCGCAGTGGCCCGCACAGGCCCAGGTCGAAGAACGCCGGGTCGCGATTGGCGGGCAGCTCGCGGTTGCGCGGCACGCCGGTGGCCACGAAGCCGAAGTCCGTGAAGATCGGCGGGCGATTGGCAGCGGTCTTGCGGGTGCTCGGATGGCAGCTCGCGCAGTTGCCCTTCTTCATGTCGTTGAACAACGCCATGCCGCGCATCTCGGCCGGGTTCAGCGTCGCCTTGTCGGCCAGCCACGCGTCGAACTTGCTGTCGAACGGATGGAACTCCGGCGCGGACTGCTCGTAGGTCTCGAGCGCCACCGTCACCCACACCAGCGCCGAGTCGGGGTCGTCGAACACGTCCTCGCCCGGCGCGCTCAGCACCCGGCGGAACTCGTCGGCGTACGACGTCGTCTTCAGCCGCCGCACGACGGCGGCGCCATCGGCGTTGGCCATCTCGTTGGGATCCATCAGCGGCATCAGCGCCTGGTCGTGCGCGGTGTCGACGCGGCCGTCCCACGTGCGCCCGCCCGTGGGCCCCTCGTCGTCGACGCCCAGCGTCACCTGCGACTCGAGGAAGTGCTGGGTGAAGGCGACCGGCGCATGCGCGTAGCGCAGCGACGGCGTGTTGCGGAAGCCGGTCTTGTCGAGGTGCGGACCGCCCAGTTGCACGGCCCGGTCGTTCGGCGGACCGAAGGCCCGGGCCGGGTCGTGACAGCTCGCGCACGACTGCCTGCCCGAGGCGGAGTACGCCGGATCCATGAAGATGCGGCGGCCGAGGTCGCTCAGCTGCGCCACGGTCGGCCGGTCGCCGTACATCAGCGGGAAGTGCGTTTCGGTGCCGGATGGCTCCGGGGCGCTGCCCGAGCAGGCCTGCGCCAGGCGCGCGACCAGGAACAGGCTCGCGGCCGCCACGACGGCGATCGCGAGTGCGTTCAACGCGCGCGGTGCCCTCGGCATCGCGTCAGCGGCGACGGCGTGCGAGGCTCAGCGTCGACAGCAGCAGCATGCCGGCCAGCACCTGCAGCGCGCCCGCCGGCTCCGGCACCACCGACACCTGCAGCCCGATGGACTGCGCGCTCGCGGCGTAGGTGAAGCCCCCGTCGGGCGTGGTGGCGGTCGGCACCGGATGGGGGACGCCGGTATCCAGCAGCGCGCCGGTGGCGGTCGGCGTCGTGCCCAGCGTGTCGTTCCAGTTCACCTCGAACTCGATCCAGTAGCTGCCCGGCGCCACGGTCCAGGCCAGGCCCGATGCGCCGTTCCAGCCGTCCACGCCGTAGGTGGAGGTCGTCGTGAACAGTTGCGCGCCCGGCGCGGCGCCGCCGTCGTACAGCGAGATGTCGAAGGTCTCGCCGGCCGTGCCGCCGAGCATGTGCGCCGCGATGGCGTCGATGGTGGTGGCGCTCGCGAAGTCCACCTGGGCGGCGACCCAGTCGCTGCCGTCGAACACGAGCGAGCCGACGGCCGCGCCGTTCGGGGTGCCGGTGTCGACGACGAGCGCGGCCTGGGCGGACGGCGCGAGCGCGAGCGCCGCGGCCGCGGCAAGCGAGGACAGGACAGATGGGTTCATGGCGCGGCTCACGGGGCGATGGTGTACTGGCCCAGCAACTGGGTCGGGCCGAAGGCGGCGCTGAAGCCGTAGCCGAGGATGTCCACGCCGCCGTCGGCGTGCACCTTGACGGTGGCCCACGCGTAGTCGCGGTCGGTGGCCGGATGCGCCAGCACGCCGGCCGCGGCCTGCGCGGCGGTCGCGTCGAACGGCGAGCCGCCCGCGCCCACGATCACCTGGTAGGCGCCGCCGCGCGGCTGCGAGACGTTGTAGGTGTGCATGTGGCCGGTGAAGTAGGTCGCCTTGTACTGCTCGATGACGTTCCAGAACGCATCGCGCTTGGCGGTGGTGGTGGCCGTGGCATCCAGCCCCGAACCGGCGACGCCCGGGGCGTACGCGTAGGTGAACGCCGGCTTGTGGCCGAACACGAAGAAGCGCTTGGCGCCGCGGCCCTGGGCGGCGGCGAGGTCCGCGGCGAGCCAGGCGGTCGGCGCCGAGGTCTCCGCGCCCACCGCGTCGGTGTTGATCACGGCGAAGTGCAGGCCCAGGTAGTCGAACGAGTACGACAGCTTGGACTGGTCGGTCGACAGCCCATCGGGGCCGACGCCGGCGGCCGGGCCGTAGTTCACGTTGGCGGGCGCGACGCCCAGCACGTTGGTGAAGCGCGTGGTGTCGAGGATCAGGTCGCCCATGTTGGCGGCGTAGGCCTGCTCGTTCTCGACCTTGGCCTGGGTCTGGCCGTCGCTGTTCTTGCCGCAGGCCTTGCACTCGGTCTCGTGGTTGCCCGGCACCGGGAACACGTAGGTGCCCGTCTCGGGCAGCGGCGCCACCAGGCCGCGCCAGAACGCGTACTGGCGGTATTCCTTCATCAGGTCGGAGCCGACGATGTCGGCTGTCGTCGCCGGAGCCACCGGGCCGGCGATCGCGCCCTGCGTGGCGTTCGACGTGTAGCCGTAGTTGGCCCAGCCGTAGCCGTGGATCATGTCGCCGTTGAAGAACAGCATCGTCGACTTCTGCGACTGGATGGTGCGCAGGATGCGCGTGAACGCCTTGGTGTTCTGCAGCCAGGTCGCGTCCTGGCCGGACAGCGTGGCGCCGACGCTCGCCTGGTCGTACTTGACCGGATCCTGGCGGGAATCACCGACCGTGGAGAACGTGAGGACGACGGGCGTCGTGTCCTGGGCGTGGACGGCGGGGGCCGCCGCCGCGGCGGCGATCGCCAGCAGTGCGGCATTCCTGGCTGTGTGGTGCGTCATGGTGATCCCGGCTTGTTGTCGTTGCCTCGACGGAGCTCGCGAGGTGGACGGGATTGTCGAAACCGCCCGTGACGGTCGCGTGACGCGCCCGCGCGGGCGCCCCCGGGAAGACCCGTGGTTCGCTTCGCGATCCAGGAAAGCCGCGTGCCGGCCGGACGAAGGCCGCGCCCGGCTCAGGTGGCCGGCGCGGCGATCGGCGCGGAGGGCGTAGGCGCGGCGCAGCCGGCCCGGTGCTCGGCCCAGTACGCCACGTTGCCGACGATCGCGATCGAGCCCGAGACGACCGCGCTGACCGCCGTCACGCCCAGGCTGGCGAGCACGAGGGCCTCGCAGCCCTGCCCGCTGCACGAGTTGAGCTGGCCCAGCACCACGGGCTGCAGCTCGATGCGGTGGGTGACGAGCCGGCACGCCGGGTCGTAGGCCTCCGTCTGCACGGGCACGATGACGCAGCCCGCGGCCAGCAGGGCGGCAGTGACGACGGAGGTGGCGGAACGCGACAGCATCGGGCTGCAGTATGGCAGCGCCGCGCCGGTGAACCGATCAGGAGTTGCGCGCGATGCCCAGCGACGGCGCGACGCAGGCCGCCTGGCGCTCGGTCCAGTACGCGACATTGCCGACCACGACCACCGAGCCCGACACGACCGTGCTGACCGTGGCCAGGCCCACCGCGCCGAGCACGCAGAGCGGGCCCAGGACATTGCGGTCGCGACTGCAGCCGTAGACGCCTTGCACCTGCACGGTCGTCAGCTCCATGTGATGCGTGACGAGCTTGCAGTCGTCGTCGTAGGACTCCCGGTTGACGGGCACGACCACGCAGCCGGCGGCGAGCAGGCCGGCGGCGACGACGGGGATCATTCGTGTCAGCGGCATGAAGTCAGTATCGCCGCTTCACTGTCGGGCGCGCCCCCTTTACGCCGCGTTGACGGAGCGTGGACGGTCGCGTGCTTGTGCGCCGAGGTCAGGGCGCGCCACCCGCCCGGGCCCTCGGCACGCCGCGTCCAGGCCGTACACGCCGGACGGCGCAAGAAGACGACGGGCGCCCGACCACCCGCCGCGTTCGACCCGAAGGCGTCAGTGCTTCACGACGAACACCACCGCGGTGCGCGCCGGGATGTCGAACGTGCCGGAAGCCGCGTCGTACGTCGCCTGCGCCGCGCGCTTGTCCGCGGCCGCGAACGCGGCATGCACCGGGTGCAGCTGGAACGCCTTGCCGGCCAGCGCCGGGATGGCGATCGCGTGCGAGGCCTTGTCGACGTTCACGAAGTACGTCAGCTCCTGGAAGTTGGCGCCGGGGTAGCCGCGGCCGTCGAGGTCGCCCACCAGCAGCGTGGGGATCTGCCGCGAGCCGGTGTTGAAGAACTTCAGGCGTGCCTTGATGTCGTCCGCGCTGGCCATGCGCAGCAGCGTGGAGCTGCGGCGGATCCTGAGCAGGTCGCGGAACTCGTCGCGCGCCCAGGCGATCTCGACCGGCGTCGGCTTGATCGCCGGGTTGGCCAGCAGCGGCTGCTGCATCGCCCAGTTCGACTGGTTCGAGCCGGCGGGCGGCAGTCCGACGCCGAAGTTGTCGTCCATGTAGCTCCAGTCGAGGCGGTTGAACCAGTCGCCCGAGTCGTAGCTGTTGCCGTCCAGCGACTTGCTGCGCAGCGTGTCCACGCCCGCGTGGAAGTAGGCCACGCCCTGGCTGAACGCGTTGATGGCGGCGCCCAGCATCTGCACGCGCGCCCGGTCCTCGTGCGACGTGGCGTTCGGCAGCTTGTAGACGTTGTTGTCGAAGATCGTCAGGTTGTCGTGGTTCTCGAAGTAGTTCACCACCTCCGACGGGTTCGTCACGTAGCCGGCGGGCAGGCCTTCGAAGCTGATCTGCTCCAGCGGCAGCTGCGCGTCCCAGCTCGTGGTCAGCGGGTAGCTGCGGATCGAGCCCGCCAGGCCGGCCTTGATCACGTCGCCCAGCCACATCAGGTCGCCCGCCGTGTGGCTGCCGGCCTGCGGGTTCGGGTCGTACCAGAGGCCGTTGACGTAGCCCTGGCTGGACATCAGCGCCCCGCCGGAGTCGCAGCAGCCGCCGCCGCGGATCGCGTCGCGGATGGCCGGGTTGAAGGTGCCGATGCCGGTGCCGTTCAGGTCGAGCATGTCCGCCTGCACGAAGCGCGCCCCGCCCGCGACCGCGCCGAAGTTCCAGCCCTCGCCGATCAGCTCGACGTGGTGGCCCACCGCGGCGTCGACCCTGGCCTGGAGCGAGACCATGGTGTCGCGCGGCTGCAGGCCCATGATGTCGAAGCGGAACGAGCTCACGTGGTAGTCGCGCGCCCAGGTGACGACCGAGTCGGTCATCAGGCGGCCCATCATCATGTTCTCGGTGGCCGTGTCGTCGCAGCACGAATCGCGCAGCACGTTGCCCGACGCGTCGAGGCGGTGGTAGTAGCCCGGCACGACCTGGTCCAGCACCGAGTGGCCGTTCTCGCCGGAGGCCGTCGTGTGGTTGAAGACGACGTCCATGCCCACGCGCAGCCCCGCCTGGTTCAGCGACTGCACCATGCGGCGGAACTCGATCACGCGCGTCGAGCCGTCGGCCACGGACGTCGCGTAGCTGCCTTCCGGGGCGGTGAAGTGGAACGGGTCGTAGCCCCAGTTGTAGCAGTCGGAGGACGCGGTGGCCGCGACCGTGGCCTGCTGCGACGTCGAGTCCGGCGCACCGCCCGGGCTCGGCGTGCTGCAGCCGGTCTCCGGGACGCTCGAGATGTCGAAGCTGGGCATCAGGTGCACGTCGGTCAGGCCGGCCTGCGCGAGCGCGCGCAGGTGGCGCATGCCGTTGGAGTTCATGTCGGTGAACGCCATGAACTTGCCGCGATGGGCGGCCGGCACGGTCGGATCGTTGTCGGAGAAGTCGCGCACGTGCAGCTCGTAGATCGCCATGTCGGTCGAGCCCGCGACGGTCTGCGGCGGACGCGTCGCGTCCCAGCCCGCGGGCTTGAGGCGACCGGACGACAGGTCGGTGACCTGGCTGCGCAGGCTGTTGGCCGACAGGCTCAGCGAGTACGGGTCGGTGACGATGTTGCGCACGACGCCCGTGCCGCGGACGAACACCTGCACGCCGTACATGTAGTACAGGCCGTTCCAGTCGCCGGGGACGGTCAGGCTCCAGATCCCGGTGCCGGCATCGAAGGCCATCGGCAGCGCGAGCTTCGCGCCGGCCGTCGCGCCCAGGTAGGCGTACAGCGCCACGTTGCGCGCGGTCGGCGCCCACAGGCGGAAGGTGGTGCGGCCGTGGTCGACCGTGGCTCCCAGCGGCGCGGTCGAGGCGGCGGGCGCATACAGGTCGTCGAGCGCGCCGGCCAGTTGCGCGGTGGTGGCGTTCTGGATCGTGCCGTCGACATCCTCCTGCACCAGCACCAGCTGGTTGGTGAGCAGCTTCTTCAGCCGCGGCGCGTCCGCGGCGCGCACCGCGAAGACGCCGCCGTTGCCGACGTACTTGAAGCGCGTCGCGGCCGCGGCGGGCACGGCGCCGGCATATGGATCGAGCGTGATCGAACCGTCCGCGCCGGCGATCGCTTGATCCTTCGCGGCGACGATCGCGCCCGTGGCCGACCAGTACAGCTTGACCGGACCGTCGGCCGCCACGCGCGGCCACTTCACCAGGGAGCCAGTGAGCCAGACGGCGCGCGCGTCGGTCGTCGACACCGAGCGCAGGTCGGGCTGCGCCGTGTAGACGGTCGCGTCCTGCTCGACGAGCCAGACCTGGCCGACCTGATTGGCAATGGACAGGCCGCCGAAGTCGACGTGGATGTTGTTGGGGCGGCCGTCCTTGTCGTTGACGTCGGGCGGCATGCCGTGGATCAGGAACTCGATGGACGTCATGCCCGGATTGCTGCGCGGGTTCAGCACCGGGACGTCGAACACGACCTCGCCACTGCGGGGCACGTAGTTCGGCATCGCGCTGAACGGCGTCGGGTTGTTCCAGTCGCCGTACGGAATCGTGCCCATGCGCCCGGTGTCCAGGCCGCTGCCGCCCCACAGGTGCAGGCCCCAGTTCGCGTAGTCGCTGGCGAAGCGGATGTAGTGGACGCGCAGCGTCGAGATGTCGGGTGCGGGCGCGGTCAGCGGATTGCCGGCATAGGTCGTGAGATCGCCCTCGACGCGCCAGATCTCGTTGGCGCCGGCCGCCAGCACGTAGGACTGGTCTGCGCCGTTGTCGTCCTTGGTGTCGCCGTCGTGGAACAGGTAGCCGACCGTGCCGGACGCTGCCGCCAGCGGCACGTCGTAGTACACGCCGAAGTCGTCGCTGCCGCTGGCGTCCCACCCGCCGTTCCAGGCCGGACTCCGGGCCGCATTCCAGGTGTGGATCTGCCAGCCGCTGTAGTCGGAATTCAGGCGATGGTAGTGGACACGCAGGCTGGTGGTGACGACATCGGCCACCTTCCTGCGGCCCGCGTCGGCGGCCGCCGTGGCGACCGTCGTCGGCGGCACCGCGTGCAGCACCGTCTGTGCCGAGGGCGCGTTGGCGGCCTCCAGCGTGTCGTCGCGGGCGGCGTCCGCGCTCTCGGCGCCGCCGCCGCAGCCCGTCATGATGCTCGCGGCGAGCAACGCCAACGCGATGCCGCGCACGCCGCGGACCGCCGTCTCCAGGATCTTGTTCATGGTCTGCCTCACGCATCGCGGTACCGCGCCACGATGGGCGGTGACCTCGATGTCGCGGCATTCTGGTGGAGTAAAACTACATTACCAAGCTCGGGCTTTCCCTGCCTGTGTGTTGTAACTACATCGATGTGTAGTCATAGAAGCGATCGGGCTCGACATCGCCCCGCCAGGCGCCCAGTGCCTGCTCGCGCAGGCGTTCTTCCGCCCCCTCGTAGCGCGGCGAGAAATGGAACGGCTGCAGCTGGCGCGCGCCCAGGCGCCGCGCGATGCTGCCGGCCTGGCGCGCGGTCAGGTGGTTGCGCCTGCGCGCCAGCTCGTGATCCTCGTCGGCGAACACGCACTCGATGTAGAGCAGGTCCACGCCCGCCAGCAGCGCGTCGAGCTGTGCGAGGTTCGCCTCGGTGAAGCGCAGGTCGGTGACGTAGCCGATGCGCCGGCCGGGGGTGGTGTCCAGCAGCAGCGGGCGCAGCTCGCCGAGACGGAAGCCGCGCTCGTGGTCGCCCGCGGCGTCGCGCCAGCGCACGGCCAGCGTGTCGTCGTCCGGCGCGCCGGCCAGCACCGCGGCCTTGAGCGCCTGCAGCCAGGCACCGGTGGCCAGGCCCATCGCGGCGATGCGGTCGGCCGCCACGCGCACCTGGGCCGCCTCCTCGATGGCGCAGGCCAGCACCGGCATCTCATGGTCGACGATGCGGGCGCGCACCCGCAGCAGCGGCTCCTCGAGCAGGACATCACCGCGCGCGGGCTCGTCGGGCAGGTCGCGCCGCGCGAAGGCCTCGCGGCTGTCGAAGCGCGCGCCGCGCCGCGTGCCGTCGGCTTCCAGCGAGCGCGCCTCGATGACCAGCGGCACGGCATAGCGATGCACCACGTTCCACGTGTAGGCGCTCAGCTTGTGGTCCACCTTGTCGACGAAGCCCGGACCGCCCCACACCGTCATGCGCGGCATGCGGCCCAGCGCGGTGGCCAGCCAGTGGTCGAAGCCGGAAAAGTGATCCATGTGCGGGTGCGTGACGAACGCATGCGTGCTGCGCAGCAGCGTGCGCGGCGACAGCGCGCCGAGCTCGCCGAGGTCGAACAGCAGCGCCCGGCGCTGGTCGCGCAGCGCGACCCACAGGCCGGGCTCGCGCCCCGAAGGGTCCACGAGATGGGGATCGAGCACCGTGCGCATGATGCGCGCGTCGCGGCAAGCCCGGCGCCCGCGGCCGCCCCTCGCGCGCCAGGCGGGGCTGGCCGCAGGCGCACCCGCACTCGCCGCACGCGTGGCGGCCAGCGCCACCCCTCAGTGCGCGCGCGCGGCCAGCCGCCGCATCGCCTTGGCCTGGCGCGGCCAGGACAGGCGGAAATGGCGGTCGAACAGGTGGTCGAACTCGCTCGCGGGGATCTCGCCGATGCGCGAGTCGGCGTCCGTCGGCAGGCTCACGATGGCCCGCTGCGACCACAGCGGGATGCCGCCGACGCGCAGCGACATCACGCGGAACTCGCGCGGCTGCGGGTATTCGCAGGAGTCGCCCCCGAGGCGGGCCATCCCGGCGCGGCGGCGCAGCTCGACCGTGCACGGGCCCGAGCGGAACCGCCACAGGCACTCCCAGCGGGCGATGCGGTGGCGCACGACGAACGTGCGCAGCGCCAGTGCGACGAGCACCAGCGACACCAGCAGCAGTTCGTTCACGGGCGGCCTCCTTGCCGGCGGAAATCCACGGCCTCAATGTGCTCCTATTCGGAGCGAAAGGCATCCCACCAAAGGGTGCTCCGACGCGCGGCGGCCACTCTTCCCGTGACGAACCGCACATACCGGCGGCCGTATTCACCTCGTTACAGGCCTCTTGCACCTCTCGCCCACAGCACCGATGCGCCGCCTCGGGCTGCGCATGCCGCGCGACGCCTCATATTTCCATCGAGCACGCGCTCGCTCATCGGCCTGCGCCCCATCCAGCCGGCAAGGCCAGCGCGCCGTGGGCCGCCAAGCCAGGCGGATGCCGCCGACCGCTGCGATCGCGCCCCCCCCAGGCCGGGCGGCGGGCGACGCTCGCGCCACCGCGCCCGGGGCGAATCGGATCGCGCACGGCACGCGGCCGCGCCGGCCGGGTTTCGCGCATGTGCACGGCATCGCCCTGGCGACGGCGCATGCACATGGTTGTCCGCGCGCTCGCGCGCGCAGGCGTGCGACGCGGCCGCGCTCGCGCACGCCTCGATCGAGCATGGACGTCGCGCATTTCGGAATCCGATGCAGCCACGCGCCGGCGTACGGGCCACGGCTCACGCCTGTTCGCTGCGTCGGCCGTGAAATGTGCAAGGCTTGCGTCAAGGCGGCGCAAGAATCTCCGCAGGCGTCGAGCGACAATGCCGCGCCGCGCCGATGGACTGACGGATACTCCGCGACTGGAGTCGAACGACATGATTTCGCGTAGTTCGGCTACAAAGGAACGCGAGTTGCCCGCCATGTCGAGCGCGTTGCGGCATGCGCCGGCGATCCCGTCCTCCCGTTCCGGCCTAGCTAAACGAACGGTCGTTCGAAGCGCTTGCCTGTCACAAGCCACTGCCAATCGGCTCCCGGACGATATTCGGTGCGGTCTAAACGCATTAGAGGCGTCGAAAATTAAGGGAAACCCGTAAAGGCTGGAGTGCACGAGCACGCTATAGTTCGCGACTCCGCTGCGCAGCCGCGCCGCGGAGCCGCAGGAAAAGATGCAGCGCCCGATCGGGTCGTCTGGAGGTATTTCGAGTGAATTTTGCTGAATCGCAGCGCAACCCGGGGAAGCATCCGACCGGCTTGATCATCGTCGTCATCATGCACGTGCTGCTGGCCTATGCCCTGGTCTCGGGCCTGGCCAAGAAGGTGGTCGACGTGGTGAAGGTCGTCGAGGCGAAGGCGGTCGACGCCCCGCCGCCGCCCCCGCCGCCGCCGCCCAAGGATCTGCCGCCGCCGCCCAAGAATCTGCCGCCGCCGC